>Ga0302274_10002766_pt1 | contig 15872 bp, 9 predicted proteins | sample III_Bog_N2_1_FD_198755 | JGI IMG/M metagenome (GOLD analysis project Ga0302274, IMG submission 198755) | Peat permafrost microbial communities from Stordalen Mire near Abisko, Sweden - III_Bog_N2_1 | ecosystem: Environmental > Terrestrial > Soil > Wetlands > Peat | place: Sweden: Abisko...
GCGAGGTCTTTGACTCCGACGAGTTTCGCGACATGGAGATTGAAGAAACCGCCGAACCAGAACCCAGCCTGGAAGACTCCTGAAGCCCAGCGCCAGCTCCCAGGGTAAGCCGGGGACGGAAGAGGATCGGCGCCCTAGCCCGGTAGGGCTTGGGGATTGGTCTGCTTACTTTCCGTTGTGGCCGTTGCCGTTGGCGCCCTGAGCGCCCACGCGCCTGACCGCAATCCAGGAGTAATGCAGCCCCGAAGCAATGGCGAGCGCCATGGTAGCCCAAAGCGCCCATTGCTCGAAGATCGCAACCGCGCGGACTGTGACGTGATGATCCAGTAACATGGCTTGAAACAGCACGGCAGCCACTGCGGCTATCTGCGCCAGGGTGCTGCATTTGCCAACGAGACTGGGGCGGAACTCCCGCCTGCCGACGGTCGCATAGAGGATCGCCGCCACCACCAGGATCCCTACATCCCGGCCCAGGACCATCGCCGTCACCCGCGCTGGAATCAGATTTTTATAGGTGAGCACCAGAAAAAGCGTGCTGAGCAGCAGCTTGTCGGCCACCGGGTCAAGGTACTGGCCCAGCATGGTGTATTGCTTCAGCAGGCGAGCCAGCAAGCCGTCCAGCAAGTCGGTGAGTCCGGCAACCACGAAGAGGCCAAAACTCAGCGCGTAGTGGTTGTCCAGGATGGCGGACACCAGAAACGGCGCCAGGCAGATGCGCGACAGCGTGAGCAGGTTGGGAGCGGTGCGGAATCGGTGCAATCGTTCACTGGCAGCGTCTGGCATAAAGGTTCCAAGACAACAAACAACGATGGTACAGCATGGCGGGCGTTGCCTGCCTGACTTTTCCCGCCGCCCGGTTCCTGATAGACTACCTAAAGTTGCATTGCAGGCGCGTAGCTCAGTTGGTTAGAGCGCTTCCTTGACACGGAAGAGGTCGCTGGTTCGAGTCCAGTCGTGCCTACCATTTCAAGATTCTAAGACATCCTAGACAGTCCAATGAATCCCGACAAGCCGCTGAAATATCAGCGGCTTTTGTCTTTTTGCGTCCAAACGAGTATCATGGAAGCCAGCCCCTGGTGGGGGTATTTCTGGGGGTACGGAATTCCAAAAGTGGGGGTATATTGCCTTGGCTTTGACGGACACCGAGATTCGACGCTCCAAGCCCGCTGAAAGGCCCTACAAGCTCTCCGATGATGGCGGATTGCATCTGCTCATCACTCAAGCCGGTGGAAAGCTCTGGCGATGGAAATATCGCTTTGACGGAGCCGAGAAGTTGATGGCCCTGGGCCGATACCCCGAAGTTGCGTTGGCCGACGCTCGCGAACGCCGGGATGCAGCCCGGAAGAGACTAGCCAACGGCATCGACCCGATGGCCGAGCGGATAGCCGATAAGACAGCGGCCAAAGTCGCTACTGAGCATACTTTCGAGAAGATCGCCGAGTTGTGGCTGGAACACTGGCGGGGTAACAAGAGCGTGCGCCACTCAGCCACAACGCGGAATCGTCTGAAGATCAATGTCTACCCGGTCCTGGGAGATAGGCCCGTTGCGGAAATCGAGCCAATGGAGATTGTACTGCTTGCCAAAGGAATCGAAGCCCGTGGAGCCTCGGACATGGCAAAGCGGATTCTCCAGATAGTGAGTATGATCTTCCGCTATGCAGTCGCGCATGGCTACAGCAAGCGCAACCCTGCCGCAGAGATTCGCCCCTCGGACATCCTGAAACCCACCCGTAAGAAAAACATGGCTCGCATCGATGCCAAGGAGCTTCCGGCGCTGCTTCGCTCCATCGAAGTCTACGAGGGAAGGCAACTGACGCGGCTGGCTATCAAACTCATGGCACTCACGTTTGTTCGCACTAGTGAGCTGATATGCGCACGCTGGGAAGAGTTCGACTTTGAAGCCCGGCGCTGGTGCATCCCTGCCGAGCGAATGAAGATGAAGACTCCGCACATCGTGCCGTTGTCTTCTCAGGCCATCGAAGTTCTAGACCTGTTGCGGACGATCTCCGGCGACCGCGAACTGGTGTTCCCAGGGGAACAGGACTTTCACAAGCCGATGTCGAACATGACAATCCTGAAGGCGCTGGAGCGGATGGGCTATAAGGGACGTATGACAGGACATGGCTTCAGAGGCTTGGCTTCGACGATCCTGCATGAGCAGGGCTATAACCACGATCACATTGAGTTGCAGCTTGCCCACGCGCCGCGTAATGCCGTGTCCGCCGCTTATAATCACGCGCTCTACCTTGAACCACGCGCCAGTATGATGCAGGATTGGGCCGATTTCCTGGAGCGTACCCAACGGGGCGGCAAGGTGTTGCCAATTCGCGGCAAGGCTGCGTAAGAAGAGCGCATTACAGCGACTCCAGGCGGTCTGCACCTGCACTCTGTAATTTTTTGACCACGGCTTCAGCGTAGTCCTCTACAGTCGGCTGCGTTGTCTGCCTCAGCGCACCCAAACCCCGAATAATCGCTCCCTGCCTTTCGCTCGCCACGGAACCATAATTCAATAAGGTAGTCAAAACCTTTTCATGTCCCAGGTTCTGGCTCCATGCCTTGAACTCTTCGGCGGAATTGCAGACTTCTAACCCCAGCTTCACCAGCGTCTTCCGAATGCTGTGCGGATGGAAGTAGGGCAGGCCCGCAAGTTCAAACGCCTCACGAAAGATCGTTCGGATAGGCCCGGCGCTGCTCCAGTGCGCTCTTTCCAATCCAGCCGCTTCAAACTGGTGCGTCTGCCCGACCACGATTCGTGTTGCCGGAAACAGCGGATCGTCATTACCCCATAGCTTCTCTTCTCGCAGAAATCGCACCCATTCCGCCACAATCTGCCGGACCTCATCGCCCACTGGAAAGAAATAGGTGGTGAAGGTTTTGCTGAATTTTGTTTTGACCTCTCGCGCATCCTGGTACACGCACCCTTCTTTCAAGTCCACATGTTTCAGCTTCATAGAAGCGATGGCCGAATCCCGTGCGCCGGTCAAGAGCGTGAAAGCCACAAGCGCACGGTTGCGCCGCTCGATCTCGCTCCCTTCTGGCATGGTCTCAATCACATGCTTCACCTGCTCCAGCGTGGGGGCTTTCCGTTCGCGCTGCGCCGTGGCGATGCGCGCATCTTTTTCCGACAGGTTGAAGTAGTCCGCATCGGAATACTGAAGGCGCGCCTTGTACCCTGGCTGCCCGGCTAGCCAAAAAAAGAACGCTTTCAACTGCTTCAGCGTGGCGTTCATAGTCGCCTTGCTCAGCTTCTCTCCGGACCTTTTTCCTGTTTGCTCAGCCAGATGCCGCTTGAACGCTACCGCCTGCTCGAAGCGGAATGCCTTAAAGTCCCGGTATCGGTTGTACTCTTCAAACCGGCTCAGGGCCTTCGCAGCGGCGTCCACAGTCGGCTCGCTGTGCCGTTTGGCTTCCTTCAAATAGGCGAAGTATTTGTGCTTGATCCGCTCATTTTCAGGGCTGTGTTTCGTCATGGTTTCTCACCCTTGCTGAAGTCACTGTTTACGATGGGTGGATCAGTCTTACTTACTTGTCGCTGTACCTCCGCAAACGTGATGTCCAATTTCCCCCGAATCTGGGCCAACTTCGCCACGCTGGCGCGCTGGAAGATCATGCCGTTACAGTCCGGGCAAATCCCTATCAGGTTCCCTAATTTCTCTGTAATCGGCTGGTACTCCGCCATGTCTCCGGCGGGCTGTTTCGGAGCGCGGCATCGCACGCAATAGATTTCTCCGGGCTGGCAGGGCCCCTTGTTCTTCGACCGGCGAGCTTTGAGATACCCGGCCAGCTCGCAGCCAAGAATCAGGATGGGGCGCTTGCCGTCGCAGGTGGGCAGTCCGGCCTTAACCCAGGCGCGCACGGTATTCTTGTGCGTACCAAACAGGCGCGCAATCTCTTCCACCGTGTAGTTGCGATGGATTTTCACCAGCCGGTAATTGGAGCGGCGCTTGCGCATGGTGATGACCGTCCTATGCCACAACCTTGCGGACCGCTTCCAGTTGCGCCACCAGAGCGCGAATCTCTGCGTCCGGCTTGCTAGCTATGCGGGCAGCATTCAATGCGGCTACTTCATGCGCGGGCCAGCCCACGGCGCGCCCGCCTAGGCTCACGGGATGCGTGAAGACTCCATGTGCGATGCGTAGATACAGTGTGCTGCGCGAAAGGCCGATTGCCGATTTCACAGCAGGAAGCCGCAGGATTGTGTGGGTCATTTTCGATTCTCCCTGAGCGATTCAGTACCGCTCAGGACACACCCTATCTGTGCGCGTTGGGCGATACAAGCCCACTGTGCGCTTCTCAGGACCCTACATATTCGGCTCATTTATGGTGTTTCGGGCCGGAGCCAGCCGCGTCTTATCGGCGGCAATCCGGCGTTGCCTCTGCGGAACGTCGCCAAATACAAGGCGATTTCGGGCAGCAAGCTGGGCGAAATAATTCCGCCCAACTTTTTTATCGCTTCAGGTGTTTGCGGATCGTCTCAGCGTTTCGCCCTTGGGCAATGTCCATCTTTGCGATTTGCTGCGAATACCACTTGTCGGACATCCCAGGGTGGCGCTGCTTGAATGCCCGGTATTCCTTCCGCCAGCTTTCGTGCAAGGCTCGTGTATCCAGTTTGCGTGCCTCGCGCCGGGAATTGCTGGGTGTATGCCGGGGATCGCCCGTGGTCGCCGCATCAACCAGTTGCCGGACTGCTTCGGTGTCCACAGAATAGCCTTCTGCCTCGAAAAGCACAAACCCGGCCAATGGAACTGCATTCTGCCCGACCACCAGTTCCAACGCCTCGTTTGCACGCAGACACGCCATCTGGCTGCGCTTCTTTCCCGCTACAAGGCCAAGCTCCCACAGCCCGGCATCCGTCTTCCGTTGGCTGTCAGACCGCAGACCCAGGCTCCGCGCCACAAATGCGCCCACGGCTTCCACACCGCAACACCACTGCCTCAGCCGCTCGGTTGGCACCTCCACCCGGTTGGTGTCATCCCGCTTATCGCAGACAACAAACGATACCGCTGGCCCCGTCCCGGCAGGTGGTGTATATACCGGCATGACGCATTCTTGCTCACAGCCAGGGCATACCGCGCTGACAGCCGGACTCGCTTTTGCAAGCAGCTTTTGCGATTTCAGTTTCCGCACAGCCTCTGAGGGCCAGTGGCTCAATTCCTCCTCACTTAACAGCGCAGCTCCGCCACCTTTCGCTCCCACGAGCGCCAGCAACTCCAACAGCGCTTCAATTGGCGTCATGCCTCAGCAATCTCCGTCTCGTTCAACTCCAGGCCCTCTGTCGGCTCTCTGGGTTCAATGCCAGAATCGGCCAGCATCTGACGTAGTTTCAGGTCCACATCGTCATATTTCAACGAGCAAGAATTCGGATACGTGATCCGGAAAGTTTCCGATTTCGACGGTTTGTCCGTTTCCACAGCCACCAGCGCCGCAAGCTCCGCCTGGGTTACGTTGTACAGGCGCAAAGGAACCGACCGGCCTACCTTATCCAGCAGGTCGTATATTGCTTCGGCATTGGAAGAGGCGTCCGCTTCTACGGTGATGCGGTCCCCTCGGACAACTTTAGATGACAGCCTGAGTTTCTTTACTGCCACGCTCTGAATTCCGCTCTTCGGCTCATAGATGAATTGAAAAGCCCGTCCACGCAGAGGATTGAGGTCGTATATTCGGGAGTCGCCTGGGTCTGGTGGCAATTCAGGCAGACTCAGGATTGCCGTCGCAAACATCCCTTGCAGCGGCTCGACCGCCTTCAGTGATCCACGAAAGTTCAGGTCGAGCGTTCCTTCGTTCTGGGAATAAACGAAGATGACTTCAAAGGCGGGATTGTGCGGTCTCCGCTCAAACTGGCCCTTCACCCATTCCACATTACGCTGGGAATAATCCTCGGGGTAGGCAAAGAAGTAGTCGAAATCGCCACGGCGGTAAGCTTCCACGACGCAATTGTTGCCGCGCCCTTCAACGAGGCGAAAATAGTCCCGTATCTGTCCTGCCAATGCCGTGCGGCCAGCCTCATGAACTGAAGCAGGTACATGGGGCAGCCCCTTGCGCTTGCGCCAATACGGAAGCGAGTCCGCGTGATTGAAGAGCGTCGCACCATTCCAGAAATTGGCGTGATCCAGAAACGTCACCATTGCCCGCTCGCAGTGGTCGTCTAACGCGGCCAGCTTCTCTGTGAAGTCTGCACGCTCATCTGGTTTTCCTTCAAAGTGCCAGGCCGCCTCGTCCAGAATTGCGCGAAAGCCCTTTTCGCAACTCATCGCAGCAATTTCCCTGAACTCGGCATCCATCCGGTTGCGGTCACCCTCTGGCAGTTCCAACCAAGCGGCAAACAGAGCATCTGGCCTGGTCTCCTTCATTGCCGCGAAGTCCAGTTCCGCGAGCACGCCATGTGCCTCAAAGTAGCGGGCCAGAAACGCATTGGGCATCTGCCGAAAGAACTCTCTGGTGGTGTAATGCCGAGTCATACTTCCCCCTTCATCATGCCGGGAGTGATCTCAACGCCCTCGGACGGTATAGTATCGTATCGTACACATTTCATTGTATTCCGCAGGCAGGTTTACGGGCGTTTCGGGCGCATCTTGGCCTGATCCCGAACGGTCAGACCACTTGAGGCAGGACGCCGAGTTCGCCTGGGAAATGCAATCGACTATTAGGTGCGTCCAAGTGCTGCCGCTAGCTCATTCCCGCGTACTTCACAGTTAGCTGGCAATGCACATCCATGGCGAATCCGCTGTCCAGCGGCGTAAAATGCCTTCGCAGGCAAAAGGACCAGGAGCCGACTTCTATGGCACAAGAGTCTCGGCAGCAGGGTGGCGACCTTTTCATCGTAGACAACAGCGACCAGGACTGGAAGGTCCGTCGATACCTCTCGGATTGGGCAGATCTTGCCAATAGTTTCGATATTGCTACAGGGTATTTCGAGGTCGGCGCATTGCTCGCCCTCGATGGCCAGTGGCAGAAACTGGACAAGATCCGCATCCTCATGGGAGATGAAGTCTCAAAGCGCACCAAGAAGGCGCTCCTCGCGGGCCTGGAACACATCAAGCAGAAGCTAGACTCCAGCATCGAGAGGGAGAAAGAGAAGAATGACTTCCTCTTGGGCGTCCCGGGCATCGTTGACGCGCTTAGGGCCGGTAAGATCGTTTGCCGCGTCTACAACAAAGACAAGTTCCACGCCAAGGCATACATCACCCACGCGAAGCAGGCCGTGGTCGGCTCCTCTGCGCTCGTTGGATCGAGCAATTTTACTGTTCCTGGGCTATCCGACAACGTCGAACTCAATGTCCAGCTCCGTCGAGAAGTCGAAGTTCTACAAGAGTGGTTTGAGCGCCATTGGGAGAACGCAGAGGAGATCACCCCCGACATCCTCCAGGTGGTAGAGCGCCAGACGGCCCTCTATTCGCCGTTTTACGTCTATGCCAGAGCTCTTCATGAGTTCTTCCGTCGCCACGAAATGACCGACTATGAATGGCTCACCGCTGGACCCGAGAACGGGGGTTCAAGGGTTTACAGAATTCTCGATTACTACCAGCAGGAGGGCTATCAAGAGCTTGTTGATATTGCCAAACAGTACCATGGCGCATTCCTGTGCGATGGTGTCGGCTTGGGTAAGACTTTCGTTGGTTTGATGCTGATCGAGTCGCTCATCAAACGGCAGCGCAAGCGGGTAGCTCTTTTTGTCCCCAAGGCCGCACGCAAACCGGTTTGGGAGATCAAGCTGCGGCAGTATTTGCCCGAGTTGTTTGGCGAGTTCAGCAATCTTGCGATTTACAACCACACGGACTTGCTACGTGGAGGCGAATTTCCTGAACGGCTCAGTCGAATTAAGGAACTGGCCGATGTCATCATCATCGATGAAGCCCACCATTTCCGGAATCCCGGCCTCAAGGGCGATGATCCGGCCCAGCCTTTATCACATTATTGGGCTATGTCGAACATCTGTGAGGGCAAAGACGTTTATCTCCTTACCGCGACGCCCATCAATAATCGACTTCTCGATTTGCAGCACATGATCGAACTGTTCTCTCAACGCAAGGCGGACTACTTCAAGGCCGCGCCGCTCGGCATTCATTCGCTTCCTGGGCATTTCCGGAAGATGGAAAAGGAGCTTGAAAAGCAGTTGGCTCTTCAGGGAGTAACCAAGGAGGAGACCGAAACAAATCAAATTGAGGCAAGCGAAGTTCTGGCGAGCGACGCCCTCTTTCGCGCCCTCGTTGTCCAGAGAAGTCGCGCCTATGTCAAGAAGAGCCAGGAACAGCATGCGAGTGCGGCGAAGGCCTTGTTCCCAAAGCGCGAGCCACCAAGGGTTGTCGAATTCAATCTGAAGAAGACATATGGACGCTTACTCCAGATGATCGAGCAGGCGTTCAATAAAGAGAAGCCTCTATTTGCCTTGGCGATTTACTATCCGCTCGCCTACTACAAAGGGCCTGACACAAGCATCGATCCACTAAAGCAGGGACGCCAAAAGGAAGTAGTCAGCCTCATTCGTACTCAGTTCTTGAAACGCTTTGAGAGTTCTGCGCGTGCATTTGAGATTTCCTGTGGCAACCTAATGGAGAAGTTGCTGGCTTGGTTGATTAAGCACTGTCAGACTGACCACGAAATGCACCGGCTTGAACGGTGGAAGAACAAATACCGAAACCTCATCGGCTATTGCCAAGACCGTCAACTTGAACTCTTCGGGGGCGACCCGAGTGACGAGGATGACGAGGACATCGTCTCAGCGGAGATGTTGGATGCCGTTGAAGAACTAAGCCGTGAGGAATACCGAGTCGGAGACATGATCGACGAGACGATTGACGATCTGGTCACCATTGCCGACTTCCTTCAGGAACTCCAGCAGTTCCGGGTAGAACACGACGACAAACTCAGGGCGCTCCTGAAGCTGCTCAAGACTGATTCCGTTCTGAAGAAGCACAAGGTGCTGATTTTCACCGAATACATGGCAACCGCCCGCTACCTCAGGCAGCAGCTCTCACTCGCTGGCCTGAAGGATATCGATGAGGTTGACAGCGCAGTTGATCGTGATCGAGGCGAGATCATCAATCAGTTTGCACCCTATTACAACGGCATGAGCACTGGACAACTGGAGAAAAAAGGCCTGAAAGAGACCCGCGTCCTGATTTCAACGGATGTGCTCTCAGAAGGCCTCAACCTACAGGATGCAACGCGCCTAATCAATTATGACTTGCACTGGAACCCGGTACGCCTTATGCAGCGTATCGGGCGCGTTGACCGGCGCATGGACCCTGGCGTAGAGGCTGCAATCGCCGCCGACCATCCTGATCGTGCGGCCATTCGTGGGGACGTTATTTATTGGAACTTCCTTCCGCCGGATGAGTTGGAAGCACTGCTAAAACTCTACTCGCGTGTCTCGCATAAGGTTCTGCGAATCTCTCGCACCTTCGGCATTGAGGGAAAGAAGCTCCTCACACCCGAGGATGACTTTGAGGCTTTGAAGGACTTCACGCACGCATACGAGGGAACTACCTCGCCGCTTGAGGAAATGAACCTCGAATACCAGAAGCTCTTGCAGGAACACCCCGGTCTTGCCAAGACCCTCGATGCCCTTCCCGGAAGGCTCTTCAGCGGTAAAGAGCACCCCAAGCCAGGAACTCAGGCTGTGTTTTTCTGCTATGCAATGCCATCTCCACCACCTCTGCTTCACGACGGTACAATTCCTGACGATCAACCGTGGGCTACCGACGGCGGAGCCACGCAGTGGTATCTGTATGACATTCAGACTGAAGTGATCGAAAGCGAGCCGGCCAGAATTATCGACCTGATCCGCTGCACTCCAGAGACACCTCGCAAACATGACGTCCCCGAAAGCACCCTTTCAGAAATCCGTTCCAAAGTCGAGAAGCACATCAAAAACACTTACTTGAAACAGGTGCAAGCGCCTGTTGGCGTCAAGCCCACATTGAAAGCCTGGATGGAGCTGAGCTGAAGATGAGTCCCGATAGGAATCCTCTGCATTCGATCCGTACGTTTACTCAACTCGTAAAGTATCTACGCGACGAGCTTGACTGGCCCATTGAAACCGAGAACTTCGAGGATTTAACGTTCGACTACGCCCCTGAAGAACTCGGACTAGACGCAGAGACGGCGGTAAAGATCAAAGAAATCAAACAGCTTCGGCCGCTTACTAGCAATCAGCCATGGGGGATATTCTTCGTCAACTTCGCACCCAAGCAGTTGCCTGTTGTTGCCCTGCGCCGCATCCTCAGCACGCTTGTTATCAAGAAGAGACAATCGGCCAACAAGTCACAGCAGGCGGCGTGGCGCTTGCACGATCTTCTTTTCATCTCCTCCTACGGCGAGGACGCTCATCGAGACATCACTTTCGCGCACTTTGCCGAAGAGCACGGAACCGGCGATCTGCCCACTCTGCGCCTTCTCGGCTGGGACGATGAAGACACAAAACTGAAGCTGGACTTCGTTGAGCGAGAGCTGAAGGATAAGCTCCGGTGGCCAGAAAACGAAAGCGACATTGCGGCTTGGCGTGCAAAATGGTCTACTGCGTTCCGGCTTCGTCCTCGCGAAGTCATCAGGACTTCACAACAGCTTGCGATCCGGCTTGCAGACCTGGCTCGTGGTATTCGCAAGCGTGCCAACAACGTGCTGGCGGTCGAATCAACTAGAGGGCCTCTGCGGAAGATGCACGCTGCCTTCAAGGAAGCGTTGATTCACGACCTCAGCACCGACGATTTCGCCGACATGTACGCCCAGACCATTTCTTATGGCTTGCTGACGGCGCGCATTTCTCGTCCCGCAGGGCTTGTGGCTGACAACCTGGCCGATATGGTCCCCGTCACAAACCCTTTTCTCAAGGACATGCTGGAGACCTTCCTCACGATTGGAGGCAGAAAGGGGAAGATCGACTTCGACGAACTCGGCATCAATGACGTTGTGCATCTCCTGAGGGATGCCGACATGGAAGCCGTGCTGCGAGACTTTGGAGATCGAAATCCACAAGAAGACCCAGTCATTCATTTTTATGAGCTATTCCTCAAAGAATACGACGCGAAGAAGCGTATGCAGCGGGGAGTCTTCTACACGCCGCGTCCCATCGTCTCCTACATCGTCCGTAGCGTTCATGAATTGCTGCAAACGGAATTCGGTATCGAGGACGGCCTCGCGTCCACCGTCACTTGGGGCGAGATGGCCGCAAAGCAAACTGGCATGGCAATCCCTGCCGGGACAAAGCCCTCCGATCCATTCGTTTGTATTCTTGATCCGGCCACTGGAACAGGAACATTCCTGGTCGAAGCGATAGACATCATTCATAAGACAATGGAAAAAAGATGGAAGAAGCAGGGTCACATGGCCCTGGAGTTTCAGAATTTATGGAATGAATACGTCCCCAAGCACTTGCTTCCACGTATACACGGCTACGAACTGCTGATGGCTCCCTACGCCATTGCCCACATGAAGATAGGCCTCAAACTCTTTGAAACGGGATACCGCTTCAGCAGTAACCAGCGCGCCCGCATCTACCTTACTAATAGCCTCGAACCTGCAAGCGATGACAAAAAGCAGCGCGATTTCGAGGAATGGGCACCAGCACTCGCCCACGAAGCTAAGGCTGTCAACGCCGTCAAGCGAAACGAACGCTTCACCGTTGTCATCGGTAATCCGCCGTATTCCAACTTTGGCCAACTCAACAAGATCCCTTTTATTCTTCACCTCCTGGATGACTACAAGCACGGTCTCGATGACAAGAAAATCAATCTTGACGATGACTTCATCAAATTCGTCCGCTTTTCCCAGTACATCCTGAATAAGGCGGGCGTCGGAGTCTTCGGAATGATCACAAACAACGTATTCATTGATGGGCTGACTCATCGCATTATGCGCAAGTCCCTAATCGAAGAGTTTAACGATATTCAGATACTAGATTTGCATGGGAGTATTACAAAGCACGAAGCGGTACGAGACAACTCGAACGATGAGAACGTTTTTGACATTCAACAGGGGGTCAGTATCACGATTCTGACCAAGAAAGGGCGAAAGGCAAATGGACATGTGCGCCACGCCGATTTGTGGGGTCAACGTGACCTTAAATATCGAACATTAGAGAGGAACACTCAAGGAACCCTCGGATGGAAAGATATTGAGCCATCCGACCCGTATTGGTTCCTCGTTCCAAAGAACTTTGATTTCAGTTCAGAATACGACCCCGGCTGGCGCATAAATGATCTGTTTAACGTGCAACAGAATTGCGTTAAGACAGACAGGGATGAACTCTTTTTTGACACAGACCGGGAGGACCTAGAGAATCGCATTGCGACGCTTTATTCCGCAGCAGGATTAAAGGACGATTTCAAAGCAAAATATCGTGTTGAGAATTCCTCTAGCTATGATCTGTTGTCTCGAAGAAGCAAGAGCAAGTTCAATTCGATCAATGTCCGACAATGTCTTTATCGCCCATTTGATAGGCGATGGCTCTACTATGCAGTGGGACTGACTAGTCGGCCTGCTTGGGATGTTATGCGTCACATGATTGCGGGTGACAACGTCGGCCTCCTAGCAAAGCGGCAGTCAAAGAGAGAGCCGTTCTCCTACATTTGGTGCGCCAAAGGTCTCGTAGAATCATGTGTTTTTGAGAGCGCATACGCAAACAACAGTGTTTTTCCGCTTTATCTGACGGGAGATCAGGATGCTAGTCAAAGACGATTTGGAATGATCGAAGATCGCCGGCTAAATGTTCGCGCTTCCTTTCTATCAGCGCTAGCCAGGAGTTTAAGGCTGTCGCAGGAAGGCGCAGATCTTCTCCCCAAAGGAGTAGCATCTGAAGACATATTCAACTATATTTATGCTGTTCTTCATAGTCCCAGTTATCGAAACAGGTATGCAGAATTTTTAAAGATTGACTTTCCCCGCATACCGTTGATCGGAGACCTGAAGTTGTTTCGTGTGCTGGCCCGGCTTGGCGGTGAACTTGTTGCTCTTCATCTTTTAGAATCGCCCAAACTCTCTGAACCCATAAGCGCCTACATTGGCCCGAGGAATCCCGAAGTCGAGAAGCCTTCCTACGCCCGCAAGACCGTGTGGCTCGACAAAGAGCAGACGTGCGGATTCAAGGGTGTGCCTGAGGCCGTGTGGGAGTTCCACATTGGCGGCTACCAGGTCTGCGAGAAGTGGCTCAAGGACCGCAAAGGCCGCACGCTTTCAAAAGACGACATCGCCCACTACAACAAAATCGTCGTCGCCCTGAGCGAGACCATCCGCCTGATGAAGAAGATTGACGAGGTCATCGACGAACACGGCGGCTGGCCCGGTGCGTTTGTGACGGGCCAGCAGACGGCCGGCAAGAACTCCTGATCCAAGAAGACCCACGAGCAGCCAGCTCGGCAAGGATAGGTTTGAGAAGCGTTTCAGGAGATGTATATAGCCCGATATAAGACCGAAATCTGCCAACATGACAAATTAATAATCTGGATTTACGTTAACGAACCCCATTTCGCCGGCGGGATGCTATCCCCCACACCTTCTTCCACGATTTCCGGCGTTGCGGGCAGTAGCTGGCGGGGTGTTGGAGTCACCCGAATCTCATTCCACTTCGGTGTCGGTGCACATCTTCCTAAGTTTGAAGCCGGTGCGGTCTGCGTCGGCATGGGTTTGTCTCAATCGCCTCGATAGCGGCGCACTTCTTCTTACAGAAGGGGTACGTCCTTATCGGCCGTTGGGGAGGAAAGCGTCTCAATCGCCTCGATAGCGGCGCACTTCTTCTTACCCAGGTAGATGCTTACACCTTCGGCGGAAACGTCGTGGTCTCAATCGCCTCGATAGCGGCGCACTTCTTCTTACGTGAACGTGAATGGCGGTGGCAATGGTGTCACAGAGGTCTCAATCGCCTCGATAGTGGCGCACTTCTTCTTACACATCAACCTGGTCAACATCCATGTGGTCCGGATTAGTCCCGTCTCAATCGCCTCGATAGCGGCGCACTTCTTCTTACAATATAAACCAATTTTACGCAATTTTGGATTTGGATGTCTCAATCGCCTCTATAGCGGCGCACTTCTTCTTACCTTTACCTCAGGATATGATGCGTTTTCATGGCTCTTGTCTCAATCGCCTCGACAGCGGCGCACTTCTTCCTACGGTAAATCGAGTCAGGGTGCCCATTAAGATGATCGTCTCAATCGCCTCGACAGCGGCGCACTTCTTCCTACTGAAGGCCTTTATCCCACTCGCGATTCTGCACGATCTTTCGTCTCAATCGCCTCGACAGCGGCGCACTTCTTCCTACGCTGCGCCGTCCGCACCCCTGGCGCCCGCAGCTCCTGTCTCAATCGCCTCGATAGCGGCGCACTTCTTCTTACACGACGCAAAAAACGCGCACAATGCGCTGCTGGTCAAGTCTCAATCGCCTCGATAGCGGCGCACTTCTTCTTACGGTTCCAACAAAGCCCGTGGCACCCGCATTGTTGCCGTCTCAATCGCCTCGATAGCGGCGCACTTCTTCTTACGGGCTACGCGAACGGGTTTGTCCTCATGACTACCTCCGTGAGTCTCAATCGCCTCGATAGCGGCGCACTTCTTCTTACGATAACTTAGGCGCTCTTTTGAACCTCACACAATATGGGTCTCAATCGCCTCGATAGCGGCGCACTTCTTCTTACGTAGTGGCGTCTCGACGACTTACGACACCATTACTCTGACGCTGAAGTCTCAATCGCCTCGATAGCGGCGCACTTCTTCCTACTTACATACCTGGACCGGACTACTCAGGGCGCACACTCGTCTCAATCGCCTCGATAGCGGCGCACTTCTTCCTACAGTACCGAATCTTCTTCATCCCCGCTCCTTCGCCGGGTCTCAATCGCCTCGATAGCGGCGCACTTCTTCCTACAGCATCGGGACTATGCGACAGGGATTATGACGTGCCGTCTCAATCGCCTCGATAGCGGCGCACTTCTTCCTACCAGATGCCTCGTTTGGTGTATGTCCGGCAGTGTTTTGTCTCAATCGCCTCGACAGCGGCGCACTTCTTCCTACCCCGGCGTTGGGACGAATTGGCGCGAGGCGACCGTGTCTCAATCGCCTCGACAGCGGCGCACTTCTTCTTACATCTCACACCCGAGGAGGTCAATTACGCAGCCGTTTTGTCTCAATCGCCTCGATAGCGGCGCACTTCTTCTTACTTTTGCTGTTGGCTACAAGGGTAGCACAGCTGTCGGAACGTCTCAATCGCCTCGATAGCGGCGCACTTCTTCTTACACCGTTTTGAGGAAGGCAGCGCACTGGGTGTTGTCGTCTCAATCGCCTCGACAGCGGCGCACTTCTTCTTACTAGGGAAATGGCGCAAGCCGCGTCAGTAATCAATCGTGAGTCTCAATCGCCTCGACAGCGGCGCACTTCTTCCTACGAAGTATTCGCCAGCTAGTTAGGCGAAGAGTATCTAGTCTCAATCGCCTCGACAGCGGCGCACTTCTTCCTACCAGTGCTGGGTGTGGCTGTGGTAGTGGGTTATGGTGTTTTGTCTCAATCGCCTCGACAGCGGCGCACTTCTTCCTACGTCAGTAATCTACGTTCACCTCAAAAAGCTTCCGTCTCAATCGCCTCGACAGCGGCGCACTTCTTCCTACGTTCATGTGATCTATGCTGTTGCGGTTCTCGACGCACTCGGGTCTCAATCGCCTCGACAGCGGCGCACTTCTTCCTACGGATTAAGAAACATGTGTTCGAGTTCCTCGATACTTACGAGAGTCTCAATCGCCTCGACAGCGGCGCACTTCTTCCTACGTTGAACCAAGTCGGCATCGCCAACGATTTACTTAAGTCTCAATCGCCTCGACAGCGGCGCACTTCTTCCTACACAACGAATTCTAACCAGTCTAGCTGGAGGACCGCAAAAGTCTCAATCG
>Ga0302274_10002767_pt1:0-10000 | contig 15866 bp, 15 predicted proteins | sample III_Bog_N2_1_FD_198755 | JGI IMG/M metagenome (GOLD analysis project Ga0302274, IMG submission 198755) | Peat permafrost microbial communities from Stordalen Mire near Abisko, Sweden - III_Bog_N2_1 | ecosystem: Environmental > Terrestrial > Soil > Wetlands > Peat | place: Sweden...
CTTCGCGTTGATTGCGCCGGTGGGATTGTGCCTGGTCTGGTGGTATCTGCATTACCGCGAATACCGCTGGCATTACTGCCTGCGCAAGGATGCGATAAAGGTGGCGATTACGCTGGCGCTGGCGCTGGCGCTATTCGGTCTGTGGTTTCTGCTTGATCCGAATCCGCAAGCGGTGTGGCGCGAATTTATCGTCGGTGAGAACGCCGGGAAATTCGATCCGCAAGGAAATTATTTACTGAAATTATTATGGGGCAGCAGCAGCGTGTGGGCGCTCGTGATCGGCTATCCCATGAACGCGGGGCTGCTGGCCGTTCCTGTTGCGGCGGTATTTTTCATCGCCTACCGGCGGCGGGTGTTGCTAATAGACGCAGAAAAAATGCTGTGGATATGGATGGCCGCGCTGTTCATCGTGTTCAGTCTGCCCAGCCAGCGCTCGGCGCGATATTTGTTGGAAGCCATGCCGGGGCTGGCGGTGCTGTGCGCTATCAACTGGCATCGCATCAGCCGCAAGGTGTTTGTCGTCAGCTTGCTTATGATGGGCGGGGTGCTGGCGTTGTTTGCTTTTCTGTCCGTGCATTTGCAGCAAGAAATGGTGGGTGCAGAATTATATGGAATGGTGTACTGGACTTTGCTGGTGTTTACCGCCGCACTGATATTGCTTGCGTTATTCGTGCCTAAATTCACGGCAGCCATCGTCAATGTTGCAGCGCTGCTGGTGCTGCTCTGCTTTGCCGCATTCCTGCGTCCCTTCGATGGCGCTTTCGGCAACTACAGCGCGGATGTTCAGCAATACGCAAAGGGCAAAGACGTGTGGGTGCCTTGCAACTTCAGGGCGAAGGAAGAGGGTTATCGCTTTATCCTGCCGGGTGCGCAGATTCATGGCTATCATGAAGATCTGGCCCTGAGCGCCGCCGCACTCTCTGCCAAATATAATCTGTTTGCGGTGCAAATGCCGCTGCAGGATGCGGGTTGTGCGGATTGCAAAATTCTCGGACAGCGCTTGGATATACGTGGTCGCCAAAGCGCAAGTGAACTCAAACAAATGCTCGAAGGGAATGTATTCCAGCACCTGTTCGTCAAGGAGCTCTTGATTGAGGTTCCAGGGGTGCATTCGACTGTGGTAGCCGCAGAGGGGTGTCGCTGATGAAACGCCTGCCGGTGCTGGGTATCATCCTGATCGCTTGCGGCGTCGGTGCTTTCAAGACGTCCCAATATCATGCTGCCGCAGGTTTTCAGCTTCCGTTAAAAGAAGTGGCAAGCAATAGCGAGGTGCGTTTCCAGAGCCATTTCGCTTCTTCTAAACAGCATACTCAAACCCACGCCGCTTCCGAGATTGAACTGAAGGACGGGCGCATCCGCGCATTCTGGTTCTCGGGTAGTCGTGAAGGCGCGAAGGATGTTGAGATACACAGCGCAGTGTTCAATCCTGCTCGTGGCCTATGGGACGCCGAACAAACCGTGGCCACTCGCGAGGGTACCGAGCAATCACTGCTGCGCTATATCAGCAAGCTGGGTAATCCGGTGGCGGGTCGCGCGGCTGACGGCACGCTGTGGCTATATTACGTAACCGTGTCGATGGGCGGTTGGGCAGGCAGCTCAATCACGGCGATGACTTCGGTTGATGAAGGTGAAACATGGAGTCCCGCGCGGCGGCTGATAACTTCTCCATTCCTGAATATCAGCACCTTGGTCAAAGGCGCGCCGTTTTTCTATAGCGACGGCACGATGGGACTGCCCGTTTATCATGAGTTCATCGGTAAGTTCGGCGAAATTCTGCATTTCGACAAGACGGGAAAGCTCATAGACAAGCAGCGCCTGAGTTCAGGCAAAGATCACGGCCTGCAACCGGTATTGTTAGTCAAGAGCGCGAACGAGGCGCTGGTTCTGATGCGCCACACTGGAGACGCACACCGCAAGGTAATCAGTGTCTCGACCAGCGATGGCGGACAACATTGGACTGCGCCCGTGAAATCGGTATTGTCGAGTCCCGATGCGGCTCTCTCGGCAGTAGCGTTGCCGGATGGGCGCATTCTGGCGGTGCTGAACAATCAGGAGCAGAGGCGCGATGCATTGTCGCTGATGATTTCAGCGGATAACGGCAGCACCTGGAAAAATGTTTATCAACTCGAAAATCAGCGGACTGAAAAACTGGATGAGGCACATTTCCTCAATACGGCAGAGGGTCTAGCCAAAAATATGGTTGCAACCGATGTTGGTGAATATGTGGAATCCGCCAAAGGTCCAATGTGCACAGGAAATGATTGCCGCTTCGAGTTCTCCTACCCCTACCTGATTCAGACACGCAGCGGAGATTTTCATCTGGTCTATACCTGGAACAGAAGCTTCATCAAACACGTATGGTTTACCCAGGCTTGGTTGGATCAGCGATTGCAAAAGACTGCCCCTGTTAACCCCTCTGGTCATGATTAATTTCACCGACATCACAGGCTTAGCCAGCAGCGCCCTCGCGATGACGGCGATGGTTACCCTGTTGCCCGGTGTGAGGCGTTTGCAAAGGACGCAATTTGCTTTGCTGGTATGCGCTGTCGCCATCTTGGTGTTGATTCCATTCGGTGGCCTGCCTCTCGCTGCCTATGTGCGAGGCTGGATGGGTGACTTGAGCATTACCTCACTGGTGTTGCTGAAACTGATGATTTTAAGGCCACTGTTCGGCTGGACGTTTAATGCTCCCTCTCCCGCCGGGGTAACCAGCGACTTGGTTGGCGTTGTTGGACAGCCTAGTCGATTGGCTAGTAGTTCTATCAGAGGGTTGGGGTGGGGGAGCGCTCGTAGTAAATACATATTACTTTCCATAATCGCCCTTGCCGCTCTGGGTCTATACCCAATGGCCTTGGGCATCGGTTCCTTCGACCCCTATCGGTTGGGATACGGCAACCCATGGTTCCTGGGCGGATTGCTGCTGCTAGCGCTGGCCGCCTGTTTCCTACGGCTTCCGGTGGTAGCGCTCGCTATCGCGCTGGCGGTGTTTGCGTGGGGTGTCGGCTGGTATGAGTCCACTAATTTATGGGATTACCTGCTCGACCCGGTGCTGGCTATCTATGCGCTCAGTGCGCTGGGGATGCGGGGCATACAGGCCTTATTGAAGTTGCGGCGAGGCTAATAGCCTGTTCTAGGACTTATCCCGGCCCTTTCCCCACGGCCGTATTAGTTGTTGCCATAACCACGCAAAGTGTCGTAAAATTCGCGCCCTTTGGCATTTGCTAACGAAAAGTAGGTTAACTATGGTTGTCATTCGATTTGCACGCGGCGGTTCCAAGAACCGTCCATTTTTTAACGTGGTTGTAGCGGATTCGCGCAATCGCCGTGATGGTCGTTTCATCGAGCGCATCGGGTTTTACAACCCGGTTGCCCCTGAAGGCGCGGACGGCATGCGTATCCAGTTGGATCGCGTAGCGCACTGGCAGGAAAAGGGCGCGCAAGTAAGCGAAGCCGTTGCCAAGCTGGTCAAGCGCGCTGGTGCCGCAGCCAAAGCGTAACGAAACAGACCCCATGGTAATCATGGGGCGGGTGGCGGGTGCGCAGGGCATACTCGGCTGGGTGAAGCTAAAGACTTACACCGAGTTCGCGGATAGTCTTGCCGAATTTCCGGTTTGGTGGCTGGGGGATGACAAACATCCTTGGCGCGAGGTCAGCGTGGAAAAGTTTGCTGTACAAAGCAAAGGCCTGATCGCCAAGTTTCCGGGCTGCAATGACCGTACCGCCGCCGAGAAATACAAAGGCTTGTTGGTGGCCGTGCCGCGCAGCAGCCTGCCGCAACAGGCCGAAGATGAGTATTACTGGACTGACCTGATCGGCCTCGATGTGGTGAATGTCGCAGGCGCAAGTCTGGGCATAGTAGATAATTTGATGGATACCGGCTCCAATCAGGTGTTGTGTGTGCGGGGGGCGAGCGGCGAGATACTGATCCCGTTCATCGCCAGCGCCATCAAGCAAGTGAGTCTCGCGGATAAAGTGATTCGGGTTGACTGGACTGCGGATTGGGCAGAGAAGCATTGAATGGTATGAGGTTCGATGTCATTACCTTGTTCCCCGAAATGTTCGGCGCGATTACCCAGTATGGCGTGACGCGACGCGCAGCGGAGCAGGGCAAGTTTGTGTTGCAGACGTGGAATCCGCGTGATTTTACGACTGATAATTACCGTACCGTGGATGATCGCCCCTATGGAGGCGGTCCTGGCATGGTGATGCTGGCGGAGCCGCTGGAAAAAACGATAGTCGCAGCGAAAGCAGCGCAGGGCGCAAGCGGAATCGCGAAGAGTTGCGTGATTCATCTGTCGCCGCAAGGCAGGCCGCTTACTCACGAAGTGGTGATGGAACTGCTGGCGCGCGACGCAGGATTGATTTTATTGGCGAGCCGTTACGAAGGCGTGGACGAGCGCCTGATCCGGCAGCAGGTGGATGAAGAGCTTTCCATCGGCGACTACGTGTTGTCCGGTGGCGAGTTGGCGGCGATGGTATTGATGGATAGTCTGGTGCGGCAAATCCCCGGTGTATTGGGCGATGACGCATCGGCGCAGCAGGATTCGTTTGTAACGGGTCTGCTCGATTGTCCTCACTATACGCGCCCAGAGGTTTATAACGGCGAGGGTATTCCGGAAGTGTTAATGTCCGGGCACCACGCCGAGATAGAAAAGTGGCGATTGAAGCAGGCATTAGGCAGGACTGCGGAACGTCGCCCGGATTTGCTGGCATTGCGCCAGTTAACAAAACAGGAAGCTCGGCTACTGGCAGAGTACCAGCAGGAACAAGCATCCGTACAACAAGAGGAAACAAAATGAATCTGATCGCAATACTTGAGCAAGAAGAAATTGCCCGTCTGGGTAAAACGATACCGAATTTCGCCCCCGGCGACACGGTGATCGTCAGCGTCAACGTGGTGGAAGGCGAGCGCAAGCGTACCCAGGCTTTCGAGGGCGTGGTGATCGCCAAGCGTAACAAGGGACTTAACTCCTCGTTCATCGTGCGCAAAGTTTCCGCCGGTGAAGGCGTGGAACGTACCTTCCAGACCTATTCCCCGAGCATCGCCGGCATCGAACTGAAGCGTCGTGGTGATGTGCGCCGCGCCAAGCTCTACTACCTGCGCGACCGCTCTGGCAAGTCGGCACGTATCAAGGAAAAGCTGGCAGCCCGCAAGACTAAAGTCGAAGCGTAAGCGTAACAAGAAACTCGCGTAGCGATTCGTTTGCCCTTTCTCCCGCGTGCGGGGGAAAGTTGGATAGGGGGAAACGAACATGGCGAGTTTCATTATCAGGAGTGGCGTACTTGCCATGCCCGTTAGGCGGGTTCCGATAAAAACGGGAGGCGATGCCTCCCGTTTTTTTGCGCTATCATTCCAATATGGACTTTCAGGCAAAACTAAAAACACCCTTCGGCATTCTCGGCATCCATTGCACGGATGAGGCATTGATCGGCATCGAATTCTTTGCGCCGGGCACCAAGCCGCAGTCGCCGGGCAATGCCTTGGCGCATACGGTATGCGAGCAATTACTAGCATATTGTTCTAATGCTGATTTTCGTTTCGATCTTCCGCTCAATCTTGGTGGAACTACGCATCAAAACAAAGTGTGGCAGGCGATGTGCGCCATCCCGCGCGGGCAAGTGCAAACTTATGGCGACCTCGCCACGCAAATCCATTCCAGTCCGCGCGCGGTCGGGCAAGCGTGCGGCAACAACCCCATCCCTATTGTCATTCCCTGTCATCGCATAGTGGGCAAGTCCGGCATGGGTGGCTTCATGCACCACAGCGGCGGTTACGCGCTGGACATCAAGCGCTGGCTGCTGACACATGAAGAATACATACCCTCTCCTTCCGGGGTAACCAGCGACTTGGCTGGCGTTGTTGGACAGCCTAGTCGATTGGCTAGTAGTTCCATCGGAGGGCTGGGGAGGGGGTAATGAACGCCGACCTCCTCGATGAATTCAGCGATAGCCTGTGGCTGGAGGACGGCCTGTCGCGCAACACGCTGGAAAGCTACCGGCGCGACCTGAATAAATTTGCCACATGGCTGGAGCAGCAGCGCGGCGTTCCAATACTGGAAACCACGCACGCCGACATACAAGGCTTTCTCGCCCATCTGTTCACCCAACAGAAAGCCAAGGCTACCAGCACTGGCCGCGCTATCTCCAGCCTCAAGCGCTTGTTTCGCTACCTGCTACGGCAAAACAAAATAGCCACCGATCCCACGCTGCAAATCGCCACGCCCAAGCTGCCGCGCAGCCTGCCCAAGAGTCTTACCGAACAGGATGTCGAACAGTTGCTGGATGCGCCGCATGTGCAAACGCCGCTGGGCCTGCGCGACCGCACCATGCTGGAAGTGCTGTATGCCACTGGTCTGCGCGTGTCCGAGCTGGTCACCCTCAGTGTGGCCCAAGTCAGCCTAGACATGGGCGTAGTGCGCGTGATGGGCAAGGGCAGCAAGGAACGTCTGGTGCCGCTGGGTGAGGAAGCCTTGGACTGGATCAGGCGCTACCTCGCCGAAGGTCGTCCGGCGCTGCTGACGGGCAAACTGAGCGATGCACTGTTTATTACCGCACGTGCTAAAAGCATGACGCGGCAGATGTTCTGGTATCTGATCAAGAAGCACGCCAAACACGGCGGTTTAAACAAGTCGCTGTCTCCTCACACTCTGCGCCACGCCTTCGCCACCCACCTGCTCAACCACGGCGCCGACTTGCGTGTGGTGCAGATGTTATTGGGTCATGCCGACATTTCCACCACGCAGATTTATACGCATGTGGCGAGGGAGCGGTTGAAGCAACTGCATGCGCAGCATCATCCGCGCGGGTAGAGGCTTGTTTCATCCTTCGCGTTCAGTATCTTGCTAATCAGTTGCATGAGCGTCATACTTCCAACTACTTACCTCATTGGGAGTAACCATGAAACCCAGTCTGCTTGATCGAATTACCATTGAACCCGGTAAATGTGGCGGGCGTCCTTGTATTCGCGGCATGCGCATTCGTGTCACGGATATTATCGGACTGCTTAGTGCGGGGGCTTCCCATCACGAAATTATTGAAGACTATCCCTTCCTCGAAGAAAACGACATTCTGGCTGCGCTGGAATATGCAGCAGTCCAGACCGACCATGCCATCCTGATTGCTGCATGACCCTGTTGGTCGATAATCAATTGCCTTTGGCTCTGGCTCGCTATCTTGCCGCCAATGGTTTGGAATGCGCCCATGTGCAGGATGTCGGGTTAGAGGCAGCCGAAGACCGAACAATCTGGCAGTACGCCAAAGAGCGTGGCCTAACCATCATTACCAAGGACGAAGATTTTCAGGCGCTCGCCAATCGGCAGCGCAGTATCCCGCCGCAGGTGGTCTGGGTTCGGCTCGGCAATTGCCGGAAAGCTGTATTGCTGGAAGCATTTTCGGGAATACTGCCTGAGTTGCGTAGTAAGTTGGCCGCCGGTGATGCTGTGATCGAAATTCGATAAGCTAGTTGATGCAACGGACGGAGCTTTAGCATTGCTATGCTACAAAGCTAGACCCCAAGCGCAAGCGTGCATGACCAACGTGCAAGCGCATTGTAGAAGATTAATCGGGCTACATCCGCTATTGTTTTTCTTGAATGAGCTTATTGAGATGTGCTAGGGAATGCATTAAATCTTCTAATCCTTGAGTGTAGTCAGAGCGAAAATCTGCGTATCTCTTAGTCTTTAGAAGTGTGGGAATAGTACAGTCCTCTTTCAATACTGGGAGAATCATTACTTTGTTTTCCTCGATTTCATCCCAGTATTTCGTATACCATTCATTTTCGACCCATCGGGAATCCACAGCATGTTTTGAAAGAATGACTGCAGCATAATCACATGCATCAAGGCCGTGGCCGATCTTTCTGGGTATGGATTCGCCAACTTTTATGTCCCACTCATCGAACCAAATGCGGTGGCCCGCATTTTTTAAGTCTACTGATATCCACCGCGCAAGCTGCTTGTCCTTCGATGAGTGGGAAATGAAGACTCTTGCCGCTGGGCTTGCTTCCGTAAGGCGTGCCGAGAACATTCTGTCGGCTAGCAGGCTCTCAACAAGGTTAAGTTCTTCTAACACCCTTGCCCTTTTTTCTCCCTTTAGGATGAATTTCTTAAGCGAAGTGGCTGCTTTAAATAACTCTTCGCGCCGCTCCATCAGGGTATGAGTGGTAACCGCAGATATGTTCTCGAAGGGAATGATGAAGTACCCTGGTGCTATTTGGATATCGCCAAAATAAACGATAGCTTCCTCACGCTTTCTAGCAAGGTTGTAATCGTCATCATCATAGATGCCGATGCGCCCCTTATGTGGGCCATCAGTAATACAAACAGGCCCATAAGGTATTTCATGCGATTTAGTCTTTTTAGGCATGGCGATACTGACTAATGTGAATAGGCAACATTATTTAATCTGTCCCCGTTCAATACTAATCCCCACCATCTTGCTCCCCCGTATCGCATTCAATTTCGCAACGCTGATCTTCACCCACGGGGCTTTAAAGTCATCAAGCAATATCTGAGCGATGCTCTCGGCCAATGCTTCCAGCAGGTTGTAATGACGGCTGGCAAGCGCGGTCTGGATATCGCGCACGATGTCGGCGTAGTTGAGAGCGTCCTTGATGTTGTCGGTCTGGCAGGCGCGGCTGTCGGGCAGGGCGATCTCCAGATCGAGTTGTAGGGTCTGCGGTACGCGCTTTTCCCATTCGTACACGCCGATGAGCGTTTCGATTTTGAGTTCGCGCAAAAAAATGATGTCCATCGCTGTCGGTAAGGAATGGCGTAAAATTCGCTCTTCGTGCATTTTAAGATATTACGGATGATGACCCTAGCTTTTGTTGTGTGTGCCTATCTGTTGGGCTCGGTTTCTTTTGCGGTGTTGATGAGCAAGGCGTTCGGCTTGGCTGATCCGCGAACTTATGGTTCCGGTAATCCCGGTGCGACGAATGTGTTGCGTAGCGGCAAGAAGGCGGCTGCGGCGCTGACCTTGCTGGGGGATGCGGCGAAGGGGTGGGTAGCGGTGTGGCTGGCGCAGAAATTCGCTCCGCAGGATGAAAATTACTTGATGCTGGTTGCGGCGGTGGCACTTGCCGTATTTCTCGGCCATCTGTTTCCAATTTTTCTGCGCTTCAAGGGTGGCAAAGGTGTGGCGACAGCATTGGGCGTATTGCTGGCGTTAAGTATCTGGATGGGGTTGGCGGTATTGGCGACCTGGTTGCTGGTGGCGCTGGTGTTCCGTTTGTCTTCGTTGTCGGCCTTGGTTGCTGCTGTAGGCGCTCCGGTTTACGCGATATTGCTGGGCCTGCCGCATGAATGGGTACTGGCATCGGGCATTATGTCGTTGCTGCTGATCTGGCGGCACAAGATCAATATCCAGAATTTGCTGGCGGGGAAAGAAAGCAGGATAGGTAGCAAGAAGTCCGGGTAGGGCAGGATGTGGGGAGCTTGCGAACCGCATCGTTCGCGAGTGATGCGGTTCCTTTGTCACCGCATCCTACGTCTCTCGTCATTCCCGCGCAGGCGGGAATCCAGTGGGTTTAAAACAAATGTATTTTTGAATTGCTGGATTCCCGCCGGATGAACTACTTAGCCATTCGACTAAGCTGGCAAAAAAACGCCAGCAAAGTCGCTGGTTATGCGCGGAAATGACGGCTTTGTTTTAAGTTATCATATTCATCTGCTGCAAATCCCAGCGCGGCTTGACGTTGAAGCGATAATCCTTCTTGCCTTCTTGCTGTTGCAGACGTAGCGCCCCGGCGAAGGCGATCATCGCGCCGTTGTCGGTGCAAAATTCCAGGTCGGGGTAGAACACGCGAAAGCCGCGTTTGTCTGCGGCTTGGTTAAGTTGCGCACGCAGTTGCTGGTTTGCGCCTACTCCGCCTGCGACGACCAGTTGCTTAAGCTCGGTCTGTTTGAGTGCGGCGAGCGCCTTGTTGACCAGCACGTCCACGATGGCTTCTTGCGTCGCGTGGGCGATGTCGGCGCGCGTTTGTTCATCCATGCTTTGCCCA
>Ga0302274_10002768_pt1 | contig 15865 bp, 13 predicted proteins | sample III_Bog_N2_1_FD_198755 | JGI IMG/M metagenome (GOLD analysis project Ga0302274, IMG submission 198755) | Peat permafrost microbial communities from Stordalen Mire near Abisko, Sweden - III_Bog_N2_1 | ecosystem: Environmental > Terrestrial > Soil > Wetlands > Peat | place: Sweden: Abisko...
TTCGTGTATTTCGTGTATTTCGTGGTTGAAATCCCCGGTTTCGGTCGAAAGGTGTGAGCGGCGGAATGAAAGTGGAGTGTTCTTGGCGGTTTGAAATTCCGTCTTCTTCGGCTCCGTGTTCTTCGACATCTTCATACAAAGCTCTTCTTCCTTCTTCCCGTTTTCTTCCGCTTGCAAGTGCGGAGGTTTTTTGGCAGTTCCATCAGACGATGCCAAACACTCGTAAATGCAAGGCTTGCGGCAGGCCTTTCGAAATTGATCGTCGCAATGCAGACCGACACTCCTGCTGCTCTGACGCCGCCTGCCAGAGAGCACGTCGAGCGCTGGCCCAGGCCCGGCGCAGGGTCAGCCAAAGAACCAAAACCAAGCTCACAGCGGCCAGTCGGCTTCAGAGAGGGGTGAAGCCGACTGAAGCCGACCTGCTGGCGGAACATCCAGCGCTTATAGGGCTGCTCTCCATGCTGACAGGATCATCCGACCTCCAGGAACTCAAAATTGTCTTTCGCCGCCTTTCCGACCGCGGCCGCGATATCCTCGGTTTCAGCCATGAAATGCTCGGTGCGGAATTTCAAACCGCCCGGTTTTAACCACTTTCACGCCGCCGGCCACAAAAGGGCGCAACCAAAATTGTCCGGTGGTGTTTTACTGGTCAGTCTGCTATATTAATACTATGAATGTGGTTGGAAAAATCAGCCTGGGCCTGACCGCCGCCGCGCTGCTCGGCCCGGTGGCCCGGGCGCAGGAGCTGGCCACCGCCGATCAACCGGCGGCGACCTCCGACCAACCCTACGCCACCATTGTGGCGCGCAATATTTTTGCCCTGCTGCCCATCCCGCCCCCGCCGCCGCCCAACGCGCCCCCGACGGACCCCCCGCCCAAGATCACGGCCAACGGCATCACGTCCATTTTGGGTCAATTGCAGGCGTTGTTCAAAGTGGCGATCCCCGGCCGGGGCAATCAACCGGCCCGGGAACAGTCTTACATGCTCTGCGAAGGCGAGCGCCAGGACGAGATCGAGGTGACGAAGATTGACGAGGCGACGGCCACCATCACCTTTGACAACCACGGCACCATCCAGGAAATCCCCTTGGTGGCGGCGAAAGACTCCGGCCCCGGACCCGGGATGGGCGGTCCGACGCGCAATCCCTTTGCCCCGGGCGGTCCGAACGGGTTCCCGATGGGCCGCCGCCCCGGCGGCTTTGCGGGAGTGGGCGCGCCTGGCAACATACCCGCACCGATGCCACAAGCCGCTTCGGCCAACAATGGAAATGCCCCGCTCTCCGCCGCAGATATCGCCGCCCAGGGATCGGCTGGACTAACGCCCGAAGCGAATGCGGTGCTGATGGAGGTCGAACGCGCCCGGTTGCTGAGCATGGAAGATGACGCTGTTAACGGAACTGGTCCCATGCCCGGTCCCAAGCAGAATTATTATCCCCCGGCCATGATCCCGCCCACGCCATTTACCCCCAAAAATGCGCAGGGCGGCGATGGCGGTAGCCCCCCCATGCCGCCGTAAGCAAAACGGGCCGCACAGCTTCCCCACCCCACCCCCGATGGGGAAAATGATGATCCAGAAACCGGAGCCAGGTCAGACAGCTCGAACCATTGCGGATCGTGGACGCCCTGCGGGTGCTGAAATCGGAAGCAACCGCTCAAGGACGCCCCCCCACTCGGCCCTCTGCCCGGGATGGCCTGTTGGATAATATCCCGCTGACAGGATTTCAGGCACGGTGCAAAAACAAGCAAGGGCGCATCTCAGTTTTTGTGAAATCATGGCGGAAACTGTCGCCCCTGACGGGGCTTTTACACTTTTTTGGTGGTTTTCTACAAATATTCCGCCCCTAACGGGGCTGGCAGGAACGTTGCTTGGCGGGTTCGCGCCATCCTTCCCGCGCCGTAGGCGAGACCGATTGGTGGTAAAATGCCAGAATAAGCCCAGCCCCGTCAGGGGCGGCATCTTCCATGCCCAAAAACTGAGCCGCACCCAATAAGCAAAATGGCACCCATCCAATCTTGACAAAAAGCATAAATATGCTTACATTGGGGTCGGATGAAGAACAAATTGATCACCGCGCAAAACGGCGGCTCCAAGGTGGCACCGGCTTCCAGCCGGTCCCCGGCGGATAGCAATTCCCTTCCAAGGCAACGGCTCCCCCCGCAACCATATCCCCTTATTCAGGGGTGGTATCCACCAATCGTAGCAACCGACGTGAGGAGGTTCTGGCAACCATATCCCCTTATTCGGAGGTGGTGTCAACCTTGTTACCCCCCCCGGAACCAGCCAAACCGGATGGAAACCAGGCTAAAATTCCCCAGAATCCAAGTTAATCCAGCCGATACGAGCATAAGTTTTCCGCCTCGGATTTGGCCGTCGCGGAACAATGTCAGCCCCTGTGGCCAGCCCCGCTTTCCGCACTTCCGATTTTCCGGGATTCAGTTAGGCTGTCGGCGCCGCATGGAAACGTCCTTGAATCCGTCCCGTCCGTTGCGTCCGCTGACACCGTCGCAGGCGGCGGCGGTGGCGGGTAAGCTCCGGCTCCATTGAGCGCCAAATCTTTGCAGAAGCGATCCTCCCCGTCGGGACGGGGCGGTCTGGCCACGCCGGCGGGCCTGGCGGTGCTGCTGGCGCTCTTGGGGCTCGCCCTTTACTGGCCGGCCACGGGGTTTGAGTTCAGTCGGTTTGATGATCAGACCTATTACGCGCAGAATGAGCGGGTCCAGGCCGGATTAAGCTGGAACGGGATCAAATGGGCGTTGGGCACGGATACCGCCAGTAATTGGCATCCGTTGACGTGGCTCTCGCTGATGCTGGATGCGGACTTGGGCGACGGCCTGGGGGACGCCCGGGTGCCGCACTTCACGAACTTGGTGCTCCATTCGCTGAATGGCGCGCTGCTCTTGCTGCTGTTGTGGCGCATGACGGGCGCGAAGTGGCGCAGCGCACTGGCGGCCGGTTTGTTCACCGTGCATCCGCTGAACGTGGAATCGGTGGCCTGGGTGGCGGAGCGGAAAAATGTGTTGAGCCAGTTTTTCTTCCTGGTTTCGCTGCTGGCCTATGTGCGCTATGCGAAAACGGCCCCGGGACGAAACCCGGCGGAAGCGGAAACCTCCAAACTGTTTTACCGCGCCAGCCTGGGGGCGTTTGCGCTGGCACTGATGAGCAAACCCATGGTGGTGACGCTGCCGTTTGTGCTGCTGCTGCTGGATGTGTGGCCGTTGCAACGGGTCTCGGGTCTGGGGGCTGGAGTCTCGGGTCTGGGGGCGCGAGGCATGGGGTTCGACCCGCTTGGCTGGCGCTGGCGGGAAAAATGGCCGTTCTTCGCTTTGAGTTTGCTCGGCTGCAGTGTGACTTACTGGGTGCAATGGCGGACCAACGCGGTGCAGACGGCGGACGTCTTCCCGCTGGCCGGCCGACTGGCGAACGCGGTGATTTCCTATGAACGGTATTTGGACAAGGCGTTCTGGCCGGTGGATTTGGCGGTGTTTTATCCGTATCCGGGCGGCTGGCCCGCCCTCCGGGTCGGACTGGCGGCGGTCGGGCTGGGGCTGATCAGTCTGGCGGCGGTGTGGCGGCTGCGCCAAACCCCGTATCTGTTCACCGGGTGGTTCTGGTTTCTCGGCACCCTGGTGCCGGTCATCGGGTTGGTGCAGGCGGGCAAACAGGCCATGGCCGACCGTTATGCTTATCTGCCGCTCATCGGGATCTTCATCGTGGTGGTTTGGGGTGGTTTTGAGTGCCTGAACCGGGCGAAATTGCCCCGGGCGGCCCTGTTTTTATTGGCCGGGCTGTGCCTCGCCGCCGGCACGGTCGCCGCCCGGCGTCAACTCGGTTACTGGCGGAACGACGGCACCCTGTTCAGTCATGCACTGGCGGTCACCCAAAACAACGAACAGGCCGAGGTCACGCTCGGGGCTTACCTGGAGAAGGTAAACGAGCCGGCGGAAGCCGCCCGGCATTACCGTGCGGCTGTGGCCCTGGATGCCAGCGATAAAAACGCCCATTTCGACCTCGCGAATGTGCTCGGCGACTTGGGCGACGTAGAAACTTCGCTTAAAGAATATCGCGCGGCCCTCCGCTGCGACCCGGCGTTTTATCCGGCGCATTACAACCTGGCGTATGAACTGGAACACCTGGGGCGGCGGGAGGAGGCGGTGGCGGAATACCGCGCCGCGCTGCGCTTCAAACCAGACCTGGCCGCCGCCAAACAGCACCTGGCCGGCTTGGGGGTGACGGCGGAGTGAATACTTTCGCCGCCACGACCTTCAAAGGGTGGCAGCCACATAATCATTGGACACGATCATCACCCATACTTGGCCAGGAGCGGCGCGAGTTCCTTCTTCGTCTTTGCCGGCCAGAGTTTTTTGTCGGTGAAAATCGCGTTTTTCAGTGCGGAATGCGCCGGCCAGTCGGGCTCCGCGGGGATCTGCGGGATCACCGCCGTGACGATGGCCCGGGCGGTGTCGGCATTGCGATTCAGGTTGGCGATGATCATGGCCAGCGAGACATGCTCCTCTTCCTTCCAGCAATCGTAGTCCGTCGCCATGGCCATGGTCGCGTAGGCGATTTCCGCCTCGCGCGCGCATTTGGCCTCGCCCAGATTCGTCATGCCGATCACATCATGGCCCGCGTGATGATTCGCCAGCGATTCCGCGCGCGTGCTGAAGGCCGGTCCCTCCATGCAGACATAAGTGCCGCCGTCGTGCACCCGGGCCCGGGCCGCCCGGGCCGCCGTTAAAATAATCCGGCGCAACTCGCCGCTCACCGGATGCGCAAAGGACACATGCGCCACGATCCCCCGCCCGAAAAAAGTGTGGTTGAGCGATTGCTTCGTGCGGTCGAGAAACTGGTCAATCACCACGATGTCGCACGGCCGGTATTTTTCCTGCAGCGAACCCACGGCGCTGACACTGAGAATCCACTGCACCCCGAGTTTTTTCATCGCCCATATATTGGCGCGATGATTGAGTTCGCTGGGCAGAATATGGTGCCCGCGCCCGTGCCGCGCCAGAAACACCACCTCGCGCCCGGCCAGCCGGCCCGTCAGCAACTCGTCGGAGGGCGCGCCGAACGGGGTTTTAATCTTGATCCATTTTTGGTGCGTGAACCCCTCGATGCCGTATAACCCCGTCCCGCCAATGATGCCAATGCGATGTTTTGTCATTGCTGATTTTGAGAGAGTGGGGTGGCCGACGGGATTCGAACCCGCAACAACAAGCTCCACAAGCTTGGACTCTACCATTGAGCTACGACCACCGACCGGCCCGCAATATAGAATTTCGCCGCCCCCCCGTCAAGTTTTTGCCCGAACCCGGATTCCAACGCCCCCGGACCGCAGGCTCCTTTGATCTCGCAGCCACGACGCAACCGCGGGTTGCCCAACCCCGCGGCGATGCGTCTTTTTTCATGGCCAAAGCGCCGGGCTTCCGGCATAAAGGCCGTGGCAATGATTTCCGTCCAAAATCTGACCAAACAATTTGGCGCCCAAACCGCCGTGGACGGGCTTACCTTTGACATTCCCGCCGGGCAGATTGTCGGCTTCCTCGGCCCGAACGGCGCCGGCAAATCCACCACCCTGAAAATGCTGACGGGCATGATCACGCCCACCAGCGGCGGCGCCACGGTGGCCGGTTGTGATTTGCTCACCCAGGTGCTGGAGGTCAAACGGCGCGTGGGGTTTGTGCCGGAATCGGGCGCGGTGTTTGAATCGCTGACGGGCCTGGAATATTTGGAGATGGTCGCGGCGTTGTATGCCATCCCCCGCGCGGCCGCGCTGGCGCGCATCCGGCAGTTCATCGCGTTTTTCGACCTGAGTTTTGAAACGCTCACGGACAAGCTGCTGGGGGCTTATTCCAAGGGGATGCGCCGCAAGGTGGTCATCACCGCCGCCCTGCTGCACAACCCGCCGGTGGTGTTTTTCGACGAGCCGCTGGACGGCCTGGATGCGAATGCGGCCGTGGGGTTCAAAACGCTCATTCAAACCCTCGCCCGCGAGGGCAAAACCATTGTGTATAGCTCGCATATCCTGGACGTGGTCGAGCGCGTCTGCCACCGGGTGATCATCATTGACCAGGGCCGGCTGCTGCTGGATGGCAGCCCGGAGGCGCTCGTGGCCGAGCACCAGTCCGGCACCCTGGAACACCTGTTCACCCGGCTCACGGGCGGGGATGAGTTGGAACGGCGCGCGGAGGATTTCGCCAAAACCTTCCGCCCATGAACCCGCCCCCGGCGCCCCCGCCGCTGCCGCCACCGCTGCCGCCACCGCTGCCGGCCCCCCGGCCGGACCCGGGGGATTTGACCCCGGCGCGGTCGCCCGCGCAAACGCTGCGCCGGCTGTTTCTCACGCTGTTTTTGCGCGGCCACTCGGCGCGGGGCCTGAAAAAAAGCACCACGCCCAAAAGTGTCGGGCAAAAACTCGCCTGGACCTTGTTGGCGTATGGTGCGGCGGGATGCCTGGCACTGGCGTTTATGCGCCAATCGGTGTTTGCCCTCTCGCTGTATCTGCATGGCATGACCCTGGTGTTTCTGGGCATGTTCATCGCCTCATCGGCCGGGGAGGTGCTCTTCAACCAATCCGAGGCGGATATATTACTGCACCGGCCGGTGGAACCGCGCGCGCTGCTGTGGGCCAAGATCGGGGTGCTGGTGCAGGTGTCCCTCTGGCTGGCCCTGGCGTTCAACCTCGTGGGACTGTTCGCGGGCGTGTTCGCCCCGGGCGGCGGTTGGTTGTATCCGGCGGCCCACGTCGTCTCGACCGCCCTGGAGGCCCTGTTTTGCACGAGCCTGGTGGTGCTGGTTTACCAGCTCTGCCTGCGCTGGTTTGGACGCGAAAAACTGGACGCCCTGATGACCACCTCCCAGATGGCCCTGGCGATCACCGTGGTGGCGGGCGGCCAGATCGTGCCCCGCCTCATCCAAAATTCTGACACGCTCAAGCATCTGTCGGCCGATTCCTGGTGGGTGTGGCTGCTGCCCCCGGCGTGGTTTGCCGGTTTTGATGACGCCCTGGCCGGGGAAAGCTCTTCCGCCGCCTGGGCGCTGGCCGCGCTCGGACTCATCGTCACCGCCGCCGTGCTCTGGTTCGCCTTCGGCAAACTCGCCGATGATTATGTCGCCGGCCTGCAAGCCCTGGGCGAAACCGCCGCGCCGCGCCGCGCCCGGCGCACCCGGAGACGCTGGCTGGACGGCCTCATCGCCGCTCCCCCGTTGCGCTGGTGGTTGCGCGATCCCGTGACCCGCGCCTCGTTTCAACTGACCCTGGCCTACCTGGTGCGTGACCGCGATGTGAAGCTGCGCGTTTATCCCGGCATGGCACCGGTTTTGGTCATCCCCTTTGTCATGCTCCTGCAAGGACACGGCCTCCACCATCAAGCACCAGATAATGGCATCTTCAGCGGTATCGGGGTGGCCATTTGCGGCGCGTATCTGGGCCTCATCCCCGTGCTGGCGTTGAGCATGTTGCAATATTCACAGCACTGGCAGGCGGCGGATTTGTTCCGGGCCACCCCCGTATCCGGGCCGGGATCTTTGTATCACGGGGCGAGAAAGGCGGTGCTGTTGTTTCTCGCGCTGCCCATGGTGGGGGTTTTCGCGGTGGTGGCGTGGCTGCTGGGCAACGGCTTGCCCAGTCTGGCGCTATTGCTGCCGGGCCTCATCGCCCTGCCGTTGTATTCCCTGGCTCCCGGACTGCTTGGGCAGGCGGTGCCGCTGTCCCAACCCATTGAATCCGCCAAGGCGGCGGGGCGCGGCCTCATCATGATAGCCATGATGCTCACCGCCTTCGCGCTGGGCGGGGTGGCGACGTTAGCCATGTATAAAGGCTGGCTCGGCTGGTTTCTAGCCATCGAGGTGATGGTGATAACGGGACTTTACGCGGTACTGCGCCGGCGCTTGGATGTCGCCCCCTGGTCTTCTATGGAATAAGGCGGATATTTCAACCGGACTCAACGCTGCTGCGCGGCCAGGAAGCGTTCGGCGTCAATCGCCGCCGCGCACCCCGCGCCGGCGGAGGTGATGGCCTGACGGTAAATGTGGTCGGAACAATCGCCGGCCACAAACACCCCGGGCACATTGGTCATCGTCGAGCCCAGGCCGTGCCGGATGAATCCGTTCTCATCCAAGTCAATCTGTCCTTTGAAGATCTCCGTGTTCGGCCCGTGCCCGATGGCGATGAACACGCCCGCGCAATTTAACACGGATTCGGCGCCGGTCTTCAAGTTTTTCAATTTCACGCCCGTCACCTTGTCCTGCGCCGGGTCCAAAACTTCGAGGACGGCGGTGTCCCAAACGGGCTTGATTTTGGGATGGGCCAGCACGCGTTCGGCCATGATTTTGGAGGCGCGCAGCGAATCCCGGCGATGCACCAGATGCACCACGGAGCCGAACCGGGTCAGGTAGGTGGCCTCCTCACAGGCGGAATCGCCGCCGCCCACGACGACGAGCGGCTGGTTGCGGAACACCGGCAGGGCGCCGTCACAAGTGGCGCAATAGGTGACCCCCTTGGTCTCCAACAAATCCTCGCCCGGCACGCCCAGATGCCGGTGGCTGGCACCGGTGGCGATGATGACAGTTTCGGCCGTGACGGTTTCACCATCCACATTGAGGGAAAAGGGGCGCCTGGCAAAATCCACCGCCTCCACGGTGCCAAAACTCGCCCGGGCGCCAAAGCGCTCGGCCTGTTTTTGCATGCGGGTCATCAATTCGTAGCCGTCCACCCCTTCGGGGAAACCGGGAAAATTTTCAACGATGCTGGTGGTGGTCAACAGGCCGCCGGGTTGGCGTCCGGTGAGCACGAGGGGGGCCAAATCGGCCCGGGCCGTGTAGAGCGCCGCCGTCCAACCGGCGCAGCCCGAACCAATGATGACAACTTTTTCCATAAGGGCAGGAAACATAGACGGCGGGCGCACCGGAGGCAAGCTTTGGGGAAAGCGGCGGCGAAAAGATCAAAGACCAAAACTCAAAATTCAAAAACCAATGATCAAGCCCCGGCCCGGGAGGCGATGCACCGTCCTTCCACCCATTACTTGGCTGCGGTCGCGGGGGCCGGTTCAGGGGTGAATTCAACCCCGCGATAAACCATGTTCGTGCTCCCGGACTGGGCTATGGTGGTGACCGGGGCGTTCGCATTCGTGTCCACGATCCGCACCACCCGGTTGGAATTCATGCTATCCCAACCTTCCGTGGTGGTGGCATAGATGATCGGAGTGGCCCCGCTGAAATCCACGGTGAGACCAAAACAGCCCCGCCCATTATTCACGGCGTCGGGAATGACCTGGGGAATGGCGAAGTTGTAGGCGAACTTCCATTCCCCGCCAGTCTTCACGTATTTTTGAATGCCAGCCTGGGTGTCGGCCATATAAGCAATCGTTCCGGCGGGATTCAGATCAAAGCCGCAGGTTTTTTTGTAGGCGGGCGCGGTGGGCACCACCAGGTTCATGGTGACCCCGGGCGACAACGGCAGGGCCACGGGGGCGGAACCATTCACATAATTGTAAATTCCGGCGGAATCTTCCGTATCCAAACCGTCGGCCGCATTCAGGGTGGCATAGAGGACTTGATTGATGATCCTGATGGCGCGGGTGTTTAACAGCGTCTTGAATTCGACGGGCGCGGGCGCGGTCTGCGCATTATAAAACAGGGTGCCAAAGGTGCTGCCACAGCCCCAGAAATTGCCCGCGCCATCCGTGACCACCCCCCGGGGATTGGACGCTTCATACCAGTTCGTGGATAGATAGACCAAGTGGAAGCTGGCCGCCGAGGCCCCGAGGGTGCCGAACCCCCGCGGGATGCCCAACTGCGAGGGCACCCCTTTGTATTGGAGCAAATTAACCCCGGCATAGCCGGCAAAGGCCAGCCAGCGACCGTCGGCGGACCGCGTCAGATTGCCTTCGGTGGCCGCATGACCGTTAAAAAACAGTGCGTTGGGTCCGTTCGTGGGGATGGCCACGGTCAGGGACGGGCCCTCGTTAAACCGGGTGGGGTCAAACTGATCCACAAAAACGGGGGCTTGCTTGAGATGCAAATTCAGCGCCCCGTCCCCGGCGCGCAACACGGCGAGCTGCCCGTGGGCGAAAGATTGGGGTTCCGCGTGGCTTGACCCGGCTCCGAGCAGTATGGCGGCGGCAAAACAGGATATTATTTTCACGTATAGGTATTCATTTTCACCACTTACTGATGAAAGTGGAAGTGGCATAAAATATACCCGGCCAGGTTACAATTAGATGTCCGTTTGGTGACAATCAGGTGTCTTTTTGCGGTGGCCGGGCCGGCGGCACCGCCTCTTTAATGGCCGGCGGCGGGGTTCACCTGGGCCTTGGGCCGCGACCCGGTTTTGGCAACCACCCCAGTATAACGATGCAGATGTGCATGCCCGGACGGACGTTTGCCAGCGGCTTTTTTGGGTTTGACGGTGGGAACATCAATGGCCGGCTCCGGCGCGGGAGATTCCGCTGCGGCCACCGCCGGCGCGGGGGGATCGGCACGGCCCGGGGCGGGATCCAGCACGTCGGATTGTGTGGTCACATGAATGGGCGGGGGCGGGGGCGGGGCGGGCGCGGCCGGCACGGGGTCCGGCTCGGGCAGCACCACGGGTTTCAACTGCTGCCAGGAAAGATTATACGTCGGCGCGGCCATGTTCGAGGGTGAGGTGGCACACCCCCCCCCCAGAAGGGCGGCGCAAAGGACGGGTATCCATTTAATCATAAGCCGGGTGCCGGTTGGACTGAGTCAACGCAACCTAAGCTTCTGGTGCCAGGTTGTCAACGACCGGACGCCGTCAAAAAGCCGTTCCGCATCACACGGAACGGCATGGTTGCCTTGCCGGGCGTTTCCGCCCGTTCAAGCTGAGAAAGATTTTCCGCAACCGCAACTTTCTTTGGCGTTGGGATTGGTGATTTTAAAGCCCCCGGCGGTCAGATCCTCGCTGAAGTCAATCACGGTGCCCCGCAGATATTGCGCACTGATCCCATCCACCCAAACGTTGATCCCGGATTGGCCGCCGGTCAAATCGCCTTCGCGCCGCTCATCGAACACCATGCCGTATTGCATGCCGGAACAACCGCCCTGCTCCACATACACCCGCAGCGACTTTCCGGCGTTCTCCGGCAGGGCCATCATGGAGGAAATTTCGGCGGCGGCCCGGGCGGTGACGGCAATGACGGGTTCCGTGACCGGTTCAGATGTGACAATCTCAGACATTCGTTCTGCAGCAAGTTAACCGCGCTTTCCCGCGCTGTCAAATGGGGTTACTGATTGGGCGAATTTAAATGCTGGCTGGCTTCCTCCATTTTGCGGGCCAGCGACGCCTTCAACTCCGGCATCAAAGTGACCAGATTGGAATAGAGGAGGGTGGCCGGCCGCCATTGCCCGAGGGCGGACACCAGATTGGCGGCGCACAAGCCGGCCTTTTTCGTCCAAAACGGGTCCAGTTCCCGATCCTCCGCCGGGCGGTAGAACACTTCACAATAATTCGCCAGGGCCGCCGTGTATAACGCCGTCTGTTCCGGTCCCGCCGGCAGCAGGCCCGCCTCTTTTTCCAGCACCTGACCCAGGCCGATTTGCGCCTGGCTGCGCACGGAGAGGCTGGCTTGGGGCGAGGTCAGGGCCTTTTGGTAGGCGTTCGTGGCGTCTTCATAGCGGGATAATTGCAGATAACAGTCGCCCAATTCACCCCAGGCCCGCGCCCCCCAGTCGTTGGTCGAGTCGGTCGGAAAGGAGGATGCGCAAATGGTGTTGAACACTTTGGCGGCCAACAGAAAATTTGCCGTGGGATTGTTCGTATCCGGCGATTCCGATTTCATGAGGGCGGCGCCATGGGCAAAGGTGGCCGACACGCGCAACGGCAGCGGACAGTTGGTGTCCGCCTCCATTTTCTCGAAATAATCGCGGATCGCCTCGTCATAGTCCGTGCGCGCCACCGCCGCCCGCCCGGCCATCATGAGGGCGGGGTAAAACAAATCGGAACCCTGCCAGTTGGTGTTTTGGAAGATGGCCTTGTAATTACGCTCGGCATTGATGGTGTCGTCCAGCCGGAAATAATGATCCGCCACCCACCACTGGGCCAGCGGCGCCAACTCGTGCAAGGGGAACTGGGCGACGAAATTCGTGAATTGGATCAGCGCATTGGTTTCGTCCCCGGCCTGGTCATTCGCCCGGGCCCGCGAAAACAGGGCCTGTGGCAGGAGCGGGTTGGTCGGGTAGGCCCGCACCCAGCCGTCATACTGCGCGATGGCGGCGGGCCAGTTCGTCTCCTGTTCATACGCCCGGGCCATGGCCAGGTCCACGGCCGGTCGCAGCGGGGAACCGGGTTGGGCGGCTTCAAATTTCTGGAACAACGCCAGCGCATTCGTTGGCTGGCGCAAATCCGGATAGCCCGCCCCCGGCGGCAGCGGGCCGGCGGGCCGCAGTTCGCCGGCCGGATAATCGGCGGCCATGCGGGCCATGTTCGTGGCCGCGCCCGCCCAATCCCCGAGTTGGATTTGCGCCCGCAAACTCTGATACAGCGCCCGGTCGCCCAGCGAGGGGCCGACTCCGGGGAAGTCCGCGAAATGCCCCAGCACGGCCTGATATTGAATCAACGCCTCGGCATAATCCTCCCGGGCAAACAAGGCGTCGCCATATTGAAACCGGGCCACGGCCAGGTCTTCGGAAAGCGGCAATCGTTCCGTGGCTTTGCGAAAATCCGCCAGGCTCGCCGCCGAATCCCCCGCCAGCCAATCGCACCAACCGCGGTCCAGATACGCCTTGCCGGCGAAGGGATTGTTGGTGCCGGCGGCCAGCAATTGGTCAAACCGGGTCTGCGCCGTCACCAGCAGATTCGTCTGCGCCGGTTGCGCGAGGTAATCATGGAGATACAATTCGCCGAGCCCGAGCAGGGCCGCATCCAGCGCCGGGGCGTTCGGGAACCGGGCGACATAATCCTCCAGCATGGTTTCGGCATTGGTCAATTCCCGGGGGCCGGGGGACAATTGGGCGATGTTCAAAACCGCCTGCCGCTGGCTTTCCGCCGGGACGTTCGCGGCAAGGTTTTCCCGGAAGGCCGCCCTGGCCTCGTTCGTCTGCCCCAGTTGTTCCAACACCGTGGCGTGCAGGGCCACACTGAGCGAAAGATTGGTGGCCCCGACCGGCGAGGACCGGGCGATTTGCAACAGATTGGCGGCCAGCGGCAGCACGGCCTCCCATTCACCGGCCGCCTGTTTCACCCGGCACAAGAGATACAACCGCAGCCATTCCAAATCCGGCGGCAGCACCGCCGGCTTGATGGCCGCCAGCAACCGGCCCGCCGCCGCGAAATCCTTCTGTTCAAAGTGCGCCCGCGCCAGCCACAGCTTGCCGCGCAACCCGAGTTCATTGTCCGGATCATTCTGTTCCACGCGTTGGAAGACCTCCTGTTCCCCCTCCAAGAACGTAATCAGCACGGGCCATTGGCGCATTTTGGCCAGCGCCGCCGCCGCATCCACGGCGGCACGCAATGCATATTCCGACCCCCGGGGCACCGATTCGAGTGTGCCGGCGGCCGCCGCGAAATCCCCTTTTTGAAACTGCGCCTCGCCGATCCAATACGCATACGCATCCGCGTTGGTTCCCGCCGCCGCCCGGCGGGTCGTCAGCAACAACTCGCATTGCGCATATTTACCAAGTTTAAATTCCGCCTGCGCCTGGAATAAACCCGCCGCCGGCAACCGCGGGGAGGCGGGATACTTCTGGGCGAACTGGGCAAACTCCAGATCCGCCAGATCCCACAGCCCGTTATGAAAGGCCAGCACGGCTTCATCATAAGCCCGCTGCTCTCGGCCGCCGGCCGCCCGGCCCGACCCGGCCCCCACCGCCAGGACCAATAATACAAGCCACCATGTTCTGGAAAATGCCATTATTTAAATCTAAACCACCGGCCACACGGAAAAAAGCGGTAAAATCAACGGGGGCGCATCTTGCCGCCACCGGAGCGGAGCGCCGGCTTTGGACGTCTGAGCTGATAAAGCGTTTGCAAACAAGAGAACCTTTCACAAGCCGTGCATCCCGAAGTTGTTGATGAGACCGGGTGGCGTGAAATGGGCGGACGGCCTGCCGATTTGGAAATCGGCGATACCGCAGACTTGGAAGTCTGCGGCACAAATAATCCGCCAACCACATCGGGATGCACCGTTTCACAAGCGTCTGCGGTTTAAGCCGGTCACAGACAGGAGGCACCGGGTTAAAGGATTGGGGTCCAGGTTTGACTGACCTTGACTGACCTTGACCGGGCTTGACCGGGCTTGACCGGCTCCATTTTCGGGTCTCGGGTCTTGGATTCGGGGTCTCGGGTCGTGGGGGCGGGGTGCCAGGCGGCAGGGCCAGGTTTGACTGGCCTTGACCAGGTTTGACCGGGGCCGGCCTGAAACCGTCGAACCGCTCCGGAACGGATTTTGGACAGAATGGGCGGAAAAGAAGGCGCGGGGCGGGGAGGGGGCAGGCAGGCTGCCCGCCACTTCCGCAAGATGCGTGGATGGTGCCGCGCTTTGACCCGCACCGCACGAATGTCCGGCGGCTGTACGCCGCCGAACCATCGGTTGCCATTTCAAACAGGAGGCTGATGCTGGTGCGTTCATTCGCTATCCTAAACACACAATACGCAATATTATGCCACATGTCAATATTAAATAGCATATAGTTACACTTTTGCGCAAGAATACCCCTTCGGCAGGTGGACGTCGGGGCTCGAAGATAAATGATCACAATCTTCAAATTCCGGTATTGACATTTTAAAACGCACGTCTATATTGACTTACGTCTATATTGACGTATTTAAATATTATGAAAGCAAATCCGGGTGGTCAGATTGACATAAAGGCGGTGATTGGCCGCGAGCGGCTGATTCAGGTGCTGTGGGAAACAGTTGAGCAGCAGAGCTTGGTGATCACGGCTGAACGACGGATTGGGAAAACCACGGTGATCAAGAAAATGAGTCTTGAGCCCAGGGAAGGCTGGGTGCCGGTTTATCAAGATCTCGAACACTGCCACACCGCCGCTGAATTCGCCATGGCCGTTTACAAGGAAATTCACCAGTTTCTGAGCGGGAAGGGCAAAGCCGCCCGCCGGGTGAAGGAGTTGTTAGCGGGATTGGGCGGGACGGAAGTTGGCGGGGTTCTTAAACTGCCGGAAAAAGTAAGCGCCAATTGGAAGGATGTGCTGACGCGGGCGGTGGAGGACCTGGTTCACGAAAATGACGCGGCTGGCACAAAACTGCTATTTTTGTGGGACGAGATGCCCTACATGCTGGCGAACATTCGTGATCGCGAAGGCGAACAAACGGCGATGGAGGTGCTGGATCTTCTCCGGTCGTTGAGGCAGACGCATGCTGCACTTCGCATGGTTATCACCGGCTCCATCGGCCTGCATCATGTCCTGGCTTCCTTGCGGGAAAAAAAATATGCCAACTCGCCGGTGAACGACATGGCCTCCATTGAGGTGCCGCCACTGTTGAAACCCGATGCCATAGAACTGGCCGGATTGTTGATGGCTGGTGAAGTCCTGCGCACCGACGACGAGGCGGTGGCGGCGGCGGCGGTCGCCCGGGAAGCGGATTGCTTCCCATTCTACATCCACCACATCGTCAGGGCCCTGAAAATTCGCGGGTGGGATGCGACGCCGGAAAAAATTGCGGCGGTGGTGGCCTCGCAACTGGTGGAGGCGGACGATCCCTGGCAACTCCTGCATTACCGGGTGCGCATCCCGCTCTACTATGGCAACGACCAGGAGACCGTCCTGCTGATTCTGGATGAGCTGGCGGTGCGACCGGACGCCGCCGCGGTCAATGAACTGCTGGCCCGGCTCAAAAGCGCGAGTACGTTCGATGATCGGGAGCGCCTCCTGCATCTGCTTTCCCTGATG
>Ga0302274_10002792_pt1 | contig 15793 bp, 13 predicted proteins | sample III_Bog_N2_1_FD_198755 | JGI IMG/M metagenome (GOLD analysis project Ga0302274, IMG submission 198755) | Peat permafrost microbial communities from Stordalen Mire near Abisko, Sweden - III_Bog_N2_1 | ecosystem: Environmental > Terrestrial > Soil > Wetlands > Peat | place: Sweden: Abisko...
CAAACCTGGTGCAAAACATCCCTTAGTGGCTAAAGCCAACGGTTTCTTATCGAAAATTTACGGCACGGCTAAAGCCATGCCCTTTCAAAGCCCGACTTTCACCAAAGACTGTTAAGGCCTGTGCTCGCCAAACACCACGGCCGTAAACAGGAAGATGTCAGTGTCCTCATCCTTCCAGCAACCCGCGCTCATGCCCGCCTTCACGCAGGTCTGTTCCAGAAACTTCTGCCGGTCCCATTTCTGCTCCACAGGCACTTGCGGCAGCAGCAGGCCCTCGAATCCGCCGTTCTTCATCAGCAGGCCATGTTCTCCGATCTTGATCTGTTGAATGTCAGTCACTCGCCGAAGGGGCGAAAGCACCGAAATCTCGTATTCCAGTTTCGGCAGCTCCGAAACCGAGACGGGCTTGAATCGCGGATCCTTCAGGGCGGCCAGCGTAGCTGTATCCCGCACCGTCATGTAGAGAGGCTTGGTCGCCGAGGTATAGCCGATGCATCCCCGCAGCTCGCCCGATTCGTGCAGCGTGACAAAGGCCCCGCGCTCCCGGTTGAGCGCATCGCTGGCGCTCGCTGTTGGCACATACGCTTCGTCCTTGTTGATTGCGTGCTCCACCGATGTGCGGGCCAGAGCCAATAACTCGCTCTTCTCCTGTTCGCTGAGCGAAAAAGGAGTCTCCGCCGCCGCGCTGCCTTGAGCTTTGACAAAGACGTCCGCGCTGTAGCCAACGACGCTCGAATGATCGCCTGTGACATCGCCGGAATTGGCGTACTTGATCACCTTTGCCTGATTGGCTCCCATGCGCTCGGCGGCAATCATTGCGGCTACGATGGGCGCGCCGCCGCAGGCTTCCCATATGCGCGACTCAAAGTTGCGCGACATGCTGAAGTAGTCCCATTCTTCAAGCGCATGCAGCGTTTTGCGATCGATGGTCACCGCATCGCCGTAAGTGTGAAAGTGAGATAAGTCGGAACTGGCCACAATCAGCGTTTCGCCGTCCTTGTTCTCACTCTGAATCAGTTTTGCCAGCGCCACACCCAAAGCGCGGCTGCTCTCGTAACTCTGATCTCCCATGACCACGGGCACCAATTCGAAATCTCCGAGTACCCGCTGCAACCACGGCAATTGCACCTCGATGGCATGTTCCGCGCCTGCCGATGTGGCATCGTGCCCCTGGCTTGATAGCCGCAGGGTCGAACTCATGCTCGCCAGTTTTCGCGCAAAGGCCTTGTCAACATGCACCAGGCCCAGCGGCGTAGCGTAAGCGTCTCCCTCGAAGACTGAGCTGAAGCCGAAAGATTCGTAGTGCGACGGCGCAATCACCACAACACGCGAGAACTTCCGCCCCCGGAGCGCCGCGTAGGTATAAGCAGCCACGGGACCGGAGTACTGATAACCGGCGTGCGGCGCAACCACGGCCAGAATCCGATCCGTGATGGGCGGCTCAGCCACATGCGCCAGCATTTCGTCGATAGTCGCGGCAAGCACCTTGGGATCGGCGGGATAGAAACCGCCGGCAACCCCGGCTTGCCTTACCTTTACCGGATCCGCGGCGCGCACATGCTGCAACGGCGCAACCGCCATGAGCGCGACGATTTGAGCTGTCAGCCAATACATTTTGCAACTCCTCATGAAGCCCATTTGCCAAGCCTCCGCATCCCGCTCAAGTGTGCCAGATGCCGGGGATCGGATGCATGCAAAAAGGACAATTACCGTTGCGAATAAGCATCTGGCCGGCCGTAAACCCCACCCGTCCCACTAACAATCCGCGGCACTGCGGGCAGTAAGTGTTTTGCGCAGGATGCCCCGGCACGTTGCCGATATAAACGTAATGCAATCCTTCGGTGTCGGCAATCGCCTTGGCGCGTTCCAGCATTGCTACTGGCGTCACAGGCCGGTTGGTCAGCAGGTATCCCGGATGATATTGCGTGAAATGCAGCGGCACATCTACGCCGAGGTTGGTTTTGATCCATTGCGCCAGTCCGCGAAACTCCTGATCGCCATCGTTCAGGCCGGGCACTACCAGGTACACAATCTCCAACCATTTGCCAATTTCCTTGAGAGTGACCAGCGAATCAAGCACCGGCTTCAACTGCCCGCCAACCACCTGCCTGTAGTACGACTCCGAAAATGACTTCAGGTCAATCTTGACCGCATCCATCTTTCCGTACGCTGTCTTCAGCGCTTCCTTGCCCATATAGCCGTTGGACACAACAATGCTGCGGATGCCCGCTTCGTGGCCCGCATCGGCTACTTCCATCAGAAACTCCGAGAAGACCACCGGCTCGCTGTACGTGAAGGCAATGGTTGGGCACTCGTACTGCCTGGCCAGTTCGACAACCCGTTGCGGCGGCGCGTAGTCGGCGGGAATCTCCTCGGGACGCGACTGGGAGATCTCCCAGTTTTGGCAGAATTTGCAGTTCACATTACAGCCGGCCGTGGCCAGCGAAAAAGCGGCCGTTCCCGGCAGGTAGTGGAACATGGGCTTCTTTTCGATGGGATCGACGTGCGCCGCGCACACCCGCGCGTAAACCAGCGAATAAAAGGTTCCTTCGCGATTCTCGCGTACGCCGCAGTGGCCGCGCTTCCCGTCTGCCACCGTGCATTCGCGCGGACAGAGCTCGCACTTGATTTGCGAGCTTTGAAGCTTCCGGTAGAACTTTGCTTCGACCGTGAAGCGTGAATCGTCTGGATGTTGCTCAGCTTTGTCGGTCGGGGGGTTTGTAAGAACCGTAGTGTCAGGATTGCTTCGATAGGCAATGTTGCTTGTGTTCATAGGGGTTCTCCCCTGAAGCCGCGACCTGCCACGAAGACTGGCGTCTGGATCGGCGTGGCTCGAACGGTTCGGCAAGACCCTCACGCTACGTGATCGCTTTCGCTACAACTGACGCACCAAGTCGGAACCGTCCCAACTCATTGTCGCCCCAGACCAAGCGGTATTGCAGTGATGAATGGCACGTCACAGGAGCGACCCTGGCGCCACCTGGCGGAGGCACATAGGCCGGAGTTCGCCAGCGCGCTCCGATCCGGCTTTTCTTCTGCCCCCGGAAACTCCCCCGTCGTCTACCATCAAAGCAGAACATGCCCTCGAAACCCAAGCTCGGACAGAACTTCCTCAATGACGCGCAGGCCGTGCAGCGTATCGCCGTTTCTCTCGGCGACCTTGCCGGCCGCACCGTCGTGGAAATAGGCCCCGGCGCAGGCGCCATTACCTCGGCCCTCGCCGCCCGCGCCGCCCATGTGCTCGCCGTCGAGCTGGACCACGACCTTGCCGCCCATCTCCGCACCCAGTTCCCTCCCGATCGAGTCACAGTGCTCACTCGGGATGTGCTTCGTTTTGACTTCGCCGAGGCGGCGGCCGCTGCCGGGCAGCGGCTGCTGGTTTTCGGCAACCTGCCCTATGGCATCACTTCGCAGATCCTTCTGAAACTCGCTGCCAGTTGCGCTTCGCTCGATCGCGCCGTCCTCATGGTCCAGCGCGAGGTAGCCGATCGCATCACCGCGGCGCCCGGCTCGCGCGCTTATGGCCTGCTGTCGGTCACCGTGCAGATGTACGGCCCCGCCGAAAAGCTCTTCACGCTCCCTCCTTCATCTTTCTCGCCGCCGCCCGATGTATACTCCACGGTCTTTCGCTGGCGCTTTGCACCGCGCTTCGACGAACTCGGCGTGGACGAAGCCGGCTTTCTCCCCTTCGTCCGCAAAGCCTTCGCCCAAAAGCGCAAGACCCTGGCCAACAACCTGCGCGCTGCCGGCATTTCGCCCGCGACTGCCGCGGTCGCCATGGTTCAGGCCGCAATCGATCCCCAGGTCCGCGCAGAAGCCCTGCCCGTCGAAGCTCTGGCCGCGCTCTGGCACAGCCTCCGGAATGTCGCGCCCGGCGAATAGACAGCGCCCGCGCTAACTCTGGAAATGACTCGCATGAATCGCCACCGCAACACTTTCAGATAACTCGTGTCTCCATAAATGTGAGCGCGGATCGGCAAGAGGTAACAAAACAAACCGCCGCCTCCCAAGGAGACACACCCATGAAACTCTCTCTGATTGGCGTCGGAATTCTCGCACTTAGCTCCACCATTGGCTTTTGCCAGGCTGCTCCCATGTCTGCGCCCCGCCATGCCGCCACCATCAACCAGCGCCGTGAATTCCAGCAGCAGCGCATTGCGCAGGGCGTAAGAAGCGGCCAACTCACTGCTCGCGAAACAAGCCGCCTGGAGCGCCGCGAAACCTCGATTGGCCGCGCCGAAAGACACATGCGCGCCGCAGATCATGGCCGCCTCACCCGCGCCGACCGTGTCTCGCTGAATCGTCGCCTCAACCACACCTCGCGCGCCATCTACCGCGACAAACACAACGGCACAAGACGGTAAGCAAGATCGCGACTTATGACGCCAAAGGCCACCTAGCGCAAGTTGGGCGGCCTTTCCTGTTCGAAGGCGCGGCCAATGAATTATGAATATTTTTTCCGATGTTATACGTAGCTTCCCAAATTAAGTGGCCGCTTTCCACCCTGGCTGTTCCGCAAGCCACTAGCCGAACAGTTACTCATGCAGCCGATCTGGCAACCAGTGCGCCGCCTCTTTTGTGAACTTCCTGAATATCTCCATCTGTTCCCTTATGGAATCCCAAGGATCTTGTGCGTCTGCAGGCTCAAGCGCCACTGCGGATGATCGAGACAGTAGCGCAGCGCCAGCTTTGTGTTAGCGTCCAGGTTGTCGCCATCCATAGGCTGCAAAAAGAAATGCTTGAAGGAGAGTGATTCGAAATCACTGGGATCGGCTCCAGTTTGCGGGTAGACGAGCTTCAATTCATCGCCGCCCATCTGCGCCAACTGCGTACCAGCCTTGGGGCTGACGCACACCCAATCCAGACCCGCCGGTGCGGCAATTGTCCCATTGGTTTCGACGGCAACTTCAAAGTGGAGAGAGTGAAGCGCTTCGATCAGCGGCGCGTCGATTTGCAGCAGTGGCTCTCCGCCGGTGCAAACCACAAATCGCTTCCCCGCGCAGGAATCCTGGGGCCATTTCTGTTCGATCGCAGCCGCCAAATCCTCCGCGGATTCGAATCTTCCTCCGCCTTTTCCATCCAGGCCGACAAAATCCGTATCGCAGAACCGGCAGATCGCGGTGGAGCGGTCCGCCTCGCGCCCCGACCACAGGTTGCACCCGGCAAACCGGCAGAAGACCGCCGCGCGGCCCGCCTGTGCCCCTTCGCCCTGCAAGGTATAGAAGATCTCCTTGACGGCATAGCTCATTCCGAGGCCTTGCCCTCTCGATATTTCAGCGGGTCGTCGATCCCGTTTTCGCGGAAGCCCTTGCGCCGGAGCAGGCACGAATCGCATTGCCCGCACGGCTCGCCAGCCGGCGACGGATCGTAACAACTGCTGGTGAGGCCATAGTCGACGCCCAGCTCCCTTCCCTTTTGAATGATCTGCGCCTTGCTGAGAGCAATCAGCGGGGTATGAATCTTGAGCGCTTGCCGGCCCTCGACCCCAGCCTTGGTAGCCAGGTTAGCCATCTTCTCGAAAGCCTGAATGAATTCGGGACGGCAGTCTGGGTATCCGCTGTAGTCGAGCGCGTTCACGCCAATGAAGATGTCGCTCGATCCCAGCACTTCAGCCCAGGCCAGCGCAAACGACAAGAAAATCGTGTTGCGCGCCGGAACGTAAGTAATGGGAATGCCGTGCGACATATCGTCCGCCGTTCGCCCCTTGGGCACGTCGATGTCGCCGGTGAGCGCGGAGCCGCCGAAGATGCGCAGGTCGATGGCCGCAATGCGGTGCGCCGCAACGCCGATGGCCGAAGCAACGCGACTAGCGGCTTCCAGCTCAACAACGTGGCGCTGGCCATAGGAGAACGAAAGCGCGAACAGCTCGTAGCCCTGGCTGCGGGCAATCGCCAGCACTGTGGCCGAGTCCAGGCCGCCACTCAACAATACAACTGCTCTTTTCGATTCGATCTCCATGGTTTGGCCTGCCTATTTCAGGTCCCCGCCTTTGCCGATGTCCATCGAGGGCGGAACCGGATTGTGTTCGTCAATGGACGCCTCAATGACCTGCTCAAGAATTCCCTTCGCTGCCAGAATGAACTCGATGGCATCGCGCCCAGCGCCTTCTCCGCCCTTGCTCGGGGTCACGTAATGGGCCTCGGCCTTCACCTGCTCGCGGGCATTCGCTACCGCCACCGCAAGGCCGCACTCGCGCATTGCCGGCAGGTCCACCACGTCGTCGCCAACATAGGCAATCTCGTCCAGCGTTGCGCCTGCCTTTTCCATGATGTCGCGCACCGCTTTCATCTTGAATGCCTGGCCCTGGTAGACGAATTCGAGTTTCAGGTCGCGCGCGCGGATGGCAACGGTCTCGCTGATGCGCTTGGTAATGACGCCAACTTTCATGCCGCCCAGCCGCGCCAGAGTCATCCCCGCGCCGTCGTGCGCGCTGAAGCCCTTGGCCTCTACCATTTTTGTGACGATGGAGCCGTCCGGCATCGCTATCGGCATCGGATAAATCCAAATAGTCCCGTCCGTCAGGACTCCATCTACATCGAAGAGAACGATCTTGATCTTGCGGGCGCGATCCTGCGCTGTGAGTGTCATGCTTCAATTCTAACCATTGCTTTTGGTTGCGTTCCGCAAGGCGGGGCGGTTCGCGAGAGAATAGAAGTATGGATCGCAATCCGCCCGCCGCCGCGCCGCCAGAACTCGAACCCGGAGACTACTACTTCGAGGGACCGAACCTGGTCTTCACCGCGCAGTTCCACCTCAAGCGCGGCTCCTGCTGCGGCTCGGGCTGCCGGCACTGCCCTTATGGCGTTGCGGACAAAGGCGCACTTGAAGAAGCAGGCGACGAAGCACCGACGGCTGGCTGATTGCCAGTTGGCATGGCCGCCGTTACAGCCGCCTCGCGCACCAGCACCGCAAAACGCGGAAAGGCAAAGCTGCCGCCTGCGTCGTCGATCACATTCAACTGGCACAAATACTGGCCAGGCTTGAGTCCCGCCAGCGGCACGTCCAATTCGATGGCCACCGCATCGCGCCCCTCCACATTGATGGCCTTGGCCTGCACAATGGGCGTCTCATACACTTTCGCCGATCCCTGAATCAGTTCAAGGCTGCTCAGCAGGTTGATGCCTGGCTTGGTGCCTTTGGGCGCATCGGCCGCCGCCTTCTCGCGTGCAGGCGCGTAAATCTCGTAGAGCAGGTATAGATGCTGGTCCTGACGGAAGACGTGGCTGATGTTGGGCACATATTCCTGCCCACCGCGCACCATCGGGCTCTGCTTCTTGCTTGGCTGGCGCATTGAGGCAAGCACGATGGAGCTCATCTTGAGCGGAGCCTTCTTCATCTCCGGCAGCGTAATCTCCGCTTCAAACGAGCCCATGCGGCCGGTCTGGTTTTCGCGCACCACAAACTTCAGGCGGTACTTACCCGGCGGCAGGTTGAAGCTGGTGGTGTATTGAATATTCTTCTGCCGCGCCTGCAAGCCTGGGTCCAGATTCAGCTTCACCGTCTCGCGCGCATGACCGATGGTCCGCTTCACCTCGTCGATCACCGCGCCGATGATGTCCAGTGTGGCTTTGTCTTTGTCCCCGCCCTTCACAAAAGGAATCTGCGAGCCGGGAACGATCAGAGAAACCGGCACAAAGAAGCGATTCTCATCCAGGCGGAAATACATCGCGTCCATATAAACCGCCATGTCGGTAGCGGGCAGGTCGCTGGCCAACTGCTCTTCCAACTCCTGTTCGCGATCCTCGTGCCCTGAGTGCTTGAAGTCCGCGGGCGCATAGTAGCCGGGCCGGTATTCGAGCTTCACGCCTGGGCGATTGATCTTGACGGTCAGCTTGCGATAGCGGCCGTCGCGCAGCGGATTTGTGCTGCGAAATCCAATGGCATAATACGCCGAAGTGTCGGCCTCCACCCTTGCGAACGCTGGAGCAAAATCGTTGGAATCGAAGAAAGCTTTGCCCCCGGTATCGGTACTCAGCGTTGCCATCACTTCCTGCGTGGCAGAGTTGGCGTTCATGTTGTTGGTGATCGCGCCGCCGTTGTAGGCACCGGCCCCGCGCATACTGCCGGTGGAGGCATCGCCCACCGGCAAGACTGCCTGCAAGCCGCGTGTGTCCACGCTATAGATGGCCAGATTGGCGCGCACGGCGGCATTGATGGCGGAGCGCAGCGAAGCCTGATTCTCAATTCCGTCGCGCGAGATGCCGCCTGAAAAGTAAAGAAGCGACTTCTTCTCCGTGATTTTTTCCAGCGACTTCGAAATCGCGCGCAAAGCAAACAACTCTCGATCGGTATTGAGGTCGTTGTATTCGCTTTCGTCGGGCGTATAGCCAGTCGTGTCTTCCACTTGATTCGAATTCGCCGTGGCTCCCGCGGCAAAGCCCTGCCCTTCGGTGCCGTTGTAGACGGCAACTTCGTTGATCAGCGCATTCTTGTCGGCGGTAAAATCCTGGTCCACCTTGAGGGTATCGCCCAACGAAATCAGCGCCACCAGGTCAGCGGCCTGCATCCTTTTCTTGAGGAAATCCTGAGCAGCCTGCACACTGCGGTCAAGATCCTCAGGCTGCATCGAAGTCAAATCAAAAAACATCACAATCAGCCGGTGATTGCGCAGATTTTCGGGCTTCGCCACCACCACGCCCTTCGAGCCGCTGCCAGTGGTCCCAGCGGCCAGTCCGCTTACCATTGCCTCGTTCAGCGGCGTAGCTTTGTCCACGCTCTCAAAGTCGAATGTGTCGATCTTTTGCTGCTTGCCGCTTTCGTAGACGCTGAAGTCGCTCTGCTTGAGACCCGGCACCAACCCGCCGGTCTTGGCGTCGCGCGCCACCACGTTGGTCAGCACCAGTTCGCCATTCATCTTCAGAACAAACCCGCCCTGGGGTGTATTCGAGACCTGCGCGCTCGATGCCTGGCCGCTCGAACTCTGACCGGAGTTCTGCGCAAGCGCCGGCTGCGCGCAAGGCAATGCCAATGCCAGCGCCGCACACCCCGCCCCGAATCTCCGCATCCAACCCGTCATCGATTCAATTCCCCCGCAAACCCGATAACTTACTAACTCACAAACTCGCTGGGTGCCCCATCCATTCCCCGCTTTTTGCGGAATGGATGGGAGTGAATCACCGCTAAAACCTGAATCTCGCCGTGAACTGAAAAGACCGCATGGTTCCTGCTGAAGTTACTTGCCCAAAGGTCGGCGAAGTTACGCTCGTATCTACTCCTGAATATTGCACCGTATTAAAGACGTTGTTGGCCGTGGCGCGAAACTCCATGCTGCGCGTGTCGCCCAGTTGCATCGTCTTTGCAAGCGCCATGTTGTTCGAGATTGTCCCCGGCCCGGTAATCGAATTGCGCGAAGCCGTGCCGTAGGGGCCGGCCGGCGCCGCAAAAGCCGCCGTGTTGAACCACTTCAGCAGCGTACCCCCTTCAGCAGCAATTGAGGCGCCCGGTACGCGATCCGGTCGCAAAGATCCAGCTGTGCCGCGCGCCACGTCCGCCACCGCGGCCGCATAACTCGGAGTCAGCGACGTTCCGGTGGCAAAGGTATAACTTCCCGAGACGGAGAATCCCTCCATTACATGGGCGGATGTACCGCTCGTAAACCAGCGCTTGTCCTTGCCGAACGGTAATTCATAGAGATAGGTTCCGCTGACTTTATGCCTCTGGTCGAAGCTGGAGTTTCCCTCCTCAGCCGCAATATCCTGCCAGTTCTGCGCCACCACCGTCGAGGTTCCTCCGACAGAGCCCGCGTCGTCGATGGAGTGCGAGTATTGATAGTTCGCGCCTAGCGCCATGCCGCCCGAGAGCCGCTTGTTCACTCTGAGCGTTCCAGCGTTGAATTTGGAAAATGCCGCAGCCTGCTCATAGTTGAAAAGCGCGCCAGAGTAGCTGACCCCGTCGGCAGAGCGGCCCGGCGCGGTGGTCACGTCAAGATGATTGCCCTTCGACCCGTTGTAGCCGGCGTTGAGCACTACCCCCCAGGGCAGCGATTTCTGGATATCCAGGTTCCAAACCAGTACGTAAGGCAGGTGGTAGTGCGGGTCGAGCGCGTAGCTGCCGGTCGTATTCGGCGCGGGAAACCCACTCGCAAGCGAGAGGCAGTCGGCGGTTGCCGCAGCGCCGCACAGGGTGGCAGCCTGGTTAGTTTGCACGTTGGCGAAGGGCGGCTGATGCGCCATGGTCGAGGCAAAGGTCGCATATTGGCCGTTGGTGTAGTTCATGCCAAAGCCCGCCCGCAGCACGGTCTGTTTGGGCAATCGAAGCGCCAAGCCCACTCGCGGCGCGATGCCCAGGCGGAACGGAAATACCAGCGAATCTGGCAGCTTGCCGCTGTAAGCGCCGACCCCGCCGGCCTCGGTCTCGGCCGCTTGTGTGAACCCCGCCGCCGGATTCGTATCCACAACGGCCAGATGCCCGTATTTCTCGGTGTATGGCGCAAAGAACTCATAACGCAAGCCAAAGTTGAGCGTCAGATTGGGCCGCGCGCGCCAGTCGTCCTGCGCGTATACATCCATCACGTTGTCGCGCAGATAGCTCTTGGCTACAGATGAATTGATGGTCGTCTCCTGCGGCTCTCCAAGTAGGAAATCCGCCAATGACGAGCCGGTGTACTTGCCCGTGAAATAGAAGGTTCCAGTCGCATTCGAACCGCCGAGAAAATCGCGATGCACGCGGCGGTAGTCACCGCCGAAGCGCAGGTTGTGTTTAGCATGAATCCAGCTCAGTGTCTCGGTAACGGAGACTGTCTGTGACACAGATAAGCTTGGCTGCTGCTGGCTTAGCCCGGAGATATTGCTGAGCTGCACGTTGGGAAGACCATAGTTCAGCGGACTCGGATTCAGCGGCGCGTCATTCGGCCCCAGAATGCCGATCTGGGTCGCAATATCGTTCGTGTTGGTGAAGAAATTCGTCGCCTGGCTGTCGCTGCGATTCCAATTGACGTTGAACACATTCGTAATTTTGTGGTAGCCCACTGTGTAGCCTGCCTGCACACTATCAGCGTCGGAGGAGCCTTTGCCACCCAACTCCGGAAATAGATTGATGCGATCTGAGGCTGAGTGGCTCCAGTTGTAGTTGGCGTTGATGCTCTGCCGGAGCCCTTGATTCTGGTTCCGGCGTCCGCCGCCAAATCCTCCGCGCCCGCCGCCGCCGGGAAGGGTCGCATTCTTGCCCAGGCTGCGCATGTAACGCACACCGGCCTGGGTCGAGTTGCTTTGCGCGGTAGTCAGCAGATGGTAGTTCTGCGTGTCGCCGGGCAGGTTTGGTTCAGGAAAGTACTTGAGCAGCGCAACGGCCTGGCTGACTGGAACGATCGGCACGGCCAGCCCCGGGATGTTGCCCGCCCGCTCCGCATCCGTGGGGACAGTGGCGTATTCGTCAGTAGGATTCGAACTGCGCGTTCCAGAAAGCGTCAGGAAGACGGTTTCTTTGCCGCTGGGCTTGGTAACGTGGGGAATAAAAGGCGCGCTCATGAATGTGAGCCCGAAGCGGTTGGTTCCCGAAGCGGGCTGCTCCTGCGACTGACCGCGCAGCGAGAATGGCTCGGCGTTGAGCGCCGAATTGCTGCCCATCCAGAAGATGGCTCCGTGTGGCTGGCCAGGGTTGAAGCCGCGGAAGCCGCCCCGTCCGCCGCCGCCACCACCAAATCCACCGCCGCCAAATCCACTGCTTCCGAATCCCCCTCCGCCGGGCCCGCCGCCAAACAAGCCCCCGATGGCGTCGCTTAGTCCTGCGGGCAAGCCACCCTGGGCGCGAACCGTCTCAATCGCATCGCGGATGCGATCCATATCAAGGCCGGCCAATGGACTTACCTGGCCCGACTGCCCGCTGATTGCCACCGAATCCCCGCCGAAGTCCGAGTTGTTCGCGACGGAGGGCAGCGCTGCCCCACTCGCTCCCGCTGCGCCGCCTTGCGTTTCAGAGTCAGTTGCCAGCGCACTCGTCAAGCTTAGGTTCTGTGCGCCGTTCGCGGCCAGTTGGCGGATGGCTTGCGCCGCCTGATCCACCTGTGAACCCTGTTCTTGTTTCTGCTCTTGTGCGGCTGCCCGCGAAGCCAGAATTAACTCAAAATTCGCAGTTGCATCGTGGCTCGCCGCGTTCAGAACCGCCTCTTGCGACCCCACGGCAAAGGCCGCAAACTGCGTACGGATCACGTAGCGGCCATTTTGAGCAATGGTCATGGACCAAGCGCCGGTAATATCAGTTGTGGTAGAAAATCGCTTGCCAGTAAGCGTGTTTTGCGCGGTCACAGTCACGCCTGGCAGAGGAGTGACGCCGCTCTTCACCACCCCATGCAACTTGCCGCCGGTTACGGCCTGAACCTGCTGGGGCTGGTTAGATGGGACCGGAAAGACTGCCGGTGTGGCAGGGGAACCGGAAGGCGGAAGGGGCGCCGGAGCCTGCGCCCAGGCAGCAAAACTGCCTGCCACGACGATCCCCACCCAAGCTGCCCGCACTCCCGTTCGCCGCATTGGCGCTCCCAATCATTCCGTGCTCGTACTGATTCAGACGCTTCCCCGGCGGCGTTAGTTTACCGCTGCTGACTTCCGCGCCCCTGAAGTCTTACAATGACAATCCCGCGGAAGTGCGCCCCGTGCGCCGTCGGGAAACGGCTGAATGCTGCGTCCTACCCATGCCGGATCGTCTTGACAATTTGAGCAATTCTTCAACAAGTTTCTCAGAACCGAGGTCTGACCATGCAGTATCTTCGCACTTTCCTCTGTGCAGTTCCCGTGGCGCTTATGTTTTTTGCCGTCAACGGCCGCGCTCAACAACCCGTCACCTTCCCCAGCGGAGATTCGAATGCCCAGGCGCTGCTCTATCTTCCCCAAGGCGCGGGTCCGCACCCGGCCCTGATTGTGATCCACGAGTGGTGGGGGCTCAACGACTGGATCAAGCAGGAGGCTGCGGGTTATGCCGCCAAGGGCTATGTGACGCTGGCCGTCGATCTCTATCGCGGCAAGGTAGCTGGCGACCCGGAACTTGCCCATGAACTCTCTCGCGGACTGCCCCAGGATCAAGGGGTTCGCGATTTGACCGCGGCCGTCGGCTGGCTACAGAGCCGCAAAGACGTGAAGAAGGATCGCATCGGCGCAGTGGGCTGGTGCATGGGCGGCGGCTATGCGCTGCAATTGGCCATCGCCTCGCCGGCGCTCAAAGCCGTGGCCATCAACTACGGATCGCTGGCCACCGACAAGGCCGCGCTGGGCCTGATCCATGCCGCCGTGCTGGGTAATTTTGGCGGCCAGGATCGCGGCATCCCGCCGGACGCGGTCCATGCCTTTGAGGCAGCCATGCGGTCGCTGGGCAAACCCGTTGACGCCAAGATCTATCCCCAGGCCGGCCACGCCTTCGAGAACCCCAACAACGCGGCCGGTTTCCGTTCTGACGATTCCGCCGACGCGCTCACCCGCGTAGACCGCTTCTTCGCGGCAAATCTGGGCCACTGAAGCACTCGCTTCTTACTGCAAGGCTATGGAGCCGATGGAGCGGATCGGCTGGTGAGTTCATTGCCTTCAATGACCGGAAATGTGTGACAAATGGGCTTGCATTTCTTCCCGCCTCATGTTAACTATTGAGTCAATAGTATTTTGATTGCTACCAAGCAAGTTAACCCCGGTAAGCATCGGACAGGAAGTTGTTCGCATGAAGATTGGCACCGCCATTCGCACGCATCGGCTGCAAAAGGGGCTCTCCCAAGGGGATATCGAAAAGAAGACGGGGTTGCTGCGCTGCTATCTTTCGCGTGTTGAAAACGGCCACACGGTGCCCTCGCTGGATACCTTGTCAAAGATAGCGCAAGCGCTGGATCTGCCTATCTCCCAATTCTTTGCCGACGATTCGACAGACCGCCAACTCAACGCGCAGAAGCTTTCCGACGAGGAGATGCGCTTTCTCACACAGATCCGCCGCTACTCTTCCAACCTGAACGATAGCGACCGCAAGCTGCTGCTGGCCATGGTCAAGAAGTTTGCCGCCACGGCCACGCGCTGAATACCGGGCCATTGCATTGCGTGTTGTTTGGACTTGCGGTATCGGCCAGCTATAAGGAATCTGTGTCCGCTGCGGCGGACTCCTTGACCAGCGCTCGAATCCTGGCGTTCACGTCTTCCAGGTTTACAAAGAAAGGCGCGGAAAGGCACTGGAGAGTCAATTTCTTCGTGTCGGGCACATAGTTCCAGGTCACTTCCACACCATACTGTGACGCGGTTCCGCTGTTGGCGTTCAGGTCGATTCCGGCTGCCTGGGCTTTGGATATCAACTTTGCCCATCGCTCCGGGGTAATGCCTGAGAAGACTTGCGGCGCGCTCTGTTCCACGGCGTTCTCCTTTATGCAGCTTTGAATTCAGGGCTGGCAATCGAATCCTGGAGACAGTTCAACCGGCAACGGCAGCCTTCCGTGCGGGAGCCTTGGCGCGCGGATTCGCTGCTGTTGATTTGGGGATTGCGCCCAGATCCACTTTTCCTTCCGCCAGTTGCATGAGGAATTCCTGACTGGCGAAGGCCGCCCCATCTTTTACCAGTTTGCCGGCGCGCAGATAGCATCCGTCTGCCTGCTGCAAGCGCGCCTTGACCGTATCCGCCAAATACGCAGGCAGAATCTCGTCGTGAATGCGAGCCCGGGCCACCGGATCGCGCACCGGGAAGACCACTTCGCAGCGCTCGAAGAGGTTGCGCGGCATCCAGTCGGCCGATCCCAGGTAGATTTCGTCGTTGCCGCCGTTGGCAAAGTGAAAGATGCGGCTGTGCTCGAGAAACCGGCCCACGATCGAGCGCACGCGAATCCGCTCCGACAGCCCCTTGACGCCGGGCCGCAAAATCGACAGCCCGCGCACAATCAGGTCCACCTCGACGCCGGCCTGCGAAGCCTTGTAGAGAGCCTCAATCACGCTGGGCTCCAGCAGCGCGTTCATCTTGGCCACGATATGCGCCACGCGCCCTGCCTCGGCATGTTCCTGTTCGCGACGGATCAGGCCCAGGAAGCTCTCGGCCATGGTCAGCGGAGCCACCAGCAGCGGCCGGTAGTCGTCAATCTCGGCGTGGGCGGTCAGGTAGTTGAAGACCATATGCACCCGCTCGGTAATCTGCGGATCGCTGGTAAGCAGGCTCAGGTCGGTATAGAAGCGCGCGGTCACCGGGTTGTAGTTGCCGGTGCCCAGGTGGCAGTAGCGGCGAGTCACGCCGTCTTCATCGCGGCGCACCAGCATGGCCAGCTTGCAGTGTGTCTTCAGCCCCACAACGCCGTGGAAGACCTGCACCCCGGCGTCCTCCATGCTGCGCGCCCAGCGAATGTTCGAGGCCTCGTCGAAGCGGGCCATCAGCTCCACAACCAGCGTAGCTTCCTTGGTGGCCGCCGCCTCAATCAGCGCTGAAAACACGGGCGAGTCGTGACTGGTGCGATAGAGGGTCTGCTTCATGCTTACTACGGCGTCGTCCTCTGCGCCCTGCTGAATGAAGTCGACCACCGGATCGTAGGAGTCGTAGGGGTGGTGGAGCAAAACGTCGCGCTGGCGCAGCTCGTCGAAGATGGTGGCCGACTTGCGGCTCAGGTGCAGCGCCTTGGGCGTAAATGGCCGGAATTTGAGGTCGGGCCGCGCCACATCGCCATAAAAGAACATGAGCCGCGACAGGTTCACCGGGCCGTCGCCGCGGAAGACCTGATCCTCGTCGAGCTCGAAGTTGACGCGCAGCCGCTCTATGATCTCCGCATCCGCGCCAGCCTCGATCTCCAGCCGAACCGCGTCCCCTTTGCGGCGATTGTGCAGCTCCACACGGATGGACTCAAGCAGAGATCGCGCTT
>Ga0302274_10002795_pt1 | contig 15781 bp, 12 predicted proteins | sample III_Bog_N2_1_FD_198755 | JGI IMG/M metagenome (GOLD analysis project Ga0302274, IMG submission 198755) | Peat permafrost microbial communities from Stordalen Mire near Abisko, Sweden - III_Bog_N2_1 | ecosystem: Environmental > Terrestrial > Soil > Wetlands > Peat | place: Sweden: Abisko...
GCACCAGCGAGAACGCCGTCAAGACCCAAATCTGGATCGCCATCTCAGTCTATGTCCTCGTCGCCATCGTCCGAAAACGACTGAAGATCGAATCCACGCTCTACCAAATCCTACAGATCCTGAGCGTCATCCCCTTCGAGAAAACGCCCATTTCACAGGCTCTTCAGGCACGTAACACACAATCCGACTTACACGAATTTTCCAACCAACTGATCCTGTTCAACTTATAGCCGGACAGCAGTGATCGCGATTATGGTCTTGCTGATTGGCACCGAAGGCTCAATATCGACCATGTAGTTCGATCATCTGACCCAACGCGGCTTAATGCGGCAGATTGCTCCTATGACGCTGTAATTTCCTCCGGTGTGCTGGAGCATGTGGATGAGGGCGGGGACGGTGCCAGTGAACTCGACGCCGTATCAGAATTGTATCGTGTACTGAAGCCGAATGGTCTGCTATTTATTTGGAACCTGCCGCGACGCTTTGGACGTGAGTGCATTTATCCCTTATTTCGCCGAACCGCCCATCAGCGCCGGTATCTAAAGAAAGAAATCATCGAGATCCTGCGTGGAGCGGGTTTCACTATTCCATACATTCGCTCCCACGAACTGATACCACTTTCCATTCTAAAGCGACTGTCGCGATATGTTTCGCCTTACACGTTAGTTGGTCTAGACTATGCCGCGTCCGAACGTCTCTGTTTTTTGGCCCAGAATTTCACAGTTATCGGAAGGAAGTGACAGTCCACCTGAACAGGACTTGTGCCATATGTGGACGACCGGTTAAGTTGCTTGACTGCACATGAAGGGTGGAGGTCCGAATGTGGCGGACGGCTCCAGTTGCCGCCGAAGTGGAGTGCAAGTGGGACGAGCTGGCGAAGGAACGGCTGGCAAAGCTTATGGTTTTCGCCTCATTCAATGAGCGTGCAGGGTTCTTTATTGGAAGTGTATTGATGGACAGGGCTGACTCAATAAAGCTATAATATATTTAGTTGTGGATCTTGATCCAGCGCGGTTGCGGTATGTGCAGAAACCAAGCGCATCAGCTCTTCTGGTTTGAACATCCAGCTTCGAAGGTCGTCTGAGAGCCTATCTTGTTTGTGAGTCCAATGTTGCCCAAGCTATCGATTTGTATTCCGGCCTACAATCGGGCCAAATATCTGCCTGCGCTGCTGGACTCCGTCCTCACACAGAATTACCCCAGCATTGAAATTGTGATTTCGGAGGACAACTCTCCGGAGCGCCGACAGATTGCCGAAGTCGTCGAGGGATATAGGCATCGAGGTGTGGACTGTATTCGATATTCTGAAAACGAGAAGACGCTCGGTTTCGACGGGAATTTAAGAATGCTCTTCACTAGGGCTACCGGCGACTACTGCGTGATGATGGGCAACGACGATCTGCTATGCCCAGGTGCGCTGAGTACCATAGGCGCCTTGCTCGCCGCGCATCCCGAAGTTGCGGTTGCAATTCGGTCGTATGGTTGGTTCCACGACAACCCCGCGGATATGGAGCAGGTAGTTCGGTATTTTCCGGTGACCAGCATCTTCGACCCTGGAGAGGACACAGCGGTCACGTTCTTTCGCAGAGTAGGGGCTTTGGCCGGTCTCGTCTTCCGCCGCGAAGATGCGGTTGCAGTTGCGTCGGATCGATTTGACGGGACTCTCTTTTACCAAGTCTATCTTGCTGCCGAATTGCTGCTGAGGGGGCATGGTTTATACATAGCCGAAACGATTGCAGTTTGTTACGAAGGCAAACCCGATTTTGGTCAAAGTTCGGTGGAGCAAGGTGTCTTCCAACCGGGGATCTACACCTCAGACGCCCGGATTGCCATGATTCGCGGCATGCTCGACATCGCAACATACATGGACAAGACCCACCACTGTTGTATGCACAAGAGGGTTTTGAAGGACCTGGGCAACTACTCGTACTGTTTCCTCGTGTTTCAGGCGACTTCTCGCTTCGCTGACTTTTGGAGGTACTATCGCATTCTGGGGAAAATCGGTTTCAACCGGAACCCCCTGTTTCATCTTTATTTTTGGAGCCTTGCTCTGCTAGGCAAAGGCAGATGTGAATCCGCTATCAAGTTCCTGCGCTCCACCCTGAAAGCTACGCCGCGCCTTGGTAATATTGCATCCGGGAGATATTTGGAAAAAGCAATCGCCCCGTCTTCGGGCAGGCCTCGGAACGGGCGCGACTGAACGGTCCAGTGGAGTGCGCTGCCCTTTACGATAGATTACGCTAAAGCATGATTATCCATACAGGATCATCTTGTATTGGAATATGCCAAGAGATTGCAGGTTGCGGAGGCGCGGGTGTATGCTGCTGTAGCGCGGAAGGAAAAATCGAGACACCAATTTAGTTACATGTGAGGATAATTGTCAAAATGCCAAGCGCAATCTACAACTACAAATCGGCTTTTTACTCTTTTACAGCCCCCGGTGTAATCAGGTCGGCTCACGAGATTGTGAAGATTGTTAAGGATGCCCTCAATCCCAGGAGTGTCGCCGACGTGGGATGTGGTACAGGCACATGGCTGAAAGTTTGGTCTGATTCCGGAGTGGGAGACATTTTTGGAATTGATGGAGACTGGATTCGGCCAAATCACCTCGTGATTCCGCTTGACAGATTCAGGTCGATGGATTTGAGTGCTCCCACAGCGTTGGTAAGAGAATATGACCTTGTACAATCGCTTGAGGTAGCCGAGCACTTGCCCAAAGCGGCCGCCGAAGCTTTTGTTTCATTTCTTTGCTCCCTCGGTCCGATAGTTCTGTTCAGCGCAGCAATTCCCTATCAGGGAGGGAGGGGCCATATTAACGAGCAGTGGCCTGAGTATTGGGCGGAGCTGTTTATGCGCAAGGGATATGTCGCCATCGACACGATCCGCAATCGTGTCTGGGATAATCCAAATGTAGAATGGTGGTATTCTCAAAACATCCTGATATTCGCGCAAGCTGAGCATCTCAAATCGCTGGAAGGGCTTAGTGAGCTTTATGTAGTTCAACCGCAAGGATCTCTAACTAGAGTCCATCCGCGATTGTGGCTCGAAAGAAATGGAAGACCATTGCCATTGGAAAAAATCGTTAAAATGCTCCCGGGGAGCGGTTTTCAGTTTTTCCAGAGAGCATTTCGAAAGCTAAGAAATATGTTCAACTAATGCCACAATGAGCCGACCTTGATAAGCAACATTTTACCTGACACCGCTCGCACAATTTGGTCAAGCAAACTAAGATCTGGCTTGGCATAGATCCAGCAGCGGCATCGTTTCCATCTCGCGCCTCTGACTTTCGTTTGTGGCGCGAACAATCGTTCAGCATTAAAACCGTGGAATATCCACGGAAATGTCGAACTGCTACTACCACCTCGGCATAGCCGGTGGTTTTCACTTTTGGAATTGGGCGATAGTGAGCATTTGCCCTACAGATTGGAAGGGTAGGTATAGTCTAGCTATGTGCGATGATGCTGTCCGAAATCCAGAGCAAACCCCAGAGCCGCTGGTTGCGGTTCTTGTTCCATCTTATAACCAAGAAAAATATATATTTGAATGCCTAGAATCCATCAAGAGTCTGAACTATAGAAGACTGGAACTCATAATCAGCGATGACTGCTCTCGAGATGGCACCTTCGAACTGGCAAAGCAATGGACACGGGAGAACTCAGGCAGATTCGAGCGTACTCATGTTGTACGGCAAGACAAGAATATCGGCATAGTAAGAAATCTACAGTATTTGTTTAATAATGCTCAAGGCGATTATTTGGCATACATCGCAGCAGATGATGCATTTGTCGAATCTGCAATTTTGGGTCGCGTGGAAATAATGCGGAGGGATCGAAATGTTGACGGGGTATTTGGGAACGCACAGCTGATTTCAAATACTGGAGGGGTGTTAAGAGAACGATTTATACCGCGGTGGATTGCGAGAGAGTTGACTTCGCGAAGGTTATTGGTCTCCAGCCTCCTGCTGAATTGGCGCTCTCCCGGCCCCGTGATGATGTTGAGAAGGGAAGCGGTTCTTGAGAATGGGAGCTTGGGCATTCTGCCACCTGATTTGCAAGGTGAGGACAAGTATATCTACATCCGCCTAGCTGCACACGGCAAGCTGCAGTTTATCGATGAAGTTGTTGCAAAATATCGCGTAGTGCAAGATAGTCTATCGCGAACGCCATCGCTGCACAGGGATGTTTTCGAATACTGCTTGCAGAGCGACAAGAGGAACAGGCATCTAGTGTCCGGCCTCGACCGATGTGCTATTGAGATTAGAATAGAAAGATTTGATCTGGAACTGAACAAAGGATGCGCCATGATTTATGAATTGAAGAAGCTATTTCTTCGTTTCCTGGCCATGCAGTTGAAAATAATATTGTTTATTCGTGCCATAATATGTAAGGCATGGCCGCTAGAGGAGAGTGACAAGCGCTGCTAATGGCTTAAGTTGAATCGTGCGTAAGCCAAAGGCGGGACACATCGGTGGCAGGATCGACATTTATGATCCGTTCTTCCAGGTAAAGTTTCTCGCCATTTGTCCGAGCCGCCCTACCGGGCCGCCGAGCTCGCCCATATGTGTTATTCGTCCAAGCGAATATACTGCAAACGCGGCTGCAGCTACGCAACCGATCAACATTCCCCAGCGCGTTAGGGCTGTGATAATATCCACGCCAACGCATATCGCAAGCGTCACGGCGGACACCATGAGAACGGACCTAGACCAGTGGAATTCTATTCGCCGCCAGGCGAGCCAATATACGAGCGGCAGGTAGAGGGCGTACATTGCAAGGTATGCTATGCCTGTAATCTGTAGCCCGACAACTGGCGCCAAGCCTGTGATGAGACCTGTTGGGACGAGCCATGCAAAAGTTTCGGTGGAGAAGTAGGTCTTTCCATCGCCCGCCGCGACAATCAAGAAGCCCAATGGCCAGCTTACCACTTTGAGAACATCGCCCAGTACCTGCCAACGCAGAATCTCGATCGCTGGAGTGAAGGAGGCCGCATAGAGCAAATGAACGACCCACGGCGCTACCGCCATCATAGCGATGAACACGGGCGCGCTCAGGAGAGTGGCTATCTCCGTTTGTTCGTTTACCAGGTTCCTGGCAGCCTTGTGGTCGTGGATCACACCGGTCAATCTGGGGTAGTAGTCTGTCCCCATCGCCATGAGCACAAAGGATACATACTGCATCGAGATTATCCAGGCAGCCTGATATTGGCCAAGCGACTGCGCGCCGAGAACTTTGGCGACATCGATCCGTATCCAGAGTTGCGCCAACTGTTGAACAAGCCCTGCGCCCACCATTGCGATGCCAAGGCGAAGAAGCATCTTCCATTCGCGCGTTAGCTCCGGTAGGGAAACGGTCTCCGTTCTGGCTTTCGGGAGTCTCGACACGTAAACGTGGCCGAGAACAAAGTTCGCCAAAGGGACGATCAGCACATATGCAACCAAGCCGGTCTTGCCCCATCGCCAGAGCAAGCCGATACCCAGCACAGTACTGATTGCCGATCCATAGACATTGAGACGGGCAATATCGCCTATGCGACGCATGCCTTGGATCAACGCTGCCTGCGATGCTCCTGCAACCGAAAGTGCAACGCCTATCGAAAGCCACCCGACCGCGCCAGAATAGGAGGCTTTACCCAACGCATAGACAGCCAGGAACGAACGCAGAGACCACACAACCAGCCCGCCTGCGCTGGCGAGGACCATCGTGCCCCAGAACAACGCACGTCGCGCCACCATAATCGCGCGAGCGTCCTCCTTACTGTAGGCCTCCGCAATCTGGCGCGTACCCACCGGGCCCAAGCCCATGGTGGCAACCGTGGATGCGGTCCCCATTAGGCCGGTGTATAGGCTGGCTAAGCCCACACCCACAGGCCCGAGCAATACGGCCAGAACCTTGGAGCGCAGCACCCCGATTGCGATATTGATGAACGATGCACCTCCAATAATGGAAGTGCTTTTCAATATGCGATGGTACGATGCTTTCGCCTCAGTCATCCTTGAGCCGCTGCTTTCAACGCGACAATCGCGGACGTAACGCCTGCATCTTCCAACTGCGGTCCCATGGGCAAGATGAGCAAGCGATTGGTCCTGCTCTCCGCAATGGGAAACCGGCCCGCAGCATAACCCGCATCCCAATATGCCTTTTGTCGACTGAATATAGACATTAGGATAGGACCGTATTTAGTGGAGTTCCCCTCACAGGCCTCAGCAGGTCCTCTTCATAGTCTTTTTGCTTAGGAGGCGCCTTTGAAGCAAAGGCCAGGACCTCCTCGATCACTCTGGCTTGCTGTTGCGTGGTAAGCTGCGGGAACATCGGCAGTGAGATGATTTCGGCCGAAGCGCGTTCGGCCACGGGGAAGTCTCCCACACTGTAGCTGAGCGAGGCATATGCCTTCTGCAAATGCAGGGGAATTGGGTAGTGAATTCCCGTGCCAATGCCCGCATTTTTCAAGTGGCCGATCATGCCGTCGCGGTCGTTGGTGCGGATTACATAGAGGTGATACACAGCGCGAGACCATGAGGGTTCAAACGGAAGACTGATAGCTTCATTGCTCGCCAAAAGACGGGTATAATCGGCTGCGCGGTCGCGGCGTTGCGCGTTCCACGCCGGTAGATGAGGCAACTTAGCGTGCAATATCCCGCATTGGATCGCGTCCAGCCTCCCGTTGTAGCCCTCCACGTCGTGATAGTACTTCTTCGCCTGGCCATGATTGCGCAACATCCTGATTTTGTCGGCGATACCGGCGTCATTCGTGGTCACTGCACCGGCTTCGCCACACGCTCCCAGATTTTTCCCAGGGTAAAAGCTGAATGCAGCCGCGCTACCCATGGTCCCTGCTTTCATCCAGCGATTGAACTTTTTAGAGAAATATTCAGCACCGTGGGCCTGACAAGCATCCTCAATCACGGTGAGACCGTACTGGCTGGCTAACCTCAGGATCGAATCCATGTCGGCCATTTGGCCGTAGAGATGCACCGGCACCACTGCGGTTACCGGTCGTCCACTCCGCCGACTTATGAGCCTCCCTAATTTGTCCCGAGAGCACTGCCGTTCCAGGAACTGTTGCAGCATCTCAGCCGACATGTTGTATGTGTGCTCGTCGATATCTACGAATTCCGGGAGTGCACCTGCTTGCGAGATAGCTTCCGTTGTGGCAATGAACGTATGCGGAACGGTCAGTACCACATCGCCGACTTGAACTCCACAAGCCATGATGGCAAAGCGTAATGCATCTGTACCGCTGCTAATGGCTATAGAATGATTTGTGCTACAGAAGGCGGCAAAGGCCTTCTCAAATTCCTCCACCATGGGGCCGCCAATAAAGTCAGCCGTGTGCAGTGCCTGGCGAAAGACGCCGACAAGTTCGCGCTCGAGTTCCAGATGGGGAGTAACCAGATCCAGAAAAGGAACACTGATTGAACCGCCCTTAGAAATGGACATTGGTACCCTCCACGGTCTCATCAATGTAACGAAAAACTCTGGCCGGGTTTCCTGCCACGATAGCGTTAGCCGGAACATCTTTGGTGACAACGCTGCCTGCGCCCACAATCGCGTTCTCGCCGATGGTGATGTTGGAAAGAATTGTCGCGCCAGAGCCGACGGATGCACCCTTATTTACATTTGTCCGTTCGACCTTCCAGTCGGCTTCGGTTTGCATACTTCCTGTGGCAGTGGTAGCGCGAGGATAACTGTCATTGATAAACATCACTCCGTGCCCAATGAACACGTTATCGTCGATGACAACGCCTTCACAAATAAACGAGTGACTCGAGACCTTGCAGCGCTTGCCGACACTGGAATGCTTCTGGATTTCGACGAATGAACCGATCTTTGTCTCGTCCCCTATCTCGCACCCGTACAGATTGATGAATTTCGAGAGACGGACGTTCTTTCCCAACTTGACGTCATCCGAGATGTAGTTATAGGAGTTCACAGATAGACCATGGATCCTCTCTTGCGCAGTGACTCACTGGCTACTTCCAGCATCTTGACTACCCGCAGTCCTGCGCATCCATTGTTGAATGGCTCATGCCCATTTGAAACACAATCCACAAAATAGGACAACTCCTTACTCAGAGCCTCGACCCGTTCCAGTTGAGGTGCCCACATATCGCCGGACCTGTAGTTCACCAGCAGTTCATAGACGCCTTCGCTGTTGGTGATCTGCACTCCCTTGTCGTATACCTTCAGTTTTTCATCGGCTTCGAGATCGTTCCAGACCAGCATTCGCTTTTCTCCGCCGATAAGTGTGGTCCTCACCTTTACCGGCGAGAGCCAATTGACGTTGATATGCGCAATGACCTTCTCCGGGAAATACAGCGTCATGAAGGCTACATCCTCATAGTCGTTCAGATGTTTCTCCCCGGTCGCAACAATCGCCTCGGGACTTACCTTGATGAGGTAATCCATAATCGAAAGATCATGCGGTGCGAGGTCCCAAAGAACGTTGATATCGTGTTGGAAAAGACCGAGATTAACGCGAGTGGAATCGTAGTAATAAAGTTTTCCCAGGGTTCCTTCGTCGAGCAACTGGTAGATTTTCTTTACTGCGCTAGTGAATAGGAATGTATGGTCAACCATGATCTTGAGATTCCTTTGCAGGGCAAGGTCGATCAGTTCCTTCCCTTGCGAGGAAGTGCTGGTGAACGGCTTCTCAACAAACACATGCTTGCCGTTCTGCAAGGCGGCTTTTGTAAGCTCGTAGTGCGTCCAAACAGGAGAGACGATGGCGACAGCGTCGATCTTAGTGGACGAGACCACATCCGAGGCGTCTGCCGTGACATTGATTGTCGGATATGCCATTTGTGCGCGCTTCCTCGCGGTTGGACTAACATCTGCGATTGCTAGTAACTGAGAACCATCCTGACTCACAATATTTCTCGCGATGTTGGGTCCCCAGTAGCCGTATCCAATTAATCCGAAATTCACGATGACCTTGCCCTTTCAATAATCTGTTGAATGCAATCACGTATTTCGAAACTGTACTTTACTTTGGTTCAGATTAGCTTCGCACATACGACCACTGCCGATTCACCGCAATTAGGACCTCGAACGCCAGCAGCAGAACCTTATTTACCGTAACTATAATTCACTACTCAGCTCACGACTGAACTGGCAACCCGCCGCTGCCCAGTCTGAGCGCCGGTTTGGAGTGTTAGGGACTCACTGAGCTGAGGAGGCACTTTTTACTTGGCATCTCCGGCTTCGTTCGGATGATGGTGGCGCTTTCCAAATTAATTATAGGGGATTTTCAGGCTTAAAACATCCGCCATAGTCCTCAGCACGTGTTTCTAAACGCTCAAGCTATAGATTGAGCAACTAAGCGCGAACAGACTGTTTACAGAATAGCATCATTTTGAATCGGGCCAACCGCTCATGGTCTTCAGAATTATTCTGAGCGTTCTCTAAAGCCTTCGCCATGAAAGCCCACAGGATTCCCAGGAGAAATCCGCACACTGTGGCGACCAGGACGTTGCGGGTACGCTTGGGAGACGATTTGCGATCCGGTGTGACTGCGGGGTCGACAACCTGAATGAGTGCGCCCTCCTTTGCCTCGTCGAGCTTGGCGGCCTCGAACTGCCGAGCAAGGATATCGAAGATTGTCTCGTTGTACTTAACATCGCGCAGCTTGCGGACGTATTCGAGACTCGCCTCGGGAACTAGGCCTTTGGGAACGATGAGTTCGCCGGTGTGGGTGTCTTCGGTGCCGCCCAGCTTGGCCAACTGCGCGCGCAAACCCTCCAACTCCCTCTGTGCCTGCACCAACTGGGAGTTCTCCGCGGTTGCATACGTCTGCATCCCCTGAATCTGCACCTCCCTCGCTGTGATCTGCGCGCGAAGTGATTCCGCCGAATCAATCAGGGCGCGCGATTGGCTGTCGGGCTGGATTACTCCTGTAGTCTGTTCTGTCTGCTTCAGTGCCTCTTCGGCGTTGGCCAGGTTGTCCTTCGCCTGCTCAAGCTCCTGCTCGAAAAAAAGCCTGCGCTGGGAGGCCTCCGTGATGGCAAGATGTTGAGACAGATTTCGAAACTGATCGACATAGCCGTTGGCAATATCCGCTGCGCTCTGTGGATTGCGGTCCTCAACCGATATACGGATCAGACCATCCTTGCCGCTGCCATCCACGGTTACATGGTTCTCGAACGCCATGCGTGCATCGGAGAGATACCGCGCGTGGTACTCCTGCATCAGGCCGAAATGCCGCACCATAGCGTCCTCTACCGTGCGGCTCTGTAGCATCCCGACGAACATGTCGTTGGCGTTCTTGAGGCCTAGACCGCCAGCCAGCGCAGCCACGCTACCCATGGAGCCAAGCTGGGAGGCCAGCGCTGTGCTCATGGAAGAGCTCTGCTGTGGTGGCAGCAAGGTCACGGTAGCGGTATAGCTCTTAGGCTGAAGAAGCGAGATCACGATCGCGAGGATGGTGAAGACCGCTGTGACCCAGAAGATCAAGCGCTTCCGCTCGGCGAGGACGATCAGAAGATCGAGTAGGGATATTTCGTCGACTTCCTTTGCGACGCTTTCGGCGACGCGCGGGGAGGGAGGAGAATCAACGTGTTCATTCAGTTCGGGAAGCGTAGTTTCAGTCGTCATTGGTTCCTGCGGATTGGAGACTGGCGCGTATCCCTGCATTCTACAATGAGGCGCTCCAAATCCTGTTATTGAATTATGCTCAACGCCGCAGCGCCCGGTGCGAATTGCAAAAAACATCTGCCCCCAGTCGAACACAAGCCTGCAATGTTGGCCGATTAATGGCAGGCCGCCTCAATTGGTTGAGGTTCTGTTTTCCACTCTTGACGGCGGATCACAGACGAAATGCCGTGAACAGAGCCTACCCTCTGTTAACTAAATAAGCAATAGGAAGTTTGTCAACTTGACAGTCAATTGCCGCACATCCGAATGGAGAATGGACGTGAGCATTCTCTCATGCCTCATCCTCCGCTTTGCAAGCAGCGCGGTGCATTGTGTTCCCCGGCTGGGCTGAACCGTTCCGACAGTTTCATTGCACTCCCTCTGTTGCTCATTTCGCTGCGCTCTATGGGAGCGTTATTATTGATTCTTATATAGATATCGTCCGCCGGCGCAATCGTATGCAGAGGTGATAGAGTAATCGGGATTGCATCGTTTCAAAAAAGTGTGCCATTTTATACAGGTTCTGCTATCGTTCTAACAAGTGACAACATTACGAGACTTTTTCCCTTACGAGAAAGATGTAAGGCTTTGACGCAGTGAGTATCGATGATCGAAGACCTGTCTCAGGACGAACAGAGGTAGAGGGGCAGGCCAATCGAACAAGTCAATCGCAACTAATTTTGCAAAACAACGTTTTCATTTCTCAGTGATCCAAGAAAACGAAGAGTTTTGTATTCTGGAGACCTATTTTGAGCGCCAGATCGTTTGTCTCGAGCATGACTAAATCCAGGTCGATAAGCCAATCCGAGCAGAGCCATGACCACGGCATTGCTGATTCCGATGCGGAGATGGTTCCCGTTCGAAATCATGCGAAGACAGCTCTTCCCTCACCATATCTGGTCGCACCGCGGCTGAGCCCTTGGTCGCGGTCGCGTTCAAAGCGCCTCTTCGATTGCGTATGCGTTCTATTGTCTCTGCCTCTGCTTGTTCCGATATTGCTGGTGGTTGCACTGGTGGTATGGCTTACCTCGCCCGGCCCCATTCTCTTCTTGCAGAAACGGATGGGGCGTGATGGCAAGACCTTCACTATTCTGAAGTTTCGTACCATGGTTCACGATACCAACAAAGCGCATCATGCGGTCACCACAACCGGCAACCAGCGATTCACACCGGTTGGTTCGTTTCTGCGTGGACGCAAGATTGACGAGTTGCCCCAGCTGTTGAATGTGCTGGCCGGGCATATGAGTTTGGTAGGGCCCCGCCCCAAGATGAGGGAACATGCGATTTCCCGTCTTGCAAGCCGTCCGGGAATCACCGGCGCGGCCACCATCGCCTTTGCTCTCGAAGAGGCGGTTCTCGACCGTGTGCCCAAGCATCGTTTGGAGTCCTACTATCACAAAGTCGTTCTTCCCGCCAAACGTCAGCTCGACGTGGAGTACATGGCCCGCGCCACGTTCTTTTCCGACCTAAAGCTCATCGTCAACAGCGTGTTGCGCCGCTGGGACACCTCGGTCATGGAAGGCCTGCTCAACTCTGGAGCATATGCGACAGAGAACAGATTGATGCTTTCCAAAGCGGCCCATCCGGAAGTCGTTTCTACCCGTGCGTCGATGCAGCTCAAAGTCGATCAGTCTGCTCCCGTTGAGCAAGTCTCAATCTTCTGATCAGTTTCGGTTGCAAATGGAAGCCATGGAGTGGGGCACATATGTGCAGTGGTCTCGCAGTCCACACACTGCGGCAGAGCACATTCGACCGTGGTGAACTCTGCTGTTTGGCGTCATTTCGATCTCGAACTCCTCTGCTACAACTGTTCCCCGCCCAGAATCTCTGGGCAATCAAAAACACTCCCCGGCTGATGCTAGAAGTTGATCTTCCTTTCCGGAAACCAGGTGAGCTGGATGGTGGTTGTGGTCACGGTTTGCTGGCCGGATAGGTAGATGGGGGCCTTCCATCTCTCGTAAGCGAAGTTGCCGTTGACCTCGAAGTCCTTGCCGATCCGTTTGACTACTTGAAAACTGATGTCGTTCAGGGTGGTGCCGCCGAGGGAATAGGTGGTGGTTCTGGGGATATAAGTGGTACCGCCCGGGATGAACTCTTTGGCGGCTTTTTGATTGCGCACGCTAATCTGGATCCACTCGTTGCCGCTGAGGTGATAGGTGATCCAGCCCTGGCCTCCTTTGTCATCGCGTCCGATCCAGTCGCCGAAGAGCTGGCCCTGATTGGTGTAGCCCTGTTGCTGGACGCCCTCGTAGTACATGAAGTGGCCGCCGGGGACGAGGACTGCGATGGGTGGATCGGTGGACGCAGCCTCAACGCGCAGGTCCAGCCTGGGAATGCCCGGCACATGGGAGAGATACAGGCCGGGCCGCCAGGAGGCGCGACGAGGAGCGTCGATGGGGGAGAGGTCGTCATGCACCTCTGAGTCCGAGTAGAGCGTGAGCCAGTTGCGGACGAAGGGAAGGCGGTAGCTGAAGTCGAAGGCGCCAAAGCGTGCGCCGGGGTCCGCGCTCGTGATCTTGGCTGCTGGAGTGCCAGCGGTGAGGCTGAAGAAGCTGCGCAGGAAGGTGTGCAGGTTGATCGGCTCGTGGCCCTTGCCGCCCCAGATCACGGTGCGCTCGAAGCCGAACTCGAGATTCGCTGTGGGCCGTAAGCTGATCTTCTCCAGGTGTACCCAGGGGTCGTTGGGATAGGTGTGGCCTTTGAGCGATCCAACCAGAAACTCGTAGCGAAAGGGGCCGGTGAGATAGGAGAGCAGCGGAATGTACAGCGGCTCAGTTCGGTTGATGCGGAAGGAGTAGATGTTCTCCGCGTTGTTCGAGTACGCCATTCCGCCTCCCATTCCAGGGCCAAGCCAGTCGTCCTGCTTGCCGAAGGAGATCTCATGGTTGAGCAGGCGATAGGAGGCGTAAGCCTCGATAAAGCGCGCGTCGGTGGTTGCGGCAATGGGCCCTTGGGGGATCGTGGTCTGGATATATGGGCTGCCTGTGGCTGGATTGTCGGCGATCGGAAAGACGCCTACGTCTTGATTCGCGAGCGTCTGGGCCAGTGCGTTCGAGTAGCCGGTAGCCGAGGGCGCTTCGTGAAACTCGCCACGCACATGGAGCAGAAACCGGCCTGCGGAAGCGTAGCCGCTGACTCCGGAGTAGTTATTGAAGCCGCCCTGATAAGGGCGACCGTAGTCATTGATGATGGTCGAGCCGAGATGATAGCTGTCGCGCAGAGGCGTGCCGCTGATGCCGCGCACAACGGAGTAGACCGACTCCACCCGCAATCGATCTACAGGGGCCAGACACTGGTTCTGAGCGTCATAGTGCAACTCGCGGCTCAGCGCCCCGTAGATTTTTTCCGCTTCGTCCGTAGCAGGGCCTGAATCATAGTCCTCGATGCGGCTGCTTACCTCGTTGAGCATGTTGCTCACGCTGGAGCGCGTCCACGGGCGCATGCCCAGGTAGACGGAATCCACATAGCCGAGGGAGTAAAGTCGCATTACAGCCGGATAGATCCAACTGTCGACCGGGATGTATGGGGAACCCGCCGCGTCAGACTCGCAGGCATCCGTTGTGCTCACGGGAGTTGGGCTTCCCAGGCTCGCATCCTGGAACGCTGCCGGAAGCTGGGCTGCAACCGGGTTGGCGGCCATCACGAGGAGTCCCGCCAATAGAGTTGCCCAGCGATAGACAGACGAAGCGGCCAATCGTCGATTCATCCTTGCGCTCCTTTCAAAACAAACATGCGGAATTCCCATTTCTAAAGATGCTGGAATCAACGGACGCGGAGCGGGAGTTTCATAATCAGGGAAAATGTGTTCAATGCTTTCTGCGTATATCTACTCAAATTGTACGGCCTACAGACTGGTTTCGTAAGACCACAACTGCAACATGCACGAAGACGGCGTCCCTGACCTAAAGGCGAATGTCTCCAATCACTCTCCGCTTCTGATTGCTGGTAGTATTTACCACGGAAGGTGTGAATCAATGCCGCTGAATTCACCTGTTTTGGTGACCGGAGGAGCAGGCTTCATTGGCTCCAATTTTGTGTTGCAATGGCTGGCCGACCAGCGGACTCCAGTGACGGTTCTGGACAAGCTGACGTATGCCGGGAATCTGGAGAACCTGGCTTCGGTGCAGCAGGACAGCCGATACAGCTTCGTTTGCGGCGACATCGTGGACGGCGCGTTGGTTCGCCGCCTGCTCGACGAGCAACGCCCCGGAGCGATCGTGCATTTTGCCGCCGAAAGCCACGTGGACCGCTCCATTCTCGGCCCCGCTGAGTTCATTCGCACCAACATCGAGGGAACCTTCCAGTTGCTGGAGGCTGTACGCGGATACTGGATGGAGCTGTTCGAAGAGCAGCGGAGGAAGTTTCGCTTTCTGCACGTCTCCACCGATGAGGTCTATGGTTCGCTGACACCTACTGCTCCGGCCTTCACCGAGGAGACTCCCTACGCGCCGAACAGCCCTTACTCAGCCTCCAAGGCGGCATCCGATCATCTGGTACGTGCCTACCACCACACCTATGGTCTTCCCGTGCTGACGACGAACTGCTCCAATAACTACGGGCCGCGCCAGTTTCCCGAGAAGCTGATTCCTCTGGTGGTGCAGAATGCCCTGAAGGGACTGCCGCTGCCGGTGTATGGCGACGGACAAAATGTACGCGACTGGCTCTATGTGGAAGATCACTGCGATGGCATTCGTGTCGTGCTGGAGCGGGGCGTACCGGGGCAGACATACAACATAGGGGGAAGGCAGGAGATGTCGAACCTTGAGGTGGTGCGCCAGATATGCGCCACGCTGGACGACTTGAAGCCGGCCGGGAAACCCTACGCGAGCCTGATTACCTTCGTCAAAGATCGTCCGGGTCACGACCGCCGCTATGCCATGGATATCGCGAAGATTGAGCGCGAACTTGGCTGGCAGCCACGGGAGACGTTTGCCGGAGGTCTGCGCAAGACGATTCAGTGGTACCTCGACAATCCTGAATGGGTGGAGCATGTGACCAGCGGCGCTTACCGGGAATGGATTGACTTGCAGTACACTCCTTCCAGCCCTGAAGGTGCTGCGAAACGATGAATACACGCAAAGGAATCATCCTCGCGGGAGGATCGGGAACGCGCTTGTACCCGATCACGCATGTGGTGTCGAAGCAACTGCTGC
>Ga0302274_10002810_pt1 | contig 15730 bp, 17 predicted proteins | sample III_Bog_N2_1_FD_198755 | JGI IMG/M metagenome (GOLD analysis project Ga0302274, IMG submission 198755) | Peat permafrost microbial communities from Stordalen Mire near Abisko, Sweden - III_Bog_N2_1 | ecosystem: Environmental > Terrestrial > Soil > Wetlands > Peat | place: Sweden: Abisko...
GATCGTCTCCCGCATGGATGAGACGATTCGCAATCGCGAGGCCGAGCAAGTTGAGCAAAGCCTGGCTTCGGTCCAGGGCATCTTCGACCATATGTCGGCGTACATGGAGGCGTCGGCGGCGGCATGAGGTACGAGGTCACTACGACCATAAATTGGCCGGGATGGCCAGTTTATGGTTGTATTTATGCCGCTCTTGAACTCCGATTCAGCCATCTCCGGGCTAGGTAGAATGTCGCATGATAGGCCCAAGTGACCGAGGTCTCTGGCGAAGTTTGTTACGGCTTGCATTGCCGACCACTTGCTTACGATGCCAATTTGGATTCCGGTTCGAGAGGCGATTCAGCCCAAATAGTTTCGTCGAGCTTTCCAGATGGTTCTGACCACTGCACACGCAAATTGATCATGAAACCGTCTCGCTCCTCTGGCGGATTTAAGATCAAGAACTTCGCGGAGCGCGTGGTGCTCGACTCCATATCTGTTCTCAACTGGACCGCTAAAATACGATCAATCTCGATGTGTCGAGCAGCCTCCTGAGGAAGAGCTGGATGCGTTTCCAGCGTGGTCTGCCCTGCCTTGAATGCTTTCTCCCATCGCAGCCAAATCGCCCAGTCCTCCAGCGCAAGCTGGAATGTGTCCGCGCTGACACGTGTAAGACGGTAATGGTTCGTATAGTCCTGGCGCTCGTCTGAGAATACACAGTCGTAAAAATGCGGGGAACCGCAAAAGTTGGCAACTCCTTTCCGAGGGCCATCGTAGTAGTCGGTCTCTGTGAAAACATCTTCAAAGCGCGAACTAGACAGGTCGGCTGGCATGATGACATTTATAAATGAGGCCGCGAGTTTAGTCCATGCGCGCTCGGTTGGCGTATTACCGGCAGCGCTTACCCTAGTTGATTCAAATCACCCAATCCTGATGTTTGCCGACCAACCTGCCATAAGAGAAGATAGACTCATGCTACCTCTGATGAAGATGCTCAAGCGACTACTCGGAACCGCATCACTGCCCGAATCGACAGAAATGCGCTCAGTTGTGATCATGCAGCGAAAAGCGCATCGGTTCACAGAGGGGGAGCTACAGGCTGCGGGAGAACGTGGATGGGAAAAGAAATTCGACGGAAAAGCAGACCCAATGTATTTCGTCTCGGCTGATCAAGCTGCTTTGACTGTGGTAAAGGCTGGTCCGCATGTCATGCGTGTGACCTCTTTCCCGTGTCGTTATGCTGATGACGATGAATATGCTCTTTCTCAATTATCGCAACCCGAACAGAAAAAGGCATGGAATGAACACCAAGCCCACACTCTTCTCGATCTGTTCAATGATCTTTCGCGTGCAGAGAAGAGGATTCCCGATGCAGATGCTTATGCTTCCCTAGCGAAACTGGCTTTACATCTTGGCGATCCGAATTGTACCGCCGTCTTCGTGCCAGACAAGAACATCATGATGCCGAACGACGGCACAGCCGAGGAAGGTCTGCGATTGCTCATCAACAAAAACCTGTTCTGAACTCAACAACTAGTTCATAGAAGCAATCGCAGATTTGATGGCCCAGCCGAGATCACCGGAGATTCCATAGAACTCCGCCTTCTCTAGCAACCCGTCCAAGAAGCTATCGAGCGTCCAGTCTTCGTCGCGCCCAAATTGGCGGATTCTTCCATAGACTTGATGCTGCAATTCGTTGAAGCCCATCAAATGCGAAAGACTGCCAAGTTGCGTCTCCACAGGGTAGTAGCCACGCGCCGAGACAGTAAGGTTTGCACCAATGGCGACCATCCATTGCAATTCCTGATCCGGCCGTCGCCCCTGAAGCGCGTTCAGTACGTCCTGTTTCGTCATCCGCAAGTCCTCTTTTGCACTTTATGATGTTCGCCTTGGGCGTGTCACTGTCCACTCCATCCGTTGCCGAGAGTCTGCGTTTTACCTGGATAACGACACTCGCGGCCAACTCATGACGGGAGGCCACCTTATGCTTCAAATCACAGAAATTCCGGCAGCCGAGCGCATCCGAAAAGCCCGCACGGCGCTTTTACTCGATCATCCCTTCTTTGGCTCGCTCCTATTCCGGTTAAAGAGCGAGGAATGCCGCTCGATTCCAACCATGGCGACCAACGGCGTGGTGCTCCGCTACAACCCGGCCTTCGTCGATACGCTGAACGCGGCTACGCTGGCCGGGGTGCTGGCCCACGAGGTCATGCACCCCGCGCTCAAGCATCACACCCGGCGGGCCAAGCGCGACCCCAGGCGCTGGAACGAGGCCTGCGACTATGCGATCAACCCGCTGCTGCTCGATGCCGGTCTCAGCCTGCCAGACGATGTGCTCGTCGATCCACGCTTTCGCGGCATGAGCGCCGAGCAGATATACAACCTGCGCGAGGCCGAAGCGCAACCACAGTCCGATGACCAAAGTGAATCGGAGCAGAATACGGGCTCTGAATCGAACGATTCGGCAGGTGATGGGAATGAAAGCGGGACACCGTCTGTTCCAGAGAGCCAGGGCGGTATCGGTCAGGTGATCGACGCGCCCGAGGCCGGCGATGACATGCCAGGTATCGAGGAACAGGTGCGCGATTGGGAGATCGCTGTCAATCAGGCTGCGACCGTGGCCCAGCAGGCTGGCAAAGTACCCGCCGGTCTTAAGCGGACTCTTGAAGGTGCGGCGGAAGCCCAGGTCGATTGGCGGGAACTGTTGCGCCGTCTCTGGTCCGACACTATCCCGGCCGATTCGAGCTGGATGCGGCCCAACCGCCGCCACATATGGTCCGGTCTCTATCTGCCCGGCGTTGTGCGCGAAGGCACGGGCGAAATCGCGATTGCTGTCGATTGCTCCGGTTCGGTCAATGCGCGGCAGCTGCGGCTCTTCGAGGCGGAGATTCGTTCCATCCTGGAAGGCCAGCGGCCCGAGCGGGTGCATGTTCTCTACTTCGACGCCGAAGTTCACAAGGTCGATACCTACGCGGCCGGCGAGATGCTTCACCTCGATCCAGTCGGCGGAGGAGGCACTGAATTTGGTCCTTGCTTCGACTGGCTCAATGAGCACGGAATCCACCCACAGACAATGGTCTTTCTGACCGATCTATATGGGAGTTTCCCTGAGTCCGCCCCAGATTACCCCGTGATCTGGGCCTCGACCGGCAGTCGCCAGGCGCCCTTTGGCAGCGTCATTCCCATGCACGCGGCGTAGCCAATGCCTGGCTCATTGGTAGTAACGCGCTACGGAGCATCCCCATGAACAAGCAATTCTTCATCTTTACCGATGGCTCAGCTATCGGCAACCCCGGTCCTGCCGGTTGGGCAGCTATCGTGATCCACGGGACAAGACGGCAGGAGATCGCTGGATCGGTTCCGTGGTCAACCGTCTCTGAAATGGAGCTTCGCGCCGCAGTCGAGGCTCTGCGCCTGACGCCGTCCGGTGCCCGAATCGAGTTGCGCTCGGATTCGGAACTGTTGATCCACGGAATGCGCTTCCGCGTCTTCCGCTGGAGACGTTACGGATGGCGCAACAGCCGTGGCTTTAACCTGCAACACCAGGAACTGTGGCGCGAGTTGCTCCTTCTGAATGCGGATCGAACTATTCGTTGGCTATGGGTCAAAGGGCACAGTGGCCATCCAATCCAATCCCGTGCCGATGCGATTGCCTACCAAGCCGCCAGAGCAGTTGCCGCTCAGGAACGAATTGCCGCCTGATGCCACAGCCTTGCCTCAACTCAAATATAGGAGACGATCATGTCATCGATTGCAGCAACAAATTCGCTCTTTGAGATCGACACGGAGTTGGATGGCCTTCTTGAGGAGATCGAAGAGCAGACCGAGCGGGAAGGGGAGCCTTCAGGGGAACTCGTCGCACGCTTCCAACAATTCTGCGAGGCGCACGGCGAGAAGGTCGACCGGATCGGCCGCTTTGTACGCATTATGGAAGCCCGCGAACAGTATTGCCGGAGCGAGGCTGCACGTCTCGGCGACCGGGCCCGCGCTGCCGCCGGCAAGGTGGAGCGAACCAGAAACATGGTCCTCTACTACCTGATGAGCCGCGATCTAAAATCCATCGAGGGACGTGAATTCACCCTGCGGGCGCAGAAGAACTGCCAGGACTCGGTGCGGATCACCGATGAGGCTGCGCTACCAGTGGCTTTTCACCGGATCGACGCTCGTATTAGCGGCGTTCTCTGGGAAACCGTTCTGGCAAATCTCCCCGACGAACTCGGCAGAATGATCGAGAGTGCTGTGGAAGAATCAAGGCCGGACACCGACACGATTAAAGCCGCCATCCAGCGCGAGGAACAAGTTCCAGGCGCAGAACTGCGGCGGGGATGGCACCTGCGAATCAAGTAGCAGGGATCCAGCCTCCGAGAGGATTCAATTCTCAGAGGCTGGGAGTTGCCAGATGGTACTGAGGCTTCCATCAGTAGCACCCCTCAAAAAGGCCAATAAGAGCTGATCTCTGCCAATCCTATCCGCCGGTTGTGCGACCAATTGCGGCAAACCTGTGGAACTCCTGGGATACAGCAGGTGCTGAACCCCGTCAGTATCCTAGCCACTGATACGCCCATAAAAACGTGGCCTTAGCAGCGGTCAAGTGGGCCAGATGTGTGCGAGCGAACGACAAGTTCTCCTTGCTGAAGATCGAATGATAAAGCCGGTGACATTCAGCTTGGGAAAATGGCCGTTGATTGAAAAAAGAACATAGCGTTCACCTCGATCTCGTTCTGGCGATAGAGAATACGGGGATTTCGAAAGCGGCGTTCTCCAGAATGCGAATAGAGCAAAAATGGAGCAGACCCTAATCGGCAGAACCGGGCGGTTGCTTGGTCAGCATGGATATCACACGAAACGCGCCAAAGAACTCATGCGCGACGGTGATGGATGACCGAAATCCCGGAATTCCGAAAATCTTCGCGGAATAGATCGTTGTATTTCTCGTCTTGACCTGCCCGAATTCGAGCACATCGAGCGGTTGCTCCTGCGCATAGAACGTGGTTATTCCCTCTACAAGCTTGCTTTCTTCGTCCGATACCGCCTCGTCGAGGAAGTCGGGGTAGATGTGGCGCGCCACATAGTCACTCGGCAAATTCCCTTGGCTTGCCTTGTAGATGATTCCGAAAGACAGGGCCGAAAAGAAACGGTCGAACCTTTCGTTATTGACCCTGTATTTCACCGCGCCATTCCCCACGGGGACCGCATCGCGAAGCAAGGCCTTTCGGAGAGCATCTTCGTTGTATTCCAACTGCGGAAGGACGCTCTCCTGGAATTTTTCGCGTGCCCTGTTTTTCGGAGAGGCATTGAGACAGATATGGGCAAGCACGTAGAGATCGTCTGGAGACTTGTCGTTGTTGTGCGCTTTGCAAGAAGGCACGGTTAAAAGCTGGTCGCGCTGATCTTTTGGGAAGAAGGCCTTCGGCGGAATGTGCTCCATCGTCGCCCCGGCATGGGCGCAGCCTTGAAAGTAGCAGGGTTTCATGCGGCTCAACTCGCCTCCGGATTTAGATTACGCTCTGGCAGGGAACGTGGATCAATTATCAACGCTCGCTCCCTCAGACAGAGGCTTCCAACGGACATGCAGGAACGCATCGAGCAGCGACAGCATCGGGAGGCTGAAGCTCGCGGACGCCAGGAGATCGACCCGGTCGGTGTTCACTTTGATCCGTGGCCCGACGGTTGACGCATCGACGCCTGTGGCCCCTACTCTCCCCGGTTTCAGCAGGATCGAGCGCGCCAGATTGCTGCCGGCGCTGTTCGGGTTGTAATGCTGAGACGTATAGCGGGCGACGCTGTTGGGGCCGACTTTTCCAACCTTGAGCGCCTGACCATTTTGGAAGAACGCGTAGACGGCTATTTTGCCAGACGGCAGGTTTTTAGGTGCGACGTGCGGCTTCAGTAGGTCATTGACGGCAAGGTGCGGCGGCTAGACTGCCGATCGCCCGCCATGTGCCGGGACATCGGAAAGAGGCTGACGTTCCGCACACGCATGCGGCCGTCCTGAATGGAGAGAGATGGCGCAGCGGCAGCCCCGCGAACGAAGCTGCCGCGACGCTTCCCATCGAGCTGTGGACGGCGGGGCTTCCGCTGGAGCACGGGGAAGGAGGCTGCGCGAGGCCGGGATGTGCGGTGACAGCGCGAAGTCGAACTCCTCCAGCGTCTTCATCCGCGGCAGGTGCGCATCCTTGAGGCGCAGTTCGATCGACCGCCGTTCGCGATCTTCCACCTCAGCCTGGAGCAGCGCTTCGAGATAGTGAAGATGCGAGTGGTTCTGCTGACACGCTTCATCGGCCAGCGATGCGAACTGGGTTCCGATCGAGGAGAGACGAAGCGTCTTGCAGTGCTGTGCGATGCTTGCAGCTTCCATGCTCATGCCTGCACCCCGTTGATCCCTACGGAGAGCAGCTGGTTGTACTCGATCATCGTGGGCAAGGGGCGTTCGTATGCGGCCAGCACGCCGATCTCGATCGTCTCTTGGGCAGCATGCTGCAACTGGTCAGCCATGAGCAGATGACGGATCGCGGCCACGTCCGTGCAGCCCATTTCAAGAGCTTCGACAACACTGGCTTCGAGCTTCGCATGCCCGAACTCGCGGCCCATGCGGATTACCGCTACCATGGCCTGTGCTCCTGCCTGTCGTCCCTGCCTGGTTGCCATCAGCTCCCATAGCCGGTCATAGCTCTGCGGCCAGCGTCCCTGTGCCCGCCACTCAGCCAACGGCTTGGAGCCGCGCAACGCGCCGGGCTTCCGTTCCAGCACATCGAGATAGTGTTCCAGATCGAGGATCTGCCGGGCACGATCATAACTGCGTTCATGCTGCGCGATGCGCACACCATGCTGGTGGAACTGAACAACGCTGGAGTAGACGCGAGCCTCGACAACCGCTCCCGGCTTCAGCGGCACAGAGTAGAAGTTCGTGCGCACCTTCGCGCAGCCGGCCTGATCGACACGCGGGAAGCTCACTTCAGCCAGATCGAAGTCTTCCCCTGGAAGCGGCAACAGATGCTCCTTCTCAGCAAGCAGCAACACGCCAACGCTCTCCGTGCGGCCTGCCATCATGCGGTTCTCATCGTGACGGCAAGCGGCGAACAGCTTCGCGTTCAGATCGGCAAGATCCCTGGCCACCGGGACGGGCACCCAGTGGTTGCGGCGGAAGTATCCTACTTCCCCTTCCACACCGCCCTTTTCATGGCCTTCGCCGGGAGTGCAGAAGCTGGCCTCATACTGCCAGTGCGAGCGGAAGGCGATGAAACGCGCCGTCAGCTCCCGCTCATAGCCGCGCAGAATCTTCTTCACCGCGCTGCTCAGGTTATCGTAGCGAAGCTTGCGGAACACTCCGCCGAAGTAGTGAAACGCCAGTTCATGAGCTTCCAGAAATGCCTGCTGCGTGGCCCGCAGATACGCACGATGATAGGCCGCGCCCGAGGCCATCGAACGCATCGAGAACACCTGAAGCTTGACCCGCTCGCCATCCAGATCGGCATACGCCTCGTACCAGTCAACCTGAACCTCAACGCCAAACTCGTAGCTCTGCGGTACGAACGTCTCACGGCGGCCGAGACCCTGCTCCTGCTTGCGACGCTCCACATACTGACGAACCGTACGTTCCGCTGCCGTGCATCCCGGCACCTCGGCACGGATGCGTTCCCAGATCCGCTTCGCGGTGTGGCGCTGCTTGCGTGGCGCCTTGCGGTCGGCTGCCAGAACTTCGTCGATAAACGCTGCAGCCGGCGCAATCTTCAAATGAGGACGTTCGGTCTTCTTGCGCCTTGCCGGCAACGCACTCCGAACCGCATCGCGAACCGTGCGCCGATGTACGCCCAGCTTCCGCGCTACACCGATGATCGTACCCGCCCCAAACTCATACTCCCGGCGAATCTGCTCGTAAAGCTCCACCTTGCTTCTCCAGTCCAACTCCTGCCCCCGTCCTAAGCTCGCGCTCAGTACAGACTAGGAGTTCGCTCTGTCCAATGGGTGGGCCAAAACAAACCGCCGAAGTGGGCCACTTCATAATGCCGGAATCACTTGGTGAAGTCGGCATGATTGAAAGCCGTGGCGAGATTCGCCGGGGCAGCGTGGCCGAACACGCCCAGGTCCTTTTCAATTTCGTACGTAATGACGGCGCGGACGCTGATTTCAATCGCGTCCAGGGCTTCGAGCACAGCCGCCGCAGATCCACATCGAATTTGTAGAGATCAATGATTTACTCGAAGATCGTCCCCGGACGAAAATTGCCGGTGGACGCATCTTTGAAGGGGATGAAATATACGCTCACCCGGTAGTACCCGATTTGCTTTAGGCACCGCAGTGCCCGGCCTCTGTCTTGGCCGTCGAGGCCGCGACGAATCAACAAATCGACTTGATCTCCGTAAGGAAGATGGGGCTTGCTGTATTTCATCGAAAGAAGAAAGACCCGCCGATTTGATCAAGGCAACACTGACAGCCGCACTTGCAGGACTGATTCTCGGCATCGATATGGTGGTTATCTCCGGCATCATCGATTCTGTGGTGCGCGTTTATGGGCTGAGCGGGTGGGGCAAAGGCGTCACCATGGACATGTCTCCGGTTGGCACGGTGCTCGGCTGCTTTGCTGCGGACCTTGGCGCTCGAACGAACGAACTACCTGTTTGCAGGATCCGATTGCGGCGGACAACGTGCCGCCGCCATGTACAGCCTGATCGGATCGGCCAAACTCAACGGACTCGATCCGGAACTCTATCTCCGCACCGTGTTGGACCAGATCGCAGACCATCCAATCAGCCGCATCGACGAACTCCTGCCCTGGAATCTCTTCCCGCCTGTATAGACCCAATCCCCGCAGGCCGCCTAAACACACTCATCAGGTGCCCACGAAGAAGGTAGCGGGCACTCCGGGGATCACTCCTCTGCCAAGTCAAGAGGGGAGTTCTGGACGCTTACGCGCAAGCATCGTAGGCGAAAGAGCGGGAGAAACCATCAAAGCAATCGCAATCGTCATGCTCAATAAGCTAAAGCTGGCCGACTTGGTCGCGACCATCCATCCCTACCCAACCGGCATACAACTGGAGGCCACAATGATGGTCGTGGAACACGCTTTTTCCGGAACGTCGGGAAGGATTCTTCCCTGGCCGTCCGCGCTTTGGCGCTAACCGTTCAGCCCCTGCATTCTTAAGAAACTGCGCTATCTTGCTTATCCGCACAGGAGCATCTTTTGGATCTTTGACACCTTCGTCCATCGGCATTGTAGCCGGCATTTGGCACTGCTTCCACCAATGACACTCTGCGAACCGCGCCATGAGGTATTCCAGCTCTCAGAACAAATCCTTCACCTCTAAAGAGGAAACAAAACTCTTCCTAAGCGCAGGATAGTCTCGTAGAGAGTTCGCCTGTTGCTTGGCAGTATTAGCAGCAAGTGCTTGATGGTGTTTGGCATGATCGGGATACACCAGCATTGCGGTCCTGTGGACACGCCAATGGGCCAACGGAACCTCATATCCTTTCATCACCTCAATCGCACTCTCGATACAACTCCCTGCGTGAGATGAATCGCCATTCAATATTGCGACGCGCGCACTGGCTTCCCATGCCAGAGCTTGCCACGTACGTTCAGCCGTTCCTAGGCTCGCAGAAAGATACAGTTGAGCAATCTGTTGAGCTTCCTTTAAAGCACCTGTCCGCATCGAGATCTCAAACTCGCATTGATATCGGAGTATTGTCCAGTACCACTCGTACCATGCGTGCGGGCTCTCGGTCTTTTCCCTTGCCTGCATCAGATACTCTCGAGCATCCTCTACGCTTCCCGTACAGGCTGAAGACATTGCCTGCAAAGTCAGGCAAAGACGTTGGATCCACAGAAGTTCTCGCTTCTGCAGGAAACCACTTGACAGCTTGCACAATTCGATCACGCCTGCGTGATCAAACGCATTTTGATGTATCCATGCCTGCATGACTTGCCAGAAGCTCTCGTTGACCCGGTTGCCATTCCTTCTTGCGGAATCAATCCTGGTCTGAGCTTTTGTGAGCGCCTCTCCCCACTCCCCAGCGTGAATCAGCACCCATATCTCAGTACGCTCACCAAACTGATAGAACGGTACCCCAGCACGGAACAACTCTTGAGTTCCGGACCGGATATTGAAAAGCCCTTCCCGATAGCGGGAGCCCAAGTTTTGGATGAACCCAAAAACTATCTGGCTCCGGGCTTTGGCAGCGAAATCCGAACTCAATTGCAACTCCTCAAACGCATCGGTGCATTCGTCTGCAAAGTGAGTGTTCCAACCTTCACACATCACACGCCAGAAGGATGCGTTCATTCGCGCCACTGCACGCAGAGCCGAATCTTCTTCTCTAAGGCTCAGTTCCATTGCTTCGTCGGCGGCAGCAACGCAACGGTCTCCGTTGGTCCGGGCATACATGAAGGCAAGATTCGAAAGGAGTTGACTTTTTGCCCCGTTGTTACCAGCCAATACTGAGGAACGCCCGGCGGCCTCCAACTCCTCAATCGCATATTGGAAGTCATCCGTTAGCGTATGGACTTCTGCAAGACATGTTAAGAGCTTGTACCGAAGCAATTCTGCCTCTGAATCGGGGGCCCGCGGCAATAGCTCCATCGCATGGTTGAGGGCCTCTAATGCGTCGTCGTATGCGAATCTTTGCGATTCGGTTTTTGCGACAATCAGCAGGTACTTCGCCGCCAAAGTCCACGCCGAACATTTTTCGAAATGGTACGCAAGCCTAGCTGCAACCTCATTGGGGCTCTTGCAATAGAGAGACTCCATTTTTTGAGCAATCTGTCTGTGAAATCGTATTTGCCTCGAAGGCGGAATTCTGCGATAAAAGACTTCGCAATAGAGCACATGAACGAATTCAAACTGTCCCAGCGAGGAGCCATCTGGAAGATCAACACTTCCTAGCGGCTTTATGAAAAGGCCTCGGCGCGAGAGGTCGTAACAAACATCCTCAACGTCCTCTTGGCTTCGGCCCACGGCTGCCTCCATGCATGCCGCTGTGAACGAAGTGCCGCATACGCTTGCGGCTTCCAAAACCCACCTCTCAGCATCCGAGAGCATAAAGTAAATATTGTCCTCTAGCAATTTCCGAATTGTCTCCGGCACCATTTCGACTTGTCGTCCCTCAGCTGGACGAAAGACCCAAGACCCACCCGAATTGGAAAGTATGCCTTGTGATACGAGGTGTTCCAGCATTACCTCTGAGAAGAATGGATTTCCCCGTGTATGCCGGAATACGAACTCAGTGAGTCCGGGCGGAACCAGTCCACCCGGAGCTCTTCGCTCCAGGAATTGCTCCATCGCAGATCCGCTCAGACGTTGGAGTTCAATCTCCGTACACAGCTTCCTGGAAAGCAAACCCTGTCTGAGTTCCCTCAAGGGGATGCTTCCAAGTGCAACTTCGTCCGGCCGGAACGTGGCGACTACCATTAACTTAGTGCTTCTTTTCCCGTACGCGAATGCTGATAGCCAACTAATCGTGTTCGGGTCAGCCCAATGCACATCTTCGAGAATGACAAGTAGCGGCGACTCCGCAGCAGTCTTTTCCATCAGGTCGTACAATTCGCGCAACATCCGCTCACGTGTAGCTCCGGCGAGTTCCAGTTGCAACCTGTCGGTCTGATCCAGCTTCACGAATGCGGGGAACTGAATCAACCAAGTTGGAGCATGAGTGGCAAGAACCTCGACAACCGCCTCAGATCCCGGTTGGCGAATCAGGTTGGAAATTGCCTCAAGCAACGGGTAGTAGGGTTCATGGACCCCGAACTGTTTAAAACATTGGCCTCTGACCACACGAGCGCGGGATGTGCCAAACAGGACTTCGCGCTCAAATGAGTTTACCAACTGCGTCTTCCCGATCCCAACTTCGCCTATCACAAATACAAGCTGGGGCTTGCGGCCACAGGCAAGCCCAAAACCCGCCCGCAATACTTCTATGTCCCCTTCTTGCCCCACAACTGTTGCCAGGGCGGTCTGTTCCGCTCCTTTCTGGCTCTCTCCCGGCTCAAAGGCAGGAGCGATGAACCTGTATCCCCGACGATGATGCGTTTCGATATACAGAGGCTTCCGAGCATCGTCGCCGAGGGTTGATCGCAGGGCGCGGATATGAGTCTTAAGAACCTCTGGTTGGATGAAGGTACCAGGCCAAAGGTGATCAATCAGTTCTGTGTGGGTTACCAAGGTTGATTGAGTCCGTAAAGTTCTGTAGAAGCTGCTGAGCGGCGAGCGACAGCGAGCCACCAGTTCGATTCCTTAGGATGTTGTTGACAAGACGACATTTCCAAGGAGGAAACGGATGGCTCGCAAGGGACAGGGTATTGGGATTTTGACGGGATGGCAAGCGGGGATCGGCAGCGAGGATTTTCTTCGCCAACTGGTCGAGCGCACGGTGCAGCAGGTTTTGGAAGCCGAGATGACCAGCTTTCTGGGTGCCGAGAGCTACGAACGCAACGGCGAGCGGCGCGGCTGGCGCAACGGCTACAAGCCGCGCACCCTCAAGACGCGGGTCGGCGAACTGGAGCTGATGGTGCCCAAGGACCGCGACGGGCAGTTTCAGACCGAGCTTTTCGAGCGCTACCAGCGGAGCGAAAAGGCCTTTGTGGCGGCCCTGATGCAGATGTACGTCGAGGGCGTTTCCACGCGCAAGGTAAGCGTGATTACCGAGGCGCTGTGCGGCCTTGAGATCAGCAAGAGCCAAGTCTCGGCGCTAACTCAGAAGTTAGACGCGGAGATCGACGAGTGGCGCCAACGACCGCTGACCGAGGCCTATCCGTACCTGATCTTCGACGCGCGCTACGAGAAGGTGCGGCGGGGCGGCGCGGTGGTCAGTCAGGGCGTACTGGTGGCCATCGGCATCAGCGCCAAGGGCTATCGCGAGGTGCTGGGCTGCTGGGTGGCCGAGAGCGAGTCGGAAGCCAGTTGGGGCGCGGTCTTTAGCGAGTTGAAGCAGCGCGGACTTACAGGCGTGAGTTATGTGGTGAGCGACGACCACCAGGGGATGGTGAAGGCTATCGCGCGGCATTTCCAGGGCGCGGTGTGGCAGCGCTGCCAGGTGCACTTCGTGCGCAACGCGCTGGCCTTGTGCGGCCAGCAGCAGCGGCCGATGGTGTTGCGGCTGATGAAGGCGGTCACGGAAGCGCCGACGCGTGCGGCCGCCAAGGCTGCGCTGGAGGCGGCCGTGACGGAGTTGGAGAAGAAAGCGCCCAAGGTGGCGCGACTGCTGGAGACGAGCGGCGAAGAGATCCTGGGCGTGTATGCGCTGCCGGAGGCGCATCGCAAGCGGATGCGGACGACGAATATGCTGGAGCGGCAGAATCAGGAACTGAAGCGCCGGACGCGGGTGGTGCGGGTGTTTCCGCATGAGCAGTCGCTGCTGCGGTTGATCGCGGCGCTGCTCATGGAGACCAATCAGGAGTGGATGGGGAGGATCTACCTGCGTATAGAGGAGGAGCCAGGGGCCACAACTGAGACCATCGCCGCAGCCGCCTGAGAGGTGCCAGCTTGCTTCGGGCTACGCCCTCCGCAAGCTGGCACCTCTCAACCAACAAGAACAAGAACCAACAACCCTGAGGAATGGGATTCTACAGAACTTTTAGGACTTGACTCTGGAAAGGAGTATTGGCTTCCGGAATCAACCTTGGCGAGATACTTCCTAATCACGGAGAATGACACGGGAGCCTATGAGCGGGTCGCCTACATGAACCACTTCTCAATAACGGTTCTGCTTTCGTACATCAGGAACAAAGTAAGATACAACAAACTGCGCGAGTTCCTTGAGCAACATGCCATAGGGAAGATGGAGAATGTGAAGGAGCACTGTCCCCAGGATGCAGAGGCTCTTATGCTGATGCTGGATTTGATCGTTTGTCCCGACGTTAGCGATCCGACCAAGCAAGCGATAGGCGCGATCTTTGGTCTTGATACCGCTGGCCTTGCCGACGTCCAAAAGGCAAATGATCATTGGTTTACAACTTGGCGCCCCAAATTCAACCTTGGGAAGGAACTAGACGCAAAGCGCAGCCGAGAAGTATATTGAATGTGGCGCTCCGCTCTACCCTTAATGGCTGTTGGCAGCCCACACACAAGCGCCTCTCAGCCACTTTATCAATTTGGGGCTGAGTAAACGGACGGCAGGAGCGGACCGTCCAAAGCCAACGAACTAACAGTTTTTCAGATTCTCATTGCGCCTCGCTGCGCCAGCGCACCTAAAGCGCGGCTGTGGATAGGCGCAGCTCTGCTTATGACGCGCCAACGCTGGTGCATCTCAAGCGGATACATCCGCGACCTCAACAGTTCCAAGCACCGGGATTGCTGTGTTGAGTCTTGTGACCACACCCTCGCTGCCTATCAGGCAGCGGCCTTCTCGGCTTTCTTCTTCGACTTCGACAATGGAGCGGCGGAGGTCTTGGCGGCCTGCCTCACTGCGGCCCAGCGCTTGATCTGCGCTTGACGGACGCGTTCGCGCCCCTCTGCACTCATCTTTTTGCGCTTCTTCACCTTTTGGGCAACCGGGACGACGACGGCTGCTGCCTTGGACGGCCTGCCCGCCTTGCGCTTGATTGCGGTCGTTCTGGTGGAACTCAAAAGCGCCTTGGCTTGCCTGAGAAGAGCAATCTGGGCATCGATCTCGAAAAGAATGGATTTCGTCATGGTGCGTTCAGCACCTCCCCAAGCAGAATAAGCGATGGACCGACTGGTTGGCACCTACCGTTGCCATGCAGTGTCATCCGGCGCTTCGCATTGTCGCCAGTCATTTCTGTGCCTTGAACCATAAGATGGCACCGGGTTGAACCATAAAGTGGCACTGCGCATTTGTAATCCCTTTCAGATCTGCGCCTGTTCCTATTGGCGGGAAGTCTCGTTTGAGCCATAAAGTAGCAGTAAGTGCAAAAGAGAAGCATAAAGTGGCACTAAGTGCGATTGGCGCCGCAAGCAGTTTCAAGGGCTTCTGTTGCTGTATAGGCGGACAGGGAACATTGGGCCCCACAGCGCGATACCCCGCGTGGGACCAACTCTCTTAGCTTTGTATAGACCGATGTTTGCAGTGCTGTCATCAGATGACTGCGCCGGCCGCACACACTTTTGGAAGCATAACCTGGCACTCAGTGCCATTTTATGGTTCAAGTCACAATTTCAATAAACCCGACAGAAAGGAGGCTCGATGGCCAGGAGTGTCGCGAAACTTAAGATGGGCTTCTACCCGCTCCCAGTGAGCGAAGGCGCCAAACTTCGTCAGCTTCTCAGCTTCACAGAACCGGCATCGGTGGTTGATCCTTGCGTGGGGCAAGGAGTGGCTCTCAACCTGCTCACCCACGGTGCTGACGTGCGCCGCTATGGTGTGGAACTCGATGCCGAGCGGGCACTGGCCGCAAGCTCCACGGGGATCGAGACAATCCAGGGAAATACCTTCGAAGCAGTGGCCAAGCCGGAGTCCTTCTCGCTGTTGTACCTGAATCCGCCCTACGATTCCGAGATCGGATCAATCGGCAACAGCCGCATGGAGCGCCTGTTTCTGGAACACACCTTCCGCTGGCTGGTGATGGAGGGCGTGCTGGTGCTGGTCATTCCATTCGAGCGCCTGCACGAGTGCGCAGGAGTGCTCAGTTCACACTTCGCTCGACTGAATATCTTTCGCATGACTGACGAAGAATCGGTCCGCTTCCGGCAGATCGCGGTGCTTGGTGTTCGTCGCAATGTGCGGGGCGTGGCTGTCGAAGAGGCGCGGCGGCAACTTCAGCGCATCAGCCCCTATGGCAGTTTCCAGGCGTTGCCGGAGC
>Ga0302274_10002816_pt1 | contig 15715 bp, 10 predicted proteins | sample III_Bog_N2_1_FD_198755 | JGI IMG/M metagenome (GOLD analysis project Ga0302274, IMG submission 198755) | Peat permafrost microbial communities from Stordalen Mire near Abisko, Sweden - III_Bog_N2_1 | ecosystem: Environmental > Terrestrial > Soil > Wetlands > Peat | place: Sweden: Abisko...
TCAGCCCCTCTACGAGTTCACCGCGCAGGTAGCTTCGGGCCTCCAGGCCACTGCGGAAACACGCAAGACCAAGGCCGGCCTGCGTTCCATCGTCCTTCATCGCGAACTGGATAAATTTGGCCGCTCGTTTGAGTTGGTGGTCAACGGAGTCCCCGTCTTCGCCAAAGGTGCCGATGTTATCCCCTTCGATAGCTTTCCCAATCGAGTTTCCACAGCCGACTATCGCCGTATCCTCCAAAGCGCGCGCGACGCGAACATGAACATGATTCGCCATTGGGGCGGCGGCTATTACGAAACCGAGGAGTTCTATTCCATCTGCGACGAACTTGGCATCATGGTCTGGCAGGACTTCATGTTCGGCAATGACTGGCAGCCGGGCACCTATGACTTCAAGCTCAGCATCGAAGCTGAGGCTGACGATCAGGTCCGCCGTCTCCGCAACCACCCCAGCATCGTCGTCTGGTGCGGTAACAACGAAACCGAAGAAGCCCTGGGCTGGGGTCCTCGCAGCAGTTTGCCGATGGATGTGAAGTACCAGATGTGGCAGGACTATCTCACCGAGTTCAGCGGCATTCTCACGCGCGTGGTTGCCCGCCTCGCCCCCGCCACTCCTTATTGGCCTAGTTCACCTAGCGCCGATTACGAAGCCGTATCGCCCACCTTCCATACCGGCGACGACCACATCTGGGATGTGTGGCACGGCCGCGTTCCTTTTTCAACATACGAAACCCATCACACGCGCTTCGTCACGGAGTACGGCTTTCAGTCATTCCCTGAGATGCGAACCATCGAAGCATTCACAGATCCGCAGGATCGCACCGGAATCTTTACGCCCGTCATGCTTGCCCATCAGAAAAACGATGAGGGTAACTCAATCATCCATGATTACCTGCTCAAGGACTACTCCGAGCCCAAGGACTTCGCCAGCTTTCTCTATGTAAGTCAGGTGTTACAGGCCGAAGGAATCAAGATAGGCGCGGAGCACTTCCGCCGCAGCCGCCCGGAAACCATGGGCTCCATCTTCTGGCAGTTGAATGACTGCTGGCCGGTGGCTTCGTGGTCTTCCATCGATTACTACGGTCGCTGGAAGGCTCTCCAATACTACGCGCGCCGCTTCTATGCGCCCATCCTCGTTTCTCCCCATGTCGAAGACGGCGCACTGAAGGTCTACATCGTCTCCGACAAGGTCAAGTCCGAGCCGGCCATATTGCGCGTTCGCCTGATGGACTTTGACGGCAAGGTCCTTCTGGAAGAGAAGCAAAGCGTCGATGTGGCTGCGCTAACCAGCAAAGTCTATATTTCCTGGCCGCTCAAGAATCTAACCGATGCCGGTGCTGCCGACACCTCGCACGTCTTTGTCGTCGCGGATCTCACCGCGTCATCTGCTGCCGGGAATAACTCCGAAATCTCACAGAATCTTGCTTATCTCGCTCCGGTCAAGGAGATTCATCTCAAGCCGGCCACGCTCAAGGTGGAAGCCACGGGCGCCAGCGGAATTTACAAGATTCGTATAACTTCCCCAGTCCTTGCCCGCAGTGTATATCTCTCCTTCGGCAACCTCGATGTAACTCTCTCTGACAACTACTTCAACATTCTGCCGGGAGAGACAGTCGAGATTACCGCCAGCGGCGCCCATTCGCTCGATGAGTTGAAATCGCAAATGAAGGTCATCTCGTTAACCGATGCGTTCAACGCCGACAGACAAGCCGCCACAGTAACTGCGGCCCACTAAGAAGCTAACTTGCCAAATGAGCAGGCCGGAGCAATTCGCTCCGGCCTGTCTTGCTTTTCGTTCTCTTTCTTTCGTCAGAAAGAAAATACGACTTGCGCAAAGATGCGCCGTGCCGCCGAACCGGTGCTGAAGATGCCGCCGGCAAGGCTGGTGGACTTGTCGAAATACGGGCTGGTCAGTGTCCCCGTCGGGGTTCCGTAGTCGATGTCGTTGAAAAGATTCAGCGCCTGAACGCTGAAGTTCAGCGAGTACTTGCGGCCTGTGCTCGTGGGGCCGAACATGCCCCCCGGACCACCGCGGCCGCCACCCCCGCCGCCGAGGCCGCCCGGACCAAGGCCGCCACCCGGAGGCCCGCCGCCACGGCCACCGCCGCCGCCACCGCCGCCACCCGGAGGCCCGCCGCCTCCTGGAGGTCCGCCGCCGTCGGCAACGCCGCCTGTTGAGGTTGTTTTGGGACCGATGCCAAACGCGCGGCTGATGCGCAGATTGACGGCAACGGCGGCCGGACTGCTTCCCAGATTGTCAGGGATCAGGGTTTCCCCGGGGAGCGCTGCGCTATCCAACTTGCCAAATGCAGTAGATACAACGTCGGCAGCAGGCGTCGCGGAAGTGGCATAGGTCGGTCGCTGGTTGAAGAAGTTATTCAGCGCGTCGGTGGGCAGTGTGATGTTGAATGGACGGCCCGTTTGGGCAATCAGAAAGGGATTGAACCGAATGCCCCATGGACCACTGTAATTGGCCATGAAGAATACAGAGTTGCGAGAAACAAAGCCGGATCGACCGTAGTCCTGGTCAAGATTGTAGCCATTCGAAGCGCTGCCGTTGCCATTGCCATTGGCGTAAGACAAGGTGTAAAAGCCCACAAGGTTGAGGTTCTTGTTCACCTTGGAGTTCACGCTTGCAATGTACTGGTTCTGCTTGAAAACAGCCTCGGGATAATACTCATATAAGTAGCCGCCGGAGCCGGTCTGCGGCGTTCCGCCGACAGCCTGATTGGCGTTGCGCGTCACTGCCTGGTGAACGCCAAACGAATGCAGATAGGTGAACGTCAGGCTCGTTCCGGGAAACAATTGCCGTTCCAGGCTGGTGCCAAATTGCTCGGTGGTGGGCGCATGGTAGCCGGGGGCCACTTCGTATTTCACGGGCGTAGCCGCAGTGCTGGTGGAACCGCCGGTGCTGGAGCAGGTGTTTAGGTCAATGGCATCGAGCGTGGTGGCTGTTGATGCGCAATCCGGGTTGTTGAGCACGATCTGCTGCTGAATGTTCGCGCGATTGATGGTCAGCAGATTTGCAGTGGTGAAGCGATCGAAGAAAAATCCGTAGCCGCCGCGTATGACGGTCTTGGTTTTCTTATCCTTGCCATTACCGTCCAGTGCGTAGGCAAAGGAGGCGCGCGGTCCCCAGTCGTCGTGATCGGCAATGTGGTTTTGCGCCTCCCAGCGAAGTCCGCCGGAAAGGGTCAGCTTCGGATTTACCTTCCAATCGTCCTGCGCGAACAGGGCAGCGTCAAACATGTTGGCCACCGCGGATTCCTGCCCGGTAGCATAGGACACAGAAGTGGGGCCATAGCCTTGTTTATAGAGCGTGTCAAAGGTCGTCGTGCCACCTTCGAGGAGGCCGTTGGCCATGTTCAGATAGTCGGTTGAGTTGGAGAACGTGAAAGCGCCGTTGAAATTCGAATTGGAAAAATTCGCGTCCCGTGAATCGCGCAGACGGGTGCCGAACTTGATCGCGTGCCTCCCTTTGCTGAGGGTCGTAATATTCCAGAACTCAAGGCGCGTTGTATGGTCGCGGCTCTGCTGGCCGGAATACCCGCCGGTATTGAAATCACCCTGCACGTTGATGGTGCGATCGGGCGAATCCGGATAATGATTTTCGTTTTGGCGCTCGTATTGGAAACGCGTTTCATTCACCGCATGATCGTTGATCACGATGGCGTCGCTCATCTGCACCGTGTGGTCGGTGTTCGACTCATGGGTAGAAGGATTTGTGGAAGGATCGCCAGGAATGATAAGCGAACCCGAATTCAGATCGCCGTGCTCCGATTCCGACCAGAAACCGTAGCGCGCCGTGAATGTGTTCCGGGCGCCCAGTTGCCAATCGATTCGCGCCGAAGCGTTGTCGCGGATGCGTTGATTCAGGAGATTGATGCCGAAATTCTGGGTGTCCACGTAAACGCCGGAGCTGTTTTGAAAAATCGCGTCCGGAATCAACCATGCATTTACGTTCTCCGTGTTGCGCTGTTCCGCGCTGACAAAGAACGAAGCTGTCTTTGAGATTGCGCCGCTCACGGTGCCATTGAACTGATAGCTGTAGTACGAGGGAAGGGTAGAAGTGAACGGGTTGCCGGTATTGAATTCTTTGTCGTTGCCCTGGATAAATGCCTGGCCATGCAACTTGTCCGTTCCCGGCTTGGTCAGAATCTCAATGCGCCCGTAACCCAGCCGGTCGAACTCCGCCGAAAAGGGATTCTGATTGATGCGAATCTCGCGGATCGCGGACTTCGGCGGAAGCTGTCCACCGCTGAAACCGTCAATGTAGATCTGGCCGCCATTCGGTCCCGCCGACGGCCCAGCCAATGCTGTCAGTTCATTCGACAGTTCATCCGGATCGTCCGATAGCGCTTCCAGGTCCTTGCCCTTGAGCACAATGGAATTGGCATTGCCGCTGGCCTCCACGTTCACCGTGGGCGATTCGTCGGTCACCGTCACGCTTTGCTCCGCCGCCTCGATGGCCATGGCGATGTCCACTCGCTTTGCCTGGCCGGCTGCCAGTTGAATGGTCTGGGAAGCGAAGCTGGCGAACCCCGGATAATTGGCCTGCACAATGTAGGCGCCGGGCGCAAGGCCAATCACCGAATACGCGCCGGAGGAGTCCGCGGTTGTAGTCTTTACGGTGCCCCCGGCGGAGGTGGTGATTGTAACGGTCGCTCCGGGAATCAACGCGCCCGTGGGATCGGCAATGTGTCCGCGAAAAGACCCTGTCGTTGCTGCAGGTGCGCCACTCTGCGCCGCGGCTGCTGGCGTTTGCACCGCTGGCGTGGCTGCCTGCCCACACGCGGGAAGGGTCGCGGCCGTGCCAAGTGCTACGAAGAACAGAAGATGATGAATGCTATGCAGTTTTGAATACACGTGTCCCCTCGTTGATTCCTTTTGATAAATTTGCGTCTATTGGACGCCCGTGTCCGGTGCGCCCGATCCCATGCTCCAGTTGTTGAGCAGGTTCTGGCTGGCCGCGGGAGCCTGCAGCAGAGGCTCTACGCCCGCCAGCAGCGTGATCGCCGTAACCTCTGTGGCTCCGTCGGTGGCAACCAGCATCACAGCGTCACCCTTCTTCAAATCGGCCAATTGTATTGCGGGCGCGCGGCTCAACATTTGCTGCGGGTCACCGCCACCGCCGCCCCCTGCGCCAGCCTGTCCGGCCCATTGTCCACCACCGCCAGCGCCTTGCCCACCGGATCCTTGGCCAGCCCCGCCGGGGTATGCTCCTCGCGCCCCCGTACCGCCGGCTGCCTGACCACCTCCACCCGAACCGCCAGGCGCGCCTGTCCCGCCCTTGAGCCTGACCGCCAGCATCTGCGCCATTCTGTCCGCCAGCTTGCGCATCTGCGCATCGGGGGTAATGTGAACCGTCACCTGCTTCTTGCTGACAAGGTCCTTAACCACCAGGGTCGAACTGGCAGCATCCAGGGACGTAATCGTTCCCGAAATGTTCCGGAAACTGCCTGATACCACCTCGACAGCCGTAATCTCCGTCCCATCCGCATTCTTGGTTCCGCGCGCCCGAAGCTGGTCCCCCGCATGAATCGCATCGATCGGCGCCGTGGCCGCCTGGTCGAAGCGAACCGAAGCAGGCGCATAACGCTTCAGCATCGTGTCCTTTGTCGTGTGAATTGTGATTGTCTTGGCCGTGGCTCCTGCCCCGCTGGTCAGCACAACCGCCCCGGCAGATATGTCAACGCTCTTCACCAATCCGCCCACTCCATTCCGCAGCCAGTCCTCGCGCTCCTTCTGCTGCTTCTGGGCCACATCCGCGGCTTTCACGGTGATAATCCGCAGAGCCTCCGCCGCGCCGGCGGCAGCGTTCGGATCGAGTTTCACCAGCACCCGGTCACCCGTTTCCAAATCGCTGAACTGGATGGCATCCGCCTTGTTCAGGTCTTTTTCGCCCGGAGCAATACGCTTCAGCGCTGCGGTGAACGGCACGTCCACCTGGTGAACTTCTCCCGCGTCGGTCTTCACCGTCAGCGAACTCCCGCCGATGGCGGTGATGGTGCCCATAAAGCTGGACGCGGTCTGCGCCGCGGACGCAATACCGCCGATACAGGTGCCTACCACCACGGCGGCCAAAAGAACCACTTTGGCCAGCGCCGCTCCCCCCGTCGAACGAGGAACTTGATCTTGCATCTTGCTTGTCATAAGTCTTTTCTCCGCAGGCCAAAACCTGCTACTGGCCCACGTGGGGAATCTTGTCTCTATTGCGTAGACGAGTCAGTCCGCCAAAAGGTTGATGGCTGCGGCATATCCGGTTCAGTGTTCTGCGGGAAATCGAGGCCGCGTCGTAAATCTTCAGGTTTCTTTAAGTTGCGATTCGGCAAACCTTAAGATAATATGAATGTTTTTCGCGCTCACTTCGCCAATTCCGCAGTCTCCAGAAATGTGTAGCTTCCTGACGGCGACGGAACCACATGCGTCAACCGCCGATTGTGCACCACGATCGAATCCGGATACCAAAGATTGATCGCCGGCAGATCCCGCGCCAGAATCTGCTGCGCCTCGACGTAGTCCGTATGCCGCTTGGCGGTATCTACACTTTCGGCGGCGTCCTCCAGTAAAGCATCCAGCCGGGCGTTCGAATAGTGGCTGCGATTGGCGCCCTTCGGCGAAAAACTAGCTGTCGCAAACACAAACGTGAAAATGTCCGGCTGCTCATTTCCGCCAATCCACCGCAGCGAGTACATCTGAAAAGCCCCGCGCCGCACATCGGAAAGAAAGGTGGCAGTCTCATAGCTGCGAATGTCCAGCGCAATTCCCACCCTCCCCAATTGCTGTTGCAGCACCGCGGCCAGCAATCGCGTCTCTTCCAGCGTGCTCGTCTTCATCGCCAGGTGAAACCGCACTCCGCCCGCCTTCCTCCCATACCCAGCCTCATCCAGCAGCGTTTCCGCCCTCCCCGGATCAAAATCATACTGCGGCACCTCTCCGCTCCATGCCCAGTGGCTCGCCGGCAGCAGGCTCACTGCCGCCCGCGCCCGCCCTCCCAGCAGCGTCTTGATAATCAGCCCCCGGTCAATAGCGCAAGCAATCGCCTGCCGCACCCGTGCATCCTTCAACAGCGGGTCGCGCAAGTTAAACCCCAGGTACTGAATCTCCGTCCCTCCCGTTTCATCCACCTGCACATCGGGCCGCGCGGCCAGCACCGCCAACGAGTCCATGGGAAGGGAATTGACCGCCACATCCCCCGACCCCTTTTCCAGCTCCAGCGACTGCGTAATCGCATCCGGCACCACCGCAAACCGCACCCGCTCCAGCTTCGGCACCACCGCCCAACTCGCCGGATTGCGCTCTACCACCACGTCCTGGTCAATCTGCTGGCTCACAAATCGAAACGGCCCCGTCCCCACCGGATGCTGCCAGAACTCCTTTCCGCTCCCCTCGGGAACAATCCCCATCGCCCCCGTCGACAAGTTCGTCAGCAAAAAATTATCCGGATGCTTCAAATGCAATACGACCGTCAGGTCGTCAGGAGCCTCCATCGTATCCACCGACGCGTACGACGCCGCTTTCGGCGAAATCACCACGCCCGACCGCATCGACTGAATGGTCCAAACCACATCCCGCGCCGTCAGCGCCCGACCGTCGTGGAACCGCACTCCGCTCCGCAGATGAAACACAAGTGTCAGTGGATTCGGCTGCTCCCAGCGCTCCGCCAGCGCGGGCGTAAATTGAAAGCGGGCATCCCGCGCCACCAGCCCATCAAACAGCAGCGCGTCAATCCGCTGAGACTGCGCGTCCGATCCAATCCGCGGATCCAGATTCGCCGGACTGCTCTCAATCAGAAACACCACGGTTCCCGGATCTCTCGGCCTCGCCTGGCACCCCACAAGCGCCAGCATCGCCGCCAGTGCCAGCACCCTACGCAAACGTCACCTGCCCCAGAATCGCCGCCCATCCCGCTCCCGTCGCCGCCGGCACATTCCCAGCCCGCCGATGCCAAGTCTGCCACGCCATCAGTGCGAACGCCGCAGCCTCCTTGGCCTCCGCAGGCAACCCAAATTCCTCGCTCACCGCCAGTTCGCACTCCATCGGCTCCAGGCTATGCGCCAACATCGCCATCAACGTATGGTTCCGCGCCCCGCCCCCGGAGACAATGTAGTCCACCCCGCCGTTCATTCTCGCCTTCACAAACCGCCTGTAGCTCTCGGCAATGCTTTGCGCCGTCAACGCTGTCGCCGTCGCCAGCGCATCCTCGGCATTCCCGCTATGCCGCCGGCAAGCCGCCAGAAGCTTCACCGCATACGTACACCCAAACTGCTCTCGCCCCGTCGTGCGAGGCGGCTTCAGCGCAAAATAAGGATTCCGCATCGCCGCCGTCAGCACCGGAACAATCACCGTTCCCGCCGCCGCCAGCGCCCCGTTTCGATCGAACGCTTTCCCAAACAGCTCCTGCGCCAGCGCATCCATAACCATGTTGCCCGGCCCCGTATCGAAGGCCACCACCCGCTCCGGTCCGGCCCCCGCCGGAATCGCCGTAAGATTCGCGATTCCCCCAATGTTCTGCAGCACCCGGCCGCGTTTCGCATCGGCAAACAGCACATAATCCAGCAGTGAAACCAGCGGCGCTCCCTGCCCGCCCGCAACCATGTCCGCCGGTCGAAAATTCGACACCACCGGAACCCCCAGCGCGCCCGCAATCAACGCCGCTTCCCCCGCCTGCCACGTGCACGCAAACTTCCGTCCCGCGTAAGTCGCCGGCCGCGCCTGGTGATACAGCGTTTGCCCATGGCAGCCAATTAAATCCAGCTTCACCGTGTGCCGCTCCACCGTCGCCGTCAGCGCCTCCGCATATGCCATCCCCAGCCGCCAGTTCAGCCGCCCCAGCTCAGCAGTCGACGTCGACTCCGCATTCATCGCCTCCAGCACCCTCCGCCGCAGCGCCGCAGGAAACGCAAACCCCTCATGTGCCAGCAGCGTCAGCTTCGGCCGCAGCCTGCCCGCCGTAATCCGCACCACAGCCACGTCGATTCCATCGGCCGAAGTCCCGCTCATCACCCCGGCCACCGTCATCGCCCTCATGGTTTCTGCGTCTCCTCAAGCGCCTTCACCGTCTCGCCAAATCGCAAAATCCGCGTCCGCAGCGCCTCAAACTGCCGAGCAGGCGTCGCCGCCCCCACCCCCACCGCAAACAGCATCTCCCGCAGCCGCTCCATCCGTGCCGCCCGCTTCAGCAGCATCCCGCGAAACGCCCGCGACCGTTCCCCCTCCGCCATCAGCGCCTCGTAAGCTCGCAAAATCAGCTCCGGACTATGACAAATCTCCAGCAAATCCGTACCCGCCCGCACCGCCTCCACCGCCGCCTCTTCAATTGGGAAAAGCTTCAGAACCCCACCCATCTCAAGATCGTCGGAGAAAACAATCCCGCGATATCCAATCCGCTTCCGCAACACCGTCTCAATCCAGTACCGCGACACGCTCGCCGGCCGCGCCTTCCCCGGCGTCTTGGGATAAGCGGCATGATTCACCATCACCATCGGCAACTCATCGCGCAGTTCTCGATAGGGCACCAGATCCTCCCGCCACAATTCGCCCCATCCCCGCCCAATCTCCGGCGTCTCCAGATGTGAATCCAGCGTCCCCCCACCCAGCCCCGGAAAATGCTTCCCACTACCCACCACCCCCTGCGAAGCCAACCCCGCCAGGAACCCTCGCGCATACGCAACAACCCCAGCCGCAGTCTCCGCCGCAGCCCGCGTCCCCATCACCCCCGCCGATGCCGGCAGCCCCAAATCCAACACCGGCGCCAACGTCGTATTGAACCCGAACGCCCGAACCGCCCGCGCCACCAACTCCCCATGCTCCCGCGCCAATTTCGAGCCTTGCCCATCCTCCCGCGGTAGCTGTGCCCCATCCATTCGCTCTCTTTGCGAATGGGTGGGAAGGACCAACCCAGGACTTCGTTTAACTGATGGGTGCCCCCGGTCCTTCGCACTTGGGGACCGGGGATGACTAGAGACTGAAGTCTCCCTCGGGAACTGACCAGCCCGCGCCACCGCCTGCGCCGAAGGCAACACCGCCAGCGCATCCCGCAGCCGGTTCACCGTCCCGCCCTCCACATCCACGCACCGAAACCCGTTCTCCGCCCCCAACCCAGTCGCCTCACCCAGCAGCGCCCGCGTCTGCCGCGCATCCGCAATATTCCGCTTGAACAGGATGATCCCGGAAGGCCGCACCACCTTCAGCCAGGCGCGTTCGAGCCCCGTAAGCTCCGTCCCCGTCAGCCCCACCACCAGCAAACTCCCCGCCGCCCGCCGCAAACTCGTCATCATTCCTTGCTCCTTCAACTTTTGCGCTGATCCGGCTCTAGGTTTCCAACTACTTGTAACTTCTTGCAGATATAACCGACGATGTAGTCTCTCCGCGTTTTTTCGACAAGGTCGTCGTTCTCCACGATATCCTTGATTGTCTGCTCCACGACCCTCCAGAGCTCGGTTCCCCTGAAGTCCTCATAGGGCGTTGCCGACAACTCCGTATCGGTAGATTTTCCTTTTCGTTCCATGCCGCACCACTCTTTTCCTCATCCCTGCTTCTTCAATTCCTGCTGAAGTTCCTCCAGCAAATTCAGCGCCTGCAGCGGCGTCAACGAATTCACATCCGTCCCCTCAATCCGATCCACAATCCGCTGCGAAAGCGGCGTAAACATCGTCAACTGCATCGGCGCCTCTGTCTCCACCTGCACACTCTGTCGCTCGGCCTTTTCATGCTGTTTCAGCACCCGCTTGGCCCGCTCAATCACCACGGAAGGTAGCCCTGCGAGTTTCGCCACTTCAATTCCGTAGCTCTTGCTGGCCGCTCCCGGCTCAATCGTATGCAGAAAAACAATCCCCCCCGCCGCCTCTTTCACCCCCACGCGCAAGTTGCGCACCCTGGGTAGTCGTTCCGCCAGCATGGTCAGCTCGTGATAATGCGTGGCAAACAGCGTCCGCGCCCGCGTCTCCGCATGCAGGTATTCCACCGTCGCCCACGCCAGACTCAGTCCGTCAAATGTCGCCGTACCGCGCCCCATCTCATCCAGAAGAATCAGCGACTTGTCCGTCGCCGTATTCAGAATCGTCGCCGTCTCCGTCATCTCCACCATGAAGGTCGACCGCCCTCGCGCCACATTGTCGCTCGCGCCAATGCGTGTATAAATCCGGTCCACCAGCCCAAACCGCAAGCTCTCCGCCGGCACAAAACTCCCCATCTGCGCCAGCAGCACCAGCATCGCGGCCTGTCTAAGATAGGTGCTTTTGCCCCCCATGTTCGGCCCCGTAATCAGCAGCAGGCTCGGTCCGTCACCTGATGCCCCGTCCCCACCAGCATTCAAATACAGGTCATTGGCAATGAAGCGCCCCTCGCGCGTCTCCTCCATCCACTGCTCAATCACCGGATGCCGCGCTGCCACCGCCTCCAGCACCGCCTCCTCCGCAATCACTGGCCGCACATACCGCCGCAGCGAAGCCAAGTGCGCAAAGTTGGCCAGCAGGTCCGCTTCGGCCACGGCCTGCGAACTGCGCCGTATCCTCCCCGCAGCCTCCAGAACCGCCGTTCGAAGCGCAACAAAGATCCGCTTCTCAATCTCAATGCACCGGTCGTGCGCCGTCAGAATCTTTCGCTCGTATTCCTTCAACTCCGGCGTCGTAAACCGTTCGGCATTTACCAGCGTCTGCTTGCGCTCGTAGTCCGCAGGAGCCATTGCCAGGTTCGATTTTGTGATCTCAATATAGTACCCAAAGACAGTATTAAACCTGACCTTTAGTGACCCTATCCCCGTCCGCTGCCGCTCCCTCTCCTCAATCGCCGCAATCGCCTGCCGTCCCGTCGTCGAAATGGCTCGCAGTTCGTCCAGTTCCGCATCCACGCCAGCGGCAATCGCGCCCCCGTCCACCAGCGTCAGCGGAGGCTCCTCCACCAGCGTCGCGTGTATCCGCTCCGTCACATCCTCAAGCGCATCCAGCCGGCCAACGAGCTCTCGCCATTGCGCTGACTTCATATCGCCAAGCGCAACTTTCAACCCAGGCAGCCGTTTCAAGCTCGCAGCTAGCGCCCGCACATCCCGCGGTCCGGCCGAATCCAGGCTGAGTCGAGCCAGCAGCCGCTCCAAATCGAGAATTCCGCTCAGCGCCCGCCGAATCTCCTCTCGCTGCATCAGGTCCCCGAGCGCCTCACCCACCGCCTCATACCGCGCCTCAAGCGCCGCAACATCAAACAGTGGCCGGACAATCGTCGCCCGCAGCATCCGCTTCCCCATCGGTGTCTGGCAAGCATCCAGTGTGTGGAACAGCGTCGCCCGCGCGTCCTGCCCTGCAAACAACGGCTCAACCAGCTCAAGATTCCGCACCGTCACCTGGTCCAACTCGAGACATGTGGAATGCTCCTGGAACTTCAGCGAATCGATGTGCAGGGCCTCAATCTTCTGCGTCGTGCGCACGTAGTGCAGCACAGCTCCCGCCGCAATCGCCGCTGCCGGGTGCCGGTCTAGCCCAAACCCCTCCAGCGATCGCACGCGCAGTTGCCGTTCCAGCAGCGGAACCCCAAAATCCCGCGTCCAAACCCAGTCCTCCACCCGCGTCCGCGCCGGAATCCGCTCCAGCAGCGCTGGAATCTCCGCGCTCGCCGCGACCAATAACTCGCTCGCCCCCGACATCAAAATTGCGTCCACGGCCAACTGCCGCGCGTTGCCGCCGGTGAACTCCGCCGTCCGGAACTCCCCGGTCGAAACATCCAACAGCGCAACAGCGCAAGTTGTTGCCGACTGGTAGGCCTGCGGCTGGTGAGCCGTGAGCTTGTCGGCCGGGGCTTTGCGGTAGGCCGGGGATTTATCCCCGGCACTCATCCTTGAGACGGAGGGAGCCGGGGATTTTAACCCCAGGATAATGCCAGCAGAATCAGCGTGGGCTTCAGCCCCGGAGGCCTGCCTTTCGGTGCCTTCCGACAGGCCCGTCTCATACAGCGCCGCCAGAAAATTATTCTGCTCCTGTCCCAGTCCCGCATCCATCGCCGTTCCCGGCGTCAGCACCCGCGTCACTTCCCGCCGCACAATCTTCTTGGTAAGCTTCGGGTCCTCCATCTGGTCGCAGATGGCAATCCGGTAGCCCTTCCGCAGCAAACGCGTCAGGTACTGTTCCACTGCGTGGTAGGGAACTCCGCACATCGGCTGCGACCGCTCCCGGTCCCGCGCCGTCAGCGTCAATTGCAGTTCCCGGCTCACCGTAACCGCATCGTCGTAGAAAAGCTCGTAGAAATCCCCCATGCGAAAAAACAGCAGCGCATCGGGATTTTCGCGCTTGGCCGCGGTCCACTGCCGCATAAACGGCGTCAGCTCCGCCGGAGCTTTTTCTGCGGGGGGATTAGGCGGCGTCGATTCCGGAAGCGCTTCTTCCAGGGGGAAGATCGCAGGTGCCGCGGGTTGCATGTTGTCCTTGATCACGCTGGCTCTAAGACTAACGTGAAGAGATGGTCAAACGGTAGCCGGGCATTTTGTCTTTTGGAGGGAGCGTGAGGCTTCAGCCTCACGAATTGAGGCCGCCAATTGAGCCTGGGGTTTCAACCCCTGTTTATCGTCCTGAACACCGAGTTCGCCCCGCCGGAGGCAATTGCAGATAATTACCTAGCCCCGGCGCACAATGGAAACAGGTGAGCCTATGAAAAACATCACAGTATCCGTCGACGACGCCGTTTACCACCGGGCGCGGGTCTTCGCGGCCAAGTGGGACACATCCGTATCTGCCCTTGTAGCCGACCTCCTCGAGCATATGCCCTTGTTCACGCGATTGACGCGCGAAGCAGAAGCACGAGCCGCCGCAGCAGCAGGTGCAAACGCAAACCCTTCAATGGCAAAGACTTCCGCGTAATCGCTTCTGCAATGGTTAACTTTCTTCGGTTTCCGAACCAATCAAGGTTCGCCTCCATTAGCTTTCCGAACTTTCTAAGGTCCAATTCTGTAAGTTTCCGAACCGTCCAAGGTTAGGTTTCATCGGTTCTGCAAAGAGTAAGCATATGATAACAAGTTGGTTAGACAAACTGAATGGCGAAATAATGGGGGCCCCCTTTTCGGGCTGTGAAACTGTGAAGCAAGCTAAATCGCTACAAATAAATAATTTACGAAGGCAAGACACACAGAAACACAGCCCCTGTGATCCTGAAACTGTGAGCCCCGTCCAGCCGCATCTCTGCACTTTTGTCTTTCCTCCCCAACTCGGTTAGCATCATCTCCGCCTGTCAAAGCACCCAAATCCTGGAGATGAATCTTGAACACCCGCCTGCCCGCAATCGCCACCCTGATCACAGTCGCCTTCTCACTCGCTACCTCAGACCTCCGCGCCGCCAGCCCCAAAAAGCTCGATGCCCTGGAGACTCAAGCACTCGCAGTCATGAAACAAAAGGCGGCCGAACTGAATATCTCCGGCGTCGCAGTCGTCTCCTATGCCGAGGGCGAAACCATTCAGGGCTGGACTTCAAAGATGGCAGTCGTCGGACGCCTCACCGACCCCAAAGCCAGCGAACACGGCAACAACCTGCTCGGCATCGCCTACGCCAAATCAGCCGAAATGGCCGAAACCCTGCAGGACAGCGGCACCGCCACGCGCCCACCGATGACCGGCGAATTCGGCTGGCAGGGTGGCGTCATCCTCAAAGGGAAAGCCGGCTACATCGTTGTAGCCTTCAGCGGCGGCAAGTCCGAAGACGATGTGCAGGTCTCAAAAGCAGGTCTGGAAGTCCTGAAAAAGGGCCTTTAGCCGGAAACAGGCGATTCATCCCATTGGCGGACTCCTTCGCGTTCAACTCAGGCCGCCAGGTGATTTGCGTCACAGTATACTGAGCAGTTACGCCTTTAAGGTAAACCTCGGTATGTATCTGCTTTGGTTGAGAGTTGCGGCAATTCTGTATGCGGCGGCGAGTGTCGCCGTTGTGCCGGCCGCGCTCTATGGACAAATCCGCTGGCGGAGTTGGTGCGTCCATCTTGGCGGCCTCGCCATCTTCTTTCATTTTGTTTCCTGTGTTGAGATGCTGGGGCAGGCCCATCGCTGGATGCCAGTCGGCGTCCGCGAGGTTGAGTCGCTGTTGGGGTTTGCAGTAGCCGGCCTATTCTTCCTGGTTTGGTGGCTTTACGATGCAATCTCGCTCGGATTGTTCGCGTTGCCGGTCACTTTTTTTCTGGTATTGGTCCCCGCGCTGGGGCCGGATACCTACCATTTTCCATCCCAGGGGGTCCGCACGAGTTGGCTCATAGCACACATTGCGGCGCTGTTGCTGGCTTATGTCGCGCTCGCCTTCAGCCTTTTGTCTTCGATCCTTTACCTGGTGCAGGAACGCCGCCTGAAGAGTAAACCGAGCAGGTTTCTGGCCGGAGAAGATTCCTGGTGGGCGCCATTCGACTGGCTTCCACCACTCGACACTCTGGAACGCATCTCAGAAGCCATGCTTGAGTTCGGCTTCCCGTGCATGACGGTGGGGTTGGTCATCGGATCGGTTCTTGCCCAGGAAACTCCGCTCGGCGCCTCCTACTTCCTGGACCCAAAGATCATTGCCGCGTTTGCAAGCTGGGCAATCTACGTGTTGCTGCTTTTAGTCCGCCGCACCTCAGGTCTCCGGGGCCGTAAGGCTGCCTACCTTTCGGGCGCAGTCTTTGCCGTCGTGATCGCAGTCTGGGCTACGAACTTTTTTAGTCACGTCCACAGGTACGGTGGCCAATGACGCTCACTCTAATCGGCGTCAACTACAAGAC
>Ga0302274_10002818_pt1 | contig 15709 bp, 12 predicted proteins | sample III_Bog_N2_1_FD_198755 | JGI IMG/M metagenome (GOLD analysis project Ga0302274, IMG submission 198755) | Peat permafrost microbial communities from Stordalen Mire near Abisko, Sweden - III_Bog_N2_1 | ecosystem: Environmental > Terrestrial > Soil > Wetlands > Peat | place: Sweden: Abisko...
CGCCCCATGCGCCTTACGCGCCTTCCGCTGGTTCAACGGCTCGCACAAATGGTTCAAGATGTCCGGCGCTGGATGGGGGAACACGACCACATTGAGGAAATCAAACCGGTCGCAATTTCTGAAACGGAAAAGCCAGCCGAAGATTTAAAACAGGCTGCGAAGATTTCACCGGCGATTCCAGAACCGGCGCGGGTCCGTACGGCCATTAAAATCAACGCGCTGCCCCCGCGTCGTTCGCGTGGCATCGGCATCTAAATCTTAACCCGAAACAAACTATGCCCATATTCCCAAAAGATATTTGCTATCTGCAAACCGAAATCGGAGCCGCCTGCATCGAATTCCGTCTGGATGAACACCGCCGCCGCGCCTTCAATGCCAGCCAGTTGATTACCTACTCCCTCGACCCGAATCCAGACGCCGGCGACGACAAAAACGCGCCGCCGCAAAAGTTGTCCTTTGCCTTTTCCACCGCCGATGTCACGGTGCTGGGTTGGCGGCTCGGATCATTGGCCGACTGCCTCCGTGAAAACAGGCTTGCTGCCATCGGAATTGTTCCCCAACGCTATTCTGGATTGGAACATAATTCGCCTTGTGTTTCCGCCATTGCGATTACTGACGTGAGCAAATGATTGCGGGATGCGTACATTGGGGGACAATTACGAAAACAGGTCGCATTGCGCCTGCCCACTTCGGTCGTGCTGACTGACACTGGGCGGCACGGCGGCATTGGGATAAGCGGCAATGGCATTGACATTTCGTGTCGCTGCGCAAGCAACCGATGCTGGGCAAGACCTGCACCAAAAAAAAGCAGAAAAAGGCTTGGAAAATTCTGGCGAAAGAGGAGAATTTCAACGTCCTCTTGGATAAACAAAAACGGATGTAAAAACCAAAAAACATTTGTAGCTTTTGGCTACGGGCTTCCTAGAAAACCGCGAATTTTCATGCCCACGCAGACTGCCAGCCGCCCGGCGCGGCTTGGCGTGCTGTCTGCGTAGGCGCTTCGCGGTGCCTCTAGGAAGGGCGCGTTGAGTCGCGCCCTTTTGTTCCAAGGCGAAGGCATTGCGTGAGGACACATTAAATGAAAAAATTAATTCAGGTTGGTGCCCGGCTGTTCATTGTCATGATGATAGGCTATGGCGTTGGACAAGCGGTGGAAACAGTTTCAAGCCTCGCGCCGGTTCAAACCCCTCAACCAGATTCCATCGTCCAAATAACGGCAGAAATGCAAGGGTTGCAACCAGTTGCATTCAGCGAACTGCCGATCTACGGGACCTTTTGGGAAGTGATGCCAGGCGGGTGCATGGCTCCGTTACCAGCGCCTATCTTTGATTCCTCGCTTCCGATTTACGCCATTACTGACAATATTTTTCTGGTGGATGCCACGGGCGGGCAACTGGCAATCAATTCTCGTCAAGCCGACATGTTGTCAGCTGCGGGCGGGGCTACTGCGGTTGTGCAGGCCGAGGCAACGGCTGTGGCCAATCTGATTGAGCAAGTTCAAGCATCACAAGCTCCAAGCCCATTGGCCGCAGGCCCGAGGACCATGACCGCGATGGATAGCGAACTGTCTGGGCCACCCGGTTTTGGCGACACCAGTACCAACTCATACAGTCCCGATGGCATGACGAACACCTTTCCCACCCCTGATTACGGTACAAATCTCTGGATTGCCTCAACGGCCATTGGGGCGGGCCTCCTATCGGGCATGGGCAGCAACACAATTGCGGACGTGGTGTACACCATTCAAGTATGCTCCGACTTGGCATTGGGAAACTGGCAGAATGACGGATCGATTTACGGCTCCGAACTGACCAACTGGACGGCTTTGAGTGTAGCGCAAAATGGTTGGACAAATATGTTCGTCCGGTTGCGCTCAGAACAAAGCAGCGATGGAAGCGGGTTGCCGAACTGGTGGGAAGCCTTGTATTTTGGCACAAATGCCGTGAATCCCAATGCGCAGGACTCTGCGGGTGACGGCTATACTATTTACCAAAAATATGAGTTGGGAGTAAATCCGAATGCATTTTACACGCCTGCCGCGCCGCAAAGCCTTACTGTCGCTTACAATGCGAATAATAGCACTGCGACATTGAATTGGTTTCCGTCGCCCGGCAACGTGACGGGCTACACTCTCCAAAAAACTGATTCTAACTATAGTAGTCCATCAGTTCAAACCATTCATCTGTCTTCCACAACGACCAGTTATCAAGACAGCTTATCAGGAAATACTCCCGAACCAAATTGGCCATACGGCGGCAATTACGCAGTATCGTATAGGATAATGGCAAACTACGCAAACGGACAAACTTCGCCGTGGAGCGCGTCAATTCCGGTGCAACAAATAACCGTGACTGCTTATGCGACACCCGGACCCAATGGAACAACTGCTTTGGCAGTTTCGGGGGTGCCGGCAAATGCCGCTGATATTCGGTTGGCCTATATTGATCAAGACGCGATTTCCGGTGGTGACACGTCTCAGGATTATAACGTAGACATTCCTGTGTCATCGTTTGCAAACGGAACATATTACATGGCGACAGCTTCATTTATGCCAACAAATGGTGACGATTATGCCATATACGCTGAAAGCGTTGATGCCAACGGCAATGCTAGTGGGGCAAACCAATTTGATGACTCGTTAGAAGGAGAAACTGAGTTAAACGCCGGAACGCCTTTTTACGATGGACGAGTTCAGTTAAAACAAAACTTAATTTTCGAATTGCGAGCCGCCGCAGTTGACGCCCCTTTTCACTTTAGCTATGGCCAATTGTATACATACACATATCCTTCAAACTATGCCAGTGTTGGCCTATATGATTATGCAGGAACGATCGCAACTTATGGAAGCTTTGATTACTTTTTGCCGTTTGAGGAAAACAACCTTTTCCGCAACTTTGCTTTTGAGATAACAGAAGCAAATATAGTTGGCGCACTTACAAACGGTGTCATTGGCGATGGAATTTCACCTGACTACTACTACGATTTAAGCAATCCGACTTTTCAATTTAACAGTAGCCTGCCAGTGTTTGAGGCATTGTTGGCAACTAATTTGACTCAATGGCTGGTATACGATCAGTCCTCTGACTCTGACGACCTTGAAAGGGAAGGGGTTGTCAACGGTGCTCCGGACGGTGCAGGCAATTTTGTTATCTCCCTGAGAACGGGAAAGTACAACTGGTTTGGATTGCCGTACATTTCAGTCAATATTGTAGTGCCAAACAGTAGTGGCACCGGGCCCGCTACCAACATCGTGACTGCTGGACACTCCACTACAATCCCAGGCAACTATATAATTCAGCCAAATATTTATGTTCAAACAGCGCAACCGGGTTTTCAAACATTGGAATACGATTCATGGGTTCAAATTAATGGGGGTTATGTGTCTCCTCCGCTGCCAGGCAGTTTGGCGTTTTCACCAACCAGCCAAGTTCCACCATTGATCACTTCCGTTGCCAATGATTACTTTCAAATCGCCAGCTATGCGAAGCTCGCGGTTACAAATAGCGCTTATAGCGGAGTTTTTGGCTACCTCGGCCAGTACTTTGCAAATGCATACATCATTGATACCAATGGCATTGTTACCACGAACACAACTGGCGTTCTCTCACCTTATGGTAATTTCTTTGCGACGCAGCCTGGTCCTGTGGCGTTGGTGACAATGCCTGACCCAGACACAGGAGCACAAGGAACCAGTATCGTCCATTGCATTTCATTAGTCTTAGATAAGAACCATGATTTAGTCATGGACAAGAGTTTTAACGGGCCGGACGCCACGTCGCAAAGCTCGCCGTTTTGTTTTTGGATTAACGACGATTACGATTATTCAGGGGCTTCCTGGGATTTGGGCCATGATGTTGAAGCCGGTTGGTATTACAACGACGGGTATCAAAGAGTGATAGGTTCGCAACGGGATTTGGAGGATTACGCCCGGTTGTGGATTTGCGGAATGCCCGCCCTGACCAACGGCAATTATCAGGTGACGTTGAGTTGGGCGAACGTGAGCAGCGGCAGTCCGACCATCAATCTTTTTAATTCAGTGGAAACCAATGGCGGTGTTGGCTATCTGACAAATTCCACTATTGCCGCAGCACAATATGGCGGGCTGGATAACAACTATCCCGGAAGTCCGGGTAAAGCAATCGCCACCATATCACCCGGCCAGCCGTTCACGTTCCCGGCGAGCTATTTTACCAGCGCCGGCGACAAGCATTTTCTTTTTGATGGTGCCATTACCAATGGTGCCGGCGAGTTGCTGATGACCATCGCTGACAATAGCGGCAATACGATTGCCCAAACTGGTGCGTGGCTGGATTTGCACCGGATTACGGACTTCTATGAATTCGCGCAGGCAACCAACGTGCCCTCGACTGTGCCGCCAAGTAGTTTGGTCAGCCAGTATAGCGTGATCCACCCGGGTTTGGGGATGGGAAATGAAACCAAGCAAGTCATCGTTTATGTTCATGGCATCAACCGTCCTGCGTGGGGCGCGCAGAATGAAGGCGAGACGTTGTTTAAGCGGCTCTATTGGTCGGGCTATCAGGGACACTTCGCCGAGTTCAGATGGCCCTGTGCCTACCTGCCGCCGAACAGTTGGTGGCCCTATACTTTCAATGAGAGTGAATTTTGGGCTTACAAGGCCGCCCCGGCGTTCAAGAATTATTTGAGCTATCTGAAAAACCGGCCGGATTTGGCGGGCTACGCAGTTGACGTTTTGGCGCACAGCCAGGGGAATGCTGTCGTCAGCGAAGCCCTATTTGAGGGAGCAACCATCAATAATTACATCCTGAGTCAAGGAGCCGTGCCGGCGCAATGTTATGATGGCAGCGCGCCGACCTTGCCGGTGTTGATGACTGCGGAAGCTTCCACGCCAACGCCCTTTGCTGCTTCCATCGGCGGTTACAATCAATGCTGGACAAACATCTCCGGGAACGTCGGGAACATAGTGAATTTTTTCAACGTCAATGACTTTGCGCTGGCGACGGGTTCTTACGGGCCACTCGATGCCAACTGGGTGAAAAATCAGCAATCGCAAAAACCGGAGGCTTTCATTGGTGGCCCGTCTTACATTTACTATCCATCAAACCAGACCAGCGTTGCCTACTATACTTTTGGCAGCCATTATACCGTGACTGATTGGGAGGAAAGCCGGTCAATGGTGGCACGCTCACGCACCTCGGCAATTGGGGCACAGGGACCAGCCACCGGCCAAACTGCACAAGGCATCATCGGCGGTTCGGTGGATTTATTTGGTGAATTGGGGTTTGGCAACACGCGCCCCGAACACAGTGCTCAATTTACGCGCCCAATCCAGACCGTTTGGGGATATTATGATCAAATCCTGCGGAGCTTCCAAATTTTACCTGTAAACCGGCAATGAAAAAGCAACTGTCAATAATCGGGCTTGTTTTAGCGTCGGTGCTGGTTCTCTGGTGGTTGCTGCACAGTCGGCGGGAGCCGTCGGTTATCCCGCCTGCTGCAATCAGCGCAAATCAACCAACGTCGTCACCACCAGCGCCAATGTCGCCGCCGTCTAAACAGGTTCAAACAAGTCCTGCAACCGCTGTGACGACTACTTCAGAGCCAACGCCAGAAACCGATTTTACGGCTTGGAATGAAAAGCGGCTAAAACAAATGAAGGACGACGCTGAAAAGGCGCAGGACGAATGGCGGACACCGATTGAATTTTACGGCGAAGTGATGGATGAAAACACAAATCCTGTGGCAAACGCCGATATTCATTTTGTATGGACCGACTTGTCCGCAACGGGCAACTCTGAAACGCAAACGACCAGTGACGCGAACGGGCTTTTTTCTTTACGCAACACCACCGGCAAAAACCTTATAGTGACCGTGTCCAAGCAGGGGTATTATGCCTATCAGCCGTTTGGTGCGTCTTTCAATTATGCAGGTGCAAATCAAAACTTCGTTCCCGACTCCCTAAACCCAGTCGTCTTTTGGCTGCGGAAAAAGGGTATGGGTGAAAGCTTAATTGAAATCAAGCGGAACTATAAAATCCCCCGCGATGGAACGCCGGTTGGAATAGACCTCGCCACGGGCACGGCCACCCCCGGAGGGAGCGGCAATTTCGTGGTGCAATGCTGGACGGACGACCAGGGAAAACCGCCCGGCCAAAAATACGATTGGCGTTGTCTGATCACCATACCCGGAGGCGGGCTTGTTCTTTCAAACGAAGCCTTTCCTTTTTTAGCGCCAGAAAGCGGCTATGTATCCACAAACCAGATTGCCATGCCTGCTGACCCTGCTGACCTGCCCGTTTGGAAAAGTGACGTTGACGTAAAGTTTTACTATCAGCTTTCGGATGGACGCTATGGAAGAATGAAGTTTTCGATGATTGCCGGTGGCGATCATTTTTGCATGATTGACTCGTTCCTCAATCCGAGTGGCTCTCGCAACTTGGAGCCGCAATAGTCGAAACCGGGTGCATGGCCACACGCACCGGGACACTTCCCCAGGTTGCGGGGATTTTGCATGCAGGAAACGGGTGATTTGATGCTGGACGCTGTTCTCCTTGCCAGAGCAAGGGGCGGACGTAACAAGCCCCGCTCAAGCCATGTTCCAGATGGCACGCCTTACGTCTAACGCTGTTAGGCGGTTTTGCTTCTCATCATTTTTTGAAGTTTTTGCCAGGAATTTTTGAAATCCTTGCCAGATTTTTTTGAGGAATTTTTGAGGAATTTTTGACGGCCCGGAGCCGTTGTCGGGAGGCTGGAAGCTGGACGAAATCCGTCCGAGACCCGGACGATTTTTATCCGAAGTTTGGCCGAGGATTTAACGCCGGAAATCCGGTGGAGCGTCCGGCCAAGGTTGGCGACGGGAAACCCATTTTGGACAAGGCACGCGCTACCCCTTAAAGGGACAAGGGGTTCTGTGCTTCGCCAGTGTTGCGCGAAATGCTTCGCGTGATGCTGCGTGAAATGTTGCGCCAAGTGTTGCGTCTCATGTTGCGTTGGCTGCTTCGCTCGATGCCAACCAGCGTGCTTCGTGAAATGCTTCGTCTGATGCCAACCGTGGTGCTTCGGATGTTGCTTCGCGTGGTGACAACCGTGTTGCTTCCCATGTTGCTAACCGAGGTGCGAAGCGGATGCTAACCACGGTGCTAACCGTTTTGCTAACCCTACTGCGAACCGTCCACGGCCAGACCACGACCGCGAACCATCCACGCCGGGCAGTTGCCATACGTTCAGGCCGAGCGACAAAAGGTGATGAAGCGAACGCCGTGGAAACCCTGTTTGCGGATAGACACCATCTCCTTACGGTGGTAGAGGTCAAAGCAGGCCCGCAAAACCGGAGCGGCAAAAAGCGGCCAAAGACGGCAACGAACTTGCCGCGATATGACGCCTTTTGTCACTGGCAGTTGCCGCCGTTTGCCACCTTTTGCCGCTGACTGTTCAACGCCATTCAACGCCGCTAAACGCTTTTCAACGCCCTTCCACATTTAGTCGTCAACGCCCTTCAACCCTGGCAAACCGGCCTGGTCACAAGCGGTTGATCTTCCGTCTTTTTCCGCTTCTTTCCGGGAATTTACGGCCCTGACACCAACCCAGGACGGGCGGAAGCGGGCGCTGCAAGTGGCTGGTTTTCGGCTTTCTTCACCCTATCTCGGGGTTTTTCAGCCATGACACTTACCCCGCCTCGAATCGGCGATCTGGCCGCCCGCAGCCCGACGCAATGGCCGCTCGACAAAAAATCACCGGACGAATCAAACGCCGCTCGATGGAACGTCGTAAACGCGCCGGACAAAAAACGGCTGGTTATTCGGTATCGGTGAGCCTCCCGAACTCATCGCGGTAGCCGGTGGCTTTCTCCAGTTCTTCCTGTGCGCCACGCGGCGGAATGCCTGCGGCGCGCCGCTTTTGTTCATGCCGTAATCGTTCGCGCTCGCTGCGGGCGTTCAACCGCTGCTCCTGCTGTTCCCGCAAGGGGCGTCGTATCTTCTCCTGGAAGGCTTGCACGCGCTTGTCCGGCCTGTCCACCACGGTCAGCTTGCCGCTGGCAATGTGATCGAACAGCCGACGCCAGGACGGTTCGCCGCGATACTCGCAGCCGCAATCGGCGGCGATGCCCATCAGGACTTGCCAGTCAATGTCATCCAATTTGAGTGATTGCCGCTTCATGGCTAAAAGTGTGAAGGTAGCTACCTATTTTACAGTTGTTACAAAAAGACAAGGAAGGGGGACGGGGACGACCGGGCGCTGGCGCGCCCGGCCATCCCCATCCCCCGTTCCGTCACCTGATGTTCCGCCAAACCCATTATCGGTGCAAGACCTGATGGCCCCCCCAGCGCCGGGACAGGTGAGCCAGGCTTCCCCTTAAAAGACTACGCCGCCAACTCCCCTGACCCGGCGCTGACCCGGAGTCAGCCGGTTCGTGATCGTCGCCCGTCCCGCCGCCCGGAGCGGACGCCAACACCGTTCAGTCAGAGTGTCCGCACCGGGCGTCGTGCCGTTCGCCGTCACCAACCGGACAACGGAACGAAGTCACGCCGGACGTGTGCCGGTGGTTCGTCCGTTCATTGCCGCGTGTCATGGCTGGAAATTTGATTGGTTCATCGGCCCTGCCGGGGGCAGCGGTTTGGGGTTGGTTGTTTTGGTCATGGCGCGTTTTTAGCGTGCGCGCCATTCGTGTCCCGCAGTGCGCTTTGTTCTCGTCCGCCACCGGGCCGACAATGGGAGCGCCACCGCCACCCAGCGGGGAACTGGTTGGTTTCTTTGGGGCTGGGTGGCTGCAAAAGCCACGCCCGCCGCTTCCCTTTTGCCCTTTCATCGTCGGTCATGGCTTTTGCTGGCGCTGACAACTTCGATTCGCTGGCGCGAGCGGCCCGCTGGCTCCCGGTTGGTGAAGAACAAAGCGCACAGCGGGACACGAACGGCGGTCGTCAAAAAAAAAGCTTATGAAAAACAAAAATCAAGGTGAAGAACAAGCCCCAGCGAACGCCGACCAGCTATCATCAAAAGCCCTGGCCGTGGCCACGCTGGCGGAGTTCCGGCGAACGTGGCGGGCCTTGAACCAGCAGGGGGCGAATCAAGACGTGTTGGCCGGATTGAAATGCGGGGCGTTCATTGCGCTGCGGCATATTGAGCGCGAGACGCCCGAATGGGAATTATGGACGACCTTGCCGGACGAGGCGGAACTGACCAGCCAGTCCCGGACGGGCGATCATCTGGCCGTCACCCGCCGGTTGATGGGGTTCCCGGTTTGACGGGCCGGGCCGGGAGCGTGGCGATGCACCAGCATCGCCTGCCCGGCTTACGAGCCTTTGCCGTGCTTCTCGATCATCGCTTCCACGACCTCGACAATCTTCGCCTGTTGTCGGCGTGGCAGTCGGGACACCGCATCAAAGGCTTGCCGGGCTTTGCCCGAAGGCCCGCCACCGTGCCGCTTGGAAGTGTTGTCACGAACGAGTTCCTCCATTGTCGTATGGAGGACATCGGCCAACCGCACCAACTGTTCCGGGCGCAGGGCAACCGAGTTGCGCTCCCAATAAGCGTAAGCGTGCTGGGTAATCCCCAACTGTTCGCCAACCTGTGCCTGGGAGAGGCCGGCGGCTTCGCGCAAAGCGACCAGCCGTTCACCGAACGGCGTTCGCGGTTTTTTAGATGGTCTGCCGGGTGATGGCATGAGCACATCATACGCGGGGCCGGGCAGAGTAATCGAAAAGGCTTGCATGATTATCAACGCCATTGATAATGTGCGGGCATGTCAAAACAGTCAAGTTCCCGCTTGACGCCCTCGCGGAAGACCCGGCGAAGGCTGTCGCGCCAGGCCCGGCGGCTGGCCAAGTCCCGGCGGCTCGATGCGTTCGACGAAATCAGCACCCGATGCAAACGCGCCATTGCGCTGGCCGGTTTGTTGGAAGCCTGCGGAAAGCATCCGCAAGCCGAACCGCTGGACGCGGCGATGGTGACGGAAGTGGGCTTTCTCATCCTGGTGGAAGTCCGGGCAATGGAGGCGTTGCTGAAAACAGTCTGGCAGGAGTTGCCGCGATGAACCCGAAAACTTTCCCTCACGCATCGGCACAAACAGGCACTGGTATGCCCGAGGCACCGCGAAGCGCCGGGGCGGATGTTGCTCGCAAGGCGGCATCCGCCCCGTCCGCTGACGCAGTGGAACCGAAAACTTTCCCGCACCCCGCATCCGAGGCACCGCTAGGCGCCGGGGCGGGTGTTGTCGCAACACCCGCCCCGCACGTCCCGCCCGACCTGCAATGCGAGCCAGGCAACTATCCGTGGGACCACTGGCAGCGCAAGGCGCTGGCGGCGGGCGTCGCGCCGGAACTGGCCGACTTGGGGCGGGCGGTGATGCGGGAGGCGTATCAGCATGATTGGGACAAGCGGCTCAAAATGCTCTGCGGCTGGAATGACCACGGACGCTGCATCATCCAGCAGGCGTTGCACTGTCCCGCCGTGGTGCGGCAACGCTGGCAGCGGATGCTGGACACGGACGGCTACCGGGGCGAGCGCGACCCGCAAACCGGCGAATGGAAATCCTGGCCATGAATCCCGCCGACCTGACCAAGCTCAAACAGAGCATTGACCTCGTGGCCGTGGTGCAGTCGCGGGGCGTCAAGCTCGTAAAGCAGGGCAAGGACTTCGTCGGCCTGTGTCCGTTCCACAAAGAAAAAACGCCGTCGTTCCACGTTACGCCCGCCAAAAATCTTTTCCATTGTCTCGGTTGTGACGCGGGCGGCAGCGTCATTGACTTTGTGATGCGCCAGGACGGGCTGACCAAGAGCGAGGCGATTGCGTGGCTCAAAGAGAACAGCGGCGCAACCTTTGCCACGCCGCCAGCGGTGTCAGCGACACCTGCCATGTCAGCGGAACTGGCCAAGCTGCTGAACCCGCAGGACGCCGGGACGTTGTTGCAACGGGTGGTGACGTTCTATCACCGGACGTTGCGCAAGGACGCGGGCGGCATGGCCTACTTGAAAAAACGGAATCTGACCGACGCGGGAATGCTGGAGGTTTTTCAAGTCGGATACAGCAACGGGACGTTGCACCAGGCGTTGCCGAAATCCGGCGCGCTCATCCAGAGCCTGAAAACCTTGGGCGTGTTGAACGCCAGAGGGCAGGAACACTTTCGCGGCTGCGTCACCGTTCCGATTTTCGACGCGGCGGGAAACGTGTCAGGCATTTACGGCCGTCGCGTGACGGATAACGAACCCAAGCACTTGTATCTGCCCGGCCCGCATCGCGGCGTGTGGAACGGCACGGCGGCTAAAATCAATCAAACGCTGTTCATCACGGAGGCGATTTTGGACGGGATGAGCCTGTGGCAGGCGGGCTTCAAAAACGTGATCGCGTTGTATGGGGCGAACGGCTGGACGGACGACCACGAGAAACTTTTGCGGGAGAACAACACGACCGGAATTTACCTGTGCCTGGACAACGACCCGGCGGGCGGGGAAGCGACCGCCCGGCTGGAGAAACTTCTTGCGGAGGGCCACCAACCGCCGCTGGTCAAGCACGTCCACGTCGTCAAATGGCCGGAGGGCGTGAAAGACGCCAACGAATTTTTTGGCTCCAGCCGGGCCGGCCACCCGGATTTTGAAGCGTTGCTCAAAGCGGCGCATCCGCTGCCCGACGACGCGAACCCGAACGCCGTGCCGTTGAATGCCGGTGAGGAAAAAATCGAAATGACGCCGGACGGGTTTATTGCCCGCTACGGCAACCGGCGCTATCAGCTTCGCGCCATCGAGCAGCAGGGCGCAGCCCGGCTGCGGGCGACGGTGAAGGCCGTCAGCGGCGACCCGGCCAACGCGGGACGCTTCCACATAGACACGGTGGATTTTTACCTGAGCCGTTCACGGCGGATGTTCATGGGCGAGGCGGCGAGGCTGTTTCGGGTGACGGTGGAAATCGTCGAGGCGGACGTGAACCGGCTCATCGGCCAGGTGGAAACGTTCGCGCAGAACCAACTGGCCGGGAGCCAGAGCCAGGCGGTGCTGGTATCGGACACGGACAAGGCCGAGGCATTGAAGCTCGGAAAACATCCCGACCTGACCGAAGAAATTTTGCGGGACATGGAAAAGCTCGGACTGGTGGGTGAGGCGACCAACAAGCTGATTGGCTACCTGGTGATGACCAGCCGGAAAATGCCCGATCCGCTGGCGTTGCTGACGCTCTCCGGCAGCGGTTCGGGCAAGAGCCATTTGCAGGACACCATTCTTTGCCTCTGTCCCGACGAGGAGCTGATTAAACTCACTTCGTTGACCGACCGGGCGTTGTTTTACAAGGGCGAAGACTCGCTGAAAAACAAGGTGCTGGCGGTGGAGGAACTGGCCGGGGCGCAGGGAGCGGACTACGCCATCCGCAATCTCATCTCGGCGAAAAAACTGGTCATTGAAAGCACCATCAAAAATCCGCTGACCGGCAAACTCGAAACCCAGGTCAACACGGTGCATGGCCCGACGGCGGTGTTTCAGACGACGACCAATCCCCGGACGGACGCCGAGACCCGGAGCCGGTTCATCATCGTGAGCGTGGACGAATCGGCGGAGCAGACGCGGGCGATTTTGACGGCGCAACGCCAGAGCCATACGCGGGAAGGCTGGCGGCAACGGCTGCTGCGCGAGGCGATTTTGAAACGGCATCATGCGTTCCAGCGGCTGTTAAAACCGTTGAAGGTCATCAATCCATTTGAGCCGTTGCTGTCGTATCCCGACGAGCACCTGCTGGTCCGGCGCGACCAGCCCAAGTATCTGAATCTGATTTTAGCCGTGACGTTCCTGCACCAGTTGCAGCGGCCCATGCAGAACGACGCCGAGCTTGGCGACTACCTCGAAACGACGCTCGATGACATCGCCATAGCGAATGAACTGGCGCACCAGTTGTTCGGCCACAGCCTCGATGACCTGTCGCAGCCAGGCCGGGAGTTGTTGCGGCTCATCACGGATTACATGGCCGGGCAAAGAGGCAACGCCACCGGCCCCAAAGTGGGTGCAGGCTCCGCAATGGCCGGTGGCGCTGCCACCTTTAACCGGCGCGAGTTGCGCGAGGCGTTCAAGTGGGGCGATACGCGACTGCGCACGCACCTGGATGAACTGGTGGAAATGGAATACGTCGTGCCGTTGTCCGGGCGCTTTGGGCAGACGTATCAGTATCGGCTCGTGTATGAACCGGAGCAGCACGCGGAGGGCGGCCGGTTTTTGGCGGGCCTCAAATCGGTCGAGCAGTTGCGAAAAGAGGCAAACCTCGCAGGTGTTTTGACCAACCTCGCACCCCAAAATGGGCACCTCGCACCCACCTCGCAGGTGGCAAAACGCGAGGTTCAAAAGCGGGAAAACCCGCGTCAATCCAACGCATTATTGACTTCGACCCCCAACCTCGCGCCGTTTTCGCGGGGACATATACCAAAAACACAAAACAATGGAGTCCGGCCATGAGGAAAAGGAGACCACTTATCACCGTCCCGCCCGTGCTGACCGAATACCTGGAATCGCTGCGGGTGCGCCATTACTCGCCCGCCACGATTTACAGCCGGGAAGGCGAGTTGCGCCGGTTCTGGCTTTACCTGCAAAGCATCGGCGTGAGCGAGTTCCAGGAAGTGACGCAGCGGATGCTGGAAAACTATCACCGCCAGGCATGGCAGGGACTGGCCAGCGGCACGGTGCGTTTGAACCTCGACACGTTGCGCTGGTTTTTTGACCACCTGGAAAGCCGCAATGTCATCCTGCTTAATCCGTGTCTGTGGCTGCCCAAGCCCCGGAAGGAAAACCGGCTGCCGCGGCAGATCCTCAAGCCGTCCGAAGTGCGCGCCCTGTTGAACGCGCCGAACGACCGGCCCAGGGGCATCCGGGACAAGGCCGTCATGGAACTGTTTTACTCCAGCGGCATCCGCCGGGCGGAAATGGCCCGGCTGACGCTGGCCGACGTGGACATCAAGAACGGCTATGTGCGCGTCGTCCGGGGCAAGGGCGGCAAAGACCGCGTTGCGCCCATCGGCCAGAGCGCGTGCGAGGCGCTGGCCCGGTATCTCAAGGAGGCGCGTGCCGGGTGGCTTAAAGACCCACGCACGCCCAAGCAGACGGACGCTCTCTGGCTGGACGCCGAGCAACCGCACACGCAACTGTGCAAAGAGCGCATCGGCAACCTCACCGTGGAATACGCCCAACAGGTTTTGGGGCGGAAAATCTCGGCGCATGTGTGGCGGCACAGTTGCGCCACGCACCTGGTCGCCAACGGCGCGAACCTCGTTTATGTGCAGCGGCTGCTCGGACACAAATCGCTGACGACCACGCAAATTTACACCCGCGTCAGCGTGCCGGATTTGAAAAAGACCATGCAACGCGCCCATCCCCGCATCCGGCGAAAGGTTGCGCCGGCGGCGGCGCTCAAACCCGAAGACGCGGCGCTCATGCCCGGCGGCAACCGCCACGCTTAAAAACCTTATGTCATCCGAAGCCCTGTCCTTCGACGTGTTGTTCCACCGCTACTTGCAGCATCTGGAAATGCTCAACTACTCGCCGCAAACGCTGGCCGTGAATGAATTTTACTTCAACCGTTTCAGCGAATTTTTGGCCGAGGTCAAGCTGGCCGACGTGCAGGCCGTCGCACCGTCCACGCTCCAGGACTTTCAACGCTGGGTTTTTTACCAGCCGACCCAGCGGGGCACGGCCCGCAGCGTCGGCGGCCAGAATCACATCATCGTCGCCGTCCGAAACTTTTTTACGTTCCTGGCGCAGGAGGGTTACATCGCGGGCAATCCGGCCAAGGGCTTGCGGCTGGCCCGTGAGCCGGACGTGCTGCCCAAGAACATCCTGACGCCGGAGGAGGCCCGCCGCATCATCGAAGCGCCCGACACGCAGACGTTGATCGGCTACCGCGACCGGACGCTGCTGGAAGTGCTCTACGCCACCGGTCTGCGCAAGGAGGAGTTGCGCCACATCAACGTGGCCGACGTGAACCTGGACGAGGAACTGTTGCGCGTGAACCACGGCAAGGGCGGCAAGGACCGCGTAGTCCCGTTGAGCGGCATCGCCTGCCAGTATCTCGAAAATTACATCAAGGCCGTCCGGCCCGAACTGGCGAAGGGACGCCAGACCGACAAGCTGTTCATCTCCATCCGGGACGGCCTGCCCATCGGCAGGCACGGCGTTGAGCGGCTGCTGGCCAAATATGTGCGCAAGCTGCGGCTCAAAAAGCATGTCACCTGTCATCTGTGGCGGCACAGTTGCGCCACCCACCTGTTGAAAAACAACGCCAACCTGCGGCACGTCCAGCAGATTTTGGGGCACGCCTCGCTGGCGACCACCGAGCGTTATCTGCGGCTGACCATCACCGACTTGAAGGAGGCGCACCGCAAGTTCCACCCCAGGGAGCAACAGCAGCGCCGGAAATCAGCCAGGGAGCCTTGAACCCGGCCAGCCAGGCCCCATTCATTAAATCAATGGAAGCCCGCCTTTTTTCGATTAGCCGGAGGGGGCCAAATCGCTTATGCTGGCCCTCTGGTGAAAACGACGCCACAGCGCAGTCTGAAAGGCTTTTGCTCCAGCCGGTCAAATCGCCGATGCGACCAAGGCCGACCGCTGGAAAAGGGAGCTTTAGTGCCTGAAAACAGGCGGGTTACGGCGAAAAGGCAGAGCGGCCTTTTTGTCTTAGATAAGAACCATGATTTAGTCATGGACAAGAGTTTTAACGGGCCGGACGCCACGTCGCAAAGCTCGCCGTTTTGTTTTTGGATTAACGACGAT
>Ga0302274_10002829_pt1 | contig 15665 bp, 16 predicted proteins | sample III_Bog_N2_1_FD_198755 | JGI IMG/M metagenome (GOLD analysis project Ga0302274, IMG submission 198755) | Peat permafrost microbial communities from Stordalen Mire near Abisko, Sweden - III_Bog_N2_1 | ecosystem: Environmental > Terrestrial > Soil > Wetlands > Peat | place: Sweden: Abisko...
ACTAACTCCAGCACGATCGCGGCCTCAAGCATCCACGGAACGGGAGCCCATAATTTGTCGATCATTCTGCGCAATGGGTGGAGCGCAGCGCTGGGCATGGAATTTGGCCCAATCGTTTGAAGCCGCCCCTGTGCCTCCTGCGTCGTGAGTCCAGGTTCATTCGCCAATGTGACTTCGGATGGATGGCTGGGAGATTCCTGCGGTGTGGCTGATGCCGGATTTAGAGCTAGTGTCGTCATGGGCAGCGCCCGCTTCCCCATTTTGCTCGGAATAAGAAACCAACTCCGGAGGCGTCCTGGACTGTCGAAAGCTCAGGAGCGACTTGATTGAGGAAGTGGCTCTACCGAGACCGCTGGTGGACGACGCCTCGCGGCGGCACGCGAGCTGAAATGTGGGCTCGGGTGAGGACCTCCGCCAAATAAGATCCTCGCTCGTTTCGTCACCCACTGAATCGGTCTGAGAACTCTTGACTTCCCGCAGCTCTCACAACCGAATAACGGTCGAACATCCGACAAGATCGCATAGGCTACGTTGAGCATGACTTGGAATGGCCGGAACCCAAAAATGGAAGTGGAGAAACTCCACGCGAACCATTTTGTTTTGGGCAAATTCCTTAGAGTCTCCGCGACGGCTTCCCCTCCCAACCTCATCGAGCCATCGGGCATTAGGACGTGGATCGTCGCGTATGCATCCCAGATGTCGAGATCGGGATTGAGCACCCGAAGCTTTCCGGGATCGTCACCTATCGGTTGTACGATGATGCTCGTCTCGCCAGATTTGCTCTTCGCCGACTTTTGCACCCAATGCCCAATGTGGCGGCAAACAGCGCATTCGTCATTGAATAGGAGAATTGGCTTAGACTGCCCCTGCATCGTCATCAATTGGCCCCCGCTCCTGATTCAAAGGGTTGCGTCACCGCTGTCAGGACGCTGGATACTGTCGGAGATGGTCCCTCGACTCGTCCAACTTCATTCTGGTTTAGAAACATGATCAGAGTTGGCGTGCCCTGGATCTGGTAGCTGTCTGCGAGTTCCTGTTCGACTGCAATGTTGACCCTGAATATCTTCTCCTGGGGTTTTACCATTTCCGCCACCTGCTCCAGAGCCGGCTCGATCGCTCGACAATGTGCGCACCCGTAAGACATGAACTCAACGACGATTGGTCCCTCTGCCTCTAGAACTAGCCGGGTAAATGTGCTGGAGGTGACCGTTTGTATCTTGTCACTCGTTGAAGGTCCTGCTGCTGTTTGCCGGCGCTGCTCAAGAATCTCGTTAATCATGGGTGCGACCGCGTTGAATATATTCCTTGGCCAAAGCTGTGCTCATTCCGTTTTCATAAGCTACTCTAGCGATGCGACTTTCCTCCTCTTGCTCTTCAACCTCTTCCCTGGAAGCCACGTCATCGTCGTTAGTCTCTATCTGCTTATTGTTCACCAATGAGACCGGAAAGCCTGTTGCATTTTCACGTGCTGCCTTCTCCACGTTACCTTCCTCGATTTGCTCGTCGATCTCTTCCTCATTGGCCGCCACATCATCGTTGGTTGCGATCTGTTGGCTCAATCGAGGCTCCTGGATCGTTGCAGACTTTTCGACGTTCTTCATACTTCTTGGACCTCCTCAGCCATTTCCGAAACATTGGTTTCGCGAAGAAACTACCAAACGAACAGGCGAGCACCAGACCCGGCGGAACGCACTCTGCCACTTTGGGTCGAAGGATCGCGAACCGGAATCTCCTCATCGGTCTTCGCGCTCGGGAGCGCTGGCCGTGTCGCGCTGATCTTTTCAATCTCCAGGGCACCGTGGCAGTTCATAATCTCGGCAGCTTGGTCCGCGTTCTTTCCGGTACCGGTTGCGAACACCATGACGCCACCACGACGCACGCCTTGGACATACGCTTCTGCATCCGCTTCGACGGCTCCGAACGCCGTTAGATCCCGAATCAAATCGACCTCGAAATCAGTGTGTGGAGTACTCATGAGGCCGCTGCCGGGCATCTCGACTGGCTCTCCCAAGACACGGATGTCCTTCTGCAGAAAACCTTTGGCCGAAAGATCGCGAAGGACCCCGTCGGCCGATCCTGAATTCTCGAACAGACCTACTGCAGTCTTTGCCATATTGCCCCCTTGCTTCTTTCATAGAGTCGCCGAACCTCGTTCGCAATACTGATCAGAATTGATCAGCCGATCTCAGGCATGAGGCTTGAGACTTGATTTGCTGAACACCAAGACCAAGTACTGATCAAGGCGTCTTCGGCAACTCCAAAAAGAGGAATCCTGTCCATGAAAGCAGTCCTAGTGCGCGCCTATGGTGACGTGAACCAACTTTTCTACGGAGACACTCCCGACCTTAAGCCGGGACCGGGAGAAGTGCTGGTCAGAATGTCAGCGACCAGCATCAATCCCATCGACTGGAAACTACGTCGTGGCGAGCTGAAAGCGTTCATGCCATTGCAGTTCCCGGCAATCCTGGGCCGTGACCTTGCGGGTGAAGTCGTGGGCCTGGGCGATGGAGTTAAAACCAGAAAGATTGGCGAGCGTGTCCTTGGGCTCGTAAATCATGCGTATGCAGAATACGTTCTATGCAAGGCAGACGAACTGGCTCTCATACCTTCAGGCCTTAGCTTTGAGCAGGCGGCTGCACTTCCTCTCGTGGTGCTTACCGGCGCTCAACTCATCGAGAAAGGGATCAGGCCCAGATCCGGAGAAACAATATTGATCACCGGGGCCGTGGGCGGAGTCGGGCGCACCGCTGTCCATGTCGCTCGACAACATGGAGCGCATGTAATCGCGGGAGTGCGCTCCACACAAAAGAAAGAGGCAGAAGGTCTTCGCGCTGACAGAATACTGGCCCTGGACAGCGAATCAGAACTCGCCAGCCTGAAGGAACTCGACGCCGTGGCCGATACGGTCGGGCACGAGGTGATTGTCTCCCTAATTCCCCACATCAAGAAGAACGGGGTACTCGCAACCGTTTTAGGCAAGCCTGAAGCGGCCAACGGGCGCGATCTGCGCGTCGCGGAAATCTGGGCGCAGCCCGATTCTTTAAGACTTGAACAGCTCGCATACGAGGTCGCAGCGGGCAAATTCTCGATTCCCATCCGGCAAGAATTCAAACTGTCAGACATCCGTTCTGCGGACCCGATGGCTGAAAAAGGCGGGATCGGCAAAATCATACTGGTCGCGTGAATCGGTCATCTATGCGAATAACTGCACTGTTAGTTTTGGGACTGGCTGCCGTCGTCGGCAAGGTGGCCTTCGCCGAATCGAAGGCATCGCTGCAAACCGTTCCTCACGTCGATCTCACACGTTATGTCGGCCGTTGGTATGAGATCGCACGGTATCCCACGCGATTCGAAAAGGACTGCGCGTCCGATGTGACCGCAACCTACACTCAGCTTCCCGGCGGCAAGATCGAGGTTCTGAACGAGTGTCGAAAAGCGGACGGACAGACAAAGAGGTCAAAGGGCACGGCTAGAGTGGTGGACAAGAGGACAAATGCCAAGCTCAAGGTCACATTCTTCTGGCCGTTCTCAGGAAATTACTGGATCATCGACCTGGCGCCCGATTACAGCTATGCCGTCGTCGGAGAACCGGATCGAAAATACCTCTGGATCCTCAGCCGTTCTTCTCAGCTCACCGAATCAGTCTATGGGCAGATCGTTACCCGCGTCCGCGAACTGGGGTACGATCCGTCGTTATTGATGAAAACCACGCAAAGCGCACCAGCGCATCTGGCGGGTACGCGAACTAACTGAAAGGACTTTTTATGGAAGATCATAGATTTGCCCAGCACGACGATACGAAGACCTATCTCATCGGTGGCGGCATTGCCTCCCTCGCCGCCGCGGCTTTCCTCATCCGAGACGCAGATATCCCAGGCCACAACATTGTCATCCTGGAGCAACTCGACCGTTTGGGCGGCAGTCTCGACGGCGCCGGATCCCCACGGGACGGTTATGTCCTTCGCGGCGGCAGGATGATCGAGAGTAAGTATCTCTGCACTTATGAACTGTTCTCGTCGATCCCGACGCTCGATGGAAGCAAGACCGTCACTCAGGAAATCTTCGACTGGAACGAAACCATGAAGACTTCCTCAAAGTCGCGGCTCGTCCGCAAAGGTCAGAGAATCGACGGCCCCGAATTTGGCTTGAGCGAGAAGCACATCCTCAATCTGGAGCGTCTGGCGGCGGAGCCGGAGGGAATGCTCGGCAGGAACACCATCGCGGACGAGTTCGACTCTTCATTCTTCAAGACGAATTTCTGGTTGATGTGGTGCACAACGTTTGCATTCCAGCCATGGCATAGCGCTGTCGAGTTCAAGCGCTATCTGCTCCGGTTTACACACATGGTCGCTGGATTCAACCATCTTAAGGGGATCATGCGAACGGTCTACAACCAGTACGACTCCATGGTGCGTCCGCTCCAGAAATGGCTTGAGGAGCGGGGGGTACGGTTCGAGTTGAACACCCGCGTCACCGATCTTGTCCTTTCTGAAGAGGCTGACCGCACGACAGTAGAGCGTATCGTCTACACGCGGAACGGTCTCTCCGGCGAGGTTGAAGTTGGCAAAAACGACTTCGTGATCGTCACCCTCGGTTCGATGACTGAGGCTTCCAGCCTCGGATCCATGGACTCGTCCCCTGTCCTCAACGGAAAAACCGACAGTGGGGCCTGGACGCTTTGGGAAAAGCTCGCCGCTGGCAGGCCCGAATTCGGGCGACCATCGGTCTTTGCCGATCACATCGAAGAATCAAAATGGATGTCTTTCACCACTACTCAGCGAGATCCTACTTTCTTTCGTTTGGTTCGGGACCTCACCGGCAACGTGCCCGGTGAGGGCGGACTGATCACCTTCGCGGACTCCAGTTGGTTGACCTCGATTGTACTGCCCCATCAGCCGCACTTCATCGGACAACCTGAGAACGTGAATGTGTTCTGGGGGTACGGCCTGTTTGTCGATAAGCCGGGCGACTTCGTGAAGAAACCGATGTCCGCATGTACCGGGCGGGAAATCATGACCGAGATCCTGGGCCACCTGCACATCGAATCCGAAGCATCGCAGATCTTGAAAACCTCCATTTGCATTCCCTGCATGATGCCCTTTATTACCAGCCAGTTCTTGCGGCGCGAAAAAGGTGATCGCCCTGAGGTTGTGCCCAAAGGATCGACGAACCTGGCTTTCACAGGCCAGTTCTGCGAACTGCCCGACGACGTGGTGTTCACCGTGGAATACTCGATCCGCTCCGCGCAGACAGCTGTCTACAACTTGCTCGGGCTGAACCGAAAACCGCCGGCCGTCTATAAGGGCCAATACGACCCACGCGTTCTGTACAAAGCATTCGCGACCCTACACGACATTAAGGCGTGAGTCGAACAAGGAGGAAATCTTGAGAGACAAAATGAAGAAAGTTGTTACCTCGACGGCGAATGAAAGCCTACGCGAGGCGGACGTGCAGTCCGGTGACACGCAAGGTTTGTCGAACGCAGAGCAGGCTAATAGTGAAAGCGTCGAAGAACTGGCATCTGACGGGCAATCGTTCGAAGCAGCGGCTGTGAGCGGCGTGGAAGACGCAGACGATCCTGATGTTCATGAAGTGAGAACAAGAGAAGTGCTTCAGGACGATGTACCCCGCGAGTACGACGGCGAACAATGAGCAGAGATTCCAGGCCACGTCTTCATCACCGGGACGACTAGAGTTTCCACGGCCAACAAGGTCATCGAGAATGCCGCCAACAAGAATCGAACGACACCGTACATCACGCATCGGCTGGTTGCGCGCGGCGGTGCTGGGTGCGAACGACGGGATTCTCTCAACATCGAGTCTAGTCTTGGGTGTCGCAGCTGCACACGCGACTCACAGCAGCGTGGTGGTCGCAGGCGTCGCAGGACTTGTAGCCGGGGCCATGTCAATGGCAGCGGGCGAGTACGTGTCTGTCCACTCACAGGCAGATACCGAAAAAGCCGACCTCACGCTTGAGCGAGCGGAACACAAAATAGACGACAAGGGCGAACACAAGGAACTGGTGGCAATCTATGTCGCTCGCGGCCTCGACCCCGTGCTCGCGAAACACAGGTCGCCCAACAATTGATGGCCCACGATGCGCTCGGCGCCCATGCTCGCGACGAACTCGGCATCTCCGAAGAGTCCCGAGCACGTCCGATTCAGGCCGCCTTGGCGTCGGCTTGCAGCTTCGCCGTAGGGGCAGTGATGCCTCTTCTGGTCGCGACTGTAGCCTCGCCAGCCAGGGTCATACCGATTGTTGCCGGAAGTTCGTTGCTATTTCTGGCGCTTCTCGGTGGATTGGCGGCGCGCGCGGGTGGCGCAGGTGTGATTGTTGGCGCCTTGCGCGTCACATTTTGGGGAGCGCTGGCTATGGCGGTGACCGCGGGAGTTGGGTCGCTATTCAAAACACGTGGAAGTGAACTCCCTGGCGACCTAGCCCCGTTTCAATGATGCTTTGTGCTCCGCTGCGGAGCGACTTGCTCCGCAGGAGCTTCCGGCATTGGTATCTGCTGTGACTGAGCGGCACTTGACGCTTCGGGCGTTCCTTGTCGCACGTTGGCAAACCACGTACCCAACGCGAATCCCAGTGCTAGAGCAGCACTGGCAACGACAGGAAGCCAAACCGCCCAGACCTGCTTTTCCAGCCTAACAAGGAGATCGTCCATCTGCTGCGCCCTAGTGGTCATGCTCCGCAGGAGCGAGTCATTGGCGCTTCTGACCTTCTCGATCACTCCGATGTCAGGGTGAGCTACTTCTCGTAGCACGTTCACAAGTTGCTCTTGAACGGAGTTCATTTCAGAACAAGACTGGTCAAGCGCTCTGGCCGTATCCGGCAGACCGGACTGATGGAAACACTGTCGCAGGCTCTCGCCCAGCAGCTTCGCAATTCGAGGCGGGTCTAACCCCGTTTCCAATTCCTTCGGCAACTGAGCAAGGCGTGATTCGAGGTGTGATGCGTATCCAGCCATCCGTTTCTCAACTACATTGGCTTGAGATGCCGAACTTTCAAGAATCTTCTGCAAAGACTTCCGTTCTACCGCGATCGCCGCGGGCGTTTCTCGCGTGAGTAGCGCAAGGAGGCCCATTGCCTCTAGTAGGCGTAGCATTTCGTCGTTTGGACCAAGGGTCCGAGTGTGTGCGATGACCCTGTAATATTCCGCCAGTCGTTCAGCGGGCACTAATCCTGCCAGTTCATCGAAGAGGGTTTGGTTCTCAGACTCTGCGCCCGACAAATTGAGAAGTTCCTGATCAGCGCTCATGGGAGGAACATCTCCTTTGCCCGGTCGAACTCGGAGAAGAGCCGCCGCCGGTAACTTTCGGCACGCATCACGATGGAAGCACGCTTCAATTCGTTGATTGCATTTTGCCTCGTCGCAACCTGGCCAAGGCGGATACCGTGTTGCCGGGCCGGGTTTTCTAGTTCTGCCAGACGAAGTTCCATCCGAATCACGACTGGCCACAGCGCCTCGCGGAAGCGAATGGCTTGCTCAGCCGAATCCCAATAGCTGAAGTCTGCATGAGGACTTGTCGCATTCTGGACAATCAGATATTGCGCCTGACTCTGCAGTCGGTTCGCCCATGCGAGGACACTCTCAACACTTGCTGGGTCTGACGTGACAACACCCACAGCGGTGAAACGCGCCTGTAGCCGCGACATCCTCGTGCATCGCTTCGAACCAGTCACTCCCAACTTGCACCGAACCGGCTCCCATGTCGGCGAGGACGATTGCCGCGCCGGATTCGAGATGATCCACGAACGCGTCGAGGCCGGCTGGCGTGTGAATATTCACCTTGGCTACTGACCCGTTGAAGAAGTGCTTGAGCGATCCCCGTTCCTTGTTTTCCGTATCGAGGTCGAGCAGCGTAAACGGAATCTCATTGGCTTCGAACCATTCAGCCAGGGCGACCATCAGGCCGGTTTTGCCAACTCCGCCTTTGCCACCCATGGTGAAAACAACTCGTTTGTTTCTTGGCTGTGTGTTCATCGCGATCCTCCTTGGCCGACGAGTTTCAACGGCTCGCTTTCTTCGAAGTGAAAGTGTTTGGGTTTTGCCCTCTGCTCGACTGGCTTTGCCTTGAGCGCTGCAATTCGGGAGGCAACGTCTTCGGGATTCATGCGGGCGGTAACGGGCGATTGCGGTTCGAGCGGTGGCAGTTCGTACTGCACCTGCTTTCGGTGTTTCGCGCGAACCTTGATGAAGGAGTGAATCGTGCTAACCGCACGTCGAGGCCGACACGCTCGCGAAGGATGCGAACGATGCGAACGATGTCGCGATACGTGCAACCTTTGCGCCGCAACTGGCGAATCAGTTCGTGGTGAGTTTCGAGTTTCGAGCGAGGTGGTTTCTGCGGGATCGACTCCAGCAGGGAAAGAAGCGTTGGGTCCATGATTTTCAGGCTCCTTAGCACCTGGCCATCACAGTCCGTTAACAGTCCGATAACCCGTCTCCACAGTCCGATAAGTGCCCTAGAGCGCTATCCGTACCGTTTGGTTTCAATCGGTTACGAACTCTAGGACGACTTTCACGGCGGTAACACGGGTTCAAATCCCGTCGGGGACGCCAAATCTGATCAGTGAGTTACCGGGATTTCCCCAGAAACTTGCGGTACAACGACGGTACAACTTGGTTTCGAGCGGATCATACCGACTACCCTGCTTTGTGCCGCTCGCTTCTGCGGACTCCAGCGCGGTTGGCATCGCTAAACGGCGCAGTCTTGCGGCGATAATTTTCTAGAAGGCTTAGTGATTCTTTACCACGCTTATCCGATGTTCTAAAGCGATGTTTGCGGATGAACTGCCGATCTTAATATTCACCTGGTCCGGTTCGACGTTGAAGGCGCCTTTCGCGGAATCCCAATAAGCCAAGGCGTCTGCTTTCAGGGGTAGGGAAACGGTTTTGGTTTCGCCGGGCAGCAGCGTGACGCGCTTGAATCCTTTTAGTTCCTGCATAGGACGTTCAACTCTTGAGTCAAGGTGTGAGATATACATCTGCACAACCTCATCTCCAGCGCGTGATCCCCTATTGGCTACGTCGACACTTACTGTGATCTCGCCGGCGGGGCTGAGTTGTTCAGCACTGGTTCGCAGGTTCGAGTAGGCGAACGAGGTGTAACTCAGGCCATAGCCGAAAGGGTAGAGGGGCTGCGAGCGAAAATACATGTAAGTATGGCCGTGGCGTATGTCGTAATCCATCATAGGAGGGAGTTGATCGAGAGACATAGGCCATGTAACCACCAGTCGTCCGGCGGGGTTGTAGTCACCAAATAAAACGTCGGCAAGGGCGTTTCCTTCTTCCTGGCTGTTGTGGGCCATGTGAACGATCGCAGGCGCATGTTCCTGGGTCCATTGAATCGCGAACGGGAAACTCGAAATCAGCACGACTACGGTTTTTGGATTCACGGCCAAGACTTCTTTGACCAGGTCTTCCTGCTCGAGGGTGATTGAAGTGCGGTCGATTGCTTCTTTCCCGTCACTGGGGAGGGGACATTTCGCCCATCCCGCATTGCAGGTGGGATGGTTCCCGACAATCACGATGGCAACGTCGGCGGCTCGGGCAATCTTTACTGCTTCGCCCGAGGAGTTGTCGTGGACGAAATTAACTTTGACTCCCTTCAGTTTATCTCTGATTCCCTCCAGCGGGCTGATCGCATACGGTGGTGTGCCACTGTACCAATCCAGCGCGACTTGGTCAGCATAAGGGCCGATTACTGCGACTGTTTTCAACTTAGTCGGATCGAGGGGCAATGTAGGTAGTGAAGCATTCGCCAACTTACGAGTCGTTAAGCCGCTCTCGGGCGTATTAGTCCTAATCGAGTTAGTCCCAGGCATCTCATTCTTGAGCAAGACTATCGATTCTTGTGTGATTCTGCGGACCAGGGCTTTGTGTTCTTCGTTGTCCCATGCCGGCGTCTTGCCGGTAATCTTCGAATCGGGGACGAGTTCGGGCGGATCGAGCAATCCCAAGTGGATCATGACGCGGTAGACGCCGCGGAGATTCTCATCGATTTCGGAGAGGTTCACGAATTTCTTTTCGAAAGCTCCGTTCGCTCCGTCGCGGTAGTTGTCGAGGAATTGGTTGATGCCCGCGTGGATCGCTCCGGCCGTGGCCTGATCGATGTCTGGGAAATATTTGTGCCGCGTAACCATGTTGGTGAGGGCTCCCGCGTCGGTGCAGATGATGCCGTCGAAACCCCATTCACGCATTGTCATGGCACGCAGGATCGGCTGCGCCGCCATGGGAATTCCGTTGTACGCGTTGTAAGCGGTCATGTAGGCGCGAGATCCGCCTTCGGTTACACCCATGCGGAACGGCACTGAGTAGTATTCGCGCAGCAGGCGCTCATCGAAGTTGGAGGACGAGCCGTCGCGGGCGTTCTCGTTGCTGTTGGCCAGGAAATGCTTCATGAGCGAAGCGGCACGCCAATAGTGGGGATCGTTGCCCTGGAGTCCTCGCACAAAAGCCACCGCCATGGTGCCCGTCAGGTATGGATCTTCGCCATAGGATTCTTCACCGCGTCCCCAGCGGGGGTCACGGGCCAAGTCAGCATTGGGTGCGCGAATTACGATGCCTTCGCGACGCCAGTGTTCGCCTCGACGGCCGGTGGAAAACAAATTCTCACTCTGAAAGATGTAGCGCGCTTCGTAGCTTTCGATAGCGGCGGCTTGCTGCAGCAGATCCGGATCCCAGGTTTCACCCAAGCCTACCGCTTGCGGAAACTGTGTGGTCGGCAAAGGCTGGAGACCGCGGCCTTCCCATCCACCGGGCCCACCATAGGCCACGCCGTGGAGACCTTCGATGTGCCCGGAGCCGTGAATACCGAGGCGTGGTACATCGGGAGAAGTGCTCAGGGCGCTGATTTTTTCTTCGAAGGTCATCAGGGAGAGGATGTTGTTGATGCGAACTTCGGTGGGCAACGCGGGATTTTGGAAGGGGTACAGATATTGTTGCGACCAGGCAAGAGGGGTTAAGAAAAGAAAGACGGCGATGAATCGGAGTGGTGTCATCAGCGACCTCATTGGTGGTAGCTAGCGGAAAATGGCTTAGAGGCGACTTGCTACTTGTCGAGCGCCACAGCAACGCCGTATCGGGGCAATTGCACCACGTTTCCATCTTTGCCATCGAGCAGCAGTTTCATGGTGTGGGGGAGAGCGACCTCTCGGTTTTCCGCGGAGTAGTTAATGATGACGAAGACTTGCTTGCCGAGACCGAGGCGGCGGCTGACTTCCACGCCATCTGGGACGGGACCAAAGATCGGTGTAACGCCCGATTTTTGTGTTAGCCACGCGGCGGCCGATGCCATGAGTTTGTCGTCGAGGATCGCGCCTATATAGGTGATACGCCCCTTGCCATAGACGCGAGTGATCACGGCAGGTTGGTCGTCGAGCCATCCGTTACTCTTGCCGTACCTGAGCAGGACTTCGCCGCCGGGAGTGTTGCTTTCGAGTTGTTCGGCCCATATGGAAGCTTCTCCCGTGCCCCATGTGCCGGAGAGTGGAACATCTTTTTCGAGCGCATAGTACTGCGCCACTCGAGCGCCGAGTGCGTCCACTAGAAAACCTGGCTGGCGTTGCGGCAACAGGGCGTTGAATTCGTCTTTCATACCAGAGCGTGGACCGAGGACGAGGTTGCCGCCATTGCGCACGTATTCGAGGAGGTGATCTGCCAGGTCTTTGGGGAGTACGTTCAGGTCAGGTGCGGCGACCAATTTGTAGGCTCCGAGCGGCGCGTAGCCACTGACTACATCGACTGATTGTGAAATCTGGCGGAGGGCGCGGTAGTAACTTTTAAGCAGTGCGATGTCGTCGTACTTTTCGGTGTGTTTTTGAAACTGAATGGCCCAATGGCTGTCGTAGGAGTAGAGAAGAGCGACTTGGGAAACGGGCTGGGTGCCGCGGAAACTGTCCTCGACTTTGGCAAACTCGTGTGCCGTCTGAGAAGCTTCGTCGTAAAAGGGCACGGGTGTGCCATCGGGTCCGACCAGTACGCCGTGAATTTCTTCCTGCCCGTTGAGCGCGCTTCGCCATTGCCAGTAGTTCACGTCATCGGCGCCGTGGCCGATGGCCTGCCAGGCCATGGCGCGCGCCTCGCCACGATTTAGAAAATTATTGAGTGGCGACCAGTTCACGGCACCGGGTTGGGTTTCCATGACCCAGAAGTTCTCGCGCTTAAAGCCACGGGTCAGGTCGTGCGAAAGTCCGTTGTAGGCGGGATCGACGTGGCCTGTACCCACATAATCATCCCACGAAGCGAAGGTAAGCGGCTCGGTGATGGGATAGTGATCGAAGCCGTCGAAGAAGCCCATGAAGTTACCGGTCGTAAACTGGCGCGGGTCGGCGTGCTTGCGGATGATGTCGATTTGATTCTGCTGATAGGAGGTCCAGACATAGGTGACGAAGTGTTTCCAATCCAACATTAATCCAGGATTATGTTCGCCGATGGGGATGGGGATTTCCTGCCAGTTGTCGTAAGTCTGACTCCAGTAGGCGGTCGCCCAATGATTATTGAGACTGTCGAGCGTCTTATACCTGGCCTGCAGCCAATCTTGAAACTGCCGGCGTGTGGCGTCGTCGTAGGACATCAGCGCATAGCCGTATTCATTGTCGATTTGCCACCCCACGACATTAGGGTTGTGCCCGAAACGAGTCGCCATCTGCTCGGTAATGCGGCGGCAGAATTCGCGATAGCGTGCAGAAGCGGCGGAGGCGTGGGCACGATTGCCGTGGGTCACGCGTTGGCCATCCGGTTCGACACGCAGCGTGTCCGGATATTTCTGGGTGAGCCACGCGGGAGGAGTCGCCGTCGGCGTGCCAAGTACGGTCACGATGTGATGCTTGCCCGCAAGGTTGATGGCTCGCTCGAGCCAATCGAAATCGTACTGGCCTTCGGAGGGCTCCATACGGCTCCAGGCAAACTCCGCGATCCGCACAACTTTTAAGTCGGCGGCCTCCATCAGACGCAAGTCGTCTTCCCATCGCGCCTCGGGCCACTGCTCGGGATACCATGCGGCACCGACCATGATGGCGTTCTGGCCAGGAATTTGAGTGGGGATCGGATTCGCGGCGGTCTGGGCGAATGCGGCAATTGAAGCGAAGAGCCAGGCTACGAAAAAGAAAGATGAAACCATTCGAATACGAAACGATGTCGACTTGGACACGAGCCGCTCCTGACTGGTTAGTTTGTTACTCGAACGCGGCAAGGAATCAGCAGTGTATCTTGATCTGCGGAGTCCGTTTCCGCGCTTCAAGCAAAACCTGGTAAAGAGAATTTCTACGGCGAAACTGTAATCTGCGTACCGCTATACTGCACAACCTTATCGACGAGGTCCGAGGGCGCGACTCCGACACCGTGATTTTCGCTGACAAAAATTACGCGGAACGTCCGGCTGGCGAGCATTCCAGGGAACGTGCCCTGGCGATCGCCGATGGTCAGTGTTTTGCGAGCCTCGTCCCAGTGAAAGGGAATCGTTGCGTGGATGTCCTTCTCGTAGTCGTAGTTATCGTTCTCGTCTTCGTAGAGCGTGAAATCGCCGTCTGCGCCGCGATAGACGCGCAACTCGATCGGATCGGCAGCTTTCTGGGTGGACCACTCTATATCAGGTCCAAGAGGAATGATGGAGCCCGCGCGGATATATAGCGGCAACTTCTCGAGAGGAGACTCCGCCGTAATCTCTCTCTCGCCGTCGACGGTTGCTCCGTTCCAGAAGTCATACCACATCGACTGGGGAAGATAGACGCGGCGGCTGGTAGCGGCAGGCTCTGTGACCGGGCTTACCAGGAACGCCGGGCCATACATGAATTCGTCCGCGGTATTCTGGGCGCGAACATCGCTGCGAAAATCCATTACCAGCGGACGCATGGGAGTGTAACTCGAGTTTGTGGTCATCCACGCCAACGAGTAAGTGTAAGGCAGCAAGCGATAGCGCAGTCGATCAAAGCTCACGAGAATTTTCTGTGCCTCGGGACCGTAGGACCAAAGTTCGTTCTCGTCAGGGTTGCGAGTGCCGTGTACGCGCAGAATCGGATTGAACGTTCCGAACTGAAACCAGCGAACAAACAACTCGCGAAAAGCGGGATCGCTGGGACTGCCGAAAACGAAGCCGCCGATGTCGGTGGTCCAGTAGGGAATTCCGGAGAGGGCGAAGTTCAGTCCCGCCGGAATTTGCCGTCGATAACTGAACCAATCCGAATTGATATCGCCCGACCATGCGGTGACGCCGTTGCGCTGCGATCCGGCGAAAGCGGACCGAGAAAGAATGTAGACGCGCTTCTGGTCAGATGCTGCGCGTTGTCCGTCATACACGCCGGCAGTGTCGACGAGGGGATAGATGTTGACGTAGCGATCGCCGCTGCCGATCGCCAGTTTATGTCCGAGTAAGATGTTTTCTTCGAGGCCCTCGGTTTCGGGTTCATCGGTGTCCATCCACCAAGCGTCGGCCCCAATCTTGAACAAACCCTGGTCGACTTGATTCCAGTAGAACTTGCGGGCGTCAGGATTGGTGGCGTCATACACCGCCATCGCATCGGTGTGATATGGAGGCTTGGCGAATTTGAATTTATCGATGAACCAGCCCTGCTTTTCGGCGAAGTCGTAGTTCGCCGACCCCGGCTCAAAGAAGGGCCAGATGGAAATCATGAGGTGGAAATTTTCGCGATGCAGTTCGTCGATCATTCCCTTGGGGTCGGGATAATTTTTGTTGAAGGTAAATTCGCCTTTACGATTCCACCAGAACCAATCCTGCACAATGTTGTCGACTGGAATGTGGAGGTCGCGATATTTGCGGGCGACGCCGAGTATTTCATCCTGCGATTTGTAGCGATTCTTGCATTGCCAGAACCCATAGGCCCACCGGCCGAACATGGGCGCCTGTCCGGTAAGTTCGCGATAGCTGGCTATGACCTTGTCGAGTTCCGGACCGTAGAAAAAGTAGTAGTCGATGACGTCCGCAACTTCGGAGCTGATGTAGAGATAATTGGCAAAGCGATTATTGAAGCGGCTCCGGGAATCGTTGTTCCAGAAAATTCCGTAACCATTGCTCGATACCAGAAGGGGCACGGCGATATTTGAATTGTCCTGAGAGATGTCAACGGATTCGCCGCGATAGTTCCAGACACCGGATTGATGCTGGCCAAGTCCGTAAAGAGCTTCGTGCGAGCCATAGATACTGAGAAACGACTCGGCGCGGTACGCGTCTTCTCCGTTGACACGCACTGGGGTGAGTTTGCGCGTCGCTTCCTGCACCAGTTGTTTGCCGCTCAGGTCGCGATAGGTGATCGCGCCGTCAACGCGGGCGACTACGACTTTGATCTGAGTGGTGGACAGGGTGACGCTTTCATCGGTGGTTTCCGTGGTGAACTTTGTGGAGGGCCAGTTCTTCTTGATGATGACCGGATCGGGGCGGCTTGGAGGAAAGGAAGAAGTGGCCGAGTACAGGACGTGGATAATCGTATCGGAGCAGACTTGCAGACGAAGCGTGCCGGTTTTCATCGTGAAAATGGCGCCATCGCTTTGCGGGTGAACCGCGAGCACGGGGTTGCGAGGTTCCCACTGAGCCAGGGCGGGCGCGAGCAGCGTGGCCGCGAACAGGGTCGCGCAACAGAGATGAAGAAGGAGGCCGCTCTTTCGCATGATCAGAACACCTTTCTGACTAAGATTCGCGGGTGG
>Ga0302274_10002832_pt1 | contig 15659 bp, 15 predicted proteins | sample III_Bog_N2_1_FD_198755 | JGI IMG/M metagenome (GOLD analysis project Ga0302274, IMG submission 198755) | Peat permafrost microbial communities from Stordalen Mire near Abisko, Sweden - III_Bog_N2_1 | ecosystem: Environmental > Terrestrial > Soil > Wetlands > Peat | place: Sweden: Abisko...
TTCAGTATTTGATCATTCTGTTGAGTTGAAACTAGATAATAATCTTTTTAGGTAATTAGTTTGTTCTCAATCGAATATTTTTCAAATCTTAGGTTACAAACCAACAATAACCATGATCATCAAAAGCCATATCAGAGGCAGATTTCGTAATGCTGCCGCTTATCTGAAGGCTCAAGGTGAAAATGAAAAGATCCGTACAGTTGAAATCAGCGATATTCATGCTTCAAACCTTGATGAAGCCTTTGAAAACATGCGGGGAGTGGCAAGCCATTCTAAAGCTAAGAAACCCCTGCATCATATCAGTATCAATCCCTACGAAGATGAGCGTCTTAGCATTTGCGTCTTGATTGTTCTTCGTAGGCGCTTTCTGATTATGAAAATATACCTTTTTCAACAACAAGTCTTTCTGTTTTGCGTTCTTGATTTGCTTATGAGACCATTTTTCGGCCCAAAGAATCTTATTACGTTCAATCCAATAGTGTGATTGACAACGAAAACTCCAATTTCCAATCGATGGGTGAAGTGAAACTGTATCCCTCAAGGATCAGAAGCTCAATCTGTGCTCCATAAATTTTACTCGGCTGCCAGAGAAGTGTCTGTTTGGGTTGATATAAGACCTGGCACTATGATATATACAGATAACAGACGTGCTCTCCATTCGCGTGAAGCTTTTAAGGCCAATTACGACGACAATGATCGGGCTATGCGATGGATACAACGTACATTTGTCAAAGATTCTCTCTTTAATTTGAGAAACTTCAAACGAGAAAAAGATCGTGTATTTGATCCTTCTGAACAATACCAAAGACCTACAGTCGGAAATGCCAAAGTTCCTGTAATTACTTGCACTAAAGGATGATCAGAGTATGAAAGTCATAGGTCTATTAGGTGGAACAAGCTGGCCTTCAACCTTCAGCTTTTATGATCGGCTTAATAGGGCGGCTCAGAAGTCTCTTGGAGGCTTTCACTCCGCCCGAATTATGCTTTACAGCATCGATTATCATCCGATTAAAAGCTTATATAATCATGGGTGGGATAAGATCCCGTCTTTATTAGCCCAAGAAATCAGGTATTTTCTTGAGAAGAAACCTGACTGTATGATCTTATGTAACAACACACTTCACCGTGCATTTGATCTCATCCAGAACGACCTTGATATTTCTATCCCTGTATTTCATGCGGGACATCTTGCCGCAGAAAAAGCTCAACGGATGGGTTATAAAACGGTACTATTGTTAGCCACCGCTTTTACAATGGAAGACGGTTTTTTTGCAGAATATTTTCAAGAAAAAGGTATTGAAGTTGTCGTTCCATCGACAAGTGATCGTCAGACTATACAGGAGATGCAGTCCGAATTAGCTAAAGGTAATATTGACCCGTCTTATGAAGCAAAGTTTGTTTCGATACTTAACCGTTATCCAAATGTAGATGCGATAGCTCTTGCGTGCACTGAACTTCCATTGATTATCAACAAGAGTAATTCTCCAAAGCCGCTTATTAATACGGTTCATTGTCAATGTGATGCCGCCGCTCAGTTCGCTTATAATTCTGGTGCGTAACGAGGTATGGAGCATTTCTCTTATCTAACCTTGTTATGGTTATTTCTAACGGCTCTTGTTGCTGGAATTGTTGATGCAATGGCCGGAGGTGGTGGACTACTGACATTACCCGCCCTGCTCGCTGTTGGACTAGACCCCATATCTGCTCTTGCAACCAATAAATTTCAGGGGATCTTTAGTCCTTTAAGTGCAACCTTGCATTTCTGGCGCAAAGACAAGCTTAAATTACGCGATCATGCTTTACCTGCACTTGGAGCATTTGTTGGATCTATCCTAGGCGCAACATGCATATCGTTGGCAGATCCACATTTTCTAAAATTACTCGTACCATTCTTATTAGTAGCTATTGCCATCTGGGTTCTTTTTAGTCCACAGCTAGGGCAAGTAGAACGAAAAGCAAGAATATCATTTGCTCTGTGTTCGCTGACTTTCACTCCTATCATTGGTTTTTATGATGGGTTCTTTGGGCCAGGGACAGGAACTTTCTTAGCCTTCGGTCTTGTCAGTTTGCTGGGGTTAACACTGCATGAAGCAACTCTTCGTACCAAAATATATAATCTAGCAAGCAATGCGGGGGCGTTACTATTCTTCCTCTTTTCTGGTCATGTTGTTTGGATTCTTGGCATCACCATGGTTATTGGTATGACCGTCGGTGGTAATATTGGAGCACGTTTAATCCTTCGACATGGCACCAATCTTATTAAACCAGTCCTAGTTGTTATCTCCCTCGCCATGAGCGCCAAGCTTCTTTGGCAACAAAACATCATCCAGAATCTCCTCAATTTATAATCAAGACAATCATCGCAATTGAAGCTAATTAGCTAAAATTCTTGCCGTACTGCCAAGGAAAATGTTCGTTTTCAGGAAACCCAATTTTACAAAATCTATTTGGACGCCTCTTGGAGCCGCTCAAGTTTATCTAATTTAACTCGTGTTTTATTATGAGGCGTGATAAAGGCGCAAAAATCATCTTCTCGGCCCCACCATTCCTTAATAACAAATTTATGAATTCCCAATCCTAAACTCTCACTACCCCAGCTAAGATAATAATCCCCATCACTTGATACATTCATATTTGCTTTTGAAAACACAGACACAGCTAATAAGGCCCAAATTATTCTGTCTGGCATGAGTATTTGATCTTCTGACAGGAACCAAGTGGAATAACCATCACCACTAGGGCAGAGCGAATACATGGGGGGAACCTCCTCTCCATGCGCATTGTTACATCTAAATATATGATAAATTATATCAGCAAGATCTGGATTAGTGATTTTTGTTCCATAACCGTCATCAATTTTGACATTATTCCATTTTGTTTCTTCAAGATTTATACCACCACCAATCATAGGTTCTATAATCCAATAGTATTTCCTAAGACATTTCTTGTATGATGACTTACCTTTAATTTTGAAAATCTTTTTCGCCGTTCCCTCAGTTGCGAAACACGCATGCATAAGAGCAGAATCAAGTTTATTCTGTTGAAAATCATCGATTGCACATAGTACGTGTCTGTCTATTCTCATTTAGAGTTTCAAAAACATTATCATAAGATTTCTAACCTCTAAGCCTATCGAGATAATCGGCCCAATCTTGCATCATTTTGCGACGTTCAGGTAGATGTGCAGTTCGATTATATGCTCTGCCATTTGGATCACGTACGGCATGTGCTAACTGATGTTCGATATAGTCCGGTCGAACATGCAAAACTTCATCTAGAACAGTTCGAGCCATTGCTCTAAATCCATGTCCTGTCATTTCTTCTTTGGGAATTCCCATTCGGCGTAAAGCACCAAGAATTGTATTATCACTCATGGGTTTTTTGTTACCGCGAGGACTTGGGAAAAGATAGTTACTTCGTCCTGATAAAGGTTGAAGTTCTTTTAAAATATCTAAGGCTTGTCGTGATAATGGAACAATATGCGGCTCTTTCATCTTCATGCGTACAGCTGGGATATTCCAAGTAGCGCTATCAAAGTCTATTTCTTTCCATTCTGCTTTTCTTAGTTCACCAGGACGCACAAAAACCAAAGAAGCAAGACGTAAGGCGCAGCGAACGATAACACTGCCTTGATAATCATCTAAAGTACGAAGCAGTACGCCTATTGCCTTTGGTTCAGTTACGGCAGCATAGTGCCCTCCTTTGACAGGCTTTAATGCTCCTCGCAAATCGGAAGCTGGATCACGCATGGCACGACCTGTGGCAATGGCATAACGAAAGATTTGTCCACACGTTTGCAGAACTGTGTGTGCCGTATAAACAGCGCCTCGTGTTTCCATTCGACGTAAAACTGCCAAAAGTTCAGGAGCTAGGATGTCAGCAATCGGACGAGTGCCAAGCCAAGGGAAAAGATTAAGCTCGAGATATCTAGTTACCTTTTTCGTATTTGTTGGTGCCCAGATTGAAGATTGTTTAGCAATCCACTCACGAGCCACCACTTCAAAGCTGTTTGCTTGGCTATCAACCCATGCAGCTTTGACCGCTTTCCGATTAACGGCAGGGTCAACTCTGTCAGCTAGCTTCCTGCGCTCCTGATCTCGCCTATCACGGGCTTTTTTCAACGAAATATCGGGGTAAGTCCCTAAAGATAGTAGCTTTTCTTTACCAGCGAAGCGGTATTTAAAACGCCACCACTTACCCCCACTAGGGGTTACCAGAAGGAATAATCCTCCTGTATCGTACAGTTTATAGGGTTTCTTTTTTGCTACGGCTCGCCGGATAGCAGTATCTGTCAAAGACATATGAGGGGTAACCTCTCAGTATATATAAAACTTACCCCTTATGTTACCCCAACTTAGACATGGATTTCAATAAAATTGCCTAGCAGGCAATGGATGCTAAAACCATAAAATATCTATAAAAATCAATGTATTTTGGATTTCCTTAGATTATCTTGGAGAAGAGGTTGGAGCGGGCGAAGAGGATCGAACTCGCGACCCCGACCTTGGCAAAGGGTTGTACTATTCCTACTCATCTATTTGAATATCAAAGAAAAATACGGGGTACAAGTGTGCTATTGTTTTGGCCGTTTTAGCCTTTTATGTGTCTGTTTTTGTGTATTTTACCCTGTTTCAATAGCACAAAAATTACCTCGCCATTAACCACGAATATTCTGATTTGTTGGCTCGCGCTAAAAAACCCGCGCCCAGGGATTATTGGAATTGATGCACTACTTTGATAGCATCCTACAACCGAATCGATAATTAAATCATTAGGTGCAGAATGGCGAGCCACAGTAAAAAAAAACGTGATCTTTCAAATCCTGGAAATTTCAGTCAGCTGGAAGCGGCTATTGCCACAATACAAATGCCGTTTCTCAGAAACAGCATAAACGCTTATTCGGAAAGTGCCGCTTTACTTATGCAGGGATTGTCTAGAATCGCAGGCCAGTCACAGCCGGTTCCTCAAGCGCTGAAGGATGATTTAAATCTTTATGGCAAGCATGCGCGCTTGCTGGACATGATTTTGGCTGTAGGCGAGGCTTCAAACTACCTCTCGACCAACGATCAAACGGTAGCGCATAAGACCCGTCAATCCATTGAAAATAAGCTTGCCGCCTGTACCCAACAACAAGCCAATGGCATTATCACGATTAACGGGTTGACGGAACCATTAAAGGTGAAAACTTATTCTGCGGTAGGAAGATGTGTTGCAAAATTGTTTGGCGGCATTCCTGTGCAGACAGATCAAGGCCGATCTGCGAAAGGAGTGATTCAGAACCAGACAGTCTCTGAAACGGCAAAAGAACTCCTTGATGAAGGCAAATTCGATGAGGCAATACAAAAGTATGAGGAAGCGCTGCGCGTCAAGCCTGGCGAAGTGAACTCGTTATTGGGGCTTGGTATGGCTCATATGATGAAGGGCGACGATAAAGAAGCGCTCGATAGATTTAATCAAGCCTTGGGGCTTGCTCCAAATTCGGCCGACGTCCTAGCACAGGTTGGATGTTATCATCACATACGGAACGAAACCGAGAAGGCATCCATTTATTATGCAAAAGCTCTGAAAATTGCGCCGAGTCATCTTCTGGCGCTTTACCGCTACGGTGCCCTTCTTTGTCTTCAAAGAAAAACAGAGCAAGGTTTGGGGCTAATTAATAAGGCGTTGCGCATTCAGCCGGAAAATATCGATTTCCTATGCACAAAGGCTTATAATTTGCTTGCCACAGGAAATTATGTTGAGGGATGGGCTTTATATGAGCATGGGTTGAAGGCTCCAGAATGGCGAAAGACAGACCTTTTTCCGAACAAGCGTATATGGAACGGCGAACCAATCCCCGAAAAAAAGCTTTTGCTTTTGTCTGAACAAGGCCTGGGCGACGCATTGCAATTCGTTCGTTATGCCGATCAATGTAAAAAGATGGCTAAAAAAACATACGTTTTATGCCGCCCCTCTTTGGCCAGACTTTTGCGCAACTGCCCTTATATAGATAAGGTTTTCACTGGTATCGGCCGTTGGCAATTTGACGAACAAATTTCAATGATGAGCTTACCCCACATTCTGGGAACAACGCTAGACACTATACCATCTCATGTGCCGTATTTATTTGTTCCCAAAAATATAACGGATAAATTTTACCGGAAACTTGGATTTTCTGCGCACACCAAAAAACTCAAAGTTGGCCTGGTATGGTCTGGAAGCATGTTCAGCAACACTTTGCGTGGCGACTTGCGAGCAAAACGCCGTAATATAGAGCTGAAGAAGCTTTTACCTTTGTTTGATCTAGAAAATATTATTTTCTGCAATTTGCAAATGGGTGAAGCATCAAGTGAAATCGACACCTTAGGATTGCGCAATCGATTTGTGGACGGAATGAGTGCCGTGAAAGATATGTTAGACACGGCGGCTATTGTTGAAAATCTTGATTTGGTCATAACCGTTGATACATCGGTTGCTCATCTTGCGGGTGGCTTGGGCAAGCCGGTATGGATTATGTCACGTTATGATGCCGACTGGCGTTGGCTCATGAACCGTCAAGACAGTCCGTGGTATCCAATGGCTCGCATTTTTGGTCAACCGTCATCAGGTGATTGGGAGTCTGTCGTCAAAAATATTTATGAAGCGCTTAAGGAAATGTGTTGCAAGATGATTGTACAACAGATCGAAATGCGGTGAATGACGAAGATCGTCAAAAAAGCCCTTTATGGCAGTAAATCCTTGACTGAGTGCCCCGCATACCTATGGCTCAACACAAATATCCGTCAAACACTGAAAATGGGTTTCAAGAAGAGTGCGCAGGCAAAGTGCCTCATTTACTGAACCATTATTACGTTTGCACGTTCTAAGGATCTATCCTTAAACTGAAGGCTTGGTAATGATCGAACACGCCTGTAAAAAAGTCGTACTCGCTTGCGATGCTTTGCTTGTTTTTCAAAGGCTTGTGAAAAAACGCAGGGAGCAAAATCACTGTTTTATGTGCGTTCTATTGCACACCACCGGTTTTTGTTAACCAGCTAAGTACTTGAAGAAATTGGAGCGGCGACGAGGATCGAACTCGCGACCCCGACCTTGGCAAAGGCACTGCTGCTGCCACACTTTTGGCTTATATATCAATCATATGGACGATGGCCGTTGTGCTATAGATTTCCTGTTTTCAGCCTAATAAGCCCTTATTTACTGCAATTCGGGCCGACGCAATAGCACAGGAAAGCCGAAGCCGAAAGAAAAGTGACTGCCGAAAAAGAAAAAATTGCTGGTGATGCACATCGTCAAAATGCATTCCGTATGGACTGGCTCGCCAAAGGCCACAGTCTCATTCCAAACGCAGTAATGGCCGTCAGCAATGATTTCGTGCAAAAAGGATCGCTCCTTCTATACGCAGCAATACCTGTTACATCATCAGTTTCATTGCGTAGCCGCCGTCCTAATCTATTAGTCGCTCCAGTGCCGCCGGTTATTTTTGATGTTCGACAAAGTGGGCATCTCGAAATGCGGGCGCGACTACAATTTCAAATCGATCTTCTCACTGGTAAAGTCTCAGTTTCTTCCTCGCTGAGCGGTATAGCTCTTCCTGCTTCTATTGATATTTCTGAGCTAACAACGCAATGGGTGTCACAAGCTGCTGAAATGGTTTTAATCTCTGCTTTGGAGGGTAACGATAGTCGTCTGAATACATTAGATGAAGACGATGGAAATTACGTCCCGAACTGAATTTCATGACAGAATCCACTAATAAATCAGATGGCGAAATGCCAAAAGGATTGCGCGGTGCACGATCATTACGTGCGCTGCTTAATATCGCGGCAGGCGCAATCCCGTTAGGTGGGGGTGTATTTGCTGCCGCTGCAGGTGCTTGGTCAGAGAAAGAACAGGAAACGATCAATAATTTTCTGCATTATATGTATGAACAGCAAAAGGCAAAGATCACTGAACAACTTCAAATGATTTTAGAAATTAACGCTCGGCTCGATATGAATGACAAAACTACAGCTGAGCGTATAGCGAGCCCTGAATATCAGTCTCTCTTGAATAAAGCTCTACGTGATTGGCCTGGTGCAGAAAGTAAGAAGAAAAGGGAATATGTTCGTAATATTCTCAGTAATGCAGCCGCCACGCGTCTCTCAGATGATGAAGTCGTGCGCATGTTTTTGAAATGGCTCGACGACTACGGTGAGTTGCATTTTACCGTTATTGCTGCCGTTTATAATGATAGCGGCGTGACACGCGCGCGTATTTGGGAAAAAATCGGTAAGGAAGAGGTGCGCGAAGATTCTGCTGAAGCCGACATGTTTAAATTGTTAATCCGCGATCTCAGTACTGGCGGCATCATTCGTCAAACTCGTGAAAAAGATGCTTATGGGAACTTCATGCGCAAACCAGCGCAGCGACATCGACGTCTTGTTTCTAATACGACTGAATCCGCTTTTGAAGATACAAAGCCCTACGAATTGACTGCTTTAGGGCAGCAATTTGTTCACTATGCTATGACAGATTTACCGCTAAAAATTACTGTCCAACCGGATGTACCTGCGACCGGTGATCAGGCCGCATAATTTGGATAGAACAACTTTCTTTGCAGAATGATACAATTTATTGTGTTCTAACTCTCGATATTATCAAGAAAAATTGGACTACCGAGCACGCCTGTAGAAAAGTCGTGCTCGCTCGTTATGCTTTGCTTGTTTTTCAAAGAGTTGTGACAAAACGAAGAGAGAAAAATCGCTGTTTTATGCGCGTTCTATAGCACGCTTGAACATCTATAGCACACAGCCGGTTTTTATTAACCAGCTAAGTGCTTGAAGAATTGGAGCGGGCGACGAGGATCGAACTCGCGACCCCGACCTTGGCAAGGTCGTGCTCTACCGCTGAGCTACACCCGCATCCTATTTGCCATTAACTCTGGTTAGCTTAAAAAAAGCTCGCGGCCAGAGGCAGGCGGGGATAATACAATCCTTCACGCCATTTGCAAGAGTTTTCAAATATTTAATTAGCTCAATAAATAAAGCATTTATTGAGATATCGCCAGCGCTGCTTCTAAATCGGCTTGTAAATCTTCAATATCCTCAATACCCACCGACAGTCGTACAAGACCATCGACAATACCAAGCTTCGTTCGGATTTCGTGTGGTATTGTGGCATGTGTCATAAGAGCTGGATGCTCGATGAGGCTCTCAATACCACCAAGACTTTCAGCAAGAGCAAAAATCTGCGTTGCTTTTAAAAAAGAGGTGGCACTGGAAAGTCCCCCTTTAATAACAAAAGATATCATACCTCCAAATCCATTCTGCATTTGACGTTTGGCGAGTTCATGCTGAGGATGACTTGGTAAACCAGGGTAATAAATTTTCTCAACAGCGGTATGATGTTCAAGTGACTTTGCTATAGTCAAAGCATTGTCACAATGCCGTTGCATTCGCAATCCCAACGTCTTCAACCCTCTGTGTATCAAAAAACTATCAAAAGCTCCCAAAATACTACCGACCGAATTTTGCAGAAATCCTATTTTTTTAGCTAAGTCCTCCGATGCCGTGATGACTACACCCCCTATAACATCCGAGTGCCCATTGATATATTTTGTTGCCGAGTGCACAACAATATCGGCGCCAAGAGTGAGAGGGCGCTGAATCCATGGCGAGGCAAAAGTATTGTCGACAACAACGAGAATATTATGATCGTGTGCTATCTTTTGAATGGCTTGGATATCTACAAGCTTTAAAAGAGGGTTGGTCGGCGTCTCAATCCACACCAGACGCGTAGCGGGCGTCAGTGCTGCTTTAAAAATTTCAGGATCACTTAAGTCTGTATAGCTCACCTTAAGGCCAGCCGAATGACGACGCACGCGTTCAAAGAGACGATATGTTCCACCGTAAAGATCATCCGAAGCGACAATATGAGAGCCATGTTCCAACAACTCAAGCACAGTGCTCGATGCAGCCAAACCTGATGCAAACGCAAACCCATATGTGCCCGCCTCAAGAGCTGCAATAGCACGCTCAAAAGCAAATCGCGTTGGATTATGGCTCCGTCCATAATCCAATCCTTTATGAACACCAGGGCCCTCCTGTTGATAGGTTGACGTCGCGTATATAGGTGTAATGACCGCCCCTGTTGTAGGGTCAGGATATTGACCTTCATGGATGCCCAGAGTGTTAAACCCCTTCGTATTTCTTTTTGAATCTTTCATTTAAGCATGTCCCGTTCTTTTGCGGAGATAATTCAGAAAATCAATGGGGGTAATAAGACCTAAGAATTGTCCTTTATCGAGGACCGACACAGCACTGGAACGTTCAAATATTGGGAGAAGATCAGTCACAGGCTGATGAACTTCAATCGTAGCAGGTCGGCTTCCCATCATAACTCCCACACGAATATTAAAGCCTTGAGGATTACCTGTCACGGCGAGAAGGACGTCCGTTTCATTCACAAGACCAATAATTTTGTTTTGATCAATAACTGGAAGCTGTGACACATCAAACATTTTCATTTTTGTGTAAACGCTTTGCAAGTTATCTCCAGGATTAGCCGAGACAACCTTTCCTTGAAGAAAGGGGCGTGCGATTAAATCTCTTAGATCATGCGCCTCAACGTCATCCGTGATACCGTGATCATGTAGCCAATAAGGGTTGTAGATTTTTGACAAATATTTATTACCGCTGTCACATATGAAGGTGACAACTCGTTGCGGTTTTTTCTGTTCACGACAATAAAGCAAAGCAGCGGCTAACAGAGTGCCTGAGGAGGTTCCACATAGAACACCCTCTTTTATCAGTAATTCACGTGCTGTTTTGATACTATCTTCGTCATGAATTGTATAAGCTTTATGAACAAGGGTCAGATCACAATTTTGAGGGATATAGTCCTCACCGATCCCCTCTACTAACCAATGTCCCGGTTCAATCATAACACCATGCTGGACAAAGGGTGCTAAAACTGAACCTTTTGGATCCGCCAATATCATGCGTGTGTCCGGTGAAACGCGCTTCATAAAGCGCCCAATACCACTTAATGTTCCCCCTGTGCCTACGCCGCATACAATAGCATCAATGTTATGTTCCATTTGCTCCCATATTTCAGGGGCTGTACCGGTTTCATGTGCTTTCGGATTGGCTTCATTCTCAAATTGATTGACAAAGTACGCACCGGGAATAGTGGCCGCTATCTCTCGTGCTTTGTCACTATAATATTCGGGATGCCCTTTTGCGATATCGGATCGTGTCATGACAATTTCAGCGCCAAGAGCTCGAAGGTGAAAAATCTTTTCCTGGCTCATTTTATCGGGTATCACAAGGATTAACCGATAACCTTTCTGTTTAGCAACCAAGGCTAGAGCAAGTCCTGTATTACCCGCAGTGGCTTCGATCAAAACGCCGCCAGGTTTTATATGACCGTGGCGTTCAGCGGCCTCTATCATCTTGAAGGCTATTCGATCTTTGATAGATCCCCCTGGATTATGGCTTTCTAATTTAAGATAAAGCTCGCATACACCTGTATCAATATGTTGGACACGTAAAAGCGGTGTATTCCCAATAAGTTCAAGGATAGATTGGTTGGGAAGAGAGGCTGTGATGTTCATGGGGTGTCTTTATTTTTGGTGACAACATTTCAGATAAGGCCGGGGACAACGAACGCAGGATGACCACGCTTTTTACAAGATGACCTTAAGATCTCTCGCCCAGAAATAGCCGTTAACACGATTTTGACATTACTTTTTCTCTTTCTCCGCCTCAAGCTAGGAAGAAGAATTGTTGGAGTCAATCCTCATTTCTTTTGAACTTCAAAAGACTACATACTATTTGCTAAATAGCCCTTATAGCTTTATGAATTATATGCATAAACAGACAGGATTCTCATGTTCGCGGCTTCGCCTCAACCACAACCATCAATACCAACAAAATCCACGGATGATGTTATTAAGAATGTGGAGTTGGCAACTTTCATGGCCGACGTCATTGAAGCTTCAAACCAATCCATCATTGTCGTCGATTTTTGGGCGCCATGGTGCGAACCTTGTAAACAATTAGGTCCGATACTCGAAAAACTTATTCGTTCATATAACCGTACTTTTCGTTTAGCTAAAATTGATATCGATAAGAATCCTGAAATCGCTCAACAATTGGGTGTTCAGTCTATTCCTGCCGTCTTCGCTTTTTTTAAAGGCCGCCCCGTCGATGGTTTTATGGGAGCGTTGCCGGAAAGTCAGATCAAAACATGGCTTGAACGACTCTTAAAAGCAACAGGTGTAAAGCCAGAACCCCAAGAAGAAACTTTTGAAGAAGCCCTTAAATACGCAAGTGACTTTGTGGCCGAAAATAATTTTGCCGCGGCTGAAGAAGTATATACTGAAATTCTCGTGACAAACCCCGAACATCCAGAAGCCTATGCTGGTCTCATTCGTTGTTTTATTGCAATGGGCGCTATTCCAGAGGCAGAAGCCCTCCTACAAAAAGCATCGGAAAAGTTATTGAAGAATAAGATCTTTGACTCTGTACGTGCCGCCCTTGATTTAGCCGTGCAAACCAAACAAATCCAACCCACAGCAGAACTCGAAAAGAAGATACAGCAAAACCCGAAAGATTATCAGGCCCGTTTTGATTTAGCTATGACCTGCTACGCTGCAGGACAAAAGCAGGAGGCCGTCGATCATTTATTGGATATTGTAAAATTAAATCGTGCTTGGAACGAAGACGCCGCTCGCAAACAGCTGGTTAAGTTTTTTGAAGCTTTTGGTGCAATGGACCCCATTACGATTGCAGCTCGCAAACGTCTGTCTTCCCTACTTTTTTCATGAGCGCTGTCATGGCCACGGCATTACCCCTGCTAACGGAATTGCCAGAAACATTACCCCTCTTACCTTTATCCGGGGTCATCCTCCTTCCACAAGCACGCTTGCCGCTTAATATTTTTGAACCTCGTTATATGACTATGATTGATAACACTCTCGGTCAAAAGGGGCGTATGATTGGGTTAATCCAACCCAATATTCTCGAAAACAAAGACAATATTTCTCCATCTCTTTATAAAATTGGCTGCGCCGGGCGCATCTCATCCTTTACGGAAACAGAAGACGGACGCTACCTAATTAACCTTACGGGCATTTGCCGTTTTACAATTCTTGAAGAGCTGCCACGTGAATTGCCCTATCGTACCGCACGATTAGATTGGCATAGCTATGCCGATGACCTTACACCTGCCGATGAGGCGGACATTAATCGTAAACACCTCATCGAAACGCTCGAGAATTATTTTAAAATACAAGGTATTGTGGCCGATTGGAATGCTGTTCAAAATACACCCAGCGATATGCTCATCTCTTCTCTTGTTATGATATGCCCATTGCCTCCCAATGAAAAACAGGCGCTCCTCGAAGCGTCGGATCTCAAATCACGCGCTGAATTATTAAAGACTTTGCTCGAGATGGCCTCTCTTCCTCAAGGTGAATCCGAAGGCAGCGCCCGTCATTAAGGAGAAAATACGATGACAACACCCCCACAAAGCCGACGCCCCGACCCTCATCTTCTCGAGATCCTTGTATGTCCTGTAACAAAGACGCCTCTCCGCTATGACGAAAAACGGCAAGAACTTATTAGCGATAAGGCACAGCTGGCCTTTCCTATACGCGAAGGCATCCCGATTATGCTTCTTGATGAAGCCCGTAAACTAGAATCTTAATCAGGACAAATTGTCGCGGGTTTGCTCACGTGATTTCTTAAAACGAAGTCCGGGATTCTCTTCGGTGGTGCGATTTAAATGCCAAGCATTACGCGCAAGAAAAACAAGAGCTCCATCGTGGTCCTCGGCTAAACTGCCGCGGTTAGCGTCCGCAAAAGCTTTGAGGACCTCAGGATTATCGCTCTCAATCCAACGGGCTGCCTCAACCCCCGCATCCTCAAATTTTGCAGCCAATCCGTACTCAGCTTCGATGCGTGCGGCTAAAACTTCAAATTGCAGAGCCCCAACAACACCGACAATCCAATCAGCGCCCGTTAGAGGTTTAAATACCTGAGAGGCCCCTTCTTCTGCAAAGTGTTCAAGAGCCCTCCGCATATGTTTGACCTTCATAGGATCGCTAATATGCACACGCTGGATTAATTCTGGAGCAAAACTCGGTACCCCTAAATAGGCTAGTTTCTCACCCTCACTTAAAGTATCGCCGATACGTAGTGTGCCATGGTTCGGTATCCCCATAATATCTCCCGCATAAGCGTCTTCAGCCAACTCACGATCACGGGCAAGAAATAAAACGGCATTATTGACAGCAATAGGCTTTTCAGTACGAACTTGCGTTAATTTCATCCCGCGACGAAAATGGCCTGAGCAAAGGCGGACAAAAGCGATACGATCGCGATGATTAGGATCCATATTTGCTTGAACTTTAAACACAAATCCTGTGACTTTGTTTTCGGTGGGTTCCACAAGACGTTTATCGGCTTTTTGTGGTCGCGGGGAAGGGGCAAATTCAGCCAGCCCTAAAAGCAATTCTCGAATACCAAAATTATTAATGGCACTTCCAAAGTAAACAGGGGTTAGGTGGCCTTGACGGTATGAATCCGCATCAAAAGCAGGGCAAAGCCCTCGAACCATCTCCACATCTTCACGCAATTTTTGAGAAAATTCTTCGCCAAGCAACGCGTCGAGTTTTGGATCCTGAAGACCATTACACGCAATGCCGTCAGTTAATTTATCCCCTTGTCGCCGATCCATCAAAATGAGGCGGTCGCGCAAAAGATCATAGCAACCTTTAAATTCACGACCCATACCAATCGGCCAACTCACAGGGACAACATCAAGGGCAAGTGTCTGTTCGATCTCACTCATAAGTTCAAACGGATCACGGGCTTCTCGATCCATTTTATTGATAAAGGTCATAATCGGCACATCGCGCAAACGGCATACTTCAAACAATTTGCGCGTCTGAGCTTCGATACCTTTGGCAGCATCAATAACCATCACAGCACTATCCACAGCGGTTAATGTTCGATAGGTATCTTCAGAGAAATCTTCATGTCCCGGCGTATCAACCAAGTTAAAACTGCACTCGGCATAGTCAAAACTCATCACGGAAGCCGTAACCGAAATACCCCTCTCGCGCTCAACTTTCATCCAATCGGATCGAGCTCGACGTTGTTCGCCACGCGCTTTGACGGCCCCTGCCAATTGAATGGCACCCCCGAAAAGCAAAAGCTTTTCGGTCAGGGTCGTTTTTCCAGCATCTGGATGTGCAATAATTGCAAATGTCCGGCGACGTTTAATAAGGGTATCGAGTGTATCTTGGGTCATGGAGTGCGGTGATAGCGGATTTAATTCCTATGCGCTAGAGCCGATCGAACCCAAAAGCCCCCATCTTCCCTGACTTTTTCCGGCTCTTATAATCATAAACTTAAATTATTCTCTTATTTTCGTGTATTTTAGACGTATAAATCGCAACATTTCTTGAAACCAGAGTTTTCCACGTTGTTGGGAGACTTTATGTCGATATACAAGGGCCATAGGATGGCCCGCAAAATTTGTTTTGACGTCAAGAGATGTCAATCCAGCTTGATGGAATATTTCAATAATTTTTAAGGCATAACGTGGCCCCACCTGCACAAAACCAATGCCATTACTTTTAATCAAGCGTTTAAAATCCTCCGCAAGCCAACGAAAAAAACGCAAGCCATCTT
>Ga0302274_10002843_pt1 | contig 15634 bp, 14 predicted proteins | sample III_Bog_N2_1_FD_198755 | JGI IMG/M metagenome (GOLD analysis project Ga0302274, IMG submission 198755) | Peat permafrost microbial communities from Stordalen Mire near Abisko, Sweden - III_Bog_N2_1 | ecosystem: Environmental > Terrestrial > Soil > Wetlands > Peat | place: Sweden: Abisko...
CAGGACGTCGCTAACCTCGTTCCGCATCCGCCCTTCCCCCTTCTACCTAACCTTACGGCCCCGGCACAGAAAAGGTTACACGCAAATTTTGGCTCGACAGCTCTTTTTGCGTTGTGCAAAATGGAATTTCTTCTGCAAAAGGCAACCAAAGTCAGGCGAATTCGCCGATACTGATTACTGACAACTGATCACTGTTCACTGATCACTGTTCACTGAAAGAGGATTGCCATGAAGACTCTCGAATTGCGCAGGATAGCGGTTGTGTTGGCGCTGAGCGCGGTGGCATCTCTGGCCTGTGCGCAGAACGCCAGGCCCGCGTATCTTGACCCCAGCCTGCCCGCCGAGCAGCGCGCAGCCGATCTGGTACACCGCATGACGCTCCCCGAGAAGGCCACCCAGCTGGTGAATCAGGCGCGCGCCATTCCGCGGCTGAATGTGCCGGCCTACGACTGGTGGAGCGAGTCGCTGCACGGCGTGATGCGTGACGGCGCCACCGAATTCCCCGAGCCCATCGGCCTGGGAGCCACCTTCGACGCGCCGGCTATTCACCAGATGGCCGAGGTCATCGGCATCGAGGGGCGCATCAAGCACGCGCAGGCGGTGCGCGCCGGCCACAGCGACATCTTCGAGGGCCTCGACTTCTGGGCGCCCAACATTAACATCTTCCGCGACCCGCGCTGGGGACGCGGCCAGGAGACCTACGGCGAAGACCCATTCCTTACCGCGCGCCTGGGTGTGGCTTTTGTTTCTGGACTGCAGGGGGACGATCCGCGCTATTACCGCGCGATTTCCACGCCCAAACACTTTGCCGTGCACAGTGGCCCGGAATCGACGCGCCACACCGCAGACGTTTCCGTAAGCAAGCACGATGAGATGGACACCTATCTTCCCGCCTTCCGCGCCACGGTCATCGAGGCCAAAGCCGGCTCAGTGATGTGCGCCTATAACAGCATCAACGGCCAGCCCGCCTGCGCCAATGAATTTCTGCTGCAAGATCAGTTGCGCGGCAAGTGGGGCTTCAAGGGCTACGTGGTCTCCGATTGCGGAGCGGTGATCGACATCTTCAAGGGCCACCACTACGAGCCCACCCAGGCGCAGGCCTCGGCCATCAGCCTCGAACGCGGCATGGACAACGAGTGCGTGGACGGCACCAACAAGGTGAGCGACGACCACGACTACAAGCCCTATCTCGACGCCGTCAAACTAGGCTTTCTCAAGGAGAGCGAGATCGACATAGCCCTCACGCGCCTTTTTACCGCGCGCATGAAACTGGGAATGTTCGACCCGCCGGAGATGGCGCCCTTCACCAAAATCGACGAAAATTTACTCGACAGCGTTGCCCATCGCGCCCTGGCCCGCAAAATCGCCAATGAGTCCATGGTGCTGCTGAAAAACGACGGCGTGCTGCCGCTGCGCAAGTCGGGAATCAAAATCGCCGTCGTCGGTCCGCTGGCCGATCAGGTCAAAGTCCTGCTGGGCAATTACAACGGCATTCCCTCGCACACCGTCTCCGTTCTCGAAGGCCTGAAGGCCGAGTTCCCCAACGCTGTGATCAATTACGTGCCCGGCACGCAGTTTCTGCGCAAGGATGTATTACCGGTGCCGTCTTCAGTGCTGACCACGGAGGGCAAGCCCGGCGTCAAAGCAAGTTACTCGAAGCTGGGAATAACGACAGCGAACCAGAAGGAAAAGCCTGCGCCGCTCGCCACGCGCATCGAACCGGTCATTGATCTTGTTGCCGCGCCACTGCCCAAAGAGGTTGCCGGAGTGAAACCGCTTGCCGTCCGTTGGGAAGCAACGCTGACGCCTACGGAAACCGGCGAATACAATTTTGGAATTCAAGGAACCGGCTCCTTCCGGCTCACGCTCGACGGCAAGGAATTGTCCAAGGCTAACCACGATGGTGGAGTGGAGCCCAAGCTCAGCCGCGTGCATCTGGAAAAAAGCAAGCCCTATCAGTTGCTGGTGACTTACGGTGAAGGCCAGAGTAATCCTCCAGCCGCGCGCCTGCTCTGGTCGAAGGCTGATCTTGCTCCTGACCCGGCAGCGGTGGCCGCGGCCCGCGATGCGGATGTCGTCGTCGCCGTGGCCGGCATCACCAGCGAGCTGGAAGGCGAGGAGATGGAAGTGCACGAGGAAGGCTTCACGGGCGGCGACCGCACCAGCCTCGACCTGCCCAGGCCTGAACAGGCGCTTCTGGAAGCCGTGGCCGCCGCAGGCAAGCCGCTTGTCGTGGTGCTCACCAACGGCAGCGCCCTCGGCGTTAACTGGGCCGCAGCTCACGCCAACGCCATCCTCGAAGCATGGTATCCCGGCGAAGAGGGCGGCGCAGCCGTGGCCGAAACGCTCTCCGGTAAAAACAACCCCGCCGGACGCCTTCCCGTTACCTTCTACAAGGATGTAACTCAGTTGCCGCCCTTTGAGAATTACGCGATGAAGGGCCGCACTTATCGCTACTTCGAGGGCGCGCCGCTCTATCCCTTCGGTTACGGCTTGAGTTATACAACCTTCACTTACAGCGAACTTACCGTTCCTGTTAGTTCGGTAACTGCGGGTAACTCGGTTATCGCCGAAGTTACTGTTACTAACTCCGGCTCCCGCGCGGGCGACGAAGTAGCTCAGCTCTATCTCAGCTTTCCCAAGGTACCCGGCGCGCCGCTCAGGGCATTGCGCGCCTTTCAGCGCGTTCATCTCAATGCCGGCGCATCGCAGCGGCTGCGCTTTGAGCTGCAACCTCGCGACCTGAGCATGGTCACTGAAGACGGCGTTCCCATAGTCGCCGATGGCGAGTACACAGTTTCGATAGGCGGCGGCCAGCCAAACACCGGCGTACAGGTACTTACCCAACCCTTCAGCGTAAACGGCAAACTTGTGTTGCCGGAGTAACCAGAGCAGGTGGCAATGATTCAGGAGTAGACGGGTGCCCCACCTTCGGCGTGTCTTTGTTTTTGCGCCTAAGGTGGGATATCTATAACTACAGACCATAGAACTACAAACGTGTTCATCATTCCAGGCTACAAATGATCCGGGAACACTTTACCCAACCCCGGTGTCTACCTAAGTACAGTGGTTCCGATTGGGATATGCGGAGTGCCTGGGTCCCCAGCGACAGGTCTTTGTCGCTGGGGCGCAGAGCTTAGAGCCCCGCTCCCCGCGCCGATCTAGCGCCCCTAGACGCGAGCGTGGAGCGGTTAGCCCGCTCACGTCTGAACATGGCCTCCACATACCAACCGTCACGGCTGAATTCGTTTCCGGGGAGGCAGGCCATGTTTGAAGACTCAATCTTTGAATCCGCAGGCAGAATCCACACCCGCAGCCACGAATGGATGATCGCGGCATTTGCCTTCAACGCTACCATCCTGATGGCGTTAGTTATGATTCCGCTGATCTTCCCTCCGGCGCTGCCGCACCAGGTCAGCGCCTTCCTGATGGAAGTGTTTGTGCCGCCCAAGCCCCAGCCTTTGCCGCAACAACCCACGCAAACTGCCCGGCCAACAACCGTGATGGCGAGCGATCCATTTCAGGCGCCGCGTCAGATTCCGCCGACCATCTACATCCCCGCCACCACCGAGCAACCGATCGGTCTCGGCCCTACGAGCCTGGAAGATCCCAACAACGACCTCTTCAAGAGGAACGTTGAAATGACAGTCGTCCGTCCTGTCGAGCAGCCCCGGCAGCGCGTCTCTTCCGGAACTGTGGAAGGACTACTCATCCAAAGGACGCTGCCGGTCTATCCCCCCATTGCCAGGGCTACGGGAACCAACGGCACGGTGACGCTGGCGGCCATCATCTCCAAAAACGGAACCATCGAGAACCTGCGCGTCATCAGCGGACCGATAATGTTGCAGCAGGCCGCGCTGGATGCCGTGCGGACCTGGCTTTACCGTCCCTATCTGCTCAACGGCCAGCCGGTCGAGGTGGAGACCACGGTGAGCGTGATCTTCACCATGCAGCGGTGATGGACGATACCGGGGCGCTCACTTCGTAAAATCCTTTTGCGAGGAGGTGCGCCCCGGGTCTCAATGAATCAGATGCAGTGCCTGCGCTCCGCCGTTTACGGCATCAGTCACCAGATGATGGTCGAAGGTGGCAAGTTGGCCGTCGTGGGCGCAAGCCAGAGCCAGGAGGTAGGAGTCCGTTACCTGGCCGGAGTTGAGCAAGCGGGAGCTGTCGATGCGCTGGCTGTCGAGCAGGCTCACGTCGTCCGGCCAGAACTCGTGTCCGCCCAGCCCGCGCAACACCGCCATCAATTCCGCCGCCGCCGCCGGAGTTCCGGGCGAGTTGGGGTAGCGGGGATGGCCCACAATGCGCAAAACGCCATTCTCGGTAAGCGGACAAGTGGCCCAGGCCTCGTGTCCCTGCGCGGCAAACCACTCGTGCGCCCGGTCATGCTGTACGTGTGTTGGATCGATCAGCGCGATCAACACATTCACATCCAGCAGGTAGCGCGTCACGGCAGCTCTTCCATGAGTTGGCGAACCAGCTCCGAGGTTACTCGCGGCGCGCCTGAACGCACAGAGAGCAGCGGCACGCCGTTGCGCATTGCACGGGTGGAGGGAGTAGGCCGCATCGCCATTCGGACCAGCGTGGAGATCACCTCTCCCACGCTCTTCTGCTCAGTAGTGGCCATCTCTTTGGCGGCAGCCAGAACGTCATCGTCGATGGCAAGGGTAGTTCGCATATCCGGCCCTTTTTGTGAAAACATCACGCATCAATCATCATACATCATAATTTGGACAAAAGAAACCCCAGATCAGAATCGAGACCTGGGGTTTCTAAGTTATTTAATTTGTGTTTGTTATACAGCGCCTCACTTCTTCAGCGGCTTCCTCGCAAAGTAATACAGCGATCCCGCCAGCGCCAAAAACGCCACCACCGACACGCCATTGTTATAGAAGATGCTGTGCGGAATCGCGATGGGGTTGTCCTTGTTGAAGAAATTCTCGTAGAACTTGAGGGCAACGCCCAGCAGGCCGATAATGCCGCCTGCGGCGATCAGCCCTGAGGCATAAAGCGAACCCGGCGAAACATCGCCTTCCGCATCCGGGTCTCCGCCCGCCTTCCTGAGGGCCGAGTCCACCATCCAACGCATCACGCCGCCGGTGAAGATCGCCAGCGTCGTGCCAATCGACAGATAGGCTCCCACCGCGAAGGCCAGCGAGCGGATGCCGAGCAGCTCCACGGTAATCACAATGGCAACGCCCAGCAGCACCAATCCCCAGGGCAGCTTGCGGCTCAGAATTCCGCTGATCACCGTGGCCATCAGCCGGGCCTGCGGCGCGGCAATCTTCTCGCTGCCGATGCCTGGAATCCACTGCACTTCAATCTGTCCGCTGGCTGGCGAATACAGGTACTTGCCGTCGGGCAACTCGGGCGAGCCAAGCGCGTTAAGCAGCACATATTCGCTTTTGTGGTGAACGGTCTTGGTCTTGTCCGCGTTGATTACAGGGAACTGCTCACTGAGGCCCACCGTCTGTTCCTGAACATTGACGCCGTCGTGCTGCGCAGTCAGATTCCATGCCTGCGGGGCTGCCTTGAACTCCTGCGCGCCGGTGTTCATCAGTTGCAGGGTGCCACCGATGGCGAAGGTGGAGACCACGATGCCGATCAGGAACGCATAGCGTTGTAAGCGCGGCGTGGAGCCGACCAGGTAGCCTGTCTTCAAATCCTGCGAGGTGTCGCCCGCCTCGGCCGAAGCAATGCAAACCACGCCGCCAATCGTAATCGCCAGCGCGCCGAAGGCCGGAGTCGTCCAGCCCTCCACCAGAAAAATCGCCGAGGTGGCCATCAGCGTGGCGATGGTCATGCCGCTGATGGGGTTGGCCGAGCTGCCGATCAGCCCCACAATCCGCGAGCTGACAGTGACAAACAGGAAGCCGAAGACGACGATCAGCAGCGAAGCGGCCAGGTTTTGCAGCAGCGAAACCTGCGCTCCGGGTACCGGCCTGAAGTACAGGAAGAGGAACATGATCACCACCAGCACCGCCGAGCCAATCATCGCCGTGCCCATGGAAAAGTCCTTCTCTGTCCGCTTGGTCTCCGCGTTGGCCGCCGCGCCGCCGCGCATCTTCTTGAAGCCCGAACTCAGCGCGCTGATGATGGTCGGCATGGTCTTCAGCAGGGCAATCACTCCGGCAGCTGCCACCGCCCCGGCCCCGATGGGCCGGATGTAGGTCTTCCACATATCGCTGGGGCCCATCAGCTCCACCGGCACCGTGCCGGGATAAATCGGATGGCCCACTTCCTTGCCGAAGAAGTAGATCAGCGGCATCAGCACCAGCCACGACAGCACGCCGCCGGCCACCATCACGCCCGCGGTCTTGGGTCCGATGATGTAACCAACGCCCAGGTACTCAGGCGTCGCATCAGCCTTGATGGACGCGCCCTTCATCACGTGATGGGGGCCAAAGTCGGGCTGAAACTCCGGTGTGCCGGGCCACACGCCGAAAAGATTCTCATTCTGAAAAAATGTATACAGCGCGCCCAGGCCGAGTCCGAAGAAGACGCGGCTGGCAAACGAGCCGCCCTTCTCTCCGGCAATCAACACATCGGCGCAGGCCGTGCCCTCGGGAAACTTCAGCTTGCCGTGCTCCTCCACAATCAGATCGCGGCGCAGCGGCACCATGAACAGCACGCCCAGAAAGCCGCCGATCAGCGCCAGCATGAAGATACGCGAGTACTCCAGGTCAAAGCCCAGAAAAATCAGCGCCGGCAGCGTGAAGATCACCCCCGCGGCAATCGACTGCCCCGCGTTGCCCGTCGTCTGAACGATCACGTTCTCCAGAATGGAGCTGCGGCCAAAGGCGCGCAGAATGCTGATCGAAAGCACCGCAATCGGAATCGAAGCGGCCACCGTGAGCCCAGCCCTCAGGCCGACATAAACGGTAACAGCGCCAAAGAGCAGGCCGAAGAGCGAGCCAAGAAGTACGGCGCGGACGGTAAATTCTCTGGGGCTCTTGTCGGGCGAAACAAAAGGCTTGAAAACGGGGGGTTGAACATGTGCCACGGTGGTCCTCCAAAATCCTGAAAACAATTTTCTGCAAACAATTGCAAGCAATCTGGCTGGAAATCTCTGCCAAGGCAGTGTACCAGTCAGGGGGATAGTAGCGGCAACGCCCCGGCTCACAAGGATGCGAGTGCCACGAGAAAATGGGTGCCGGGTGCCCCCGGTCCCTTGCTGTCAAGTGTATGGAGATCCTTTACAGTTTGTCTCCGGACATCCTTTACACTTGCTGTCAGCCGGTGAAGCGGAGGCGCTTTTGCGGCCTGCGAAGTCGAAGGACCTGCTTTTGCTTTTCGTCCCTTCCCAATCCACAAAAGCCCCGTGCCCCATCCTTCTGAGCGAAGCGCAGCGGAGTCGAAGAACCTGCTTTTTGAAATATTTTGCGAAATGGGTGGGATACCACAACACTCAATCGGCATGTTTTGTATCAGGGCGCGGCTTCAGCCGTGCCGAGAATGCATCAAAATAAATGTTGGGCTTAGCCCCGGAGGGTCTTTAGCTATTCCCTGTTCCATATTCCCTGTTCCCCATTCCCTGTCTTATCCACGTCTCTCGCGCCTGTAAATGAAAGGTTCGGCAACCTCCAAATTGATGGCAATCCGAAAACAACTTCATTCCTGGATCAAACGGCGTTTTTCAATACCTATCCATAATTTATGTCGGATGATCTTTTCAATGAGACCATTATCGGGATGAGACATCGTCTGAATAAAGTAGGGAAGATGAGCACTTTGACGTGCCTGGTTCAGTGTGGCGAATTATTGACCGCAAGGTTCTACACGGCACGCGCGTAGCTCGCCGGTAGTGCGAGATTCGAGTTATCGCAAATGCGGCATCACTTGAGTTGGACTAGATAATAGATCTTCCATTCAGGGTCGTACAGAGGCCGCTTCATTCCATAGTCCAAATAGAACTTGAAGCGTCTTGGAAGTCGGCGGAGCGGTTCGAGTTGGGTCGGCGACATTCCTGCTCTCTCGAGGAGGAACCCCAAGGCCTGATGGTAGGGATAGACGTACTTGGTTTGGGCGAGTAGGGAGATAAGCTCTTTAGTCGAGATCCTGTCGATTGCTTTAGGAAGTTCGCTCGCCAACATGACAATCCCCTCGACATCTGGAAGATTACATTTCATTTAGCGGCACAATAATGCCTGTAAAGCCGCTATTATCCTATAATAGGTACTATTGTGCCTATTATATCAATATGATATTATCGGCGCAATAGTACCTTTTATATTGACATTCGACCATAAACGGCACTATTCTACCTGTATGGATGATATGTCTTTTATGTCTCCGGACGAACTACAGGCTGTATTCGGGAAACAGCTCCAAGAACTGCGCATATCGAAAAACCTCGATCAAGTTACGACTGCAGAAAAGGCCGGGATCTCCGAAAAAACGCTGAGAAACCTTGAAGCTGGTCGCGGTTCGAGTGTTGAAACGCTGGTGCGAGTCTTGAAAGCTCTTGATTCTCTCGATGGCCTGCGGTTGCTCGCCCCCAGGGCTTCTGTTAGCCCTCTGGCGGTTTTGCGGAATGCGGGGGCGGTACGTCGGCGTGTGCGTCGTTCAAGCATCGAGGGTAATCAAGGATGAAAGACGTATCAGTTATCGAAGTGCGGATATGGGGACGTTCGGTCGGGGCTGTCACCCTTGATCCTGGTCTCGCGTATTACGCCTTCGAATACAATCCTGCCTGGAAGAAAACGGGTATAGAACTAGCTCCACTGCACATGCCTCTGAAGGCAACCCGTTCGGTCTACATTTTTCCGGCGCTACCGGAAGCCACATACTATCGACTTCCTGCCCTCTTGGCAGACGCCCTCCCGGATGATTTCGGTAATGCTCTTATCGACGCATGGATGGCTCAACGGGGCATCGAGAAAAGCTCCGTTACAGTACTTGACCGTCTCGCATACATGGGAAAGAGAGGCATGGGGGCACTGGAGTTTCGACCTGCGAGAGGGTCACATAAGGAAAGTTCAGCTCCCGTCGAGATGAAAGAGCTCGTGGAAGAGGTCAGGAGGCTAGTCCAGGGAACCTTCTCTGTCGACCACGAAGCCAAGGCAGCTCTCGCCAACATCATAAAGGTTGGGACTTCGGCCGGCGGTGCCCGAGCGAAGGCTGTCATTGCTTGGAATCCGAAAACGGACGAAGTGCGCAGTGGACAATTCGATACCGCCCCCGGATTTGAGCATTGGTTGTTGAAGTTCGATGGAATTGGCAAAGACAAAGAACTTGGAACTGGTGAGGGCTATGGTCGAATTGAATTTGCATACTATCTGATGGCAACCGCCGCTGGCATCCGGATCTCCGACTCACGTCTGCTTGAAGAGAATGGACGCGCTCACTTTATGACCAAACGATTTGATCGTGAAGTAATCGATGGCAAAACACTAAAACACCACCTCCAAACGCTCTGCGCAATCAATCATCTCGATTTTCGACAGCGTGGAACGCACGGCTATTCTCAGCTCTTCATGACTGCAAGTGCGCTGGGCCTCGATGATGGTGCTGTCGATCAGATTTTCCGTCGCATGGCATTCAATGTCATGGCTCGCAATTGCGACGATCACACCAAGAACTTTGGGTTCATACTTCGGCAAGGACAACCGTGGAATCTCGCCCCGGCCTACGATGTGACACATGCTTACAACCCCAAAGGCGAGTGGACCTACCAGCATCAGATGAGTGTCAATCAAAAGTTCGAAGATATCTCCAAGGAGGATTTGCTCACGGTTGCTGATCGTTTCAGCGTCAGAAAACCCGAAAATGCCTTATCAGATGTTCGTGCCGCCATCGATAATTGGTCGCAATTTGCCAGGCAGGCCCATCTCTCACCAACTCTCCAAAATCGCGTCGCTAACCATCTGCTTCCGCTATAGCTTGCTGGCCAAGTTCAGACAATTGGAACGATTCCAGTATAAGGAAGCGCGGGACTGCGACTAGGGTTGGACGATGATTCTGACATTTTTTCTGGCGTGGAACAGCAGAGGTCAGATGAATACCGTTAAGTCGGCTAGCCGGAAGCATTTGCCGGGCAACCCAGAGCCTGCCTTGCCGCTCTGCTGAAAGCCTGCTCTGAGCAGAGCCGATGGCTGACACTCTGATTCGCAACCCGCCGTCTTTCTACTCCCTGTTCTCTGTCCCCTGTTCTCTGTCCTCTGATTTATTTTCAAAATCTTGCTGTTAATTATGTGGTAAACATAGAGATAAGCTCAACAGAATGAATATGTTCCACGTGGAACATATTGGGGATTCTAACCCCTTTTCACTAACCATAATGACGCATATATCTTCCAAAATCCCTATCCATATTGACGCATATCCAACTGATTACGAATTGGACTCAATCCATCCATTAGCTTCTAGCTGACCGCTGACGGCTATTCCCTAGTCCCTAGTAGTCCCTGACCCCTAACCCCTGACCCCTGATCCCTAACCCCTGTTCTTCCGAACAGCCACAGATTGAGCATCGCAAACAGCAACCCGCCTACGGTGAACTTGAACCACACGGGAGCATGTGACGGAGAAAAGAAGCCTTCCAGCAGGCCGGCGATCACCAGCAGGGGAATGATGCCGCTGACCAGCCGCGTGGCCTCGATGCCGCCGCGAGCCACCGACTCCCGCCAGCGCAGCGCTCCGGGAAAGAGCATGGCGTGACCCAGACGGAAGCCTGCCCCGCCGGCAATGATGATTGACGGCAGTTCCAGCGATCCGTGCGGGGCCACAAAGCTCCACAGCGCCTGCGACATCTCGTAGTGGTGGCAGGCCGCGCCAATCACCCCCAGCATCATGCCGTTTTCAAAGAGAAAGAAGAAGGTTCCCAGGCCATAGATGATCCCGGAGGCAAAGGTCACAAAGCTGACCGAGAGGTTGTTTGTCATGATGGCGCTGGAGGCCATTGGCGCCACGCTGACCACAGACTCGGTCCACATGGTGTGGCGTTCCATGGTGGCGATCATCTCCGGACCAACAAAGTGGCGCATGAACTCTGGCCGCGCCATGGTCAACGCCGCGCCCACCAGCCCAAAGGAAACGAAGACCAGCGCCGCAGCCGCCACAGAACCGATTTGGCGCTGAAAGACGGCCGGATATTCGTCCCTCAGAAACCGGAAAATAGAAAGCAGATTGGTCTTCCTGCCGGAGTAAATGATATGGTGGGCGCGAGCCAGTAATTGATTCACATGCTGCGCGTACGTGCGCGAGGTAGCGTCCTGGCGCAGCACGGATAGGTCTGCCGCCACCTGCCGGTAGAGCAGGGCCAGCTCCTGCAACTCCGCGCGAGAAAGTTGGCCCAGGCCGCTCGCGTCAGATTGGGCCAGCAGAGCGGCCAGCCGGTCCCAGTGGGGCCGGCGCTTGAGAATCCACTGGTTGGAGAGGACTTGCGCCATGGCGTTATATTCAGATCAGCTTAACCCAGATGAGCTTAACATCGATACGCCGGAACTGGTAGACATCCAGATGCCCCTTGCCGGCATCGGCAGCCGTTTTATCGCTCTGCTGGTCGATACCCTGATCTGGTTCGCAGGCTTACTAGTGCTTCTCGTGCTCCTCGTTCTCTTCCCAATGAACATCGCGGCGTTCTCGGAAAAGTCAGCGGAATGGGCCTTCGCAGTCATCATTTTCCTCATTTTTCTACTCAATTGGGGCTATTTCACGCTCTTTGAGGCCTTCTGGAACGGCCGCACGCCGGGCAAGCGCGTGGCCCGGATCCGCGTCATCCAGCGCTCCGGCCGCTCCATTGGCCTCCTCGAATCCATGGCCCGCAACCTGGTCCGCTATGTGGATCAGTTCCCATTCTTCTATGCGGTGGGTGTGATCGCGATCTTCTGCACTCGCCAGCACCAGAGGCTGGGCGACCTGGCAGCGGGAACCCTGGTGGTGCGGGATCGTGTGGAGGATGCTCCATTGTGGGGCGAATCGGGGGCACGAACCTTCACCGCGCAGATTTTTCCTCCCAGCGCACCGGCTCCGGAGCCGCACAATGCATATTCGCTGCCGGCAGACGGCATTGCCCGGCTCTCACCCACCGATCTCGAGGTTTTTGAGGGATTTTTTGCGCGCAGACTGGACATGAGCCTGCCTACGCGTCACGCCCTGGCCGAGCGCATCGCCGCCGCCATCCGGGCAAAATCCGGACTGGAACCGCCTGAGGGGGCTAGCGTGGAAACCTTTCTGGAGGCCACGGCCCGCCAACTGCGCGACCAGGCGCGCTTGCAATAGTTTCGATGTAGCCGGGCTGCTTCGAGAATATGGTTAGTTTGGATGGCTCCGGGATTCGACGGCCTTTTCCTGCTCCAGCAAGGCCGCCAGCGCCCGCTCCGGACAGATGTGCCGGGCCTCTACGCTGGCCAGCTCCTTGTCCGTTTCCACAGACGAGGCGATGGTCATGAAACAGTAGAGGCAGCGGGTGTTTTGGGTCCCATTCTCGTTCTGGGTGCGACTATACATCGTTCCTCGGTGTTGCCGAAAGATTGAACGATGTTAGACAACCTGCTATTTCGCCGACGTGACCTGTGTCACTGAGGTTTGTTCGCCTATGCACACGATTGCATTTTGAGAAAAATCACTAATCCATTCCCTGATTTGAGTTGCGGCGCAGTTGCCAGCAGGGGTCTTGGCCTGCCTGGGAAAACAAAGAAACCGAACACGGCACATCGATGGAGCCAAGATAGTCGAACTCCTGCTTGTTGCCTTTGAGCGGGATAGTGAGGTAACGGTTGATGGTGACTTTTGATCGGGGCAATCCACGCAGCTTGTAGACAGCCCAGTCTCCTGCATAAAGCACCACAAACGCAGCCGCCAACACCACCAGCACCCACTGTAACCAACCAAGCAACCAACGCATCATGCGGATTCAGCCTTTCTGCAGCAACTGGGATTGTTTCCCATGGGTGACGCGGCTGGGCAGGCGCGGCCCAGCTTGCCGCGGTCCGCGCACATTTGACGGTCGTTGCCCAGCGCGGCCAGTGCGGCGCTGAGGATGGAGCTAGCGGCAACATCAGCGGGCGCGCAGATGCTGTAGTGCATCCATTTGCCCTCCCGGCGAGCGGCCACGATTCCGGCCTGGCGCAGGTAGGCCAGATGCCGCGAGATTTTGGGCTGGCTCTGGCCAAGAATTTCGACAAAATGGCATACGCAGACCTCGCGGCCGGCCATCAGGTTCAGCAGGCGCAGGCGAGTGCTGTCAGCCAGGGCTGCAAAAAGGCCAGCCAGGTTGGGGGATTTGGTGGAACGTCCCATGAATTTATTATATACGGATTGACAAATATGACCACCGAGAATATATTTGCTTAAGCGAATGTGAGGAGTACACGATGGAGACCAACACGGATACCAAAACCCTGGTGCAGGAACGATACACAGCGGCCGCGCGGCAGGTGCGAGAAAGCGGCGAGGCGGCCTGCTGCGCTCCGTCGTTGCGCTGTTGCGACCCGGTCACTACCAACCTCTACAACGAAGCGGAGAAGAGCGGGCTACCGGCAAACGCCGTGCTGGCCTCGCTGGGCTGCGGCAATCCGACGGCGCTGATTGAGCTGAAGCCGGGCGAGACAGTGCTCGACCTCGGCTCTGGCGGGGGCATCGACGTGCTGCTCTCCGCCAAACGCGTGGGACCAACGGGCAAGGCCTACGGCCTGGACATGACCGACGATATGCTGGCCCTGGCCCGCGAAAACCAGCGTCAGGCGGGCGTGGAGAACGTCGAGTTTCTCAAGGGAGAGATTGAAAGCATCCCCTTGCCCGATAATTCGGTGGACGTGGTGATCTCCAACTGCGTCATCAATCTCTCTGCCGACAAGGACCGCGTGCTGCGCGAGACTTTTCGGGTGCTCAAGCCGGGCGGACGGTTTGCCGTTTCCGATGTTGTCGTGCGCGGCGAGGTTCCTGACGAGGTGCGCAAGTCCATGCTTCTGTGGGCGGGCTGCATCGCCGGCGCGCTGGAAGAGCAGGAGTACATCTCCAAACTGGCTGCCGCTGGTTTTACCGGCATCACCGTCGAGGCGACCCGCGTCTACTCCGCCGAAGATGCAAAAGCATCGCTGATGTGGGCAGGCCTGGATGTGAAGGCTGTCGCTCCGCTGATCGAGGGCAAGTTTATCAGCGCCTTTGTACGGGCGACGAAACCGGCTGGCTGCGGGTGCGCGTCGGGCTGTTGCCGCTGACAGATTCGCAAGGAGAGAAGAGTATGCAGCGGCCGTACAACATCCTTGTTCTATGCACCGGAAACTCGGCACGCAGCATTCTGGCGGAGGCGCTCTTCAACACGCTTGGCGCGGGCCGCTGCAAGGCATACAGCGCGGGCAGCCATCCCTGCGGCAGAGTGAATCCCTATGCCATCGAGTTGGTGCAGGCGCTGGGTTACCCGACGAATAATCTGCGCAGCAAGAGCTGGGACGAGTTTGCTGAAGCCGGCGCGCCGCAGATGGATTTCATTGTGACGGTCTGCGACAATGCGGCCGGCGAGGCTTGCCCTCTGTGGCCCGGCAAGCCGGTTACGGCGCACTGGGGATTTCCTGATCCGGCGGCGGTCGTTGGCACGGACGAAGAGAAGCGCGCGGCCTTTGCGCAGACGCTGCGGCAGATTCGTACCCGTGTGCAACAGTTTCTCAGCTTGCCGCTGGAAACACTGGACCGCATGGCAATTGAGAATCGGTTGCGCGATCTCGGAAAATAGCCGTTGTAACTGAGCAATTTGCCGCAGAGGAGAGATGAAATGCAGACAGACCCGCAACTGTGCTGCCCTGTGCCGGGCGCTTCAAAGCTCTCGTTCATTGACCGCTTTCTGACGCTGTGGATCTTTCTCGCCATGGCTGCCGGCGTCGCGCTGGGACGCTTTGTGCCAGATGTACCCGCGCTGCTGCAACGCTATCAGGCGGGCACAACGAACATCCCCATCGCCGTGGGCCTGATTCTGATGATGTATCCGCCGCTGGCCAAGGTGCAGTATGAGCGGCTGGGCGAGGTCTTTCGCAATCGCAAGGTGCTGGGCCTCTCGCTGATCCAGAACTGGGTCATCGGACCAGTGCTGATGTTTGCGCTGGCCGTCCTATTTCTGCGCGGCTATCCGGAGTACCGAACCGGGCTGATTCTGATCGGCCTGGCCCGCTGCATCGCCATGGTGATTGTGTGGAACGAGCTGGCGAAGGGAGACACGGATTACGCCGCTGGCCTGGTGGCCTTCAACAGCGTTTTTCAGGTGCTCTTCTACAGCGTCTACGCCTGGTTCTTTCTGGCCGTTCTGCCGCCGCTGGTTGGCCTGAAAAGCGTGGTCGTCGATATTCGCATGAGCCAGATCGCGCAAAGCGTCTTCATTTATCTCGGCATTCCCTTCCTGGCCGGAATGCTGACTCGCTTTTTCCTGGTGCGCGCCAAAGGGCGCGATTGGTATCAGACGCGCTTTGTGCCGGCTATCAGCCCGCTGACGCTGACTGCCCTGCTCTTCACCATCGTGGTGATGTTCAGCCTCAAGGGCAACCTCATTGTGCAGCTTCCCTTCGATGTGCTGCGCATCGCCGTTCCGCTGCTGATTTATTTTGTGGTGATGTTTTTTGTCAGCTTCTGGATGGGGCGCGAAGTGGGCGCGGATTACTCGCAGACGGCCACGCTCTCGTTCACCGCGGCGAGCAACAAC
>Ga0302274_10002847_pt1 | contig 15609 bp, 15 predicted proteins | sample III_Bog_N2_1_FD_198755 | JGI IMG/M metagenome (GOLD analysis project Ga0302274, IMG submission 198755) | Peat permafrost microbial communities from Stordalen Mire near Abisko, Sweden - III_Bog_N2_1 | ecosystem: Environmental > Terrestrial > Soil > Wetlands > Peat | place: Sweden: Abisko...
TGTTGCGGCCTCTTTTGGGATGGTTCCGCTCCCGCCGATATTCTGGGCCTTCATTGCGGGCACGATGCTCTGCTACGTAACTCTCACCCACTCGGTCAACGCCTGGTTTGCCAGGAAATTCGGCATCGGTTAAGGAACCGCTGATTTAATCTTCATGAAAGCACTGCTCAATGCCCTCCAGGAAGGCCGTCTTGTCGAACTTCCCGACAATGTCAAAAATGATGCCTTGGAGTTTCTTGGGGCGTTGATTGAGGCGATCCCTGAAGTGCCCAGTGATGACGGCATTACCGAAAAGGCCCTTGCCCGCGAAAATCTCCACAATACTGGTATCGGCAAAGGATGGGCATGCCCCCATGCCACGACCGAATATGACGGGGAACTGCTCTGCTCCGTCGGCTGGAGTCCGGAAGGGGTGGATTATGGATCGCCGGACGGCATCCGGGTGCATCTGATCGTGATGTATTATGTTCCCGATTCACAACGCAACGCCTACCTGAAGGAGATTTCCCAGCTTGCCAAGGCGATCCATCAGAATGAAGAGCTTCAGAAACTCCAGGAACTGACCGAGCTTTCGGAAGTCCGCCATGCCCTTCTCGATGCCATCACTCATGCGATCGAATCGGTGACGCCGGAATCACGGGCCCGGATGATCCAGCTTGAGGTTCGCCATGCCGCTGCCGAGGCCGCTGCGGATCATGGCGCCCCGCTTTCCCTCGATTCCATTGCACGGTCCATTCTTCCTGTCTCCATTCTAGTGCTTCCGGGAGCCAAGCCGGTCATTCTTGCCCAGGATCGGCAAATGGTGGAAAGTCTCGAAGCCTTTCCCACACTGGCAGAGGATCTCGAAAAATCAGGCCATTCCGCCAAGGGGGAGATCAATGTCGTCCTGCGTTCCTCCGAGCATTATGCCTCCGGTCGCTTGCTGCACGAGTGCATTGCCTTTCGGGGAGCTACCAAGCCCGCGAAGGAGGGCTAGAGTTTTTAGCGCGGAGCGTTGTTGCTATTGTTTCGGCGTATGTTGAATACGCTGTCACTCATGCGCCCAGCTCCGCATCTAAAATCTCTGCGCCTTAATTTTTCCCTATCAATTCCCGATCAAACTCACCACGACTGTTCTGCGGTGGGGGCTGGTGCGGTGCTCAAAGAGGAAGATTCCCTGCCAGGTGCCGAGCTGAAGTCTTCCTTCGGCAATGGGAATGCTTTCGCTCGTTCTGGTTAAGGCCATGCGAAGATGGCTTGTGGAGTCATCCGGCCCTTCCAGGGTATGAATGAGGTCGGGGTGATCTTCGGGAACAAGCTCCTCGAAGAAGCGATGGAGGTCGGCGCGGGCCGTCGGATCCGCGTTCTCATAGATGACAAGGCTTGCACTGGTATGTTGTAGGAAGACTGTCGCGAGGCCAGTTCGAATGCCGCTTTTTTTCAACAGGTTTTGCACCTCCCCGGTGATCTCATAAGTCCCTTTTCCGCGAGTGGAGACAAGGAAGCTCTCGGTCTTGGCAATCATTCTTCAAGGAGATCTTCAGCCTTGTAGGCAAACAGAGCGATCCACCCCCACGCTGCCAGAAGCAGCAATCCCCCAAACGGGGTGATCGCCCCCAGCCAGTGAATATCGGTCAAGGCAAGTGCATAGAGACTTCCGGAAAAAAATAAGGTGCCAAGTGAGAAGAGAAACACGGGGAGCGCAGAGACCCTCTTTCTCCCTGCCAGCCACAGAAGTGCCGGGGCATGAATCAGGTTATAGAGCACGGCCGTATTCCAGATTGCCAGGGAATGGTTGAGCGTGAGTTGATGTTTGAGCACATGCGCCCCAAACGCACCAAGGACGACCCCCAGAAACCCCGTCACTCCAGCAACCAGAAGTGCCGTGCGCCGATTCATTTGCTTCGAGCTTACTTTGCGGCTACCGCAAACTCCTCGGGGAATTTCGCCAGGAAGCTCTGCACCGGCCATGAGGCGGCTTCGCCAAAAGCGCACACGGTGCGCCCGGCGATATTGTCAGCCACATTCACGAGTGTTGCGGGATCCTGCTCGATTCCATTCCCTGCAAGCATGCGGGTGGTCATCTTGTCCATCCAGAGGACTCCCTCGCGACAAGGGGTACACTGGCCGCAGCTCTCGTGGGCATAGAACTGATTCAGGTTATTCAGTGCCCAGAGCATGTTGCGCGTATCATCCATGACCATTACGCCGCCGCTGCCGACCATCGTTCCGGCGGCAGCCAGGGAGGCGGCATCCATGACGAGATCCAGAAGAGGCGTTTCCTGGTTGATCAAGGTGCCATCGGCTCCCTTGACCTTGGTTTTGAAGACCTCTCCGGCACGGAGAATCTTTGCGGAACTGCCGCCGGGAATAACAGCCTTGAGGGTGCGGCCGGGCTTGAGTCCTCCGCAGACATCGAAAATCAGCTCGCCCAAAGTCACACCCCCGGCGGGGATTTCATAGGGGCCGGGACGCACCACATCGCCCGAGACGCACATGACGCGCGTGCCGCCGTCGCCGGGAGTCCCCATGGCGGCATATTCGGCAGCACCCAGCTTGAGGATCTGCTTGATGTGGCAAAGGGTCTCGACATTATTGACAATCGTCGGGGACATATAGAGTCCCAGAACGGCAGGGAAATAAGGCGGCTTGATCCGGGGATACGGGCGTTTGCCCTCCAGCGACTCAATCATGCTCGTCTCCTCACCGCAGATATAAGCGGCAGCCCCCTGATGGACATGAATGTCGGTGTCAAATCCGCTGCCAAGGATGTTCTTGCCCAGGAATCCCCGGGCACGGGCTTCCGCAAGGGCCTTGGTCACGATCTCGGCGGCTTTTGGAAATTCGCAGCGGATGTAGATATACGAAAGGCTTGCATTGAGCGCATAAGCGGCAATCGCCATCCCCTCGATGAGCTGATGGGGATCGTTGTGCAGGATGTAGCGATCCTTGAAGGTGCCGGGTTCGGATTCATCACCATTGCAGACGATGTAGTGTGGTTTGCCATCATCGCGGCGGATGAATCCCCACTTGACGCCGCAGGGGAAGCCCGCACCGCCACGGCCACGGAGATTGGCCTTCTTCACTTCATCCACGATCTCCTCGGGCTTCATGGCGAGGGCCTTCTTCAGCTCCTCATAGCCTCCATGCTTGAGATAGCAGTCGATATCGGGCGTGTAACCCTGGGTCCAGGCGTTTTTAAAAACGACGCGACGTTCCTTGGCGTGCGGCGGGAGAAGAAGGGATTTCATGAAGCGAGGAAGTTGGAATTCATTCGATGAGGCTTACTGGACATGCCGTTCAGGCATAGGTGCTGACGATTTTCGGAACATCAGACTCGGTCACATCCTCGTGCAGATCATCGTTGATCAAACAGACGGGAGCGGAACCGCAACTTGCCAGACATTCGACGAATTCGACGCTGTATTTTCCATCGGGACTGGTCGGCAGACCATGATGATGATCGGCGGTGGGATCGATGCCGACGGATTGGCAAAACTTTTCACGAAGCTCATAACTGCCCGCCATGGCACAAGAGAGAGTTCTACAGACGCGGATAATGGTCTTGCCTGGTGCCTCCTGGCGAAACCAGGGATAGAAGGTGACGAGTTCGAGGATATTGATCGGTTCCAGGGAGAGCTTGCTGGCGATCCAGTTTACGCCGCTATCGTCGATGAAACCGAAGTGATTCTGCCAGAGGTGGAGCAGCGGGAGAGAGGCGCTCCGTTTGGACACCGGGTAGTGCGTCACCGCCTCGTCGATTTTGGCAAGAAGCTCGTCTGGAATCTGGTCTGCCTGTCGGGAACCAGAGGAAGATACTGGATGATGTGCCATGAAGTAATGGAACAAACCAAAAATAGCCCCTTTCGGAAAGAGGGAAATCGTTTCCAATGAAGTTTCCGCCTTTTAATGCAGCTTCCAAAACATCATGACAGTAATCATAAGGCCGATCGCTGTGATCAGGTGACGCACCATCTCCTGAGGAAGTTTCTGTGAATAGGTGGCGCCCAGATAGTATCCGACGATTGCGCCGACCGTCATTACCCCCATGATCGGCCAGTTAATCAGCCCGTTGACGGTGAACCAGAGGGCGGCCACGAGATTAATGAGGGAGCCGACGACATTTTTGAGAGCGTTCATCCTGTGAATGTCGGTGAATCCGATGAAACCCAGCGAGGCCAGCATCAGGATGCCGATGCCCGCGCCAAAGTAACCGCCATAGACCGAAACAAAAAATTGAAAGATCATGGCCACGACAAGATGGGTCCGGCCAGTCGAGGCAGGGACTCCTGAACTCAGCTGACGATTGACCCTTCTGCGGATGATTCCCTGAATCATAAAGAGCAGGGTGGCAAAAAGAACCAGATAGGGAACCAGGAGGGAAAAAGTGCCTTCCTTCCCATGGGTAAGTAAAAAACTCCCGAGCCATCCACCGACAAGACTTACGGGAATGAACGAGGCAAACCATGGACGGACTTCGCGGATATTCTCACGGAAGCCATAGAGGCTCCCAGCAGTCCCAACGACCAGGGAGAGTGTGCTGGTGGCGTTGGCAACTACTGGAGGAATTCCGAAGAGAATCAGCACAGGAAAGGTGATGAGCGTTCCGCCACCGGCAACCGCGTTGATCATCCCGGCGGCACAGGCGGCCCCAAGAAGGGCCAGGGCTTCCAGATTTGAAACGGGTGAGACGGATGACATAGGAATCTCCAATGCAACAAAGAACTCCCCTCATGGCGATCTTGGATGATTTGATCGTACCTAAGCTGGCATAGCCGGGCTGATGAAATGTATATTCTCTGCGCCAACGCGCGCGACCCTTCCGCTTTTTACTGGTTCCGCCTCCGTGTGAACCTCGTTACGAGAGCCTTCTCCTTGCAGCAATCCCCAGAGTCAGTGCAACGAGGCTCATGCCGAAGAGGGCATAGGTCGAGGGCTCGGGAACGGAAATAACAGAGAGAACCCCCGTGGACTTGCTGAACTGGTAGACAACCCCATTGTTGGTGCCGCTCCAGAGTCCGTTATCATCGGTCAGGAAGATGCTTCCGAGCTCGACACCTGAGAAGTCCCCGCTTTCCGTTGCTCCTCCGGTCAGATTGAAGACGGTGAAGAGATCAACGGCAGAGGGCGTGTAGGAAGCCATAGTGAAAGTCAATCCACCGCCGTAATTCACGCTGTTACCGATCAGGTTGATCGAGGTGAAGTTGTTCGTCGCATTGATCAGGAAAGTCGTTGTCGATCCCGTGGCAAGGGTCAATCCGTTGGTGAAGGAGAGGGATCCCGTGCCACCCGAACCCGGAGTGAGGCTGCCTCCGCTTGCGATCGTCGTGGCACCTCCAATCGTCCCATTGCCGCCAAGGGTGCCGGAGTTGGTGGCAGTCACGACATTTGTCCCCACGGCCGATCCCGCCGTGTTGTTGGCAAGTAGGGTTCCGTTGGTGATCAGCGTCGTCCCACTGTAGCTGTTGCTGCCAGTCAGGATTGTTGTTCCTGTGCCGAGTTGATTGACCGTACCAATATTGACAATAGAGCTTGTCAAAGTGGCAGTGTCAGTCTGGTTGAAGTTGATGGTGCCCCCGCCGGCCCGGCCGAATTGAATGATCGGGGTAATGATGGTGCCTGCCGTGTCCGAGCCCCCGAAGGAGCCGATGTTCAAGGTGGAGACGGATGAACTCCCCTGCGCAAGATTGATACTGCTTGAAGCAGAGACAGAGGCTCCTTTAGCCACGCTGAGTGTACCACTGCCATTGTATCCAAGGAAGAGTGTCCCAGAGTTGCTCCAGATAGATCCTGATCCAGTGACCAAGACCGAGTTGTTCGAGGAGGTGGCGTTATTCCCGATGTAGCCAGAACTGTCAGCAACCGTTCCAGCATTGGAAATGGTCAGGGAGTTTCCAGAGCCTGAACTGCCGACATAGACTGCTCCTGAATTGCTCCAGGTCGATTCTGATCCGGTGACCAAGACCGAGTTGTTGGTAGAACCTGAGTTCTCCCCGATGAAGGCGGTAGTGCCCTTAACAGTACCAGCATTGGAAATGGTCAGGGAGTTTCCAGAGCCTGAGTAGCCGACGGCGAGGGTATATGAATTGCTCCAGAGCGATCCTGTTCCCGTGACAAGAACCGAGTTGTTGGCGGAACCTGGGTTCTCCCCGATGGCGTTTATCGTGCTGCCAGTCACACTGACTTTACCTCCATTGGAGATGGTCAGCGAATTACCGGAGCCTTGATAGCCGACCTCGAGGGCCAATGAACTGTTCCAAGTAGAACCTGTTCCAGTGACCAGGACCGAGTTGTTCGAGGAGGTGGTTGCCGAGCCGATGGTGGCAGTATTGGCCACAAGTGATCCTGCTGAATATGCTAAACCTCCATTGGAAATGGTCAGGGAGTTTCCAGAGCCTGCATAACCCACAAAGAGGGAGGATGAATTGCTCCAGGTAGATCCTGATCCTGTGACCAGGACCGAGTTGTTCGAGGCGCCGGAGCTATCCCCGATGAAGGCAGAACTGTCCGCTACCTTTCCTACTTTGGAAATGGTCAGGGAGTTTCCGGAGCCTGCATAACCCACAAAGAGGGAGGATGAATTGCTCCAGGTAGATCCTGATCCTGTGACCAAGACCGAGTTTGACGACGCAGAGTTGGAATACCCGATGTAGGAGTTGGAGACATTCACTTCCCTGCCGCCGTTGGTGATCACCATGGAGTTGTACGATCCGTTGTATCCTACGGAAAGACTCACTGAGTTGGTCAGGAGGGTGCCCGGGTTGGCAACTGTGAGAAGGTTGTTGGAGTCGCCTGAGTTGTAGCCGACATAGGTGTTGGGATAAGTATTGGTTCCGCTGGTAAAGTTGGTCGTCTGACTGGAGCTGTTGGAACCCACATAGAGATTTGGGGGCAGTGCTCTTACGGAGTCGGGAAGCAACAAGAGTGGCATGATTGCCAGCCTCAGAGACTTCAGCAGGGCAAGAGGAAGAAAGGGATTTTTCATTGCCTGGGGGGATCCTTCTTTTAAGGAAGGATATGCTAATTCGATCGCACGGAGGCCGTTGTGGCAAGAATCATCCGACCGGGTGGATGATGATTCTTCTTTTGCCCGCAGGAAAATCACGGCATCGTCACCCGCTTTCCATGCTTACTGTCTCCGGTCTTTCCAAATCCTACGGTGGTCGTGCTCTCTTTGAGGATGCCTCCCTGCAAATCAATCGCGGTGACCGTATCGGTCTCATCGGAGCGAATGGTGCGGGCAAATCAACGCTCTTTTCTCTTATCCTGAAGGAGGCCTCGCCCGATACCGGCAGTGTTGCCCTGGAGCGCAATACCACGATCGGTTTTCTCCCCCAAGAAAGTGCCCCGTCCGGGGATGAAACCGTCCTTGAACTGGCCACCAATGTCTCCGCCGAAATGGAGGAAATCCACCGTCTCCTGCGCGAGCATCCGAGCGAGGAAGACCCGATCCACCACGAGGCCATCGCCCGCTTTGCGGAAAACGACGGCCACACACTTGAGGTGAAAGCGAAGAGAATTCTGAGCGGCCTCGCCTTCCGTGAAAGTGATGTCAACATCCCCGCCCGCACCCTGAGCGGCGGCTGGATCATGCGGGCCCATCTGGCACGTCTCCTCGTGATGGAACCCGATCTCCTGATGCTTGATGAGCCGACCAACCATCTCGATCTTGAGTCCCTCGGCTGGTTCCAGAACTACCTTTCCAAATATAGCGGCGCGATCCTGGCCATCTCACACGACCGGGAATTCCTGAACGCCATCTGTCTGAATATTCTCGAAATCCGTCATCGAAAGCTGAACCGCTACAAAGGAAACTACGACTCCTACCTCTCCCAAAAAGCTGCCCGCGAGGAACAACAATGGGCGGCGTATAAAAACCAACAGCGGGAGATCGCGGAACTCCAGCGGTTTATCGACCGCTTTCGTGCCAAGGCCAGCAAGGCCGCGCAGGCCCAGGATCGCATCAAGCAGCTGGACCGCATGGTCAAGATCGAGCCGCCCGAGCGGGATGAGGCGACTGTCTCCTTTTCCTTTCCCCAGCCGAAGAGGGGAGGGGAGCGGACAATTACGCTTGAAGGAGTGCGCCAAGCCTACGGCTCCCATGTTGTCTATGAACACCTGGATCTCGAAGTCAATCGCGGACAGCGCACCGTGCTCGTCGGCCCCAACGGATCGGGCAAATCGACCCTGCTGAAAATCCTTGCCGGAATGCTCCCGCTGGAAGCCGGAACCATCACGCCGGGGTATAACCTCACGGTCGGATATTTTGCCCAACAGCGCACCGAAATGCTCAATATCAAGCGCACCGTGCTGGCCGAGGCGATGGAAACCCAGACGCCCGTGCCGGAGCAAGCCGTGCGCACGTTGCTTGGCTCCTTCCTCTTCCGGGGTGACGATGTCTTCAAACCGGTGGGTGTTCTCAGCGGTGGGGAAAAATCCCGCCTTGCCCTGGTCAAACTCCTGCTCAATCCCCCGAATCTTCTCCTGCTTGACGAGCCGACTACCCACCTCGACATGCCCAGCATCGACGCCCTGATCGGCGCGCTGAAGCAATACCAGGGAACCCTTCTCTTTGTCAGCCACGATGTCCATTTTATCCGGGCCCTGGCCTCGACCGTGCTCCATATCAGTGCAGGCAAGCTCACTCCCTACGCCGGAGACTACCAATACTACCTTGAAAAATCAGGCTCCCTCTCCGAACGGGCCGCACTTGTCGCTCCCGGGAACGCACCCGGGAATTACCGTCCTGATACCACTGATGAAATCGCCGAAGAGCCCCGGAAAAAAATGGGTCTTAAGGAAATCAAAGAACAACGCCGCGCCGAGGCTGAGGCGCGCAAAGCCGCCAATAAAATCCGCCGGGATGCCGAGGCCCAGCTCAAGACCGCTGAAGCCTCCATTGCCGATCTTGAAACCCGCCAGCACGAACTGACAACCGAGTTGGAAAATCTGGAAAATCATAAAAGTAGCCGCGCCTACGAGCTGAACCGGGAACTGGCCGATCTTCAGGAACGCCTGACGCAGCAGATGGAATTTTGGGAAAAACTCACCGCTGTGCTTGCAGAATCAGAACCATTGGAAGCATCGTAGGGAGGCACCATGTTCTCCTTTCTCAAGGCCCGCATCCGCAGCTTCGGCTATGCTTTGAGGGGGATTGGCATTCTGATCAGAACCCAGCCTCATGCCCGGATTCATGCGGTCGCCACCGTGACCGTCCTGATTGCCGGACACTTTCTCCACCTCCGCCGCTCCGAGTGGATTGCCGTCCTTCTCTGCATCGCCTTGGTCTGGGTTGCGGAGGCTCTCAACACAGCCCTCGAATTTCTTGCCGATGAGATCTCCACCGAGCATCGCGTGGGTATCGGAAGGGCGAAGGATGTCGCCGCCGGAGGAGTCCTCATTGCCGCCCTGATTTCTGTCGCAGTCGCTGTTGTGATCCTCCTGCGATTTTTTTGAAATCATTTTTACGGAGAGAAAAGTGCGCTTTTTTGCGCTTAAAAATTAGATGCCCACATCTTTGTCCGGCTGCTTGCCCGAGCCAGCCGTCTTCGGATCAAATGATCCTCAGATTTCTCGGCCTCCGCCTCGAATGACAATCATCTCCCGGTAGTCGCTGATTTCCGGTTGACCATCCGCCGCCGCTGAATCAATCTCTTCCGACTATAGGTGAGGTGGCTGAGTGGTCGAAAGCAGCGCTTTGCTAAAGCGCCGTACTCCAAAAGGGTACCGAGGGTTCGAATCCCTCCCTCACCGCCAGTTTTTATGACGACTGCCGCTGAAAAAAAACGCGCCAAAGGGCGTAAAAACTCCCCCGCTTCCGTCACGATTTCCGTTCCCGGCACAACGGCCAATCTTGGACCCGGATTTGATTCCTTCGGTCTGGCTCTCGATGTCGCGAATCGCGTCACGGTTTCACGGAAGGATCCTTCGATACCTCTTCCCGCAATGGTCGCTGACACCGGAGAAAAATTCTTCCTCGGCAGCGGCGTGACGCCATTTCCTTTTTCCTGGAAGATCAAGGGAACTGTTCCGCAGGCCCGCGGTCTTGGCAGCAGCGTCACCGTCCGTCTGGGAGTCCTGATGGGGCTGAACGAACTCACCGGAAGGCCCATCTCGCAGGATGGAATTTTCCGCCTCTGTGCCGAAATGGAAGGACATCCTGACAATGCCGCCCCTGCCCTTTTTGGTGGTTTTGCGATTGCCCGTGCCCTTCAAAAGCCCCTGCGCTTCACTGTGGATCAAAACCTCCGTTTTGTCCTGCTGATTCCCGATTTTGAAGTGGCAACTCCCGATGCCCGGAAGGTCATGCCCAAGTCGATCGGCGTGGCCGATGCCGCTGCAAATGCCGCTGATGCCGCTGTGATTGCCGTCGCTTTCGCCACCAAGCGTTACGAGTTACTGCGCGGTGCCTTCGGGGACCGTCTGCATCAGCCGTATCGTGCCAGGCTCGTTCCCTTCCTGAAGGATGTGATTGAGGCGGGTGAAAAGGCAGGGGCCATCGGTGGGTGGCTTAGCGGATCAGGCTCCACGATCTGTGTGCTCGCCCCCGATGCCGCAAGTGCCCCGAAAATTGCCAAAGCGATGAAGTCCGCATCCCCGAAAGGTTGTAAAAGCCTCGTGTGCCAGGCTGACAATACAGGAGCTCAACTGCTCAAGTGATAGAAGTTCACGGCGGCGCAATCTTCTTCATTTTAAAGTTTCCCTTCATCATTTCCTAGATGCGCCGTTTTCTCGACAGTCTCGAACAGTTTGCCGTTGATGTCATCCTGGAACGCCGTGCAGGCAAGCGGGCCGGTATTTTGCGCTGGGTGCTGCTGGCCCTTTCGCTTGTCTATCGCCGGATTGTTGCGCTGAGACTTTATCTCTTCGGGATTCATTTCCTACGCAGGCATCAGGTCGGCTGTCCCGTCATCAGCATCGGCAACCTGACGGTGGGAGGCACTGGAAAAACTCCCGTCGTGGAAAAGCTTGCGCACGATCTCACGGAACGGGGACGTCGTGTCGCGATTCTGAGTCGCGGCTACAAGAGCGTGCGGCGCCGACAGCCCGGAAAGAAACAACCTCCCGTGCGCGTTGTCTCCGAAGGGGGGACGATTCTGCTCGATTCCAAAACAGCAGGAGACGAACCCTTCATGCTGGCCAAAAATCTCCGTGGGGTTGCCGTTATCGTGGAGAAGGATCGAGTCGCCTGCGGCCTTCATGCCGTGAATCAACTCGGCAGGGATCTCCTGATTCTGGACGACGGGCTGCAATATCTCAAACTTCACCGCCGGTTTGACCTGGTGCTGATCGATCGCGAGGCCCCTTTTGGGAACGAACACCTGCTTCCTCGGGGTATTCTGCGCGAGCCGCCGGAGCACCTCCGTCGCGCCACGCACATCCTCATCACGAAATGCGACGGAAGCGACATCTCCGCGCTCATCGCCCGAATCCGAAAATACAATCGTACCGCTCCCATCCTTGAATGCCGTCACCGTCCGGTGGAGCTCCAGGATCTTGCCACGGGGGAGATCCTCCCTTTGGAAAAACTCCATGGTCTCAAGGCGGCGGCTCTCTCTGCCATTGCCTCACCCGAGAGTTTCGAGCAGGGGCTCCGGCGGCTTGGAGTGAAGCTGGAACTGACGCAGAGCTTCGCAGACCATCACCGTTATTCAAAACGGGAACTGGGTCGGTTTCTCAATCGCTGTGAGAGGCGGAATGTGTCGTGCATCCTCACCACGGAAAAGGATGCCGTCCGAATGCCCCACCTCCAGCAACAGAGCCTGCCGATCTATTATCTCCGGATCGAAATCGAAATCCTGCGCGGAAAGGAGCATTGGGATAAAATGCTGGATCAACTCATTCATCACCCGATGCCGGTCGTGGATGATTCCGAAACGCGCGGCGAAGAGATGCGTCTGGCGATGGCTAGTTAGTGTGGCTCAATCGTCACGGGAACCATGATCGCATCAGCCATGCCGTGGAGGATTTTCTTATCGGCGGGGCAGATGGTGGCGAGTGCACCACCGAGGGTTGTCCTGCCATCACTCACAAAGAAATAGGGGCTCAGACGGGTACGGCCCTTCATGAGAGTGACTTCCCCCGAAGCATCATAGACGGGATGTTCGGAAAGAACGGAGTGGCGGTAGATTTGCAGGATGTGGGGATGGTTTGGAAATTCTTCCAACGCAAGGGCGATGGCCCGTTCCCAGTCCGTGCGGCCAAGATCCGACCCGAGCGAGACCCCCCGTGCCCCCCAGGCACGGCCGTCAAAGCCGCTGATCTTGATGATGAGATCCCGGGCTTTCTGGCTGAACGCCCCAAGCTGTTTCCAGTCCTGAATGTCCAGTCTTGGATAGACAGCCTGATAGGGAAGCGGTTCCGGATTCAAAATCCAGGTGTAGGGAATCCAGCGTTGAAGGGCTTGAACGCCTCGTTCCCCAAGCTGCCGGAGCCAGAACTCCCGAAGCGGTGCCAGCCAGAAAAGGGCAAACCAGAGCTTCTCCTCCAGCTGCGCCTTGGGTGGGGGAGTCACGGTGACTTTTCCCCCAAGGGCTGCCTGAAAAAGCTCCGCGGAGCAGGGAACCTGATCCAGGTCAAAGAGTTCAAAGAAGCGGTAGGCGTTTCCCGAATGAAATTCCCGTTTGGAAGCATCCGTCACACGCCACTCATCCCGTCCCGTCCAGGATGCGAGACGGGCCGCCAGCCACTCCATCTCCGGACGGTAGGTGGAGGCCTCTTCGGAGACAATGATCTCTCCATCCGGAAGAATGGAGGAGAAGCCTTCCAGCATTCCGGTTGATCCACCGAGCACATTGCATCCAAGGCTGGAATAGGTTTCGTTCAGCCAGGCCGTCAGGCCGATGCCGCCGGGAATCTGATCCAGTTCGCAGATGGCAAATCCCTCTTCTGTCAGGACAAGATCCGGGCGGATCACCCGGGGGATTGCTCCGCGAAATGCAGGATCACGTCCCAGGGCCACGATCTCCTGAGGCTTCCCCCGGTCCAGGAGATCGGCAATCCATGCGGGCTGACGTCCGTCGACACTCTGGCGGTAGAGCAGTTCACAAGCCTGGGAAAATTGAAGAAGCCGGTGGCCCATCGATTCGAGTTCCTTTGCCAGTGGGGAGGAAAGGGGGTAGGGGGAGGGCGACCAACGCCATGCCTTGCCGGCAAAAAGTTCCCCTTCCGGAACCCGCTGCACGAGATCCTGGAGCAGGATAGAGTCTGCAGTGGTTGGGTATCCTGAACTCATGAAAGGAGGTGTTTTAGTGATTCCCTGACCACATCCTCAACGGAAATCTTCTCGGGATGCTCCGAAGGAAGCTTCGGAAGGATCGCCTTCACCGCCTTGTGGGCGTCCACCTGTTTATAACCCAGCGAGATGAGGGCAAGCACCGCATCATGCAGATGGCGTTCGGTGCCGGAGGGAGCATTGTCGCGGCTGGCCGCTTCCCATTCGGCGGCGACACCCAGCTTGTCCTTGAGTTCGAGGACCACGCGTTCCGCGGTTTTTTTCCCGACACCCTGGACCCTGGAAATGGAAACGATGTCCGAGGTCACCACGGAGCGTTTGAAGTCATCCACCGGCATGCCGCTCAAAATGGCGAGGGCGAGCTTCGGCCCGACACCGGAGACATGGGAGAGCAGAAGGCGGAACAGATCCCGCTCTTGAGCTGTGGAGAACCCATAGAGCAGTTGCAGATCCTCACGCACATGGTGATGCGTCAGAATCCGAAGGCGCGTTCCCAGGGATGGAAGTTTGTTGTAACTGGAAAGGGGAATGAGAATCTGATAGCCGATACCCCCCGCATTCACGACGATCATGCTGGGCAGCACCTCCTCCAGAATTCCTTCAATAAAAGTAATCATGACAACACCTCTTCTACGCCTGATAACCGGGAATGACCAGCGGTTGTCACTCTTCTGTTCCTGGGTGATTTTCACGGTTTTTCTCTTTGGCAACTTGTTTCCGTGCGAAAACCTTGCAGCGAAGCAGGATGATTCGGAGGGAATCCCGGTTCTAGCCATCGGCCCGAGTTTTCTCCGTCCTCCGGTCTATCGTTTTCTTTACGGGTCGAAGCGAACCATCCTCTATCCGGCACTCCTGGACAAGCAGGGGGAACTGAAACCTCTTGATGGGAAGGCATTCAGGCAACCGGAGGATTGGGATCGGCTCATCAGGGACGCTCAGGAACGCGCCTCGCTTCAACTCGTGACTCTCGATCCCGAGATGATCAGGGACGCCCACGGAGTCATCCAGATGGCTGTCGTGACTTCCAAAACACCGGCGACAGCTTCCTTCATCCTGAGCCCCGAATTTCTGGATCATTTCAGCGCGATCTTCGGCCCGGAGATCCTGATCTCCCTTCCGACACAAAATAAAATCTGCATTTTTCCAAGACTCGCGAACCATCTCGCCGAAATGTCGGGTGCAATCCGTGACGAATATCTTCTTTCCTCAATACCCGCCTCCACGGAAATCTTCGAACTCTCCAGCAAGGGAATCCGTGCCGTTGGCTCCATTGATCCCGATGATGACAACTGATTATTTCTCCAGCGTTCTCTCTCAAACACTGCTGGATCAGGAGAGTATTCAAAAAAGAGTCGAGGAGTTGGGACGCGAGATTACCCGGGATTTCAAGAATTCGTCACTCTGCCTCTGTCCGCTGCTCAATGGGGGAATGATTTTTGCAGCCGACCTGATGCGTGAGATTGCCCTGCCTTTAACACTACTTCCCTTGAAAGCAGCCAGTTATGGAGATGGCACCAAAAGCAGCGGATCAATCGATCTCCCCTGGGGGATACCCGGTGCTGTTGCGGGCAAAAACATTCTTGTTGTCGATGACATCCTGGATACGGGTTACACTCTTCAGTTTTTGAAAAGGCAGCTTCTGGATGTGGGAGCCCTCTCTGTCAGTACCTGTGTTTTGCTGCACAAGGAACATGCAAAGGATCTGCCCGTCGACTATTCCGGCTTCGAGATTCCGAATCAATTTGTCGTCGGATACGGGCTCGATTTTGCGGGACAGTATCGAAATCTTCCCTGCATCGGTATTCCGAGAGTTACCGACTGCAAAACTGGGCAAGAGCCTTGAGGCTGGAATAATCCTCCTTTGAAATCGGCCCTCGCTCATAATTCCTTCCCCTGATCGGTGCGGCGCTTGTTGAGGAATGGACTCTCTCCAACCAGTGGTGATCGAGCGGACGATCCAGTAAGTCGATGCGGTTTCCGGCTATGGTCGTCTCATCCTTGCCTCCAGTCGGCACACCGATCCCGACAAACCATCCCGCCAATGCCATCGTCACGCGTGCTGCTGTTGATCGCGTGTAGTTGGTCATCAGGCAGTCGGGTGCATCGGCAGCACTGACGGTATTCCAGAGAGAGCGGAAGGTTTCAAGACTCCACATTTCGGCATTACGGGCAGGTGAGTAGGGGTCGAAAAAAATCGCAGAGGGGGTTGGGGCTGCAGGTGATTGCTTTGAAAAGTCCCCGCGGTGAAGGTGCCAGTGAATTCGCGGGGTGGGAAATGCAATACCCTCATCCAGAAGCTGTTTTATCACAGGCTCCCAGCCCTTCATGTATTCAAGAGCCTCCGAATGCGCCAGGGCAAACTCCAGGATCTCTGTGGAAATTTCGAAACTGTGGAT
>Ga0302274_10002856_pt1 | contig 15568 bp, 13 predicted proteins | sample III_Bog_N2_1_FD_198755 | JGI IMG/M metagenome (GOLD analysis project Ga0302274, IMG submission 198755) | Peat permafrost microbial communities from Stordalen Mire near Abisko, Sweden - III_Bog_N2_1 | ecosystem: Environmental > Terrestrial > Soil > Wetlands > Peat | place: Sweden: Abisko...
GATCGATATGAGGACTCAGATTAAGACCGTCCGCGGTCGCCAATTGGCGGGGACGAGTTATGACGGGGACGAGCAGATATCCCAGCCAGAGAAGAACGGCCACATGATAACCGGCCGTGGGAAGAAGGTTCAGAGTTCGTGCCATGGACTCGGAAAGGTCAGACGCGTGAAGAGCCCAGTTTGCCAGTTCGACGCTCGATAGGATGCCGAAGCCCAGGGCAATCCCGAACACATAACTCTGCAGGGAGACACCGAAGAGGCGGGAGAAAAGGAAGAGGAAAAGGAGCAACCCACATTGCACGATGGCAATGCCGCGACCGAGCCAAGATGCTCCGGCGATCAGCGAAGCGGTGGAATGTCCCGAGGCGAAAAGCGCGCAGAGCACGCCCACGGCCAGCAAGAAGATCGTCGTCCAGCGCAGAGCAACTCTGGCGAGTGCAGCGACGGGGCCTTGCTCGCGAAAAACATGGTTGAAAATTTCTTGAATGACCCCAAATCGCAGAGCAGTGCTGATTGCCAGGGTTACTAAGTAGAGCCGAAGATACCAGGGCCCGCGGCCGAGGCCAGATATGGCGATGGCGAAGAGCACGACAAACTCGGCGATCTCGTACCAGGTATAAAGAACGAAAGCCGGGAACTGCTTGAACAGGCGCCGGTTCAGCAGGAATATTGCAAGCCCCAGTAACAGGACATGGGGCGCTATCCAGAGGTAAAGCAGAAGATACTTGTACCAAAGCGTCATTGCAATGCTTGGGTACTATAGTTGCGAATAGCGCAATTTGCAATAGCACCTAGTAACTCGGGAGGGTGCGTGACCGAATTGTCCGGTTCTTGTAACTAACTGTCGGTCTAGAGGGGTCCTGTGCATCCCTTTTCGTTGCAAATCGGCATCGGATTGCCGTCGGCGAAAGTGGCGACGCTGGAAGTGACAAGCAAAGCAATCGTAATAGCGATGACGCGCAGTACCTTGTTCATTCGGTGGACTCCTTGAAAGGAATAGAGAGACCGTGCTACTCTGCACGCAAAGCACCGTCTTTGGCGGTCAGGCGGAGTTTGTTTTTGTTTCCGGAAAGTGTAAATTTGTGTTGCTAAAATCGGCGCAGGAAGACTTTGAAAGCAGGACTTTGACGGCGATTCCGGGGCTTCTCGGCAAATTGCGCTACATTGCCCGGCTGTATAACCGGGTTGGGTATATGCATTGGGGAATGCAGAAGGTTCACGGCGGCGGCACGGCGGAGAAAGCGATCCGAACCTCGCAAGGCGCCTTAGTCGCCCGAGTGTTAAGAACGCCATTACGAAATCTGGCGGAAGACCTCGATCAATCGGCTACCGGTGCCGAGATCACGGAAGATGAGGTCATAAGATCTTTGGCGACTCCCGTGGAGGATTCGCAGGCGGCGAATAAGGGGAAGAGTTTACGTCCCCGGCGCATGGTTCCTTCAGAGCGGCATTTCAGGTCAGTTCTGCAGACTCTTTCTGCTCTGGCTCAGCAGAAAGCACTTGCCAGCCGCCAAGACGCATCGCCACTCCCACCACCTGGCCAATAACTTCCGCTTCCTGCGGATGCTTCAGTGTGCGAACTGGAACCGGCGACAGGGGATGCGATTGCAGCGTGATGCGATCGCGACTGACGTGACACCAGGAACAGACATATCCGTCCCGAGTCTCGACAAAGTAAATGGGACGCTCATACTCTGAGCGCCAAAGGCCATCGGTTACGCGATTCTTCGCTTCATCGACTTGCACGAAGCTGCCGGGTGGAAGAATCGGGTACATGGTGAAGTCTTCGCTTCCGATGTATCCATAGGAGTAGCGGTCATCGGCGAGAGTCGAAAGATAAGTGAGTGGCACGACGCCCCACTGTTCGATCATGCGGGCGATGTTGGTGGTTTTGGTGAGCGAGAATCCGGGGTCAAGCCGAACCGGGATACGAGCTTCGGTAGCGTGGCTTGAAACCTTCGATAGATGAGATTGATTGGGTCGCGCAGTAGGAAGGTCGGCCGCAATGCCGTTGAGATCGACTCCATACCACGACAGCATTTCGTGATAATCGCAGCGATAGATCGCGGCCAAGGTATAGAGACGGAAGATGCTGGGAACGACGCCTTTGGTTTCGATGTCGGATAAGCGGCTGGGCGGAATCGCGAATTCGTCGTTCGCCAGGCGGCGGGAAACCTGCAGGCTGCCCGTCTCCACATCGCGCATGGTGTAGCCGAGCGCCTCCCGAATTACGCGGAGTCGTTGTCCTCCTGTCATTTGCACCGCCCCCCACCTCCCGCAGATGTCGACCATCTTACCAGCGAACCCCGCATATTCTAAGGGTTTCGCGGAACGTGTTCGAATTCCGTAACCGATTGTGCTGAGCTATTTTTCTGAAACAAAAAGGTTTACAGGCCTTGTCGAGCGGGAATTTGAGGGTCGATTGTGGGCTGTAAAGATGTGCCAGTGCGCGGGGAATCGAGTCTTGTTTGCTTTTCGTGACAACAGGAGAGCGGTGTGACGCGAGGAATTTGAATAGTGAAAGAGGACGATGTTGTAATCCAGCGTCTGCTGGGACGAAGCGCGGTTGTGGCCATTTGCCCGTATTTAGGCGATGCATGGAGAAAATTCGGCGCTCTCCAGCGAACCACACGCAGGCGATTGAAGCGCTCTGCTCCCTCCACGATCGTTGCGCATGATTTTTCCACGGCGGCCTCTGACGTTAGGCCCTTCCAAGATTTTCGTGGGTCGACTTAATCGGAGTTTTCTTCGGGAGTCGAGCGCAAGAAATTCACACACCGATAATCCATCCGTAACATTCCAGGTTTATTAAATAGGGTTCAACCTCTTACCCGCGGTAATAGTTCGCAGGTTTTCCGCTGCGAGCCTGACAAAAAATTTGAGCTTCTCACCGACACGATCCAGGAGGATCACCGTATGAAGATTACGAGTTCGCTTCGCGCAGCTGGACTCGCGGCCATTCTGGCCGTGACCAGCTATGCCTCTGCTCAAGTCATTTTACCGACGGGTGCCACGATCACACCGAGCGCTGCGCCTGGCGCGGTGTTCGTGCCCTTGACCACATCTCTACCGGACTTTCCTGTCTATACGCCGGATGGCGCCGAAACCACCGCGATCAGCCCCGACGGTAACACCTTGCTGATCCTCACCAGCGGTTACAACCTGATGGAAAATTCGAGCGGCAACTACACGGGGACGGATTCGGGCGAGTTTGTTTTCGTTTACAACATTTCGACCCCAAGCACGCCCGTGCAAACGCAGGTGGTGTTCCTGTCGAATTATGACGAGACTTTCGATGGAATCGTTTGGGCACCGAACGGATCCGCATTTTATGTTGGCGGCGGCGGCGATGACAACATTCACACCTTCACGCAAAGCGGTGGAGTGTGGGCTGAGTCGGGGACGCCGATTGCGCTCGGGCACTTCGGCGACTTGATGCAAGAAGAAACGGAGACGGGGCCGACCGCTGCGATTCTTGGTATCACGGCTGATGGCAACACACTCTTTGTCGCGAACCACGAGACGGATTCGGTTACCTCGGTGGATTTGGTCCACGGCGTGGTGTTGCAGGAACTCGATCTGCGTCCCGGCCTTATTAACCGAGCGCAAACGGGTGTACCGGGCGGAGAGTTTCCTTATGGAGTCGCGGTTGTGGGCAGCAGCACCGTATATGTCTCCAGCGTGCGGGATCGCGAGATCGACGTGCTGAGCTTGAACAACGGCGTTCTGAGCCTCACCACACGAATTCCCGTTGCCGGCAATCCGGAGAAGATGACGCTCAATGCTGCGCAGACCGAGTTGTTCGTGGTCGCGGCCAACTCCGACGAGTTGATCATCATCAGCACAGCGAGCAACAAAGTGCTGAGTTCGGTCAATGCCAGCGCGCCGGTGGGCGTCCTGGGCAGCGGACAACAGGTGCCCAAGGGCAGCAATCCCAACAGCGTCACGCTTTCGCCGGATGAGTCGACCGCCTACGTCACTAACGGTGGCACGAACTCCGTCGCGGTTATCAGCCTAACGGGAAAGAAGCCGGTCGTTGCGGGGCTGATTCCCACGGGCTGGTATCCGAATTCGGTCAGCGTGAGCCCGGACGGTTCCACTCTTTATGTGGTTAACAGCAAGAGCGTGGAAACTCCGAATACGCAGAACTGCCGTTACATCAATAACGATCCTGGCGGCGGTTTCGGCTCGGCCTGTCAGACACTTTTTTCACAGGATGGCGCTGCTAACCAGTATGCCTGGCAGAACGAGTATTCCGGTTTCTTGACGCTGCCGGTTCCGAGTTCGACGCAGCTGGCGGCGCTGACCGGTCAGGTAGCGGAGAACAACGGCTTCAACTTCCAGCTGAGCGCCAACGACATTGCCACGATGACGTTCCTGCAACAGCAGATTAAGCACGTAATCTATATTGTGAAAGAGAATCGCACGTTCGACCAGATCCTCGGTGACCTGACCAATGGCGCGAACGCGGATCCGGACTACACGCAATTCCCCGCTTCGGTGACGCCGAACTTCCACAACCTGGCGACGGATTTTGTGACCTTCGACAACTTTGACGACAGCTCGATGGTCAGCATGGATGGGTGGCAGTGGTCGACGGCCGCGCGCGCTCTCGATATCAACGAGAAATGCGTGAAGGTCAACTACGGCAAAGGTGGCTGCCAGTACGACAGCGAAGGAACAGCCCGCAACATCAACGTTGCGATTACAGGGGTGGCTGCGCGGCAGGTCGAACAACCGTTATATCCGCCTGATCCAAACCTGTTGCCGGGAAATGCCAACGAAGTCGAAGCCGATGGTCCCCAGGGCGAACAAGGCTTGGGCTACATTTGGGACGCAGCAATCAAGGCGCACCTGACCGTACGCAACTATGGCTTCTACACTGACCTGGGTGCTTTCGAAGTGCGGAACATCTCTCCCTATCTCACCTCTCCTTGCACACAGAAGCCTCCGGTGCAGGTGGCGTGGCCGGCGCATACGGCGCTATTGCACAGGACCGACACATGTTTCCGTCCGTTCGATCAGAGCTTCCCGGATTTCTTCCGTTACCAGGAATGGTCGCGGGAATTCAACCAGCAGGTAAAGGCGAACAGCATGCCGAGCCTGACTTTGCTGCGCTACGACCACGATCACTTCGGGAGCTTTGGCAGCGCGAGTTTCGGTGTAAACACTCCGGAGTTGCAGATTGCCGACGACGATTATGCGGTAGGATTGACGGTCGACAAAATCGCCCACAGTCCTTATGCGAACAGCACGCTCATCTTCGTGATTGAAGACGATCCGCAGGATGGCGCCGACCACGTCAGCGGAGATCGCAGTCTTGCGTATGTCGTCGGGCCTTACGTGAAACAGGGTGCGGTTGTTTCCACTCCGTACTCGACGGTCAGCATGGTTCGGACGATAGAAGAAGTCCTGGGCCTGCCGCCGCTCGGCGTGCACGATGCGGGGGTTCCGCCGATGACGGACGCCTTCAACATCCAACAATCGGGCTGGACCTATTCGGCGATTCCGTCCGATTACCTGTACAACACGACTCTGCCGATTCTGCAAAAGAATGGGAAGCGGGGTAGCGTGCCCAAACCGACGCACGATGCCGCATGGTGGGCGGCGCAAACGAAGGGGATGGACTTCAGCAAGGAAGATCGGATTGACTCGGATAAGTTTAACCGGATCATCTGGAAGGGACTGAAGGGCGACCAGCCTTATCCGACTTTTCGCAAGTCAGGAACTCCACAACCCGACTCCAAGGTGGTCGGGCATAACGGCTCTGAATAAGTAAAAGAGGCTCGTGGCAAGTAATATACCGGCTGTCCTTTGTTATAAGGGACAGCCGGTTTTCTTTGAGCCGGTCGAGAGGGCTGCGATCTTCTCCGTACATCGGATTGAAATGTTTGGGTCGGATAGCGCTGGCCAATTGCTTCCGAGAAGGAGACGAAAAAACGAAAGGCGAAAACGTAGATGAAAAGTAGACGAGCTCAAAGGGCGCGAGATTTACAGGAGTTCTCCCACCTGTCGGCCAGTCTGAAGAAACAAGTCGGAAGAGGTTTCGGAAAGAAGTCGAGGCGGGTGGGCGCCCGCAAGGGCTGAAGCCCGATTTTGCTGATGCTACGGCAACGCAGCTAAAGCTGCGCCCTTTCAAAACAAGAGTGCTTCCAGCTGTTTAACGGTCTCGGACGCCGCGGAGTCGAAACGGTGCGGCTAGGGCACAAGAGTTTCCGTCAAACGATGAATCAGCACAAGGATCGCGCCGTATTTGACGGCAATGGCGCCCGTGAAAAGGAATAAAGAAAGAGTACAAGGCCAGGTCCAACGAAGACCGCGACGGGCCATGCGCCATTGAAGCAGGCGTTCGACTCGAAGGCCAACCGAGGATGAGCCATTCATGAGGCCACTAGCCAGAGCGGGCTCCGCCCACCGCTTCGACGCGCGGGAGAGTTTGATCAACGCGGCCGCCAAGTCGAGGGCGTTCTCACGATTGGTAACAGCAGCGTCGTCCGCAGCGAGTTCGGCCGCTTCGCGCCAGGCATGGTCGAGACTGCTCATTCCGGGGAAAGGGGTCGCGCTGATTAGAATTTTTTTCAGATTGTCGCGGGAACGCATGTGCCCCAACTCGTGCCGGACCGCAACCTGCAATTCGTCTTCATTGAGTAGAAGCGTTGCCACATCGGAGACCAAAACTTCAGGCTTGCGGATGCCAATCAGAATCAGCGCGGGCGCCCCCTTGGAAGCGCTCAGTGTGGGCACAGGGGCGTGGTCGGTGGGGCTCGCGGATTGCGATAACCACTGCGAGACGGCATGCTTTGTCTTCGCCTGAGCGCGAATCACGCGAAACAAACCGGCCGCGAGAATTAAGAGGGAACATGCGGCCAGGAGGAAGGTGGCGGCGTCTTCATCGAGAGACGCCCGCTCCATCAACCAGAAGGACGGGAAAGTGAAAAAAATGGTCACGATACTCGAAACGCAAAAAGAAACAATGCGCAGTCCGAAGAGGAAATTCGCAGAACCCAGAACAGAGTTATGCGGGTGACGAAGAAGGCCTCGCCATGCGGTTACTACCAGCAATGAGAGGGGGCAGTACACCATGCCGAAAAAAGCAAGGGAAACCAGAATTCCGCGCGCCGCAAACATTATCGCTGCTCCTGCTTCTTGAGGCGTAGTTCGGCGCGCTGGCGTTCTACCAGGCTCTGCAATTGGTCGAGCAGGCTCTCGTCGTGCGCGCCGACGGCCTCCACTAAATAGGAAAGGTGGAGAGCGGCATATTCCGATCCAAGGAGCTGCCGGACGCCGTTCATCGTAGTCGCACGTTCCGTTTCTTCGGGGCTGTATAAAGCCGAATATCGAAACGCCTTACCTTCGAGAACGCGGGAGAGAAGTCCTTTCCGAAATAGACGATCCATTGTGGTCATGATGGTGGAGTAGGTTTGCCAAATCGTGCCATCCTCGAGCACCTCGCGGACCGTCGCACTCCCTCGCGCCCAGATCGCGTTGTGAACCTGGCGTTCCAAGGGGCCGAGTGGTGCAGTTCCGGTAACTTCAAACGGATGGGGCGACATGATTTCGAATCGCAAAGCCGAGTAGGATCTTTCTCGTTTCAACAGAACTTTAACGGCCGAAGTGGGTTCCGTCAATTAGCCGGGCACAAATTTACCGAGCGTCAACAATCGCCGCAAGTGTCAGATGCGGAACGTATTATCGGTGATAGGAGGTTTTTCTTGAGGCATTCACGCGTTTGTCACATACGATTAACAAGTCGCGGTTAGTGTCCTTGATTTCCGGCCGTTATGCTCGATAAGACGTGCTGAGGATCGTCATTTTATGAAGCAAGACCAACCCACTTTTCGGTTTTTCCCAGTGATGTTGTTGAATGCCATGGTTCGATTGGGCAGCAAATTTTCAGGTGTCAATCGACGGGCGGTTGCTGCAGGGGCCGTGTTCTTGGCGTGCTGCCTGAGTATGAGCGCCCAAAACGTGGTGTTGACTGGTTCGCTGGGGGGCCGGGTCACGGACGAGAGTGGAGCAGCGGTGGCGAGGGGGGCAGTCACGTTGCATAACCTCTCGACCGGAGTGGAGCAATCCGCGGAAACAAATCATGCCGGACTTTACCGCTTCCCCGTGGTTATGCCGGGGAATTACTCCGTGAGAGCGAGCGTCAAGGGGTTTCGCGATGTCGAAGTTTTGTCGCGAGTGTTGGTGGGAAACACCACGTCACTGGATCTCAAGCTGCAGGTGGGAGCGAGTGCTGACACTGTCAAAGTAGTGGGCGAAACTTCCCTGTTGCGTCCCGAGGAATCTTCCGCCAGCACCGTCATCGACCGCTCTTTGATTCAGGAGTTACCGCTCAACGGGCGAAAATACACTAACTTCATGGTGCTCACGCCCAACACCAGCTACGACGGTGATACCGGCCTGGTGAGCATTGCCGGACAGCCGGGCGGCGAGGATTCCGGTTACGCCAACGGAAACGGTTCCACATACTTTAGCGTAGATGGCTCGAATGCCACTAATAACTATTTTGCCGACATCATCGGACGCAATCGCATCCCGTATTTGTTTGGTGAAGATTCGATTCAGGAGTTTCAAGTCGTTGTCAGCCCGTACACGGCTATCTATGGTGGTGGAGCGGGCTTCGTGACTGCAATTACGCATTCGGGTGGCAACGCGTTCCACGGCAGCGCGTTCTATTACAACCGTAACTCGGCGTTTGAGGCGAACGACGCACTCGACAAAGCGGCCGGCAATCCAAAACCGGAAGATGATTTGCAGCAATTCGGTGCCGCTGTCGGAGGACCGATTGTGCGCAACCGGCTGTGGTTTTTTGCCGATTACGAGCAGCAATTGCACAATAATCCGATTGCTGTCATCAACCCAGCGTTGTCGACGAATCCTTCGAATCTGGCGGCTTTGTTCAGTGCCCCTGGCGGTTTTAACATTGCGCCCGGAACTGTACTTCCTACGCCAAATGGAGTGTTACCCGTACCGAATGTCGATACTGACGCCGACGTCACGAATGGCCCCTCGGATCCATTGTTTCCCCTATACCTTCAGCAAGTATCGAACACCCTCAACGCGCTGAACTCCAACCTCGGAATCAAATCGAGAAAGGGCAATGATTGGGTGATCACGCCTCGGCTGGACTATCAGCCGACGAACCGAGACAGCCTGTTTCTTACCTTCAATGCGAACCGGTTCAATTCTCCCGGAGGCGTCATTCTTGACCCGACGGTCGGTAACTTTGGGACGCAAACTCTGGCGAATGCCTACGTCCGAACCTACCAGGGTACGCTGGGATGGACGCACACTTTTTCTTCCAACGTGCTGAACGAGTTTCACGCCGGCACCTCCCAGGATAGCGAGACCGCGACGCCAACCGGTTCGGCTGGCAACACGCCTACGGTGGTTTTGGATAGTCCCGCCGCTTTCATTCTGGGCAACGCTCCTTTCTCGATCGGTAGAGTTTTTGAAAGACAGTATTCCTTCTCCGATCGAATCGATTACGTGATCGGCAAGCACACCCTGCAATTCGGTTTTGATTACAACCGTACATGGGATGCGGACACCAACGATGGCGGCGCCGATCCCAACGAAGCGATCGACTTCGGATCGCCCCTGGGTCTCTATGAATTTTCCAGTCTGGAGGATTTTGCGCTCGGAGAGTACAACAATTTCAACCAGGCTGCGGGGAATCCGACCTTCTCATTTGGCGTGCCTTATTACGGATTTTATGTGCAGGATACATTCCGCGCGTTGCCGAAGTTGACGCTGGAAATGGGCTTGCGCGAGGACTTCCAAGTCTTCCCGCAGCCGGCGGAAAATCCGGCCTTCCCCTTGACCGGGCAGTATCCCAACCAGTTTAAGCGGGTTGCCCCACGCTTCGGATTCGCATGGCAGCCCGAAGCGAAAACGGTGGTCCGCGGGGGCTTCGGTCTGTTCTACACCAACATGAACGGCCTGAACTACCGCAACGCCGTGATCTCGAACGGCCTGGCGTCGCAGCAGGTGGAGGCAAACTCCAGCTATGTCTCAGGCGCGCCGAACGATCCATCCTCGACTTATCCCGTGTTTCCAACTGTTCTACAACCGACGGACTCGCTGTTCGCCACTTCTCCGGATATTTCGTTGGTTTCTCCGCAGTTCCGCGTGCCTTATATCGAGCAGGCAAGCTTGCAGATTGAGCGAGAGATTTTCGAAAACACGACGCTAACACTGGGCACCATGTGGAATCACGGTGTGCACTTAATTTCTGGCACCGCCTATGACGCGAACTTGGAGCCGTTGCAGGGCACGACGACTTACATCTTCCCCAGCGGGAGTACCGTCGTGTTGCCGAACATGGATAGTGGCCTGCTTACCGACGGCCGCATCAGTTCCTCCTTCGGCCAAATTCAGGAGCTCATCAGCCCCGGGCAAAACTACTACAACTCTTTATTCGTGCAGTTGCAGCATCGTGTGTCGCAAGGTTTTTCGGTGCAATTTGGCTACACCTACGCGAAGAGCATCATGCTCGATGGCATGGATTTCAACAATCAATTCGACTTCAGCAACACTCATGCTCCCTCGTTGTTAGATCAGCGTCACCGCATCACCTTCGCGGGAGTCTATCGCCCCCGTCTCGATCAATTCACCACGTCTGATGCGGGACGCAAGTTCCTCTCAGACTGGACCCTGAGCAGTGTGATGGAGTTTTCCTCCGGCCGTCCCTACGCGGGACTTTTGGCTCCTGCGCCGAGCGGTGACAACCTGAACGACACCGCCTTCAACCAGGACACGGCGAACACGGCGGGCGGCATCAACGGCGCTGGCCCGACGCCAGGGATCGGTCTGAATTCTTTCTACGGCCCATGGTTGGAGAGGATCGACGTAGGACTGGCGCGCAGCTTCGAAGTCCGGGAAGGCAAGGAACTGCAATTCCAGGTGCAAGCCTTCAATCTGTTCAACCACGCGAACTACTACGTGCAAAATGGAAATGGCGTCAACCAAATTCAATACAACCCCGTCGGCACCAACTGCGGTGACGGCGTGACGCCGATCCAGACCTGTTATCTGGTGCCGAACTCGGGCCCGGGCAATTTTGGGTCGCTTCAGGAAATCAGCCCGAACGGTCTTCCGCGAGCATTGCAGTTCTCCGCAAGATTCACGTTCTGATTTTCGGCCGCGTATTGAATCGCGGAGAAGGCTCGAGATGCGATAGCCTGCCAAGGGCTGCGCCGCGCCTGAAATACTAAGTACAAAACCCTCGAAAAACGACGATTATCCACAGCTTTTGCCGCTCACAGCGCGGCTTTTGGGCTTATACTTCGCACGCGCAGCAATGCGCGCAAGGAGACTCCCCCAAATGAACAAAGCACTTGAGGTCCTGCTCGTAGTTGTGGCGTTGGTCGGTTTGTACAGCGCATTTCCGACAACCATATCGGGTCCGAATCATTCGTCCGCTCAAGCACAACAGAGTGTCGTGGTTGCGGATGGGAGCGATCCGATGCCGTTGTGCCGCGCGAAACGCTGCACCCAATAAAGCTTTCCGCAGCATTGAAGAGTCTGAGACGGGGCCGCCGAAAAATACATTGCACAGCGGTCGAGGGATAGGTATGCTTGCGAAAAGTTACAGGTCCTCAAGCGATGAATTGGTTATCGTACGCAAGCTGGATCGCGGGTCCGCTGTTGCAGATCACGCTTCTGATCTTCATGGTGCGCCGCAGTTACAACGTGGCGTTCCCAAGATTTTTTTCCTACATCCTCTTTCAGATTCTCAAGTCGGCATGCTTGTTCGTGCTCTATCGCTACTTTCCGGACAGCTATTTCGACGCGTATTGGACCGGGAACGCGATCAGCGTGATTCTTGCAGTAGCGGTGATGGATGAAATATTGCTGAGCCTCTTCAAGGAGTATGGGGGGATGCAAAGTTTAGGAACGACCATATTCCGATGGTCGTGCGGCTTGCTGCTGCTGGTGGCTTGCCTGGGCGCGTTGTCGAGCGGTGAAGTGGGCGGAGACAGAATCGTGGCGGCGGTGTTTGCCTTTGATCGCAGCATGAGACTGATGCAGGTTGGACTATTCCTGCTCTTGATTCTGCTCAGCCGTTTCCTGAAGAACAGCTGGCGACAACCTGTGTTCGGGATCGCGTTGGGATTCGGAGTCTTTGCCAGCGTCGAACTGATCCTGGTAAGCGTGGTGATGCGGTTTGGCGACGGGCAGGGCGCGCTCATCAGCTTGCTCAAAAGCACGGCGTACAATGCAGTGACCCTGGTCTGGATCGGCTATCTGAAACAGCAACCCCAAATGGTGCCGGCGGTTGAGGCAACTGGCACGGCGTATACGAATGATTTGGCGTTGGCCGCCGGTTGGGATCCGGACGCCGGTTTTATGTTGAGGGTGGAACAAGCCGTGGACCGCGTCTTATCTCGCAGCGATTGGCCGAGACCAAGTACATCCGGAACTCGGATTGTCAGCCGCAAACCCAATCCCGAAGAGGGCAACTAAGAACCTACTTCCCGCCAGTGTACCAACGATGAAGTCTACAGTTCAGCAGTTACGCAGCGAAGCAGGATGGCCTCCTGAGGAGGGCGAGGTCATCTCGTTTAAATCCTCGACCGCGCTTGAAACAGCAACCCTCAAGGAAGTGCGTTGGGGCTTGGTGTGGCGAGACTTCATTTTGGAAGACGGACGAGTGATTCCGGAGCACCGGGTCTCGGGCTGTCCCCGGCCGCAGGTCTGGCGGAAGATCGATGAAGTCACCGACTCCGAGCGGGAAGAATGTGAGGGAAGGCTGCTTTCGATGGCGGGAATCGGCCTCGATCCGCGCGAACGGGACCAGCCATTTTGGGCGGAACTGAACCAGTATCTCGCCTACACCTACCTCAGATACAAGGGTAAAGTGAGTGTCCCGGAGCTACCGCGCTGACGCCGCGACGGCGCATTTTAGAATCCTGCCGAGATCAGGAACGAGGTTTGGCGGTATGACGCTATCCGATGAAGAAACGGGAGATCAGCAGGCTTGGAGAACTCTCTCTGAGGCTGGCTTGGTGGAAATACGCCTGGAAGAGTTTGGGGAAAAGATTCGCGACGTCAAGCGTCTGGTGACGGTTCGCCTGCGTGAATTGCTGGATCTGGATACCAGTATTCAGGAACGCGAGTCGGCGGCGTACGCGCTAGGAACATTAAAAGGCCTCGAGCTCAAGGTGCAGGCCAGTGTCCCTGAGCCGCCCGACCCGTCGGAAAGCTGAACCTGCATCGTCGACGCGTATAAGGCCTTAGCACACGGATCTAGTATAGAGAAGGACGAGACGATCCACCCAGCAGAGAAGTATTCATGTTGAAGACGGTGTGATCGCCTTCGTTGCCTCCCCATGCGAACAGGATCGAAACCATGGGAAACCCTCCCGCACGCAGCGTAAGTCCAGTCGCGAAACTATGTTTCAGGTGATCGAAGCCGAGATCTCCGCGTGTAAGTGCGACTCTCCCTTGATCGGCGAGGAAGCGAAAACCGAACGGCCCCCAGATCGAATGCTCGAAGTCTTCCTGGAGCAGCAGAACGTTGGGAGCGCGGAAGCGATAGTCCTGATAACTCGCCAGCGACGACTGACTGTCTATATCGGATCCTCCGAGTGTCTGCTGAAAATAGAAAGGTACGGTGCTCGAGCCCGAGGCAATGGATTCGGAAACCAACAGGCGCAAATTCAGCGAGCCGTTCAAGTTATGCGAGCGCGAAACGGAAGCGGGCACGATCGGTGGGCACTTCTCGCTGACGGGCGCGCATTCGTCGGGACCGTTCGTATCGGTGGTAATCGGCGTCGAATGCGTGTAACCGTAAAGATTAAATGTGTGATTCAGATCGGTTGTCCAGCGCCGAAAAGAGTAGTCAGAGTTGGAGGGGGCGAAGAACTGCTGAAAATTGGCGGAGTAATTGAGCTGGAAATGTTCCCCGAACGACGGCTGTAGGCGAAAACCTTCGCCGAGTTGGATGAAACTGGGCTGGCTGGTCAATCCGGGCGCTGTCGCATTGGTGTAGAGAGTTTCGATCGAGGGGAAGGATTGTTCGTACTCTCCCCTGAGGTTGACGAAGCGCCCGTTCACTTCGCCAAGCAGCGCTACGTTCAACTTGCGAATGGCGGACCATTCGAGAACTGGTTTAATAACGTCGCCTCCAATAATTGTTTGCGTCATGCCGAACACGGAGGCGCCGGCCTGGGCGGAGTTGTTGCCCAGTCCGTAGAAATTTATTTTGTTCAGTGAAATCGACTGCGCATAGAGGTTGAAGACCGTGTAAGGATGTACCAGGTTGACCTGGGGCTTCCGCTTCTTAGCAGGAGTCGCTTCGGCTGCTAGCCCAGATGGCGGAACTGTAGGCGTGATGACGTGAATTTGCTCATGCGGAGTGTGGATCATCTTCATGTAACCGCCGGCCCGCCATGAGGCGTTGGTCGAAGCTACGGCGTCAACGTCCCAGGTCATCCGCCAGTTCCTTGTGTTCTTGTCAGCAACGAATGCACCGCCGAGGCCAAATCCGTTTTGTGGGGGCAGGCTTCCCGCGGCAATGTGCAGGGGATGGTCGGTGAAGAGTTCGTAGGCGCACCCGGTCACCAGGCTGAAGTCGAATTTGTTGCAGGCGTCGGTGACTCGTTCCCCCTCGCGGCGAAAATCCGCCTGCAGCCGGCTCTCTTGAGCAAGAGCAGCCACAGACGAGAGCAATATCAAGATGAGCACACTCCATCGCATACCGTCTCCAACAACGCCGAGAGTTACTAAGTCGTCGATCCAGTCTTTTTCTTGGGACTACGCTTCTTTGCTTTCCGACTTACTTTGGATTTTTCTGGTATTCCGTCGCTAGCAACTGCCGCGATGGCGATTCCGCGAGTGGGTTTTTTTGCGGCAGCCTTATGCGCCTCGTGGATTGCAGTTGTCACCTGCCGAATGTACTCGGCCGCCTCGCCTTCCGTCTTAATGGCATTGATGTAAATGTCAGTCCGGTGCCGGACGGGCAGGTTTCTCTCGGCGCCGTGCAAGTGCTGCACCTGTGCTTTCAGCAGCGCATTCACCGGCCGATCGGGATTCATCGCGATCTTTAGATCTGGCCTGGGTACGTGGATGAGAGTCATCGACTCGCTCCTCCTTGGTGGTCTCTTATCAGAGATTTCTTCAGCACAGCTGGAGTCACGTAAGCACTAAACGTCGAAGTCGGGACAGTCGGTTCGCATGGTATCCAGCGAAAGCAGATTGCGCGCGGGGTCGACTGGCGCCACATTTGGTTCAATGAAAACATCAGCGTTGCTTTCGCGTGGCGAGCGCGGCGAGTAACTGCCGAGAAAAAACCTGGTGATCGTCGCGGGAATGGAAGCGTGATCAAAGACGCGGCTGCTCACCACGGTTCCCTTCGGAATCCACGGCGAAACTAGAATCGCCGGAACACGCACGCCCAAGCGGTCAAAGGCAAACGGCTGACCGGTCCCCGTGTCATTCGCCGAGGCTGTAAATTGGTCGGGCGGACAAGCCGGAGGGACAACGTGATCGTAGATACCTCCATGTTCGTCGTAAACGATGAGGAGAGCGGTGCTTGTCCACAAGTCCGCGTTCTGCT
>Ga0302274_10002859_pt1 | contig 15565 bp, 12 predicted proteins | sample III_Bog_N2_1_FD_198755 | JGI IMG/M metagenome (GOLD analysis project Ga0302274, IMG submission 198755) | Peat permafrost microbial communities from Stordalen Mire near Abisko, Sweden - III_Bog_N2_1 | ecosystem: Environmental > Terrestrial > Soil > Wetlands > Peat | place: Sweden: Abisko...
GCGCGAGTGTACACATGCTCGACCAGATCAAGGTGGAATACTACGGCACGCACATGCCGATCAATCAGCTTGCCCAGGTTTCGACGCCTGAGGCGCAACTGATTTTGATTGCGCCTTTCGATCCGACGATCGTGAAGGAGATTGAAAAGGCGCTGCAGGGCGCAGATCTTGGCCTGAACCCGCAGTCGGATGGCAAGGTGATTCGCATTCCTGTGCCGCCCATGACCGAGGAACGGCGACGCGACGTGGTGAAGCATCTGAAGAAGGTTCTGGAAGAGCACAGAACGGCGGTGCGCAATGTGCGGCGCGATGGGAACGATGCTTTGAAGAAGCTCGCCAAAGACAAGAAGATCAGCGAGGACGACGAGAAGCGGGCGCTTGACGAAGTGCAGAAGATGACCGATCAGGAGATCCTGCGGATGGAGGAACTCTCGGCTAAGAAGGAAATTGAAGTGATGCAGGTTTGACTTCCGGAAAAACACCTCGAAAACTGCCTGTTTTGAAGCGAAAAGTGCCATTTTTTGACACTAAATCGACGAAAAAGGCGTGTTTTTGAGGGTGTTTTTCTCCTCAATCGGACGATTTACGCCCTCTGAGAATCAACTATATTCTACTGATTACATAGCACTTATCCCCTCGCACCCAGCCACTGACCATCCTCAAAAATGCGTGTTTTCGGGGGGGGGAGGGGGTGGGGGTCCGCGTTTTTTTTGGGGTTCTTGCATTGTTCGGCCGCTCTGTTTCCCTATCCCATTGTGCTCTAAGAGAGAGATATCCTCTGCAATCCGGAAAAACGAATTTAGCCCTAAGAGCCCGAGTTGGGAAAATCGCCGCCGCCTGGGAGCGAGTTGTGCCAAATCATAAATATGGGCATAATAGGTTTGGCTTCGAGCGCCACTGCGCTCGCAAACCTAATCTCGACGCAGCACCGGAGGAAGTTATGTTGCCGATTGCACATAGTCCGATGACGTTGAGCCCGCTCGCCGCCGACTAATCCAGCCGGTTGGCTGGCTGGCTCCCTCATTCAATCCATTATTTAAAGCTGCAAGCGCACTTTTGCGTCTGCTGGCTCTGCGCGTCCGCGCGCAATAGGGGAGCTTTGTTTTGAGAAGGAAAAGTCGCAAAGGAAGAGGAGCGGAGTTCACAGATTCGGATTTCGCAGAAGCTCTCGACGGAGAGAGCAACACAAATCGGTCAAGCGAACGGCAGGCGCTCCGGAAAACCCAACAATTCTGCCGGCAGGTGCAGCGGGCGCTTAATCTGGCGCTCTCTGATTCCGGCGTGGAAGATCTCGGATTCGAGTTGTTTGTCGATCAGGTCTCGCCCGGACCTGATTGCGGTCATCTGCTGGTTCACATTGCTGTGCCGGATGGGCATTCCATCGCCGACGCGATGAATGCACTGCGTAGCGATGCATCGCGGCTGCGTTCCGAAGTGGCGATGGCGATCGCGCGAAAGCGGGCGCCCGAGCTGATGTTTATGCCAGCTTGGTCAGGAGGTGGAAGTGATGAGTAATTCATCATTGGCTTCCTTACGGAGTTGGTTGACCGCACCAATGGACCGGGATGTGTCGGAGGCGATTGACCGCCTCCGGCGCTCCCCGGACGTTCTTGAAGTCGCGGTAATGCCCGATGTTCATCTCGCAGTAGATGTGTGCATCGGTGTGGTTCTCGCGACGTCTCACCTGATTTACCCGCAGGCAGTTGGAGGCGACATTGGATGCGGGATGCTGGCGGTTGCGGTTGATCTGGAAGCATCCGCGCTTCGGAATCCAAAGACTGCCGCTCGGCTGCTCACTGCCCTTGGGCAAGCTGTGCCAGCACGCAGACGCAACCGGGACGCGTTGCTCGCTCAGCACCCGGACCTGGAGAGCGAGCGTCTGAGCGATCCAAGTCTGGAGTCGTTTTGCCGTAAGGAGGGAGAACTTGAGTTTGCAACTCTTGGCGGTGGTAATCACTTTCTTGAGTTGCAGGCAGATGAGGAGGATCGGGTGTGGATCACCGTGCATAGTGGGTCTCGCGCTCTTGGACAGGCGATCCGGGACCATCACATGCAGTATGCGCAAGCGACCGAGGGCAGGCTTCGTGTGCTCGATGCGGAATCGGACGACGGCAGGGCGTATCTTCACGACGTGATGTGGGCGCGGCGATTTGCGGCCGCGTCACGGAAGGCCATGGCGGAAGAAACCGGCAAAGTGTTGACTCGAACATTGAAGGGAGGCATCTGCTGGGACACGATGATCCGCACCGATCACAATCACGTTGCGTACGAGGTTCACCGCGGGCGTGGACTGTGGGTGCATCGCAAAGGCGCGATGCACGTGGAGGCCGGAGAGGTCGGAGTTCTGCCCGGGTCGATGGGCAGCAACAGCTTTCATGTAGAGGGGTGTGGGTGCGAAGATGCGCTGTGTTCAAGTGCTCATGGCGCGGGAAGAGCCATGAGCCGGGGCGCGGCACGGAGTCGGTTCAGCGATCGAGATCTGCAGCGCCAGATGGAAGGGGTCTGGTACGACTACCGTTTGACGGCCAAATTGAGGGACGAAGCTCCGCGCGCCTACAAGGACATTCGCGCAGTCCTGAAGGCGCAGAGGGAACTGGTGAAAGTGATCCGAACGCTGAGACCGGTACTGAACTACAAGGGCGTTTAACAATAGGCTGACTCCTGGGCTTCCTTGCGCGTGCTGGGAGTCAGCAATCAATACGAAGCGATTCAGAAATCTGTCCAGAGTGATTGCCCTAACCCTGATCTTCTACTTCCGGGGGCGTTTGTAGAAGGGGATGGGGACTTGTTTGGCGCGGACCTGGTTGGCGCGGCATTGGACGATTACGTCTGCGCCGCTGGCGGCTACTTCCGGTGGGACCAGCGCGAGGGCTATGTTGGTTTTTAGAAATGGGGCGGGGCTGCCCGACGTGACTGTGCCGATTTCTTTGCCCTCTAAATCATGGACTGTGTAGCCGTCTCGGGCGATGCCGCGGTCTACCATTTCAAGGCCTACAATTTTGCGTTTGGGGCCGCCTGCCGCCTGCACCGCGAGCAAGGCATCGCGGCCGATGAAGTTGCCCTTGTCGAGCTTGAGCCAGCGGTCGATTCCGCCTTCGAATACGTTGATGTCCTCTGAGATTTCGTGGCCGTAGAGGCTCATGCCGGCTTCAAGGCGCAGCGTGTTGCGTGCTCCCAGGCCGCAGGGACGGATGGCGAACTCCTGGCCAGCTTCCATGAGGGCATTCCACATCTTGACCGTGGTGGGCTCGTCGGCGGGGAGATAGACTTCGAAGCCGTCTTCACCGGAGTAGCCGGTGCGGGCAATGAGGACGTTGGGGATGCCGGCGACCGTGCCGAAGGTGAACCAGTAGTTCTTGATGGCGGCGAGATCGACCTTGGTGAGCTTCTGCAGGGTCTCAAGGGCGCGTGGGCCCTGGACGGCGAGCTGTGAATAGTAGGGCGAGTAATCGCTGATGTGGATGGAGGGGAATGTGCCGACCTGCTTGCGAATCCAGGCGTAGTCCTTCTCGGTGGTGCCGGCGTTGACGACGAGGAGGTAATCGTTCTCGCTGAGGCGATGGACGAGGATGTCGTCGACGAATGTGCCCTGCGGGGTGAGGAGCGCGGAGTAGTGTGCCTGGCCGTCTTTGAGGCGGGCGGCGTCGTTCATGGTGATGTGCTGAACGGCGGCGAGGGCGCCGGGGCCGCGGAACTGGATTTCGCCCATGTGGCTGACGTCGAAGAGGCCGACGCCGGTGCGGACGGCGAGGTGCTCGGCGATGAGCCCGCCGCCGGGGCCGGGGTACTCGACCGGCATGTCCCAGCCGCCGAAGTCGACCATTTTGGCCTTGAGTGCGCGATGGGTGGCGTTGAGGGCGGTTTTCTTGAGGGGAGCGGCGACGGCATCAGTCATTGGGATCCTTTGGGTGTTCCTGTACTCTTTTCACGATAGGGAGTGAGTGTGTCCGGGGTCAACCAACCTGCAGTGCGGCATTGGAAGAAAGGTTTGGAATTACAGTCGAACAGCCCGTGGCTAAAGCCAATTTGACGACGAGCTGTAGTCAGGGGCCTGAAGGCCCCTGCTCCCTCCGTTTCGCACCAGTGCGATTTGGAGAAAGGTTGAGGGGATGAATCATTTTCGGGGAGTGCTGATGCTCATTGCGTCCGTCTTTGCGTTTTATAAAGGGTGGAAGATTCATACGGGGTCGACTGCGCTGCTGGGGTATGGGCTGGGCGTGATGGCGCTTGGGCTGGCGATTTGGCATTTGACAAGGCCGGCGGCGCAAAGGCGCTTGCCCGGGCCGCACATTTAGGCTGGAGACGATGCCGACCCTCCATAACCGTATTCAGGGGCGAAGTCTGGAACCATTGGCGGCATTAAGCGATGGCAATTTTGCCGTGGCCATGAACTTTGTTTGCGGGTTGTTTTCAATTATCAGGGGGCGAGGAGGAGTCGAATCAGCGCGGGGAAAGGGCCGTTGTTGTTTGTTGCGTAGAGCGTCAAAAGAATCACGACCACTATTCCGATTACTTGTCCCCAAGGGAATCTGCGCGCTTTCGCTTTGGGCTCCTCGTCCACGCCTCACATTCTCTCATTGCCATGATTGGGCTGCAAGCTTCAAAGGGCGAACAGGAAACGCGTTATAGGCCCGCAAGATGCTGCGGGCGGCTAGCGGAAGCGCGTGGAAATTCGTACTGAACCCCCTAGGATTCTTTGCGTTCCGCTTGCCAGATTCCGGGAGTGGGGACTAGGCTGTTGGTATGCGTCGATGTCGCTAACACCGCCCTGGTGCCAGCCGCGATGCGAACGTGCGCTCGACGAGAGTACGCTTTCATAGGCCTGACAGCTTCAAATCTCCAAAAACGGGCCAAGCACTGAGATCAGGCCCCACTCCAAAACAGGCTTCACCCCAAAACATTTGAAAGACGCCGGAGCATCTCTCCGGGAAGAGGAGAACATTATGGCGCGCATTGCCGCGGACGTTACTGAACTGATTGGCCACACCCCGCTGGTGCGGCTGAACCGCATTGCGGCGGGACTGCCTGCAACCATTCTGGCTAAGCTGGAGAGCCAGAACCCCCTAGCGAGCGTGAAGGATCGCATTGGCCTGGCGCTGATTGAGTCTGCCGAAAAGGCGGGGAAGATATCGCCGGGCGAGACGGTGTTGATTGAGCCGACTAGCGGCAACACGGGAATTGCACTGGCGTTTATTGCGGCGGTGAAGGGCTACAAGCTGATTTTGACGCTGCCGGAAACGATGAGCCTGGAGCGGCGTGTGTTGCTGCTGGCTTTTGGCGCGGAGATTGTGCTGACGCCCGGGCCGAACGGCATGAAGGGAGCTGTGGCCAAGGCCGAAGAGATTCTGGCAAAGACGCCGAACGGTTTTATTTTGCAGCAGTTCAACAACCCGGCGAACCCGGCGATTCACTATGAGACGACAGGACCGGAGATTTGGGAAGACACGGACGGCAAGGTTGACATTCTGATTTCTGGCGTGGGCACGGGGGGCACGATTACGGGCGTTGCCAAGTACATCAAGGAGCGGAAGCCGGAGTTCAAAGCGATTGCAGTTGAGCCGGCGGACAGCCCGGTGCTTTCAGGCGGGAAGCCCGGACCGCACAAGATACAGGGTATCGGTGCGGGATTTGTGCCGGGAGTGCTGGACACGAGCCTGATTGACGAGGTGGTGCAGGTGACGAACGACGAGTCGATTGCGCTGGCTCGGCGGCTGCCGCTGGAGGAAGGGCTGTTTGTGGGGATTTCATCCGGAGCGGCACTGGCTGCGGCGTTGAAGGTGGGCGCGCGGCCGGAGAATGAAGGCAAGGTGATTGTGGTGATTCTGCCGAGCTTTGGCGAGCGGTATCTTTCGAGCATTCTGTTCGAATCGCTGCGGCAGAAGGCGCTGGCTTTGCCGACCGAGCAGATTGGGGTGGTTGCTACGGTATAGGCGTTCTGCATCCGGCGGGACGAGGTTTGTTTCGCCGGGTGCTACCGTGCGATTTGGTACGGCGAATGGCGGTCTGCAGGGGCTGAAGCCCAACTCAATTTATTGACTTTATCGGCACGACTAAAGTCGTGCCCTGGCACTTTTCGCGGCTCCGGACGCGTTTAGACAGTGCGGTCGAGACGCCCGCACGACAGCCGGTCTAGAGACCGGCGCTACAGATTGTGTAGTTGGGTTTGTGACGCCATGAACTTGTTCGAACGAATCAGCGAAGACATTAGCTCCATACGGGAGAGGGATCCGGCTGCGCGGTCCTGGCTGGAGGTGTTTTTTTGCTACCCCGGTTTGTGGGCGGTTTGGTTTCATGTTGTGTCGCATGCGCTGTGGCGGGCGAAGCTGCGGCTGGCGGCGCGAATTCTGTCGCAGGTGGCGCGATTTTATACCGGGGTAGATATTCATCCCGGGGCGCTGCTGGGGCGTCGCCTTTTTATCGACCATGCAACCGGAGTGGTGATTGGGGAGACGGCCATTGTGGGAAGCGACGTGACGATCTACCAGGGAGTGACGCTGGGCGGGACCGGTAAGGGACACGGGAAGCGGCACCCGACGGTGTGCGACGGCGTGTTTATTGGGAACAACGCCAACGTGCTGGGGAACATTACAGTGGGCGAGAACTCGCGGGTGGGGGCGGGATCGGTTGTGCTGTCGGATGTGCCGCCGAATTCGACGGTGGTGGGTGTGCCGGCGCATATCGTTTATCGCAATGGGGAGCGGGTGCTGATTACCGATCCGCATGACATCAAGGACCCACTTTCTGATGCGCTGATTGCGCTGTCGGCGCGGGTGGAGGCGATGGAGATGCGGACGGGGAGTGCGCCTGCCGCGGCCGAGCCGTTTGCCGCGGAGGCTGCGGAGCGGGAGGCTTACCGCGAGCAACTGGAGAGAATGCGTGAGTATGTTTCGATGGGCGAGGGGATTTAAGTACAGGGAATAGGGAACAGGGAACAGGGATCAGTTGGGTTGTTCCGGGCTCCTAAGCTCGGTTCGGTATGAATCTTTGGGTTCGACCTAGCAGGGGTGAGAGAGCTCGACGATTACATTACAGGATTAGCCATAATGCACTAAAGTGAATGGGTTCTCACTTTCAATATGGGGTTTCGCCTGTTGCTGGGTCTTCGTTCGCTTCTTGTAATTCTTCTCGCGCTTCCTTCTGCTGCGCATGCGGCGACCCGCGTTCAGACGGCGCCGGTTCCCACGGAAATGCGGTCGAATGCTTATACCGTGAAGGTGAATGGGCAAGCTGTGGACGTGGCCCATGCGGCCGCTAATTATGAGTGGGTTTCATTCGATATAACCGGGCCGGTGGATATTTCTGTCACTGCTGCCGAGGCGGGATTCTGGGATCGCGGGGTGGATGTTCAGCCTTGGCGGTTGGGCATCCGGCCGGTGCGCGAGGGGCAGACGATCCGGTTTCATCTGGCGGGTCCTGCGAAGCTTTCGATCTCGCGGCCGGGGGACTTTTTGAATCAAGCGAAGATGCTGTTTGTATTTGCGGGAACGCCGCCTCCGGCGCCGCCAACGGGTCCGAATGTGCATATTGTTCCGGCTGGGATTCATCGGGAGAGTTTGAACCCGAAGTCCGGAGATACCTACTATCTTGCGCCGGGTGCGTTCATCTTTGGCAGCCTGAACCTTTGGAAAGTTGGCGGGGTGAAGGTGCTGGGGCGGGGCACGATTGTGTATGAGGGGTCGCAGGATCCGACGACCGATGAGGGCTGGATGCAGAAGCCGGATTGGCATTGCATTGGATCGCTCGAAGCGAGAAACGTGACGATCGACGGGGTGACGTGCATTGTGAGGGCGCGGACGTGGTCGATCCAGATGAAGGATTCGAACGGATTCACGTTTGACGATTTGCGGGTGATTGGCGGGAATCCGGGGAACGCGAATCAGGATGGGATGGACTGGCTGGGAGGCGGGGGCACGATTGTGCGCGACGCATTCATCCGCGCGTCGGATGATGACTTTGGGATTCAGGGAAACTGGGACGGGTATACCGAGGAAGCGATTCTGGCTCCGGGCAAGGATGTTGAGAACATCCTGATTGAGAACAGCGAGCTGTCTACGAGTATTTCAAACATTGTGCGACCGGGATGGCCGCGAAAGACTTTCAACTCGCGGAACTTTACGCTCAGGGATTCGGACATTCTGCATGCGGGGATTGGGGCGTGCGGGCAGACGTTTGCGCTGCTGGGATTCTGGGGCGCAAACCACGCTCACGGGGAACACTCGAACTATACGTTTGAGAATTTGTTTTTGGACGATTGGTACTCGCTGGTGCAGATGCAGATGGACCAGGATGTGAGCTTGCCGGGGCTGCATGACTTTACGTTTCGGAACATATGGGCGCTGGATCAGCCGCCGCTTGCGAGTTCGACACTCATTGGCGATGTGTCTGGTGTGACGTTTGACAATGTGAAGATAGGACAAAGCGTAGCCCCATCGGATGCGACTCTGCCGCTGATTGTGTCGGCTGGGGCCAAGCTGCCGAACTTTGCGCCCAGACATAATCCGGAAGCGAGCTTCACGCTGGACCCACCGGTTTTTGGGCCGGGACAAAAGGTGACGTTTACCGCGAAAGACGAGCCGGGGGGGCGGTACATATGGCTGTTTGGCGACGGGACACAGGGCAGCGGACGCGTGGTGAGCCATCAATTTCCGGACGCTGAAGGCACCATGCTGGATGGTGCGGCGTTGGGGGCGGGGCGCTTCCGCGTGCTGTTGCATGTTGTCGACAAGGCGGGCAGGCAGGATTGGGCGGCGCAGGGGGTGGTTGCGGTTGGCAAATGGTATGAGGCGGCGAGTGCAGTGGTGACGACGGTTCCGGGGCTGGCATGGCAGATTTATCCGGGAGACTGGACGGAGTTGCCGGACTTGACGACGCAACATTCGGTGTTCAATGGCGAGTCGCTGAATGTGGCGGCGGATGCACATGGATTCGTGCGTTATACGGCTGCATGGGATGGGTTCATCGACATTCCGGCGGATGGGGGATACACGTTCCATCTTCTTGATCGGGACGGTGCGCGGCTGGTGATTGACGGGATGCAGGTGGCGAAGACGGGGCCTCCGTTTGCCCAGGTGTGCGGTGCGCCGGGGAATGCGATGCGGTACGATCGCGGTTCGCTGGGGCTGCGTGCGGGCAGGCATGTGCTGCACGTGGAGGGATTGCACTCTGCCAGCGATGGTGCTCCGCGCCTGCTTTGGGAGGGACCGGGGCTGCCGCTTACCGATGTGCCGCAGGCGGCGTATCGCCGTCTGCGGCAGGATCAGTTGACGCGATAAGAGCTCGGCGGTGTTCGGCTCAGATAAAGTCCTGCTTGCGGGATTGAATGTGGAAGGCGCCGCCTATAAGGAGCGCGATCAAGGCGAATTCGATTGACAGGGTGATAGTGGCTGTCGGGGTCCAATAGATCTGAGTCCCGAAGAGTCCTTCTTTGATGCCCGGAAGGTGGGCTACGAGGTAGCCGACGACGTTGAGGGCCAGGTTGCCGGTGACCATGGCGGAGATGGACCAGGGTTTGGATTCTGTGACCAGTGCGGTTACGAGCATGAGGCAGGTGCTTAACAGGATCTCGACGGCCATGATGATGGCAAAGGCGAAAAAACCATGAATGGCCGGCGTGAGGACAATCAAGGTGAGAGAACCTGCGAGCATGGTGAGCCAGAAAGGGATGAAAAGTAGGAGATTTCCCACGATCTTGGAAGTGGTGTACTCGAGATAGGAGATGGGCAGGGTCATAGCAAACGCGAGCGTCTGGTTTTCCCGCTCACCAAGGACATTACCCATCACCGTCATTGCGCTGATCATGACCATGACAGTGACCAGAAGAATGAGGCCGATGGTGAAACCAGCCTGTGTGCCGGTAAAGACGATGCCGAACGATACCGCGCCGCCGGCGAATGCGAGCAGAATTGCTGTGCGCTGAAAATGCCAATCCTTGAGAATCAGCGTTTTAATCATTGAATAGTTCATGCGGTGAGCCGCTCCCTTCTGCAGTGCACATTGGCAACGAAGATTTCTTCGAGGGTCATGGTGTCGACGGCCTGAACGGTGGCACCGAGGTCATTGCAGGCGGAGACCATGGCCGGCTCGAAACGGTTGGTGGTGAGGACGGGAAGACGGCCGCTTCCGCCCACTTCGACAACACCCGGCAGGCGCGGGAGGACGGTGTCTGGAGGAAGCAGGAGCCGCAGTCGACGCCAGCGATCGAGGAAGGCCTCTTTGTTGTCGGAATCGATGATGCGGCCGCGATCGATGAATGTGATCTGATCGGAAATCTGCTCGACATCGAGGGTGTTGTGCGAGGAAAAGAGGATGGTGCGATCCTCGTCGGCGAGTACAGCCATGAGCTCCTGCAGCACCTCGTGGCGAGCTACAGGATCGAGGCCGGTGGTGGGCTCGTCGAGTACCAGCAGGCGGGGACGGCGGGCGAGAGCGAGCAGGAGCGCCGCTTTGACTCGCTGGCCGTGCGACAGGCCTTTGATCTTCTGCTGCGGCTTGAGATCGAAGCGCTGAACCAGCTTGTCGGCGTAGGACTGGTCCCAGCGCGGATAGATGGGCCGGAGAAAGTCCATGTGCCAGGCGAGGGTAGCCGGACCGTAGAGGCGCATGTCTTCCGAGACAAACCCAATGTCGAGCTTGGCTGCTGCCTGATCGGAGGGCATGGGATGACCAAGAACCTGCACGGAGCCCTGGTCCTGATGAACCAGGCCCATGAGGATGCGGATGGTGGTGGATTTACCTGCGCCGTTGGCGCCGATAAAGCCCATGATGCTGCCGGTGGGCAGTTCAAGGTCGATGTTTTCAAGGGCAAAGTGAGTGTATTTCTTGCTCACTCCCTTGAATTGAACGGAGAGGTGATTCATAGGGTCTCCTTGGTATAGCGGGCCTCAATGAGCCGATTTGAGGCTTCTTTTGTGCGGTGGGCGATTTCGTCGCTGCTGAGTCCAAGCAGGTCGCCAAGCCGGGCCACCTGCTCAAGGTGCTCGGAAAATTCTTCATGGAAGAGCCGCGGGGCGAGGTTCGGATTGGGGGCCACGATGGAGCCCTTGCCCTGCTGGGTGAGGATGACGCCTTCGCGCTCGAGTTCAAGGTAGGCGCGTTTTACTGTGATGACGCTGACGCTCAGAGACACAGCGAGCTGGCGGATGGAGGGGATTTCTTCTCCGGGGGCCCATTCACCGACGGCGACGCGTTGCTTGATCTGCTCCATGATCTGGAGGTACATCGGGCGACCGTCGGATTGGGAGATGAGAATGTCGCTGTGCATGTTGATATACTGAGTATACACAGTATATGTACACAGTCAAGAGAAATATTTGTGGGAATTGCCGGGTTTGCGGGATAACAGGAAGCCTGGGACGCAAGCTGAACAAAACAAAGGGAACGGTTGACAGTTCAGCTTTCCCGCCTTCGCGCCAGAAAGAAGGCGCGAAAACGGGGCACGGTGCTTTTGTGACTGGTCAGGCAAGTGCTCATTCGGCAGGAGAAGGGAGTCTCAGCCTCTTACTGGGGAAGTTGCGTGTTGTCCCAGCCGCCGCCCAGGGAGCGAATTAGGGCTACGCTGTCGACGAACTGGCGGGTTTGAAGGTCGACGGCGGTGCGCTGATTCTGGATGAGGGTGGTTTCGGCGGTGAGAACTTCGAGGTAGCTGGTGACGCCGCCTTTGTAACGCAGACTTGAGACCTCGTAGGAGTGCTGTGCCGATGCGACTGCCTTCTGCTCCGCAGTGGTTTCCTGCTCGAGAATTCTGAGTCCGGAGAGCTGATCTTCGACATCGTTGAAGGCGAGGAAGATGGCGCTCTTATAATTTGTGACCTGGGCCTCATAGGTGTGGCGAGCCTGGTCGGTCAAGGCATGGCGCTGGCCGGCGTCGAAGAGGAGCTGCGTTGCCTGGCCGCCGAGTGTCCAGAGAGCGCTTGGCCCCTGAATCCAGGTGCCGAAGTGGGTGCTTTCAAAGCCTCCGGTGGCGCCGAGGCTGATGGTGGGATAGAAAGCGCTGGTGGCGATCCCGATTTGTGCGTTGGCGGCGGCGGCGCGGCGCTCGGCGGCGGCAATGTCGGGGCGACGCTCAAGGAGCTGGGACGGAATTCCGATGGGGATTTGGGGCAACGGCCCATCAAGCGGCGAAAAAGGAATGCTGAACGTGGGCAGTTTGTAGTCGGCGATGGTACCGACAGCGTGTTCGTATTGAGCGCGCGCCACACCTACATCGACCAACTGGGCGCGGGTGGTTTCGAGCTGGGTGCGGGCTTGGGCGACATCGACTTCCGTGGCGACTCCACCCTTGAGGCGACGCTGGGCGAGGTCGAGCTGACTTTCGAGGTCCTTGATGGTGGCGTTGAGCAGCTTGATTTGAGCGTCGAGGCCGCGGAGTTGGAAGTAGTCCGTGGCCATGGTGGCTTGCAGGCTTAGGTTCACGTTGGCCATGTCGGCTGCGCTGGCCTGGGCGGTATCGTGTGCTGCCTCGACGGTGCGACGGATGCGACCCCAGAGGTCTGGTTCCCAACTTGCCTGGCCAGCGATCGAAAGGTCGTTGTAGTTGGAATCTGTCGATTGGGTGGTGAGGGGCTTGTTAGCCGAATTCTTGTAGTGCACGACGGAAGGACCGACGGAGAGCGTGGGATAGAGAGCAGCGCGGGCGACGGTGACCTGATCCCGGGCGGCGAGATAGGTTTCAAGCGCACCTTTGAGGCCCTGGTTGTAGGTGGCGATGCGCTCTTCAAGGGCGTTGAGCTGGGGATCCTGATAAACCTCCCACCATTTTCCTTTGAGCATTCCGTCGGAGGGGTTGGCGGGCTGCCAGCCGCCGCCTGCGGGATTGGGGGGCGGGACGACTACGGCGGTTGCGCCGGATTCTTTATAGACGTCGGGGGCAGTGAAGACGGGGCGGTTGTAGTTGGGGCCTACGGGTTTGCAGCCGGTGAGGAGGCCGAGGGCGAGCAGTCCCGCAGGGGCTAAAGCCCGACCTATTTTATGGGTTTTATCGGCACGACTGAAGTCGTGCCCCTTCGCACATATACTTCCAGCTCGAGTTTCTTCGCAGCCGGTGAAGTCGTGCCCTTTCAAGGCACTCGATATTTTGGCAGCAAGAGGAGCCGGCATGGCTACTTTCCTCCTGCGGTGGCGGGACTGCCTGAATCCTCTACGTAGACTTTTTCGCCTTCGATGAGGGAGTCGGGGGGATCCTGGATGACTTTGTCATTTGCGCCGATACCGTTCACGATCTGGACGGTTGCGCCATCGTCCTCCCCGATAAGGACGGGGACGAGATGGGCGATGTTGCCGTTGACGACCGTGCCCACGCGCATGCCTTCCTTGCGAAAAATGAGGGCGGCGGAGGGCACGATGAAGGATGAGCTGGAAGCAGTGTTTTTGAAATGGACCTGGGCCAGAGAGCCGGGAAGAAGCTCTCCAGTGCGGTTATCGACATCGATTTCGACGAGCAAGGTGCGGCTGGTTGGATCAATGGAGTCAGAGGTGCGGACGAGTGTTCCCTGGTAGATCTTTCCTGGGTGTTCGGCGAAGGTGAGGTCGATTTTGGAGCCGCGCGTCACGCTCTGCGAATAGAGCTGGGGCAGGTTGGTGTAGACACGCAGGGTTTGGATGGCCTGGAGGTGAAAGAGCTCGTTCGCCCCACCTTCGGTGATCAATTGGCCGGTGTCGACGTTGCGAGCAGTGACGACGCCGTCAAAGGGCGCGTAGATCTTTTCGAAGGACTGGAGTTCCTTGAGGCGCTGGACGTTGGCCTGGGCGGACTTGACTGCTGACGAGGTGGTGGCGGCCTGGGTTGTGAAAGTTTCTGTGTCCTGACGGGAAACTGCGTCGGACTTGACGAGGTCGGTGTATCGGTCGGCCTGAGCTTTGGCGTTGCCAGCGCTGGCTTGTGCGGTGGTTAGATCGGCTTCGGCCTGGGCGAGTTGCTGGTCGAGCTCGGGAGTGGCGATTTCGGCGAGGAGCGCGCCTTTTTTCACCCTTGCGCCGATATCGTAATACCACTTTGTGAGGTAGCCGGAGGTGCGGGCGTAGATGGGTGCGTCGGTGTAAGCGGTGACGTTGCCGGGAAGGAGAAAGGTATCGACCGGCGCGCCGGGTTTAGCGGTCGCGGTGATTACGGAGGGCGGGGCTAGCTCCTGGGTGTTGTTGGCGAGGACAGTTTCCGCGGACCTGCGGCTCAGGACGCCCCAGACGCCAAGCCCGATGGCTACGACGAGGACCAGGACGACGCCGATGAGGGCTTTGCCGGGCGCGATGGGTTTCTGCTCGGGCGCGGACGAGAGGTCGTGAGCGGAGTGACTGGGGGTTTGCGGGTTGTTATTAGGTTCATTGGTCATAGCGTAGCTACTCCCCGAATTCTTCAAATTCGTCGATGGTTCCGGCCCGGGCTGGGCCTTGCGATGCTTTTCGGCGGCTTTCAAGCCAGCCGTGCACCACGGAGAAGGATGCGGGCACAAAGAAGAGCGTGGCGACGGTCGCGAGCAGGAGGCCACCGATGACAGCACGGCCGAGGGGAGCGTTTTGCTCGCCGCCGTCGCCCAGACCGAGAGCCATGGGCACCATGCCGATGATCATGGCCATGGCTGTCATGACGACGGGACGGAGACGAACAAAGCCGGCATTCAGTGCGGCCTTACGCGCGTCGCCGACAAGGACTTCCAACTGCTCACGGGCAAAGGTGACTACGAGGATGGAGTTGGATGTTGCGACACCCATGCACATGATGGCGCCGGTGAGCGCCGGGACGCTGAGGCGGGTGTTGGTGAGGAAGAGGAACCAGACAATGCCGGCGAGCGCGGCGGGCAGGGCCGCGATGATGAGGAACGGATCGAGCCAGGATTGGAAGTTTACGACGATGAGCAGATAGACCAGCAGAATGGAAAACGCGAGGCCGGTGAGCAGGCCGAGGTAGGAGGCGCGCATGGTCTGGCTTTGGCCGCGGAGGATGAAGTGCGATCCTTTTGGCAGATCGCCGTGGTCCTGGTGGCGCTTGATGATGGCCTGCATGGCGCGGGTGACACTGCCGAGATCGGTGCCGTCGACGTTGGCGTAGATATCGAGGACCGGCTGTACGTTGTAATGGCTGACGGTGCCCAGTTCCGTGCCGGGGACAATGCTGGCGAAGTTGCCGAGAACGTTGACGGGCTTGGGCGTTCCGGGAACATTGGTGCCTGCAGCGCCGTTCTGGGTAGCGGCTGATTGGGGCGCAGAAGCCGGATTGACGGGGAGACTCTCCAGAGCTGAGAGGGTGTCCATGCGGTACTGCGGGGACTGGATGGCAACGTTATAGGTGACGCCGGTTCGCGGGTCGAGATAGAAGTTGGGTGCGGTTTGGAAGCTGCCGCTGAGGGCGACGAGGACGCTTTGCGCGACGTTGGCCTGGGTGAGGCCGATTTCTTCGGCGCGAGTGCGGTCGACATTCACGGTCATATTCGGGTAGTTGAATGGCTGCTGGATGCGGGCATCGGCTGCGCCGGGAACGTAGCGGACTTCATTGAGCATCTTCTCGGCGAGGGTGCGGTTGCCGTAGAGGTCAGGGCCGACGATCTGGATGTCAATGGGGGCGGAGAGGCCGAAG
>Ga0302274_10002860_pt1 | contig 15563 bp, 11 predicted proteins | sample III_Bog_N2_1_FD_198755 | JGI IMG/M metagenome (GOLD analysis project Ga0302274, IMG submission 198755) | Peat permafrost microbial communities from Stordalen Mire near Abisko, Sweden - III_Bog_N2_1 | ecosystem: Environmental > Terrestrial > Soil > Wetlands > Peat | place: Sweden: Abisko...
CCGGCGTTCACAGCCTCAACCGCATCGACGCCGGGTGGAAGGTGACCTTCAAATGGCAGACCGACTTTTTTCGCTTCAGCGCCTACGGCGTAAAACGTCTGCGGAGGCACCAGGCCCACCTTGATGAAGTCGGCGCCTTGCGCCTTCTGCCGATCCACCTCCGCGACGCCTGCCTCGGGCGAGAAGGCGTTGGTTGTCAATAGCACTGGACCCGGCATCGCCAGCAACTTCGGCGCGAAAGTCGATTCGAAGAGCCGGCCCTCGCGCCTCTCTTCAAGCAGGTCAGCCGTGCCATCCATCTGGCGGATCGCGGTGATGCCATTTGCCAGCATCAGCGCCTCGTCCTTCTCGGCTTCAGTGCTGTGCAGAATGTGGGTGTGTGCGTCGACGAATCCGGGAACAAGAAACTTGCCGCCAGCATCAATGACGGGCGGGCCTCCGGACGGCGGAAGAGCTGCCTTGTCTTTCTCAATACGTGCGATTTTTCCCGCGACGATGACGACGGTCATTTCCGGGGCGAGGTGGCCGTCGTGCGTGTCGACTATAGTGACGTGTTTGAGGATCAAATCACGGCCGGAATCGACTAGTGGCGCTGGCTTTTTCGCAGTGGAGCAGCTTATCGCAAGTGCGGCGACCAGGGACATTCCCAGAATAACGACGGTGTTGCTTAGCTTCCTGAGTTTGAAGTAATCGGATCCCGAACGTTCGAACATAAGATCCCAACCGGGCACCAACATTCACTAAACCTATCAGACTCAATCCAGATATTGTTTCGCCATGTATCTAGTGGGAAGGGACGCAATGCTTAGTCGTGTTTTTAGCTGGAATGAAGAAGGCACGCCGATGCTTTCGCTCCGACGTCCACAGGCACCGGAGCCCCAACGTATACTACTTCGGCTATGCGAATGCGATGGATAGGTGTTGTGGTTTTATTGGCGGCTTGCGCGTGCTCGGCGCTGCGCGGGCAGACTGGGTTTGTGCATACCAAGGGCGCTGAACTAGTGGATGGCGCGGGCCAGCCGCTGATGCTGCGGGGAACGAACCTGGGGAACTGGCTGGAGCCTGAGGGCTACATGTTCCACCTGGGTGACGGTGCCCAGAGCCCGAGCGAGATCACGAGGTTTAGCCGGGAGTTGATTGGTCCGGACAACTCGGACGCTTTCTGGAAGGCGTGGCGCGATAACTACATTACTGAAAAGGATCTGGATCGCATTGCGGCGATGGGGTTCAATTCTGTGCGGGTGCCAATGGATTGGAAGCTCTTCGACAGTGACGATGCCGAGGGATTCCGGTTGATGGACCGGCTGGTGACATGGGCGAAAAAAGACCAGGTGTATGTGATTCTCGACTTACACTGCGCGCCGGGCGGCCAGACGGGCACGAATATCGATGACAGCGACGGCTATCCATGGCTCTACGTGGATGCGGGTGCGCAGAAGAAAACAATTGAGATCTGGCGGAGGATTGCGGAGCACTACAGTGCTGATCCGACGGTGTTGGGCTACGACCTGCTGAACGAGCCGATACCGCACTTTCCTGCATTGCAGCGATACAACCGCGATCTGGAGCCGCTGTACAAGAGGATCGGCGCAGCGGTACGCGATGTGGATAAGAATCATGTGCTGATCCTGGGCGGCGCGCAGTGGGATTCGAACTTCAAGGTCTTCGAGAAGCCATGGGATGGGAACGTAATGTATACGTTCCACAAGTACTGGTCGGCTACGGATGCGAGTGTGATCCACGAATATCTGGAGTTTCGAGACAAGTGGCATGTGCCAATCTGGCTGGGCGAGTCGGGGGAGAACAATGACCAGTGGATTGGGGCATTTGTGAAGACGTTGGAAGAGAACCACGTTGGGTGGTGCTTCTGGCCTTACAAGAAGATGGACGCGGGATCGAGCGTGGTGACATTCGATCGGCCCACGGGATGGGATGGGGTAATTGCGGTGAGCAAGATGGCCAGCGGGACTGCGAATGCGGAAAAGCGGATTGCGGCGCGGCCGACGCCGGAAAATGCTCAAGCCGCGTTTGACGATCTGCTGAAAAAGATCGCATTCGAGAATGAGCGGGTGAATACGGGGTACGTAGCGGCGCTGGGAAGAAAGGCGCAGTAGCAAGGCTCGAACGGGTTTTGGTGATTGGAGCGCGGCTGCCCTGGGTGTGTCGCATTCATTCTTAATGTTCGAATCATGGCCATCTGGCGCGATGCGGAACGGCGGGGCTGACGGAGGGCGGCTTAGTCTGTTAGTTTTTGCTTTCCGGAATTGAGCGGTCGCGCAACGCACGGAAGAGTTCCGGACATTCAGTATCTTGTGAGGATCTGACGTGAATCTACGAATTTTGCTGGTGGTTGGGCTGTTGTCGGGTGCGATGGCGAAGGCGGAAGTTACGCTGCCGAAGATCTTGGGAAGTCACATGGTGGTGCAGCGGAATCTACCGGTGCACGTGTGGGGATGGGCGTCGCCGGGCGAAGACGTGAGCGTGGCCTTTCGCGGCGAGACGCGCACCACGAAGGCGGAGAAGCTTGGCCGGTGGAGCGTGTACCTGAAGCCGGGAGCGGCGGGTGGTCCGTTTGAACTGACGGTGAAGGGTGTGCCGGCTATTCCGCCAAACTCGGGTGATATTGCGACAACAACGACGACGATTACGCTGGACGATGTGCTGGTGGGCGATGTGTGGGTGGCGTCGGGGCAGTCGAACATGGAGTTTTCGATGGGCGGTGGATTTGGCGGAGCCACCACGGCGGCGGAGGACTTGCCGAAAGCCGGCATTCCGGAGATCCGGTTGCTGATTGTGAAGAAGCTGGCGAGCGAGTATCCGAAAGGCGATATCGATACCGAAATTTGGCCGGGATGGGCGGCTTCGACGCCGGAGACGGCAAAGAATTTTTCAGCGGTGGCGTGGTATTTTGCGCGGGAGATTGAGCAACGGGAGCATGTGCCGGTGGGGGTGATCGACTCAGTGTGGGGCGGGACGGTGGCCGACACTTGGACGCGGGCCGCTGCTCTGGGCGCAAATGCTGCGCTGGCGCCGGTGTTTGTGGAATGGGGCAAGATGACCGAGCGCGAGGAAAGCGAGCAGTTGCGCGCCAAGGACGAGCAGCGGCAACGCGAAGAGGCGAGGGCGCAGGGCAAGCCGGCTCCGCCGTTTCCGTGGCATCCGCAATTGACGAGCTGGGGCCCGGGGATGCTGTGGAATGGGATGATTGCGCCACTGACGCCGTTTCCGATTCGCGGGGTGATCTGGTACCAGGGCGAGAGCAACAGCGCGCTGGCTCGTGCGCCGCTCTACAAGCAGGTGTTCAGCACCATGATTGAAGACTGGCGGCACGAATGGGGCGTGGGGGATTTTCCATTCCTGTTTGTGCAGATTTCGAATTTCAAATCGGGGCCTGGCGAAGACTGGGCGGAACTGCGGGAGCAGCAACTCAAAACGCTGGCGCTAACGAACACGGCGATGGCGGTGACCATCGATATCGGCAACCCGGACGATGTGCATCCGAAAGACAAGGTGGACGTGGGTCACAGGCTGGCGCTGGCGGCGCGGGCCATTGCCTATGGCGAAGATATCAATTACTCCGGGCCGGCATTCAGACAGGCAACGCCGGAAGGGAATTCAATTCGTGTGTGGTTCGATCACCATGCGAAGGGGCTGGTGGCCAAAGGCGGGGAACTGACGGGATTTGAAGTTGCGGGAGCGGATGGGAAGTTTCAAGCCGCGACAGCGAAGATCGATGGCAACGAAGTGGTGGTGCAAAGTGACGCAGTGGCGGAGCCGCGCTTTGTGCGCTATGGGTGGGCCAACAGCCCCCAGTGCAACCTGTTCAACGGAGAAGGGTTGCCGGCATCGCCGTTTACGTCGGCGGAGTAGGGGTGATGCGCGAAGGCATACCTCAGGGCCTATAGGCCGGGTTGATTTTGCTCGGTTTAAGCCGGGGATAAATCCCCGGCCTACCGGATAAATCCCCGGCCTACCGCACGAATGAGTTTTTCACGAAGCTGTGGAGTCGTGCCCCTTCAAATCCGGACTTATACCCACAGGCTGTCAGGAGATGGCTTCAGCGATCCACGCACCGCCCCAGACGGCGGCCAGGCCGAGAATGAGGCTGCCGACGGCGTAAAGCGACGCAATGGCAAATGCGCCAGAGCGGATCGTGGAGAGGGTCTCCCACTCGTAGGTGGAGAAGGTGGAGTATGCGCCGATGAAACCGATGGGGATGAGATATCTCCAGGCGGGGTTCATGTCGGCACGGCGGCTCATGTAGGTGAGCGAGAAGCCAATGACAATGCACGCGGTGATGTTGACGATCAGCGTGCCATAGGGAAAGCGGATTCCCATGCGTCCGGCGACGGTGGAACCAACCCAATAGCGTGCGATGGAGCCGAGCGCGCCCCCGATGGCGATGAGCAGGTATTTCTGCAAGGCTTCTCCTGTTCCGGTTATACAGCAAACGGCGTTGCGTTCAGGCGCGAGAAACTTCGGACGAGAGCTGGGATGACCAGCTTCTGCCGGTTCGACTTGCGCCGCTCAAGTTGTATTTGGGGGATCGTGCCGGGGAATGGACTACCCGACAGGATACCCTGTCAGGAGTCATCATCTGGATGGGCCGGAAGGGCACAGCCAGCGGTTGACGGCGAACTCCATCGCCACAACGATTGATTTGATTACACGATGCGGCGGCGAAGATGTCAATTCAAAATATGCGTGAGGGCGCGGTCGCGGCTATCGGTCTATAATCCCGCGGAGAGGTTGGGGGGCTTGAAAATGATTCGACACAAATGCTTCATGGGCGTTGCGGCTGCGCTTTTCGGGATGATGACCGCGTGGAGTGCGACGGGGCAGCCACTGACGCCGAAGTTGCAGAATGCGATTGGGCACTGGCAGGTGATGAATAGCGATGGCAGTCCCGGAGGCAAGGTGGATACGTACCTGATGAATGGCAAACTATTTGGGAAGGTGACGGAGGTGCGGCCGGGGCGCACACCAAAAGATGTGTGCGACAAGTGCAGCGGGGAGTACAAGAACCAACTTATTTTGGGAATGATACTGATGCGCGATTTCCATCCGGAAGGAGATGACTGGGTAGACGGAACCGTCGTGGACCCGGAGAACGGCAAGGAATACAAGGGCAAGATGTGGGCGGTCGGGAACGACGGTCTCAAGATGCGGGGATACATTGGGATCTCGCTGCTGGGACGGACGGAAAGCTGGGTCAGGATTCCATAATCACCCGCGGTGCGGCGGATGTTTGCGGGAAGCTCTCACTGGCGCACTGCTTCCCGCCCTTGCCGCAGAAAAAGGCGGCAAGAACGGGGCACGGGCCTTGTTGTGCCGATCCCACTGATTGCGCGATGAGACTGCGCGATGGGTGGGGCACAGCGATTCGTTTGGCGATGGCATACACGAGGCTTGCACCGGCGGTCGCGAAGGTTGGTGAAAATCGCATTGACCGCGGAGAACAAGGGAAATAGACTCAAAAGCTCGCGAGGATTCGATGAAAACGATCAAAACTTCCCCCTGGTTTGCGCTGGTTTGCGCGTGCCTTTTGCTCACGGTAAAGCTGCCGGCACAGGCGAAGAGCGGTTCGGACGAAACGAATCTTTTGTCGTGGGGCGCGGGCGCGGTGGTGGTGGAGATACCTCCATCTTTCGCTGAACACGGTCAATGGTCGGCTGAGGTGTTGTTGGATGAGTTGCCGGCGACGGGATGGGCGACTAAGAAAAATGACATCACGCCGAAGGTCTTTGTGTTTGAGCTCGCGGACATGAGCCAGATCACGAGTCTGAGTTTTGATACGGCTAAGGTCGAGGGTCCCGGGATGGGAGCCAGGAATGTGAAGGTGGAGATATCCAACACCATGAACGGCCCGTATAGCGTGATTGCAACGCCGACGCTGGAGAGGTCGAAGGACCACCAGAGGTTTGGGCTGAAGGCGCCGGCGACCGGGAGATATATTCGGATGACACTGCTCGAAAATTGGGGCGATCCGCAGTATATCGAGATGATGGATGTTTTTGCGTATGGCAAAGTGGTATCGCGGCGCCCGTTGCCGGATAACTCGGGCGTGTTCCATTCGAGCTGCTGCAGCCTGTTCCACATGCAGCAACAGGGTTCTGCGGTGAATGGCTGCTATGAGTACAAGTTTGGACTGATTGAAAACGGAGGATTCGACGGGCGGGTGTTGCGGTTCAATTGGTCGGAGGCCGACGGCAACGGCGTGAGGCAAAGCGGCCCGGCGATGTTGATTTTCGCGGACGATGGGCAGTCGTTTACCGGGTACTGGTGGTGGCCGCAAGATGCCGGCAAAAGCCCGTCCGGACGATGGGACGGGAAGCGCGTTTCAAGAGTGGTTGGCTCGTGTCCTCATTGGAAGCCAGGCTTGGGCAATGTTGTGGTGGATCAGCTGAAGAGCGAGGGACGGGCGCGGCTTTACGGCATTTTGTTCGATACGGATTCGGATCATTTGAAAGATGAATCGAAGCCGACGCTGGACTCGCTGATTGCCGCGGCAAAGGCGCAGCCGACGTGGAGTTTCGGGATTGAAGGGTATACGGATAACGTTGGGGGCGACGCGCATAACCAGACGCTGTCAGAGAAGCGGGCGGCTTCAGTGAAGGCGTACCTGGTGGCGGCGGGGGTGGTCGCGACGCGGCTGACGACACAGGGATTCGGGGCGACGAAGCCGGTGGCCAGCAACGATACGGAGCTTGGAAAGTCGCAGAACCGGCGGGTGGAGATCGTGAAGAAGTGAGGGCGGCTCGACGGTTCGGCGCGAGGAGCTGGGCGGTTGTGTTTGTCATGGACATCGCAGAGACTATATCTATGTTTTTACCGATCCGGCCCATTGCCTGCCTGTCCCTGAGCGTTTTGCTTGCCTCCCCGATCACGTTTTACGGGCAGATTTTCAAGAAATCCGAAGGACCCAGCCACTCGACGAAGCAATGGGACAAGTTGGCCTACGCCAGCTTTGAGGGCCAGCCGGCGCCGTCAAAGATGTTGCTTGGCAAGCTGGAACGCGAGGTTCTGTGGGACGCAGTGAGGGCCAATGCGGACAACTCGACGGGAATCCAATTGCGGTTCCAGAAGCTCGATGACAAAGCGACAGGGAAGGGCGACGCAGCTTCGCGCTATCGCGTGTTTGCCGCTGGAGCCCCTGAGGATACCGTGTTCGGCCTGCGAATCTGGCAGGTGGGCAAAGAGATTTTGCCCGATCCACACGACATTTATGTGAATGGACAAGGATTGTTGCTGACTCACAAGCCGAAGCCGGAGCAGGAAATGAGTTTCAGCGCGCCAGGAGATGAGTTTGAAGTGATGCCAGTGGCGGGTAATGCCGAGCCGGTGCGCTATTTGTTGTTCAGCCTGGACGGGCGGCTGCAGATGTTTGGCACCCTGGTGCCTCATCCGTTGGTGTCAGAGGACGAGGGATGCATGTTGGAAGTGCGCGTTGCGGAGGCCGATGCGACAGCAGTCCTGATTATTACGGATCGGTTTCCGGCGAAGGCCAAGGTTCCGGTGGTGCTGGAGTCCGGAGGCAAGTCAACCAGCGCGGTGCTGGCTACGGATTCGGATGGCCATGCGGTGATGGCCGGCTTTCCGTATGTGCCGGGCCAGGCGCAGGGTACGCTGAAGGCGAGCGCGGAGGGGCCGCATTGTCTGCCCTCGGTGGAACTGCCGTGGAGGCCGTCGAGTTCTTCGGGGGAGAAGGCGCCGTTACGCTGAACTTCTTTGGAGGGATTGTTGTGCCGGGGATGGAATCCCCGGCCTACCGCTTTAGTTGTGTTTGCCTTTCCATTCGGCGTAGGGGCCCTGGAAGTCTTCTATGCCGTCCGCTTTGAAGTTCCATAGCCTGGTGGCTACTTCGTCGATCAGGTCGTGGTCATGAGTTACTAACAGGACTGTGCCTTCGTAGCGCTGCAAGGCTATGTTCAGGGCGTTGATGGCTTCCAGGTCCAGGTGGTTGGTGGGCTCGTCGAAGATTAAGATGTTGGGCTTGGTCAGGATCAGCTTGCAGAAGGCTAACCTGGCTTGCTCGCCCCCGCTTAATGCCTTGGTTTGCTTGGCGCCTTCTTCGCCGCTGAATAACATCTGACCTAAGATGCCGCGGATTTCTTCTACCGTGGATTGCGGGTTCCAGCGATGGAGCCACTCGGCGACCGTTAGGCCATGCTCGATGGTTGCGCCTACGTCCTGCGGGAAGTAGCCGATCTGCGCTTCGTGGCCCCAGAAGACGGTGCCGTTGTCCAGCTCGAATTCCTTGTCGGCGAGGCCGGGGTAGTTATTGAGCAGGCTCTTGATGAGGGTGGTTTTGCCTGCGCCGTTGCGGCCCATTAGACAGATCTTTTCGCCTCGGAGAACGTTGGCGGTGAAGTTGTCGATGACCTTCTCTTCGCCATAAAACTTGGTGATGTTTTTGAATTCGAGGATGTGCTTGCCGGAAGGGCGGAGCATGTCAAAGCGGATGAAGGGGCGCTGGATGTTGGAGCGGGCGAGGTCGTTGGTCTGCAGGCGCTCGACTTCCTTGCGGCGGCTGGTGACCTGCGAGGAGCGGGTTCCGGCGGCGAATCGGGCGATGAAGTCGTTGAGCTGGGCGATCTTCTTCTCGCGCTGGGTGATTTGCGACTCGAGGGTGGAGCGGATCTGGGTTTTGGCCATGACCATGTCGTCGTAGCCGCCGGTGTAAATGATGATGGTTTCGTAATCGATGTCGGCGGTGTGGGTGGTGACGCTATTGAGGAAATGGCGGTCGTGGGAGATGCAGATGAGGGTGCCGTTGTAGTGGTCGAGGAAGTCCTGGAGCCAGTGGATGGAGTCGAGATCGAGGTAGTTAGTGGGCTCGTCGAGTAACAATGCTTCAGGCTTGCCGAAGAGCGCCTGGGCAAGCAGGACGCGGACTTTCTGGCCGCCCTGGATTTCGCCCATCTTGCGCTCGTGAAGCTCTTCGAGGATGTCGAGGCCGTCGAGGAGGATGGCGGCGTCGGCCTCTGCGGTGTAGCCGTCCTCGTCGCCGATGACGCCCTCGAGTTCGCCTAACCTCATGCCGTCGGCGTCGGATAGCTCGGGCTTCTCGTAAATGCGGTCGCGCTCTTCAAGGGCGGCCCAGAGGGGCTTGTTGCCCATGATGACGGTGTCGATGACGCGGTAGGCGTCGAAGGCGAACTGATCCTGACGGAGGACGCCGAACTTGCGAGGGCGAACGACTGTGCCCTTCTGCGCGTCGAGCTCACCCGTGAGGATCTTCATGAACGTGGACTTGCCGGAGCCGTTGGGGCCGGTAAGGCCGTAGCGGCGGCCCTGGACGAAGCTGACACTGACTTCCTCAAAGAGGAGCTTATTGCCGTAGCGCATGGTGACGTTGCTGGTGCTGAGCATTCTTTTTCTGGTTCCTATTAAGTGGGCCGCAGTTTGGTATCGGCTGCGCCGGCCGTATGAAGCCTGGTTGGTTTTGGTGGGGCGCGCGGATTGAGATCCCATGTCCCAAAAGCGGGACATTCACCCCAGCGACCAAGACCTGTCGCTGGGGACCCCGGACATTGGGCACCCAGTTGCACCCGAAAGCATTGGCTCTTCTAGTTTCTCATAGATGAAGAAAGCGGCGGAGTTTGAAGCGGGCTCGATCAGGGACTTATTGCGCAGGATGCTTGGTTGCGTGGGTCGTTTTTTTTCGTTTACTGGACTTGGAGCGCTTGGTGGCTGCGCGGGACACGTGCATCTTGGGAGGGAGCGGCGGGACATTCGCCAGCGCGGCGAGCAGGTTGTTGGCTTCGTGGAAGAGATCGATCTTCCAGTCGTTCTTGCCTTCGGTAGCCGCAACGAAGACGGCGGTATGGTGGCTGGGGCTGAGGGCGATGTAGGTGCTGAATCCGCCGCCGCCGCCGGTCTTCTCGAGGATGGACGACGGGGTGGTTGGGTCGCCGAGTTGAATCCATGCCAAGCCGATGCCGGTTGGATCACCCGCATGGCTGAGGCCCTGAACGGATTTGAGCAGGTGCGGCTCAAGAGAGACGCCGAGGGCCGTGGGCGGCTGAGCGGGAGAGCCGGGGATCTGCAACAGGTACTGGAGGAATTTAACCATGTCGGCGGGCGTTGAATAGATGCCGCCGCTTGCTCCGGACGCAAGCGTATCCGTGCAGGGGCCTTCGTCGCGTTCTCCGCGAAGAAGGCGGCTGCATTGGTCAAAGGTCGGGACGAGGGTTGTGTCCCACATGCCCAAAGGCTGCAGCAGCCTGTCGTGGAGGAGCTGGGCGTAGGACTTGGCTGAAGCGATGGCCAGCGCGTCGCCGAGGAAGTCGAATCCGACATTGGAATACAAGGCGGCCGTGCCGGGGGGCGTGAGGAGCTTCTGCTTTTGCAACCATGCCCAGCGGACGGTGTAGCTGGGGAATGTGAAATGCGGGGCTTTTGCGGGATAAGCGCCGACTTCACGCGGGAGGCCGGCGGTGTGGGTGGCCAGATCGCGGAGGGTGATTCTGGTTCCATCGTCGGCAAGCGGAACGTGCTTTCCTGGGGGCGCAAAGCGTTCGAGGGGATCGGCGAGGGAGAGTTTGCGGTCTGCCGAGAGCCTTAGCAGGAGATCGGTGGTGAAGACCTTTGACAGGGAACAGAGGCGGATGAGGGAGTTGGAGTTGGGGGTGTGGGCGCTGCCGGGGAAGGTTTCGCCGTAGCCCTCCATCATGGTTTCGTGGTCGCGGACTACGACGAGGACCATGCTGGTGAATCCGGATTGTTGAAACAGGGTGCGGCCCTGGAGGGCGGCGTCGGCGAGGGAGAGCGGTTGCTGGGCGGAGACCGAGGCTGCCCCGGCGAGGAACGATGCGCAGAGGAAGAGGCGTGTTGAGACAGATGAGCGGCGCGGGGAAACCGACTGCGCGGTGGACAGGGAACTGAGGAGTTTGGAGAATTGAAGTGCTTTCAACGGGGTCGCCATTTTATGTGTCAGACAAGGCCTAATATACCCGACCACCTGCGGCACCTGCGGTGCGGCCAATCGCTCGCGGGAGGCTCGCACGGGGTTCGTGCTTTCCCAGATCCCCAAGTGCGAGGGATCTCCACCCCACGGGCAAAGACCTGTCCGCGGGGACCCGAGACCTGGGGCACCCGGGCTCGCATTGGCGAACTGCTTCCCACCCATCGCACTGTGATGCTGTGCGATGGATGGGGCACCCAGCGGTTGGGAGGGGAAGGGCCTTCTAGGGGACGGCTGCGTATTTGCCGGATTTGGCGTAAAGGAAGTCAGCGCCCTTGCTCATGTCTTCCGGGTCATTGACGACGTAGTAGAGGTTGGTGACAGGGGCGAAGCATTGGCGGTAGACCAGGCCGATGCCTGCGCCGCGGTTGGGGGTGGGGATGTTGACGCTGAGGTTGAAATAGGCTGGGGGATTGTCTATACGGAGGGTACCGTTGTGGACCTGGCTGGTGATCTCGTGAAGGCCGCCGCCGGAATAGGTTGAGGTGCCGTCCGGGCGGACCCCAAATATGTAGCTGGGCGGGGTGGGGCTGTCCTGATCGTAAGTGGTGTCGATGGCGACCTGGAACTTGCGATTGAGGGGCGCCATGGTTTTTGCCGCGACGACGTGAAGGATGATGGAGCACGATGTCTTGCTGCCGGGGCCGTAGATGCCGTTGACCCAGTTGGCGGCGCTGTCGCCGGTTTCGCCGGCAATGAGCTCGGCCGGGGTGGGCGGCGGCTTGACGGAGGCGCAGTAGGCGGGGAGGGCCAGGACTGATTCAGGGGGCGGAGCGAGGGAGACCTTGGTGATGTCGACCAGGGTGGTCATGCCTGCTCCGGGAGCGCCGTAGGCTGCGCGGATCACCAGGCCGTCCTTCTCGTCGAACCAGGCCTTGATGTTCATTCCCTGGCCGGAACCGGCATAGACCTTGGCGGGCATTCCATGAAGTGTCTCCACGCCGGTAGGCTTCAGATCGCCTTTTTTGATGCCATCCGTGAATTCCGTTGTGGCCTGGAAGGGATCGCCCCAATCACCGGAAAACCTGCCCGCGCTGCACGAAGGCGGCGTAATGGACGGATCCCAGTCGTAGGAGGCTCCTGCCGTCAGATCGTAATAAGTGAAGGTGTGGTGGGCTGGGGCGCCGGGCTGCGCGGGATTGAACCTGTCCGTGACGGCTCGCTGGCCGCTTCGATACGTGGTCATGAATGCTCCGGTCCCTGCGCCGTTGACGGATTGGGTGATGGTGTAAGCGGTGGGCGGCGTCTGGGCGCAGAGTGGGAGTGAGAGGGCGAGGATAGCGAGGCCGGAGAGGAAGCGCTTAGCGGACATGGGGAACTCCTTTTTGATTTGCCGGATGAATCCGCGTAGGGGAAGCAGCTTCGGTCGGGCGGCGAATTGCATGGAAGTGAGCGATGATAGCGGCGGCGCAAGGGGGCCGTCAACCACCACCTGCGGGCACCTGCGTTGCGGCAGACGCTCGGCACCTGCGGTGCGGCAGCCGCTCGCGGGAGGCTCGCACGGGCGTACTGCTTCCCACCCATCGTGCGATGAAGCTGCCCGATGGATGGGGCACCCGGCTCCTCATGAACAAGAAATCCGGTTGAACAAATCCAGCAAGTTAGCCGCGGCTTCGCCGCGAGAGCAAGTTAGCGAGTCAGCGCAGGACCCGATCTCCAACAACTGTTCATTTCATCCGTAACTCGGCGCGGTGAGTCGTGATGCTCAGGATGACACGCATTTTAATCCCAGATCAACGAAGGTTCCAAGCGTCATTTTTCCCGCCGCAAGTCGACGACGCGACTTGAGCTGCTCAGAAGGACTGACCACTGACAACTAATCTGACTGTTCCAATCCCTCCACCAGCGCCTCCCATTCATCCTCGAGTATCTCGCGATGAAACCTCCGTCCAGCGCGCTGATACCAGTAGTCCGCGTTCCAGGATTCGCCCTCTTTCCGGTGCAAATAGGCGTGAACGGCCATTCCCTCCAGCGTTTCAAGCTGATCCACCAGCGCATGGGCCCGCGCCCAGTCACCCTTAGCGTCCCACCACAAGGCCGCGACGGGCACCGTTAACCCAACCGGTGGCTCCGACTCCGTCAATGAAGCTCGCAACGCCTCGACAGCCATTCTGCCGTTCTACCACTAAGCCGTGGGTCTCAGCAATCAATTCTGGCCATCAAAAGTGATTTGAATCACAGTCTGGGCCGCCTGTGCCCTGTTAAAAAAGAGCCATCAGCCGATGATGATTGCAGGGAAAGCCGCCAGGGGGCTTGGAAGGTGCTGGACAGTTCCCGCCAGCGCCTCCCCTCGCGGAGGTCGAATGATGCCAATGATTCCTCAAAAGCATCTCAAAGCGTATGTTTGCGAATCCGACCATAATGGTCGTATACTCAACTACGACCATAATGGTCGCACTTTTCGACTGTTTCTGAACAAGCGGTCGATGGGAGTTCGGCAGGTGAGCATGTTAAGCGAAGTGAAAGTCGGCCAGACTGCGGTGCTGGTAGCTCTCGAACTGCCTGAATCTGTTCAGAACCATCTGATGCACATGGGTTTTGTTCCCGACGCGCTGGTTACGGCGCTGCGCCGCGCTCCAGCAGGGGACCCGACGGTGTTTGCTGTGGATGGCATGGAGATCGCTTTGCGCCACGAAACCGCCGAGTCGATCCGGGTGCGCCCGGCTACTGCCGAGGACATGGGCGTGCCGAATCCGCACGCTGCCGAATTAGCCGAGGTCATCCAATGAGTGCCTGTTGCGAAACTCCGGCGTTCGTACCGCCTCCGGCTGCACCTCAGGCCGGCGCGCTGAAGACAGTGGTGCTGATCGGGCCTCCCAATTCTGGCAAGTCCACGCTTTTCAATCGCCTGACCGGGCTGCGCCAGAAAGTGGCCAACTATCCCGGCGTGACGGTGGAGCAGCGCATGGGCCTGATGGCAGGCGTTGGGCGGGACGATCTGACTCTGATTGATTTGCCTGGGATTTACTCCCTCACGCCTTATTCAGAAGATGCCCGCGTCTCGATTGACGTGCTGCGCGGCAAGATGCCCGGCACACCGAAGCCCGATGCGGTGATCCTTGTTCTGGATTCGCTGCATCTGACGCGGCAGCTGATGCTGGCGGCGCCGGTTCTTGAAGTGGGATTGCCCACCCTGGTGCTGCTGAACATGAGCGACCTGATGGAGCAGCGCGGCGGGCGCATTGACTCACTGAAGCTGGCCCGCGAACTGGGTGCTCCGGTGGCGCAGATCAGCGCCACGCACGGAACCGGGCTGGATGCTGTGCCGCTGTTTCTGCACCAACAAACCCACCGCGACGCTCCCAAACCGCTGGCGCTGCCGGTGATGGGTAATGCCGCCAGCACACATAGCTGGGCGGCGCAGGTAAGCCACAAAACGGGCTACCAGGCGCCCTTGTCTGTTGAGGGCACGCGCAAGATCGACAACATCCTTTTGCATCCGATCTGGGGACCGCTGCTGTTTTTGCTGGTAGTCGTGGGGGTGTTCGAGGTTGTGTTCTCGATCGGCCAGCCGCTCTCCGACGGTTTCGGGGATATTCTGGCCCGGATGGGTGAATTCGTGCGGCCGCTTCTGCCCGCCGGCTGGCTGCAATCGCTGGTGCTTGACGGCGCATGGAAGGGCATCTCTTCAGTGCTGGTGTTTCTGCCGCAGATCCTGCTTCTGTTTCTGTTCATTGGGGTTCTGGAGGACACCGGTTACCTGGCCCGCGCGGCTCTGATTGCCGACCGCGTGATGCGCACGACGGGTCTGAATGGGAAAGCTTTCATCCCGCTGCTCTCGGCCTACGCCTGCGCGGTGCCGGCCATTATGGCCACGCGGACGATTGAGAACAAGCGCGACCGGATGGCCACGATCCTGGTAACGCCTTTCATGACCTGCTCAGCGCGGCTGCCGGTGTACATGCTACTGATCGCCGCCTTTATCCCGAATATTGTTTACCTGCACGGGTTTCTGGGCCTGCGCACGATTGTGATGCTCAGTCTTTACCTGGCGGGCTTTATTGGAGCCATGACCACGGCGTGGCTGCTGAAGAGCTCGATCCTCAAGTCCAGCGAGACGCCCTTCATTCTTGAGCTGCCGCAGTACCGGATGCCCACTTTGCGCTCACTGGGCATCCGGCTTGTGGACCGCGCCAGCGTCTTCCTTCGCCAGGCCGGGACGGTGATACTTTCGGTCACGCTGGCCTTGTGGGTGCTTGCCCATTTGCCCGTGGTGCATGTAGCAGGCAGCGCCTACGCGGCGCCTGAACTCGCCGACAGCGTCATTGGACGCCTCGGGCATTTCATCGAGCCAGCCATCGCGCCCCTTGGCTTTAATTGGAAGATCGGCATTGGCCTGCTGTCGTCTGTGCTGGCCCGCGAAGTGATGGTAAGCACGATGGGTACGCTTTACGGCGCCGACCCGGCCACACAGGCCATGCACCTGCAAACCGCGCTGCACCACGACATGACCCTGGGCGGCGCGCTGGCTCTGATGATTTTTTTCGCGTTTGCCATGCAGTGCACCTCGACCATGGCCGTTGTGCGGCGCGAAACCAACAGTTGGAAGTGGCCGGCCATTCAGTTTCTCTACATGCTGGTGCTGGCGTGGGGCGCA
>Ga0302274_10002863_pt1 | contig 15555 bp, 11 predicted proteins | sample III_Bog_N2_1_FD_198755 | JGI IMG/M metagenome (GOLD analysis project Ga0302274, IMG submission 198755) | Peat permafrost microbial communities from Stordalen Mire near Abisko, Sweden - III_Bog_N2_1 | ecosystem: Environmental > Terrestrial > Soil > Wetlands > Peat | place: Sweden: Abisko...
ATTTATTTCTTACTGCACTAATAAATTGTTCAGCACCGGCGGTGGCATCAGTTGCGGTATTATCTAAATTTTTAGGTAACCCTATTACTATGGTTTCAACGCTTTCTTTTAACATATAGTTACTTAGAAACTCCATTACTTCTTCTGTGCTAACACTGGCTAAACCGCTGGCTATCATTTTCAACGGATCTGTTACCGCAATACCAATACGCTTTTTACCATAATCAATGCCTAATATTCTTGCCATTGGTGCAAAGATAATTTTTTGTAAATAAATGTTTAAGAATATGGATACTATTATATAGTGCTTATTTTTGTTGAAAACCTAATTGACATGGATAGGAATTTAGTAACCACAGGAAATGACTTAGTAGGCTACAAAATCGTAAAATATTTTGGCCTCGTACGCGGCATTACTGTTCGCTCACGAAATCTTGTAGCTAATATTGGCGCAGGTTTTCAAACGTTGTTTGGCGGAAACATTACCATATATACACAACTTTGTGAAAAGACCCGCGAAGAATCATTTGAGTTAATGCTGGAACATGCCCAACAAACGGGCGCCAATGCCATTATAGCCATGCGATATGATGCCAATGAGGTTATGAATGGTGTAACAGAGGTTTTGGCTTATGGCACCGCTGTATGGGTAGAAAAAGTATAGCTAAGGTTTATACCCGCATTTAAGAAACAGATCCCAATACACCATTTTGCTATCTGAGGGATTGCCCCACTTTGTTTTTAACTCTTCACTTACCAGATCAATTGGATTTTGATCGTGTTTCTTAATGTATTGTTGCACACCCGACCAGCTAAGCATATAATTCAACAAGTCATAAAAAGTATAATTAGCTGTGGCAATAAATTTTGGTGTGCCAAGTAAGGGATACGGAAAAGGCAGGTTACGGTAATTATCAATCCAATTCATTTTAGTTTCTGGCGGCCAGTAATTATTTAATGTTTCAAAATTAAACCGGTTTAGTATTTCATCTAACTGAGTTGAAACTCGGCAACCGCCATATCCCCAAACAGCTAAAACTCCGCCTGGCTTTAAAACCCTATCTGTCTGTTTATAAAATTCAGGAATATTGAACCAATGAATTGCAGTGGCCACTGTTATCAGATCAACTGAATTTGTTTCTAAAGTTGACTCTTCTGCTTTCTCAAGTCTATACTCAATATTTTCCTTTTGGAAAGCATTACTCAGCTGATTATTACTAAAATCAGTGGCTACAATTTTTTTAAAATAGTTTGAAAGTGAAATAGCTGCCTGCCCATTACCGGTGGCACAATCCCATTCCAGGTCTTTACTTTTGCAGAGGCTTATTAAATACTCAAAAAGTTCTTCAGGATATTTAGGGCGATACTTGGCATAAAAGTCAGATTGTTTAGAGAAGTAATCTTTGGTAGATTCCATTTTACTTTTATTATTTCTTTTTAAAAGCTACCAGTGCTTCATTCTCCTTTTTTCGCATTATAGCTTTCGCCGCTTTAGTTTTATCAGTATACCCCGCCAAATGTAATAAACCATGCACCATTACGCGATACAACTCTTCTTTAAATGTTGCTTTGAATTTTAAGGCATTTTCCTTTACACGTTCAATACTAATAAATATATCGCCATTCAATATACCATCTTCACTATAATCAAAAGTGATAATATCTGTTAGGGTATTGTGATGTAAATATTTTTTATTCAGGTCGTGCAGGTAATCATCGCCGGTAAAAATATAGGTAAGGTCACCAATAGATTTCTTTTCGCTTTTGGCTACAGCTTGCAGCCATTTTTTCAATTCAGCTTTATTCGTTATCCGTTGGCTAAACTCATGACTTACAAATAAAATAGCCATATATAATGCTCAACGGTTACGCTGCGGCAACCCTATTTTTTTAGATTAAATTGAATCTCAAGAGTGGCACCATTATCAGAATATTTTACGTCATCAGCCAAATGACGGATAAGATATATACCACGGCCTTCTACTTTTTCAATATTTTCCTGCTGAGTGGGGTCAGGTACATGGTTAAAATCAAAACCTAATCCTTCATCATGAACAATAAATCGCAGCGTATCGTTATGTAGCTCCATTTTAATATCCACCATCTTTTGCTTATCCAACTTATTACCGTGTATAATGGCATTATTAACGGCTTCTGTTAAAGATATCAGCATATTGCCAAGCATTTCCTCTCCAAGGTTTATCTCATCACTAAGCTGCTCTACAAGATTGTCTACAATGGCAATACTCTCCGGGCTCGAAGGAACTTGTATCTCAAATCGTGGCAATTGTGCTATCATGGGTATATAAGTTTAGTATGAAATAGTTTTAAAATATTGTTCAACCATATCTTTATAAAACGGCGCCAGATCGGGTGGAACAGTTTTATATAGATCAGTTTCTGTTTGTTTCTTCTTTAAAAAATCTTGCAATGATGGTGGTGTGGGCGGCGTTGTTTCTTTAGCCGTTTCAGCCTGTCGCTTATTTTCGGTATCCTGCTGCCGTTCTGCGTTAGTAGCTTGTAACATGTGTTTTAAAATATCATTTTGCCTTTGAACCATTTCTTGTGTCACCTGCTTATCATACAACTGCTTTTCTGTTTGATCCATTTGCTGTTGAATTTTGTCCAACTCGCTATTACCACTCTTGCCATTCTGATTAAACTCATCCCCCAATTGTTGCATAGCCTGACGTATAGCTTCCTGTTCAGCCGCCAACTTGGCCACCTCTTCGCTGGTAACTTGCCCCCCACCTTGTTTGCCATTGGGTTGTTTACCTATTTTATCACTCAATTGCTGTATTTTATCGTTTAATTCTCCCTGCATTTTACTTAACGATTCCATACTTGGTTTTCCCTTACCTGGTTTTTTACACATTCCCCCGCCCCCGCCACTCATTTTACTCGCTTGTTGCTGCATTTGTTTCAAAGATTCTTGAAAAATTAATGCTAAGTCATTAAAATCTTTCATTACTATTTGTTGCGATACAGATGCCTGTCCCGTTTGCCGTTCTTCTAACAAAGCCTGGCTTTGCACAAGATTGTCATTAATATCAGTTATTTTATCATTTACAAATGATTGTATTTCAAAAGCCCTCTTCCCTAATTCGTAAATACTGTCTTCTACCATTTTAGCATTATCTCCTAAGGCATGTTGTTGTTTCATGATATCTATGTACTTAGGATTATAAATATTTACCGTTTTAGTTTGGTCAAGTAAATCTTCCTGATCAAAAGACACTTTAAGGATATTTTTCAATAACAATTTTACCGATTGTTCATCTTCCGATTCTTGTTGCATTTCCATACTTTGCACCATCTCTCCCATTTGCTTCGACATCTTCTTCATCTTATCTGAAGCGCTTTTCTGGCTTTTTGATGCTTTGGCTTTACTTCCCTTCTGCAACTCCTGTGAGCTGTTCTGCATATCCTGTTTCGTTTCTTTCTCTTCATCACCCATATCAGGCATGTCTTTAGGCTCGTCCAGTTGTTTATTTAAGTTTTTCAGTGAATCCATATTGTTTTGGATATCCTTAAACTGGTTATTCAAATCTTTCTGTTGCTGTTCAAGATCCTTATTGTCTGCTTTATTGTCGTTCTCTGTTTTATTTTCAAGTGCATCTTGCTGAGCAGCTAATGAATCTAATTTACTCTCTGTAGATTTTACCTGTTGTTCAAACTCCAGTTCTTTAAACAATGATAACATTTGATCCATTTGTTTCTGCAACTGGTCGTTAGTTAATTGATTCTTTTGTATCTGATCCATCGCATGATCCTTGTTATATTGCTCCAAAAGATCTTGTAGCTTTTTCATTAGATCTTTCATTTGGTCGCTCATCACATTATTCATCAATTTCTGCAACTGGTCTTCTTTTTTCAGCAGATCCTGGTCTGTCTTTTGATAATCCTTCTGTTGCTCTAAGTTTTTTTCAAACTTCTTCTTTATATCATCTACCTTCTTCTCAATATCCTGTTGCTTGTTAATAAGGTCTTGTATTTGCTTTTTATCCTGCCAGTTAAGGTCATTTTTTTGAAGCAGGTTTTGCTGCACTTTTTGCAAATCGTTTTGCAGGTCGTTTAAATCATTCATTGATGATTTCATATCATTTTTAACCTGGTTATTATCCTGCGATTGCTGCTTTTCAAACTCCTGCTGTGTTGGCATTTTGTAATACAAAGTAGTGCTGCGGGTAGATTTATTGCCATTCACACCATCATTATCCCATACTTCAAAGTAGTAGCTGAGGTCATCGCCGGGGCGCAGCGCCACTTTATTTAAATCCCAGAAATAAGAAAATTGTGAATACTTGCTGCCTGAAAAAGTAACCGGCACAACATTTTCAGTTGGCTTAGTCTTAGCGCTGTCGTGGTGTTCTATTTTGTATTTTAAAACCAGTTTTGTTAATCCGTAATCGTCAGAACAATCGCCCGCAAAATAAAGATATTTGCGGTTTACACTATCCTGCATTTGGCTAACTTCAATAGATGGGAACTGGTCGGGAATAACTGTAATGTTATAATTGACTGAATCTGCTTTAGGTAATTGAATTCCTGATACTTCTATAGTATAAGGATTATCCTGCATCATCTGTTTAGAAAAATCAAACTCTTTGCCTGAAGCTATTGCAGAATACGTAGCATCTTTAAACCGTATGGAAACATTACTGGTGTTTTGTGTTAAAAACGCCCAGTTAATTTTTGTTCCCTGTGGTACTACCAGGTCGCCTGTATTTTTAACCTCTTCGTTTTTCCTGCCTGTATAGGCCGGGTAATCCAATGAGGCAGTAAAGTTGAGAATAACAGGTTTGGCTAAAACATTAATAGTATAATCCTTAGAAGTAAATCCATTAGCACTTAGATCAAAATTTACATCCTTTTGCAATTTACTGAACGTGTATGAAAATTCTGAAGGGCTTTTTTTAGATAACTTATATGGGTAGCCATCTATATTAACCACTACTTCATCAGGTAATGATTGTCCTGTCATTTTTACATTAAGGGTGTAATCATCATACTGAATAGCTTTTAGATTATTGTTGGTAATATTAAATTGAAATGGTGCAGGTTTTTCAAATGCCGTGTTATGTTTTAGCAACCGAAATGTGCTATCTCTAAGAATATTAGGCGCCGCAAAAACTATAAATAATAACGTGCCTGCCGGAACAATAAGATATCTTAAATACCTTCTGTTAAGTTTTAAATTAACGGCATTGGTAAACGGCACTACTTTCAGGGCATCTGATTTTTGTCTTATGCTCGCATCTATTAAAGAGTTGTCAGAAACGGAAACCGCTTGCTGCTTTAGCTGTAAAACATTAAGCAATTTATCCTCTACATCCGTAAAATGCTTGCCTATAATTACAGCGGCTTGCTCGTGAGAAATTACTTTCCCCAGTTTATAATAATGTGAGAGGGGTATGGCTATGTAATTAACAAAACAATATAAACTGAGTCCTATAAAGCCATAAAAAAGTATGCTTCGTATAGTGGTAGAAAAATATAGGTAATATTCGGGTACACTTATAAAAAGGTAGGCTACCAGTATAGCAATACCTGTAAATATTGCCCCTTTAATTAACCTATTTATATAGTATTTCCTTATAAACTGGTCAAGCCTGGCAATCAATAAATTATAATTATCCGAAGGCACGTTTAGCACTCAGATTTGGTTTTTGGTTTCTAACAAAAGTTCAAATTAATACATTCTAGGCAATCAGCCAAAAAACTTTTAGCACTTTATATAACAATTGTGTACAACTTCAACTTCACATTAAATACCTCACTAATTGCTGCAAAAATATTAAGCTTTAACAGGCTTTGGATAACTCATTTTTAACGCTTCAAGTTTATCTGTAATTGCTTTGGCAATGGTATATTCTTTATACCAGTTTTGGTCTGATGGCACTATAACCCATTTATGTATATCGTTGCAATGCTTTAACATATCTTCATACACCTTAGTGTATTTATCCCAAAATTTACGCTCCTTAAAATCGCTCTTGCTGTACTTCCATTCTTTTGCCGGATTTGACAATCGTTCCTTCAACCGCTTTTCCTGTTCTTGCTTCGATACATGAAGATAGAATTTGAAAATAAGCGTGCCATTATCACTTAACAGATCTTCAAAATTATTTATATCTCTAAACCGTTTTTGTGCCTGTGCATCATCAATCAATCCATGAACGCGCGTAACCAAAACATCCTCGTAATGCGAACGATTAAAAATATGTATCATGCCTTTAGGTGGTGTATGCATATGTATACGCCAAAGAAAATCGTGTGCCAGTTCTTCAAAGGTTGGCTGTTTAAATGGGATGACATTGCAACCCTGCGGATTAATACCTGTAAATATGCTTTTTATGGCCCCATCTTTTCCCGCAGCATCCATACCTTGTATAACTACAAGTACTGCATTTTTACTATTCATATATAATAACTCCTGTAACCCCTCAAGCCGTTTTAAAATATGCTTGGTTTTTTCTTTGATCTTTTGTTTATCAATATGTTTGGGTGCCGTAGTTGAAATACTATCAAGTCGCATGTTTTTTTTGTTTAAATATAAATAAGTTTATTAGATAAAAATTGTTTTATATCATAAGTCAACCAATTCTAAATAATGGTTTTTAATATAAATTATAAGTAATTTTCTTTTTGCCGTATAATAAAATACTTTTGTAACAAAAAGTCATGGCCTCAAAATTACTTCCGGTAATTATATTATCAGTATTTTTCTGCTATACTTTAAAGGCGCAAACAACATTTCAAACAACTTATGGAGGTAGTGGCGATAATGAAGCATCCAGCCTTCAGCCTAGCAATAACGGCGGTTATATTATTTCTGCTTATACCAATAGTTTTAATAGTAAAAACTATGCTGCATATTTGATAGCCATTGATTCGTTGGGTAATCCCTTTTTTTATGAAGCTTTTAGCGGTGAAGGGGTTAGTATTGCAGCATCAGCCCAACAAACTTCCGATGCCGGCTATATCGTTACTGGAACCACTTATGACCCAGGAGTAGATTCCGGAGATATTTATTTAGTGAAGACTGATGCTTTTGGTGACACCATATGGACAAAAACTTTTGGTAGCACCGGCAATAATGGTGCACACCACGGCCAACAAACTTTTGACAATGGTTTTATTGTAGCAGGTTATACTACAGGTTTTGGTGCGGGAAGTTATGATGGATATTTATTAAAAATAGACTCAATAGGTAATTTACTTTGGGGTAAAACTTATGGAGGCCCCAAAAATGACGGCTTCTTTTTTGTTAAACAAACTACTGATAGCGGTTATATTATGGTTGGTAGAACCAAAAGCTTTGGGGCCGGTGGTTTTGATGTTTATTTGGTTAAAACTAATGCCTTTGGTGATACACTATGGACCAAAACTTATGGGGGCAGCGGTGATGATGAAGGGCATGTGGTAAAGCAAACCAGCGATGGCGGTTACATCATTTCTGCTATAACAAATAGTTTTGGTGCAATTGGAAATAAAGTATATCTAATAAAAACTGACTCTATTGGAAACCTTACCTGGAGCAAAACCTATGGTGGTATTACAGGGAGTGCCAATGCTGCAGGTGTACAGCAAACTGATGATGGCGGATATCTTATTACGGGATCTTCTAATAGTTTTGGCGCTGGCGGTAATGATGTATACTTGATAAAAACGAATGCCATGGGTGATACGTTATGGACAAAAGCATATGGTGGAACCGGTAATGATGGCGGCAAAGCCACTCAACTTGCCAAGAATGGTTATGTGATTTTAGGCACCGATAGTAGCTTTGGTGCAACTGCAGGGCGTATTTATCTTATAAAAACTGACTCTAATGGTAATAGTGATTGTAATGAATATACCACACAAACAATTGTGGACTCACCAACCACAACAGTTGGATCTACTAAAACTGTAGTTGATACAGGTGGCAGAACCCGGCCAAATAATACAATTGTTTATAATGGTGGGTCGGAAACAACACTTTGTACCAGTGGCATTGATATGCTTTTAAATACACCTGCATCAGTAACTATATATCCTGATCCGGTAAACCGTATAGCAACAATTTCTATTGCCGGCCCGGTAACAAAAGGAACAATTTTTACATTATACGATATTTTGGGGCGTACCATAAAGCAATTTGAAATAGATAACACAACAACCATTTTTTACAGAAATAATATTCCATCAGGAATATATTTATACCGCATAACACAGCAACAAGTTATTGTAACCGGTAAAGTAGTAATGGAATAAAAAAAGCCCCCCGAAAAATCAGAGGGCTTAACACTATATGTATCAACTTAACCCAAAAGTACTATACAGTTAAATTTTATCAGTTGGTTTTTGCTGGGTATTAGTGCCCGTAAAATCAAACGGTATAATGATCTTCATACTAATATTTCTACCCATATCATATACTCCTACTCTGTCAGTAGCATAATTTACAGGGTAGTATTTAAACCGGCTCATATAATCCATGTAACCGGTATTCAACAGGTTATTACAAATAACATACAACTCAAAATATTTATGGCCCTTGGCATATATATCTCCGCCAAAACCTGCATTAAATAAGGTATAACCTGCTGTAGCGTTTTTGCTTGCAGCATATTCAAATGGGGTTTGTGCAGTATTTAGCCCATTGTAAATAGCATATTCTTCATAAATATCATTTTGCTGAAAGCAAGTAAGCTCACCCACTTTTACATAAAAATTTCTTATGCCATTGCTTATTTTTCCAATCGGGAACTTAACATCAGCTGTAATTTTTGTGGGTGGTACAAATGGTAAATATTTAATTGAGTCAGCTACATGTTTCAACCCTCCGGCTACTTCACTTAAGGTAAGGTAAACATCTATCCATTTGGCTGATGACGGATGGATGTCTAAGGCTACTTCACCGCCATAAAGCTCGGCAGCGCCTTGTGTATATTTATAAACGGGAGCATCGGGAAATAATGTACCGCCAACACTTAGTAAATTACTTATTGAATCACCTCCGAATTTACTTTTTAATCCCTGGGCATAAATAAAATCGTTTATGCTATTATTAAATCCATCAATTTCAAGTGTTATATCCTTTGAGTTTATACCGAACGTAACATCCTCTTCTAAACTTGTTTCCGGGCTAAGAGTTGGGTCTCCGATTTCATAAACCACAGTACCATCATGCACCCCATCGGCACCGCACTCTGATACGTTGGGCGCTCTCCAGCCACGAGCAATGTTGGCCTTAGCATAAATATTTTTTGTAAAATTATATGTGCCGCCTATACTACCCGATATACCGCTAAAAGTGGTAGTAAACGGTACAAATTCCTTAAACGAGTTAGGTGAATTAGGTGCAACAGGCACTTGTGGCGCATTTTCAGATGTATCTATCCAACGTTCTGCGGCATTAAACACTCTTACATCATATCTTATACCACCACTTAGATTTAATTTACCGGTAGTATAATTAGCTATTGCAAAAGCGCCGCCTTGTATGTAATTATAATTAGGTATGAGCTGAACGGTGCCTAAGCTTTGCGAAGTTTGGTAAACCCCGTTAACTCCGGCAGAAAAATTAAATCCACCCATTTGAGGGGAGATATAACGCACATCGTATGTAGCCCCCTGTGATGAATAGAAAATATCCGGTATATTCGGTTCGGTAGGATCATTAGTTTCTTGTCGCTCATTATCCTGGTAAGAAAATATACCTGTAATGCGCCCATTGCCAACGGCAATACTATTATCCCAAACTAATTTATACTGACGAATTCTTTGATTAATAACAAATGGCTGGTAGGTGGTTTCTTCCTGGTGAGTTGGTAATTCATAACTAGGGGCGCCTCCATTAAGATCGGGGTAAGCTATCTGTCGTTCCATTTGACCGGTTAATGAATCTCTTGTTCCATCTACAATACCAGTTGACATATCAAAATAGCTGGCGTGTACTTGAGAATAGCCCCATTTACGGTGTATTCCAATGGTGCCATCCATGTTGAAATTGATGAATTGACTATTAATAACATAGCCGTCAAAAGGGTCTTGATAAGCATGTGCCAAAATATAATCTATTCGGCCACTCCATGAAATACCATTTAAACTCGTTCCCGCCAAATGAAGCATATCATTAATTAGGCCATTATTTGTTTGATAGTTAAAAAGAACATCCCCTTCTGTTTGTCCGGCAGGGAGTGCGTCTTCAGGAATAAGATTCATAACACCTGAAATGGCATCAGAACCATAAGCTAATGAACCCGGGCCCTTTAAAATTTCATATCTATTAACTGCATCAGGGTCAGCTTCAATACCAAACTCATCAAACCAGGGTTGATCAACCTGTTCAACTCCGTCATTTACTGTTAACACGCGGTTATATCCTAAACCCCTAATTATAGGTTTAGAAATACTTTGTCCGTCTGTTTCAGCAGATACACCGGGTGTATTTGCGATAGCATCCACAACATTAGTAGATGAATTTTCATTAATATACTCTTTAGATACATCAGTAACCGGCTGTGGCGATGCATTGTCATTCTTAGCCATAGATGTTCCGGTTACAACGACTTCATCTTCTTCGTAAGGGGATGTAGTAAGAACAAAATCGTGTTTTGTCGCCCCTTTAATAGTAACGGTTTGTGTTTCATCCGCATAACCTAATAAATGAGCAACAACAAGGTAGGTGCCTGCCGGAATATTTTTTATTTCATATACACCATCTTTACCCGTGGCTGCGGCAACTTTTAGATCGGGTATATAAACCGTTGCGCCGGGCAGAATAGTATTGTCTATAGAATCTTTTGCTATTCCTGAAAGGTCATTTTGTGCAAATGTTTGTAATGATAATAGTGCAAATAAAATTGTGGATAGTTTATATATGTGTTTCATAATTTTAATTTTGAATAAAATAAAAAGCTGGTGCATGTAATGCACCATAATCATCATCATCTGATCGCAGCTAATCGCGATAGAAGAAAATTTATTAGGCCATGTAAATATTAACCTCTTGGAGGTGGCGCCTGGATAGAGAGAATAGTTCCGGGTACTATTGAAAAACTAAAATGATTTACCTCACTTGAAGATAGGGTTACAGTAACAAATTCCATTTTTTTCTCAGCTATATAATCTATGGCTGCTAGTTTTACTAGTAATTTTGACGGTATAGAATTTTGTGGGGCAGAATCAGTATTTTGTTGAAGTCCGTTAACCAGTTGTGCGTCAATTTTTTCTTCATTGTTATCATGGTAGCAATATAAAACTGCAACTCCATTTTCTTTGGTTACACGCTCAATATCGTATAATTTACCTCCACATATAATTTCGTGTTTGTTTAAATATTGCATAGAAGGATCATCGGCTATCTTAACTAATTGTACACCGTTGCTTTTCTTTTCAAGTTCTTCGGCAATAAATCTCTTCCATTCAAATGTGGTGGCGGTAAACAAAATGATAAACCCCACAGTGTTAAACAACACGGTACCACATAAAAATATAGCAAATACTTTTTTCAATCAGCCAAAAATAGGAATTAAATTTTAAAAAAATAAGAATGTGCTGAATCGAAAAAGGCATGAACGTTTTTGAGTACTTTTTATATATTTGTGGCAGATGGCGATGGAGTTCACCTTTAACCGCCCTAAAAAGCTGATAACTCCTGTTCTTATGATATAAAAACTTTTTTAGTCAAAAAAATGACGAACAGGATATTTCTATTAATAGGCGTGGGTGGTTTTATAGGTAGTGTGGCCCGCTACTATTCGCAACAAGTTGTTTCAAAATATTTTCCTTCTCCTATGCCATATGGTACACTAAGTGTAAACGTATTGGGTTGTTTAATTATTGGCGTGGTGTATGGTCTTTTCGAACGTGGTAACATATTATCACCTGAATGGCGCATATTTCTGGCTACAGGTATTTGCGGTGGCTTTACCACATTCTCCACATTCTCTTACGAAAACTTGCAACTGTTGAGGGATGGTGAATTTGTTTATGCCTCGGCATACATTTTACTTAGCGTTGTACTTGGGTTACTTGCCACCTATGGCGGATTTTTAATGACTAAACCTGTTTAACCTATGGAACTTTTCAATGATGCAAAATTACTGCGTATATATATTGGCGAATTAGATAAAGTAAAAGGTAACCCTTTATATGAAGAAATAGTTTTAAGTGCAAAAAAACAAGGCCTTGCCGGTGCAACAGTTATTCGTGGTATAATGGGCTTCGGCGCTAATAGTCGTATTCACACAGCAAAGCTGCTTGATTTGTCAATGGACCTGCCAATTATAGTAGAAATAATGGATGATGAACAAAAAATAAGTGATTTTCTTCCCTTATTAAATGACCTGCTTGAAAAAGCTAATTGCGGCGCCACTGTTACTATTGAAAAAGCAACGGTGCTGCATTACAGACAAAAAAAGTAATTTGATACTTTTGTATTTCAACAATTAATTAAGATGGCTGACTTGATACGTATATTTGTTACCGGGGGCACTTTTGATAAGGAATATAATGAATTGAACGGTACGCTTTTCTTTAAACACACTCATCTGCCTGAAATGCTATCACTCGGCCGTTGCCGTTTGCATCTGGATGCTTCTACCCTTATGATGATAGACAGCCTTGATATGAAGGCAAAGGACAGGGAAACCATTTTACAGAATTGTATTAACTGTGCTGAGAAAAAAATTGTAATCACTCATGGTACTGATACCATGGTAGAAACTGCACAACATTTAGGCTCAATAAAAACTGATAAAACTATAGTGTTAACCGGTGCTATGATACCTTATAAATTTGGCAGTTCTGACGGGTTATTCAATTTAGGTGCTGCCTTAGCATTTGTGCAAACCCTGCCTGCAGGAGTTTATGTTGCCATGAATGGTAAATATTTTCATTGGAACAATGTTAAAAAGAATAAAGAGGCCGGCGAATTTGAAGAAGTAAAATAAGTTTCTCCCTGCCTCGTTTACTACCTGTATTGTTTATTACATATCATGTTAATAAGTGCCTCAATTATTGCCATTTACTGAGGAATTTTGAGTAAATTAGCTATTTATATTTCAGATGAAAAAGTATTATTACTTTAACATATTTATATTTTATTTTTTATTTAAAATAGCACCTGCTTTTAGCCAGGCAACTACTTTTACTAAACCGGATACTACCGGCAACCTGCTTTTTATTGAAAATAAAAATCAATGGCCCGCTTTTATAAAGTATGAGTGTAATTTACAGAATGGAACACTGTATTTAGAAAACAATCGGTTTACATTTTCATTACTAAATGGCGATGATATAGAAAAGGTGCATGGCAGCCCCAACCAAGGCAGCCATAAAATTGATAAGAATAAAGTTATTATACATGGCCATGCTTACCGTGAGACTTTTGTAAATGCCAATCCCGATATTGCTTTTTCAAACTCTGTTAAAGCCAATTATTACAGTAATTATTTCATTGGTAATGACCCAAAACACTGGGCATCTGATGTATTACTTTACCATGTTATTACTTATAAAAATTTATATGATGGCATTGATCTTACTGTTTATAGCAAGGTTAATGAACTGACTTACGATTTTACTGTTAGTGCCGGGGCCGATGCCGATGCCATTCAATTAGCTTATGATGGCTTGGATGGAATGTATTTGGCTGACGGTAACCTGGTGTTAAAAACATCCATAGGTAATAATGTAGAAGAAAAACCATATGCCTATCAAATAATAAACGGGCAAAAAATAGAGGTAACATGTAATTACCTTTTAGATGGCACACATGCCTCATTTTCTTTCCCATTAGGTTACAACCATAAGTATCCTTTAGTAATCGATCCCCAATTTGTTTTTGGTACATATAGTGGATCTACATCCGATAACTGGGGCTTTACAGCTACTTACGATGCCCTGGGTGATATGTATATTGCAGGCACAGTTTATGGCTCAGGATATCCGGTAACTACAGGCGCTTTTCAAACAGCATTTAAAGGAGGTACCGGTATTCCATCTAATTTTAACTATTTAGGTGATGATATCGCTATTGCGAAATTTAATCCTACTGGAACTACTATATTATACGCCACCTACCTTGGTGGCACTGATGATGAGCAACCACACAGCCTGGTAGTAAATAATGCAGGTGACCTTTTGGTATATGGCCGCAGCTATTCAAAAGATTTTCCTGTTACTTCTACCGCCTATCAGCAAGTTAATAATGGCGGATGGGATATGATCATTTCAGAATTTAATAGCACTGGTACAAGCCTGCTTGCATCAACATACGTTGGTGGTTCAGGTAATGACGGATTAAATATTGAAGCAGGTTATAACACAGCATCCTTAAAAGTAAATTATGGCGATGATGCCCGCGGTGAAATTATTGTTGACAAAAGTGATAATGTATATGTAGGAACCTGTACGCAATCAACAGATTTCCCTACCACTGTGGGCGCTTATCAAACCACAGCAAAAGGCGGCCAGGAAGGTTGCGTTTTTAAAATGAATAATGCGTTAAGTTTAATGTTGTGGTCAACTTATTTAGGGGGCAGTAGTGATGATGCCGCTTATAGCCTTAAAATTGATAATAATAAAAATGTTTACGTGTGTGGTGGAACAGCCAGCAGCGATTTTCCAACTACGGCAGGTGCACTGCAACCAAACTATGGAGGAAATATTGATGGATTTATTACCAAACTTTCATCTGATGGAAGTAAAATTTTACACTCAACTTTTATTGGCACTTCAGCCTACGATCAAACTTACTTTTTAGATGTTGATAGTACCTTTAATATATATGTTACAGGCCAGTCCTTAGGTAATGCACCAACAACTGCAGGTGTATATTCAAATCCCAATAGTGCCCAGTTCATCGAAAAGTTAGACAGCACCTTATCTACACAGCTTTTCTATACCGTATTTGGTGATGGGGTAACAGAAATAAATATTTCACCTACAGCCTTTATGATAGATACGTGTGAAAACATTTATGTGGCAGGTTGGGGTGGTTATGTTAATTTCCAGGGCAGTACTTTCAATATGGCGCTTACATCAGATGCCTTTCAAAGTAAAACCAATGGCGATGATTTTTATTTCATCGTGTTAAAAAAAGATGCAACGGCACTTATGTATGCCACTTATTTTGGCGATGCATCTGATGAACAACATGTCGATGGCGGTACCAGCCGTTTTGATAAAGACGGTTATATGTATGAAGCCATTTGTGGCGGATGTGGCGAGCATAGCGGACTGCCAACAACACCAGGTTGCTGGTCAAACACAAACAACAGCGACAACTGCAATGAAGCCGCCATTAAATTTAAATTTGATTTGGATGGGCCAACTGCGGCATTTACCCCAAGCCCTTTTAAAGGTTGTATACCGTTAACTGTAAATTTTCTAAATCAAAGTACAGGTGCACAGGCTTTTGAATGGGTTTTTGATGGTAATAACAGCGATACCAGCACTCAAACTAACCCAACATTTGTATTTAAAGATACAGGCACATTTAAGGTGCGGCTTATCGCTATTAATTCACTAGATTGTAGAATTACCGATACTACTTACGCT
>Ga0302274_10002868_pt1 | contig 15549 bp, 12 predicted proteins | sample III_Bog_N2_1_FD_198755 | JGI IMG/M metagenome (GOLD analysis project Ga0302274, IMG submission 198755) | Peat permafrost microbial communities from Stordalen Mire near Abisko, Sweden - III_Bog_N2_1 | ecosystem: Environmental > Terrestrial > Soil > Wetlands > Peat | place: Sweden: Abisko...
CACCCCGGTGATAAAAATCGTGCCGGCCACACCCTCATGAAAAAGACGTGCCGCCTCCAGCGGGCGCGCGACCGATTCCCCTCCGAGAACAATCAGGGCATCGGCCTTTTTCAATGGCACGGAAACCACGAGCCATCGTTTCCAGAAGGCGTTGAAAGATCCTTCAAAACATGTTTCCAAAGACGCTTTCTTAATGGAGAAGACGCCCGCAACCAGAATTCCAATCAGCAGGAGAGGGAACAATCGCTTCATCGTGGGCATTCACGAAAAATGAATCTCCGGGGAAAGACCATCAGAAAGCATTTCTTTAAGGAAAGGGAGAACCCGCCCTCCAAAGATCAGGGCACCGCTGAGGACAACTACCTTCCAAAAGTCATTTCTCCATTCCCTTTGCGTTCAGCGGCCTGATCCGTGATGATCAGAACCGTCCCCGGAGCGAGGGCATCGTGAAGTTTAACAGCGAAATCCGGATTGAAGCGAACTCTTTTGTGAAGCGCCTCAATGTTGATCCGTCTCCCTGAATTATTCGTTGTCATGGCCATCCAGCGATGGCCGGCACGGTTGGGAGCCCAGGGCGAGGCCTCGCCGCTTGTCCCGTCAAGCAGGGTAAAAACGCCCTCTCCCAACTTGCCAAAGCCATTGAATCGAACGGCAGCCCTCCCGATGCGGATGCCATTCCGATAGACAAAGAGTGTGTGATCAGGGCCGCTGATGAGAATGGTGATCGGCCCCTTCATGCTGGCCTCGGGATTCCATTTATAATCATTTTTCCCAAGCGCCTTGGGCACCAGGGCAACATCCTTGGAGGAAAGCATGAGTCCGGGATCTGTAGCATAGTAGGGAACCGGCAGCTTTCCGTCTGCAACCACCACAGTCCCTCCCTTCTGAGTGATGCTGAAGAGGAAGTTGGAAAAATCATACGGTAACCGGATACAACCATGACTGGCCGCGTAACCGGGGAGATGACCCGAATGGAAGGCCACCCCGCACCAGGTCAGCCGCTGCATGTTCGGCATCGGGGCGTTGTCATAGGTCTTGGAATAATGGGAGCGGTTCTTTTCCAGAATCGTGAAAACCCCGGCTGGAGTCGGGTGATTTTTTGATCCCGAGGAGATGGTGGAACGAGCAATCAGAATGCCGTTGCGATAGACATTCATGATCTGCTGCGGGAGGCTGACAAGAATGATCACCGGGCCGCTGGGCGAGAGATGCGGAGACCACCAGTATTCACCAGGCTTCAAGGGGCCGGTCGGCTTCCCCGTCGGCGTCCCCTGGGTGTGGAATGCTGGCTTTTCCATCGCCTGTGTGGAAAAGGTCGGCATGACGATGAGAGCAAAAACGAGGAATGCAAAACGGTTCATTGCACCGAGATCGTATGGAATCACCGAGGGAGGTAAAGACACTCTTCGTTGTGATGAGATGCGCGTGCCGTTAACCTCAATCGATGAGATGTCACCCGCTTCTATTTCCCAGTTTGCTTCCTCTGCTTCTTCTGCTTGCTAATGCTGGAGCGCTTGCCTCTGGATCAATCCAAGGCCTTTCCCCTGATGCACTGAACGAGTCTCTCTCTATTGATGTTTTTTCCACCAACAATCTCTGGGAAGAAAAAGATGATGATGTGGCTCGCAGGCTGAGGCTCCCGATACAAACCCGGACTTCCTATGAGTCAGGCTACGGCTATGAACCTCTTGGAAGCAGCCGCGTCCTGGGTGCGGAAGTCTTTTCGATCTCTCTTCAGGGACGCGGGGGAAAACCATGCAGGATTTCCATTCTTTTCGCCAACAAGGGGGACATTCTGCACTATGCCACGCCAGAGGAAAGAAAGGGGCTCTTGGAACAATCTTCCCGCGCGGGGACTTCGGGAACCACCTACAGCCCTCAACTGATAGAAAAATACAGGTCAGCAATCAGAAAGGATGCATTCATGATCTCGGCAAAGTTAACCAAACTTTTGGGAGCAGGGGGGCCCGTAAGAAACTTCAAGACGAGTTGGATGTCGGAAGAGGGCACTCGATGGAACTGGAACGGAACAAGCTTCTTCCTCTTTGCCCCGAGAAATGAATATCTCACCCTGCGAGTAGAACCATCTTCGATTGCCAATGATCTGGAGTCAGAGCGAAAGGCCTTTGCGGCAGCGAAGAATTCGATCGCCTCGCGGGTCGTTCATCGTCCCAACGGTGACACCATCATCGAGGATATCCCGATGATCGATCAGGGAAGCAAAGGCTACTGCGTGCCCGCCACCCTCGAACGCTTGCTCCGGTATTACAACATTGATGCCGACATGAATATGCTGGCCATGGGAGGAAGGACAGGTGTCGGCGGAGGAACTTCTTTTGACACTATTTTCCCGATTATCAACGAACTCGTGAGAAATGCCGGCGGCACGTTGAAGCAACAACAATTCACCGGAAAGATTTCCGACATCAAACTGGCCATCGACGATGGCAAACCGGTGATCTGGGGGCTTTACAGTTCGGACGAATTCAATGACATCCTGGAGGAAAGGAATGCCAGGCGACTGGAGTTGTCGAATTGGAATCAATGGCGTACCGACCTGCTGAAAACCAGGGAAACCGCCCATTCCCTACCCCGGAAGTCAGCCCATTGCTGCATGATTACCGGTTACAATGAATCAACTCATGAGCTTGCCATTTCGGATTCCTGGGGACCGGAATTCAAAGAACGCTGGGTGACCGAAGAGGAAGCCGTGGCGGTGAATCAAGGGGAGACAGCAACCATCGGTTGGTAGAGGTTGTGTTAGTGTTAAAGACTGTGGTGGAGGTAAGGGGATTCGAACCCCTGGCCTTCTCATTGCGAACGAGACGCTCTACCAACTGAGCTATACCCCCGAACTGTCCACACGAAGGAAAATCTAAAATTCCGGCGGCTGACCCGCAAGAAAATCTCCCCAGAAGAACGGCACCGGAGGTCTCGCGATTGACCGCCAACCTCTGAGGGAGTTAAATCCCAATGGAATATGCTTCGTTACATTCTCCCCATAGTCGGGCACTTCATCATTTTTTTCATGCTGGCTGCCATGACGGCATTCGGGGCCGACGATCATTCGACATGGGAGAGTCTCACCCCGTCGCAACAGGGAATTCTCGTCGATGGAAAACCGGTTGTTGTCGAAGAGGAGGTTGCCGAAAATGCCTGGCCACGCTACATCGTTTACCGTCTGGTCGACTGCCCGCCTGCCAAAGTGGCAGCACTTTTCTGGGATTGCGAGCAGGCTCCCAAGTATGTTCCCAACTGCCTCTCCGTCCAGATGGTTGCCCGCCCGACGCCATGGATCCACGAAGCCGAATATACCTTGCATATGCCGATGATGCTCCCCGAGGAGGTCTATGTGTCACGCAACGAACTGACTGATCCAGCCAAAGACGTTTATGAAATCTCGTGGAAAGTTTGCCAGGCCCGCTACATCAAGGGAAGCGAGGGCAATCTTCGGGTCTCACCCGTGGGGTCGAAGGCTCTTCTCTGCTACAATAATCTCGTAATGCCGGGCAGCAGTATCGCGGGTCTTTTGCAATCCGAAGCGAGGAGTCAGGTCGTCGCAAGCGTCGATGCCCTGGCCAGGCAGGTGGAGCACGAAATCTGCAAGACCCCCTGGTTGATGGATCACCAGCTCCAGAAGCTGAATGAGTCCCTGGAAAAGCTCCACCCACCGGTTCAGAAGTAATTAGGCGCAGTAACGTTTCACTCATGTCCCGAATCGCCGAAGAGAGCATCCAGAAAGTCGCCGATGCAAGCGACATCGTGGAGATCATCGGCTCCTATTTTCCGCTGAAACGGGCGGGGACGAATTTTCGGGCACTCTGTCCCTTCCACAAGGAGAAGAGTCCCTCCTTTCATGTAAATCCTTCACGGCAGTCCTTCCATTGCTTTGGCTGCGGTGCCGGTGGAGGAGTATTTCGGTTCGTCATGGACTACGAGCATGTCGATTTCCCCTCGGCTGTCCGCAAGCTGGCCCAGCGCACGGGCATCATTCTGGCCGAAAACGATGATCCGCAGGAGCAGGTTCGCCGGGATCAACGCAGCCGCCTGATGGAACTCCACCGCGAGACCGCCGCCTGGTTCCACCTCAATCTGCTCCGATCCAAAGAGGCCCATCATGCCCGTGCCTATTTGAAAAAACGGGGCCTTACCAAAGAGATCGCCGTGGAGTGGCAGCTCGGTTACGCATCAGCAGGATGGGAGGTTTTCAGGAACTGGGGACTCGGCAAGGGATTCACCCGGAACGAGATGATCCAGGGTGGGTTGCTGGCGTCAAAGGAAGAGGATCCCTCCGGCGGATATGACCGGTTCCGCGACCGGCTAATGTTTCCGATTCGGAACGACTACGGCGAAGTCGTGGCCTTCAGCGGGCGCATTCTCAACGATTCGGATCGGGAGGCAAAATATGTGAACTCGCCTGAGACCCCGATTTTTTCAAAAGGGCGTATTCTCTTCGGGCTCGATAAAAGCAAACGCCCCCTTATCGATGCTGGTCAGGCAATCGTTCTAGAGGGGCAGATAGACCTGATTTCGGCCTTTGAACACGGGGTGAAAAATGTCGTGGCTCCTCAAGGGACGGCCTTCACGGCCGATCAGGCAAGGCTGTTGAGGCGGTTTGTCGAGCGGGTGATCCTTTGCTTTGATTCCGATACGGCCGGCCAGAACGCCGTGCAGAAATCACTTCCGTCACTCCTCGCCGCCGGAATCGAGGTGCGCGTGGCACGGCTTCCCAAGGGATCGGATCCCGATTCACTCATTCGCGAGCAGGGAGTGAAGGCATTTCAAGAACGACTTGAAAAAGCGAAGGATTTCTTTGATCACACCATGGAGAGGGCACGGGATGAACATGGCGGAACGCTGGGACCAAGAGAAAAGGCAATACTGGCACGGCAGCTTGGGGGATTTCTTGCACTCCTTCCAGAGGCTGCCTTGAGGGAGACGACAACTTCCCATGTCGCGTCACTTCTTGGGATTTCTCCCGGCGCACTCGAGGATGCAGGGAAGAAAAATCCCGTGACGCAGAATGACGGGGAAAATTTCGCCTCAGAAGAACACAGCACAATCATCCCACGAAGGGTTTCTGCTTCCACGGAATTGCTCTGCCGCCTCGCAATCCTCTCCCCGGAAGCACGGCTCTGGCTTGGCACCTTCTCCAACCAGACCCCTGGAAAATACACTGATCTCGATCCAGAGCTACTCATTCTGGAAGAGCTTCTTACCGCACTCCATGGCCTGGATGATTCCTCTCCGAAAGCCGTCCTGAGCCGACTCTCTCCGGATCTTCAGGTGCTCGTCAGCGCCTGGGATCTGGCAAAACTACCCGCTGCGCCACTCGCAGCCGCGCAGGATGCGATCCGGGGATTGCAGCTCACGATGTTAAAAAAACACAGGGAATCCCTGGCCCTTCAACTCCAGAATCCCAATCTTGCATCCGAAAAAATCATGGAGCTCCAAAAAGAGATACTTGACCTTCAGGCTTCTATCAACGATCTTTCCGCGCCCCAGCATTAGGCCATACCAGCGATCCGTTGAAAAAAATCTCCAAACCTTCCCCGTCCCGGAAACCCTCCGGAAACTCCGCAAAATCCCCTAACGGATCACATCCGCTCGGAGCCAAAAAAACACCTGCAAAGGACTCCAAAAAGCCGTTGCCAGTCAAAAAATCACCTCCCCCCCTGAAGGCAAACAAGGCAAAAACAGACGCGGCAAAATCCGCCCCAAAGTCCTCCAAAAAATTGCCCCCGAAGCAAGCAACTAAGGTAGCTGTCAAGCCAGCCCCCAAATCGCCTTCCAAAAGCCTTCAGAAAACCCAGGCAAAGGCAAAAGCCTCTGTAAAAACGCAATCCAAGGCTGGCAAGGCTCCTTCGTCAAGCCAAAGCAAGGAGAAGACAAAACCCGCCTCCCTTTCAAAAGGAAAAGCTGCTGCGCCAAAATCGGGCAAGACTGTCCCAAAACCAGCGCCAAAAGCACCTGTTTCGAAACCGGCACCTTCTCACAATCCATCCAAGGCAAAGAAGCCCGTCTCCGCCTCACCTTCCGCAAAAATTCCCGCTGTCAAATCCAAGGCTGCCAAACCCGAATCGGCAAAATCAGCCGCCCCTTCACCAGCACCAAAGAAAGAGAAAAGCGCCATCAGCCTCTCCATCTCGGGGCTTGCCCCGACAAATGCCGCCGAGGCGCAGAAACTTCTCCAGGAAAAAATCCGTGAGCTGCTGAAGCTCGCCAAGGAGCAGGGTTACATCACTTTTGAAGATCTGGACGAGCATCTCCCGGAGGGGATGAACGATCCCGACACGATCGACTCGATTCTCGCCCAGCTTCGCGCGGTGGAAATCGACATCATTGACGCGTCCGAGGTGGATCGCGTCAAGGAGATCAAAAAAGACGACGACGACGACAAGGACAAGGATCGCGACGACAAGGAGGAGAAAGCCGACGGGCGCCTCGATATTCTGGATGATCCTGTCCGCATGTATCTCAAACAGATGGGGCAGGTTCCGCTTTTGACCAGGGAACAGGAGGTCGAAATTTCCAAACGCATCGAGGATGCCGAAGTCCGGATGCAGGATGTCCTCTACCGGTTCGGATTCATCGCCCATGCCCATCTTGACATGGCCCAACGGCTGCTTGATTCCCGTGAGCGGTTTGACCGTGTCATTCAGGACAAGAAAATCGAAAGCCGGGAACGCTATCTCAAAATCCTGCCCCGCCTCAGTCAGCAACTTCAGCGCCTGGCGGACAATGTCTCCGAACATTATGTGGCGAAGATTGCCCCGGCCAGGAAGACCCCGGCGGCAAAGGATCAGAGTGATCTTGAAAAGCTGATCGGTGCCGTCGTGGAGATCTATCCGAAGTTCTTTTTCAAATCGAAGATCGTGGAAGATTTTGTCGCCCATGCCGACGACCACATCAAGAGCCTCCACTCGCTTCGCAATGAACACGCGAAGCATACCTCGGTCAAAAACCCCGATCCGCAGCAGAAGCGCCACCTTGGATCGCTCTCAGCCCAGATAGACGATGCGGAACGCAGGAACTGGATGACGATTGACCATTTTCATGAGCGCCATCGCGAGCTAAAGAAGCATTTCCGTGATGCACTCCGTGCGAAAACCGAAATGGTGGAGGCCAATCTCCGGCTTGTCATCTCGATTGCCAAGAAATACACCAACCGCGGCCTCTCTTTCCTCGATCTGATTCAGGAAGGAAATATGGGCCTCATGAAGGCCGTTGAAAAATTTGAATACCGTCGCGGCTATAAGTTCTCGACCTATGCAACTTGGTGGATTCGTCAGGCGATCACACGATCAATTGCCGATCAGGCGCGCACGATCCGCATTCCGGTGCATATGATCGAAACAATCAACAAGCTGATCCGCGTCCAGAAGCAGCTTGTTCAGGAATATGGCCGGGAACCCTCTCCCGAGGAAATTGCTGATGAAATCCAGCTCCCAGTGGGCCGCGTGCAGGCAGTGCTCAAGATGGCCCAGCAACCAATTTCCCTCCAGGCACCGGTGGGCGACAGCGATGACACAAGCTTCGGCGATTTTATCGAGGATAAATCGGCTGACAATCCCGCCGACATGGCGGCCATCGTCCTCCTCAAGGACAAGATCAAGGATGTGCTGGAATCGCTTACCGAACGCGAGCGCCAGGTTCTGGAACAACGATTCGGTCTTGTCGATGGCTATTCGCGCACCCTCGAAGAAGTTGGCAAGCAATTCAAGGTGACCCGTGAACGCATCCGTCAGATCGAGGCCAAAGCGCTTCGTAAAATGCGCCACCCCACCCGTCTCCGCCAACTGGAAGGCTTCCTGGAGCCCAAGGATCTTTAAAACTGATCCTGCAAAAAACTTCGGGTGCGCTGAAAAAGTGTCGTCACGATTTTTTTGTGGAACTTGTACGGGCTTGCGGTGTTTTCTTAGGAGAACTCATGTCCTCTTCTTCTGAAAATCAACGCTCGGAATCTGACAGCAATGTTTTGAAAAATGCTTTTGCGTCTGAACCGCTTGATATCCTGCTGGCCCAGGATGCCCGATCGTATCCTGTGGCTTGCAGGCCTTGGTTTGCCCAGAGGATGGCCGCACTGGCCAGAGAAACTCCGCAGTCTTTGAGTTTGCGAAATCGTTTCTTCCATTTCCGCCGATTCGCGCTGCCTCTCCCCCTGGCGTTTGCGTTTGCCCTGATGTTGCTTGTGGCACCCCATGCCTTCCACGCTCCGAGATCCGATTCATTCCGAGCATCCTTCCCGACACCGCAGGCAAGCCAGGCTTCCCCGGATTCAGGAGATGCCGAGTTTGAAGAACACATGGAGATGCTCGCTTCTACTGATTAGCCTTTTATAGCCGCATGATTTTTGCGGTAACTTTTTCGCGACTACGCGATAACTTGGGGAACCGCTGCGCAGCATGATCGAGCATCTTTATATCCATATCCCTTTTTGCCCGAACATCTGCCCCTACTGCGCTTTTTACAAGGAATCGGCGGGCAGGCAGCGGGTCGAAACATTTCTGGATGCGCTGCTGCTTGAACTGGAAACCTGGTCCCCGAAGCTACGTCCGAAGAGCATTTTTTTTGGAGGAGGCACCCCGAGCGCACTCTCGGCAAGCCAGTTTGAAAAACTTCTGACCGGAATGCACAACCGCCTTGATCTCAGCCGGGTCACGGAATGGACGATCGAGATGAATCCTGCCACGGTTGCGCCTGACAAAGCGGATCTGCTCCGCGCCTCCGGAATCAACCGGGTCAGCATGGGAGTACAGTCGTGGGATGATTCGGTTCTTCTTACTCTTGGGAGAACCCATGATGCCGATAAGGCCGAGGAATCGTTCCAACTTTTGAGAAAGGCGGGTTTTGAGAATCTCTCCATTGATCTGATCTTCGGCGTTCCAGGTCAATCCCTCCAATCCTGGCACTCTTCCCTCGAAAGAAGCATCAGCCTTGCACCCGAGCATCTTTCAGCCTACGGGCTGACCTATGAGGAGGATACGGAGTTCTTTCTCCAGCTAAGTCAGGGAAAAATGACCCCCAATGAGGGTTTGGAAGCCGATCAATTCGAACTGACAGCAGAGTTGCTCGGGCGTGCTGGATTCCAACAGTACGAAATCTCCAACTATGCCGTGGAAGGGCGGGAGTCGCTGCACAATATGGCCTACTGGATGGGACGCGATTATCTGGGTTTGGGGCCGAGTGCCTTCTCGACGGTCGGCACACGTCGTTGGCGGAATATCCGGGAGACCGGAATCTACAGTGACACGACCCTTGCTGGGAAAACGGCCATTGATTTTGAAGAAGAGATCACTCCCCTGTTGAGGAGGAACGAAAAAGCGGCTTTCGGGATGAGAACCCGTCATGGACTACCCGTGGTGGAAGCCGATCCTTGGGGGAAAGAACTCAAAGGCCTTAAAAATCATGGACTGGTCGAGGAACGTGATGACCGTTGGGTTCTCACCCCCCGCGGACGCCTCCTTGCGGACAGCGTCGCGGAGATTTTCGTGTGAAGACAGATGATCCATCATGATCTGATCGTCATCGGAGCTGGACCGGCGGGCAGCACCTGCGCGGCGCTTTGTGCCAGGCAGGGAATGAATGTCCTGCTTCTCGATGCCTCCCGATTTCCCCGCGACAAAGTCTGCGGAGACTGCCTGAATCCGGATGTCTGGCCCGTACTGGACAACCTAGGAGTGTCAGCCGGTGTGAGGAAGCTTCCCCACTCATCACCAGGGTTGATCCGCTTTTCCATTGCGGAACAGGGCTCGGTGGAAATTTCAATTTCAAGAGACCCCGGCGAGTTTGTCGTAAGGAGAAGGGATTTTGACGATCTCCTTCTGAGAAACGCCATTGCAGCCGGTGTGGAATTTCAGGATGGCACTCCGGTGAGCAGTCTCAGAAAACATCAGGATCTTTGGGAAGTGAACACAGCGGTGGGAGAAATCCGTCATGCCAGGAGGGTTGTTGCGGCCGACGGACGTAATTCAGCGGTGGGCCGCCACCTTCGCCTGATCTCGCGACAGGAACGCAAGGATCGGGTCGGATTGCAGTCCCACATTCCCCACCCTCAAAACTATGACGGAAATCTGGAAATGCGTCTTTACCGCAATGGTTACGGTGGGATGGCGGATCTCGGGCATGGGCTGGCCAATCTCTGCCTCGTAGCCAATTCTGGCCGCCTGAGGGAACTTCGTAAAGAGGCAGAAGAACACTATCGCGTCCATGAGGCTATTGCCTGGAGGAGCATCACGCCCATTGGAAGAGCGAAAGCGATTTCCATAGCCCGAGGGGGTGTCTTTCTCTGCGGGGATGCCGCACGGGTTGTCGAGCCCTTCACCGGGGAAGGAATCTCTTTTGCCCTCCGATCAGGAGAATTACTCGCCGAAATTCTGACGAATAACAGCGATGTTTCTACCGGTAATCTGGAAAAAGATTATCGCCTGGCTCATCCGAAACTCTATGCCGGTCGTTTGAGAGTTAACAAACTAACCCGTTTTTTCTCGGAACATCCCAGGCTTGCCCATCGTCTTGCCCCCATCCTGATCAGTCATCCAAGACTACTTTCCTATCTGACATACAAAGTCTTATAAAATGAAAGGCAAGGTCTTATCCTTGTAATGAGACTAATTCTCATAATATGTCTTACATTGATTTTTGTTCAATATTTTGATTGATTTTCTTTAAAAGGTAGTTCTTTCTACACAGGAAATGACCGTAGAAATTCTCTCGCGAATCCAGTTTGCGCTGACAGCCGCCTTCCACTACATCTACCCGCCCATGACGATTGGACTGGGCGTGTTGCTGGTCATCATGGAGGGGATCTACATCAAAACAAAGAATCCACTCTTCCATCACCTCGCCCATTTCTGGACGAAGATTTTCGGCCTGGTCTTTGCCATCGGCGTCGCCACCGGAATCGTGATGGAATTTGAATTTGGAACGAACTGGGCCGCCTATTCACGGTTTGTCGGCGATATTTTTGGAAGCGCCCTTGCAGCAGAGGGAATTTTTGCGTTCTTCCTGGAATCGGGCTTTCTGGCACTGCTTCTCTTCGGCTGGGACAAGGTGGGGCCGAAAATGCATTTCTTTGCAACCTGCATGGTGGCGCTCGGGGCGCACTTCAGTGCGGTCTGGATTGTTGTGGCCAACTCCTGGATGCAGACTCCGGCGGGTTACCACCTTGAGAGGATCACGAATGGCGTGCACACCCCACTCCCGGCAGACTATATAGTTCAGGCCTCGGATGTCGGGCATGTGCGTGCGGTTGTGGACAGCTTCTGGACGATGGTTCTCAACCCCTCTTCCCTGGAACGTCTGACGCATGTCTTGCTCGGCGCATGGCTCACCGGGGCATTTTTGATCATCAGCATCAGCGCCTGGTATCTTCTGAAGGGTAAACACCTCACCTTTGCCAGGGCTTCCATCAAAGTGGCGACGATCTTTGCCTCCATCACCTGTGTTCTTCAGATGATCAGTGCTGATGCCACGGCACGGGGAGTACTTCGTAATCAACCTGCCAAGCTCGCCGCCATGGAAGGACTTTTCAAGACCGTGGATCACACGCCGATGGTGCTTTTCGGTTCGGTCGATACAGCCAAAAGGGAGACGGTTGGACCGGAGATTCCCTCCCTGCTAAGTTTCCTCTGTTACCATGATTTCAAAACTCCGGTGCGGGGACTCAATGATATTCCGGACGACGCCTTTCTTGCAGCACGGTATCCCGGACTGACTCCGGCTGAACTTGCGGCAAAACGCCCGATCTACTGGCCGATGGTCGGGGCGACTTTCCAGTTTTATCACATCATGATCATCGTGGGATCGGCAATTTTTGGAATTTCCTTTCTTTCGGTGCTTTTGCTCTGGAAGGGATGGCTTTTCAGATCGGATGTCGGCTGGGTGCGTGCTTTTCTTTGGGTGCTCGTCTTCTCAGTCCTTGGCCCTCAGATCTGCAATCAGGCGGGGTGGTTCACGGCCGAAATCGGACGCCAGCCATGGATTGTCTATAACCTCCTCCGCACTTCGGATGGTCTTTCACGGGCAGTTGCTGCCAATCAGGTGGTTTGCTCCATCATCCTCTTCACCCTGATTTATCTCCTCCTGTTCACCACCTTCATTTATCTCCTGAACAAGAAAATCCAGCATGGCCCCGGTGACGACGAGGGCCATCACACCAAGGCACCCGGCGTTAATCCCGACGATCTGTTCTCGAAACAAGCCCGAGCCTGAATTAGAGCCATCATCTCACACCATGCACCTACCCGATCTCAACACCGTCTGGTTCATCCTCGTGGGCGTCCTTTTCACCGGCTATGCCATACTGGATGGCTTCGACCTTGGCGTCGGCATCCTCCATCTTTTTGTGAAAAAGGATCATGATCGCCGGATTCTTCTCAACTCCATCGGCCCCGTATGGGATGGGAACGAAGTCTGGCTCGTTACCGGCGGCGGCGCCCTTTTTGCCGCCTTTCCAGGTGCCTACGCGACCGTCTTCTCGGGATTTTACAATGCCTTTATGCTCCTTCTGCTGGCGCTGATTTTTCGGGCTGTGGCCATTGAATTTCGAAGCAAGGAACCGGGTGCGCTCTGGCGGCAGGCATGGGATGTCGCCTTCAGCCTCGGGAGTTTTCTTGCCGCCCTCTTGATCGGCGTGGCAATGGGGAATATCACTCGGGGAATCCCTCTCAACGCTGAAGGCGATTTCACAGGTTCTTTCTTCAGCCTTCTCAACCCCTACTCGCTCCTGCTCGGAATCACCGTGGTCTCGCTGTTTGCCATGCATGGGGCCATCTACCTTGTCCTCAAAACTGAGGGGGATCTTCAAGCTGAGATCTTCGGCTGGGTGCCGCGACTCATCGGCGTATTCCTTGCCTGTTTTCTCCTGTTCAATCTCTACACATTCTTCGAATGCCCCAACCTCGTCGCAGTCATGAAGGAACGCCCACTCGGATTTGTCGTCCTGGCCCTCAACATCGCCGTCGCTCTTTCGATCCCGAAAATCATCCGCTCCGGATCGGAGTTTTCCGCCTTCCTCGCCTCCTGCCTCACCATGGCCCTGCTCATGGCGGTACTCGGCATCTCTTACTTTCCCAATCTCGTCATTTCACACCCTGATCCGCTGAACAGCCTGACCATCTACAACTCCGCCTCTTCGAATAAAACCCTGGTAAATATGTTCATCATTGCACTGATCGGTGTGCCTATCGTCCTTGCCTATACTGCAAGCATCTATTGGATCTTCCGTGGTAAGACAAAAATCGGCCATGTAGGTTATTAGAGACCATCCCCGGGGATTGATCACAGCCGAGTCTTATCCCTTATAGTCGTAGGCCACTCGCCCGGTGATGCCGCAAAACAGATGCCAGGGAATGGTATCGGCCTGTCCGGCGACTTCCGTCGCCGTGATTTCCACGTTGCCTTGCCTCCCGACCAACACGGCGTCATCGCCAACCTGGATCGTTCCCGCCTTGGAAACATCAACCATGATTTGATCCATGGTTACACGCCCAAGAACCTTGCAGCGTTTGCCATTGAGCAGGACGCACGCACCCTTGCCGGAGAGCTGACGCGGATAGCCATCGGCATAGCCAACCGGCAGGACCGCCACAGTAAGGTTCCGAGGGGCCGTGTAGGTACTTCCATAACTGATGCCGTGTCCTTTCGGAACGCTGTGAACAAAGGTGACGGCAGCCTTCCAACTCAGGACAGGTTTTAGAAGCCGTTGTATTTTTGGAACAGGGGAGACGCCATAGAGAAGAAGCCCGATCCTTACAAAATCGTGAGCATCAGAAGGGAAGAGAATCGTGGCTGCGGAATTGAGCACATGAAAAGGAACTCCGGGGACAACCTTTCGAAGTTCTGCGCCAAGTTTTTTAAAGTCATTTAACTGGATCCTTGTCGCTGCCCTGTCGCTGTCCGCAGAAGGGAGGTGTGTCGAGATACTATGAATTTTGATAGGGAGAGTGATTATCCTCTCCAATATTTTTAAGGCCTCCCCAGGCTGCGCGCCAAGACGCCCCATACCAGTATCCACCTTGAAGTGGATCTGAGAGAAAGGGGTCCCCTTGGGGACACTCTTGGAAAAACAAAGGGCCTCTTCAAAGGATGAAATCGTGGGAATAAAGCCCTGCCGTGCGATCTCGGAATATTCTGCGGGCAGTGCTGCGCTGAGGAGGAGAATGGGAGTGATGGGGTCGACCTCCCTCAATTGCATCGCCTCTCCCAGTGAGGCGACGGCAAAAATCGCAACTCCTCCCCTTAGCGTGGCGGCAACCTCATTGAGACCATGTCCGTAACCATTCGCCTTCACCACGGCCATGATGCCGGCATTTCCGGAAAGCTTTCTGACGGCATCGAGATTGGTACGGAGCGCCGCGAGATCGATTTCAACCCAGGTGCGTTTGGGAAGGGAGCGGGGAATCAAAGACTTTCTGCGGGACATCGGTCAAGAATACGCAGTGCGGGCTCTTGGAAAAGCTCCTGTTTGATTCCTTGCCGAGGTTTTTCTCACTTTCAAGCGGGCAGGTTGTCTTGATAGCATCTTCCGATGAAGATCATCGTCACAGGTGGGGCAGGATTTATCGGTTCCCATGTGGTACGGGCACTGATCGAAGAGGGGCATGACGTTTGCATCATCGATGATTTTAATGATTTCTACGATCCTGCCATCAAAAGGGCCAATGTGGCATCGTTCAGACTACCGGTGGAAGTTGCGGAGGTGGATCTCCGGGATGGTAATTCCGTAGTGAAGATCACGAACCGATTCCGGCCCGAGGCCATCATTCATCTGGCGGCAAGAGCCGGGGTTCGTCCTTCGATTCTCGATCCCAAGCTCTATATTGACACCAATATCACGGGCACATTCCATGTGTTGGAAGCGGCGCGCCTCTCCAGTTGTCACAAGCTGCTCTTTGCTTCCAGTTCCTCGGTCTATGGTCTCTCCAAGACCGTTCCCTTTCGCGAGGATCTGCCGATTCTTCAGACTCTCTCGCCTTACGCCTCCACCAAGATCGCAGGAGAGCAGCTCTGCGGAAACTATGTCAACCTGCATGGGATGAGGATCGCCTGCCTCCGCTTCTTCACGGTCTATGGAGCGGGTCAGCGCCCCGACCTGGCAATCCATAGTTTCACCGATGCCATTGAACATGGACGTCCGATCAGGCAGTTTGGTGACGGCACGACACGAAGGGACTATACCTACATCGACGACATTGTTCAGGGAGTCCTTGGGGCTCTTTCTTTTGTGGACGGCGAGGGCCCGCTTTTTGAAATTTTCAATCTCGGTGAAAACGAAACCACGACTCTTTCAGCACTCATCGCTTCGATTGAGAAAGCTCTTGGAAAGAAAGCCCGGATTGAAAAATTGCCGGAACAAAAAGGGGACATGCCCCTGACCGCCGCAGACATCACCAAGGCACGCACAATACTTGGCTACTCCCCGAAGACAACGATCCGTGAAGGAATTTCAAAATTTGTAGACTGGTACCGGGAATATCATGAAGGGAGGAATGTTTGATGGGATCGTCCTCCCCAGTAGCTTTGCTTGTGGAGCTGATTCGCATCCCG
>Ga0302274_10002876_pt1 | contig 15515 bp, 14 predicted proteins | sample III_Bog_N2_1_FD_198755 | JGI IMG/M metagenome (GOLD analysis project Ga0302274, IMG submission 198755) | Peat permafrost microbial communities from Stordalen Mire near Abisko, Sweden - III_Bog_N2_1 | ecosystem: Environmental > Terrestrial > Soil > Wetlands > Peat | place: Sweden: Abisko...
GCTTGCATTGTCGTCTTAAGTTTTTCATTCCCATTCGCGGTCACGATTCGTGGTCTCGGAATACGACAATTATTTCCACACAGCCATTCGCTCTCAATTTGTGGTGTCCAAATCGGTGTGGAAGGGATGCAATGAAGAATACCCTCGAAAGCCCGAAGAATGAGTTGGCGAATGACCTTTGCAAGCAGCCGACAATGTTTGGGAGTGGCGATAGCGGCCGGCCGTACCTGGCACTCAAGAATGTTTCGATGTCCTTTGGATCGAAACTGGTGCTCAACAATGTGACCTTTGAGGTCATGCCTGGAGAGACGGTCTGCGTCATGGGGCGCAGTGGAGTCGGCAAGTCGGTATGCTTGCGAATCCTTATGGGATTTCTCAAGCCCGGCTCGGGAAGAGTCATTGTCGCGCAACAGGACATCACAGACTTTTCTGACCAGCAGCTCGCCCAGATTCACAAAAAGGTTACGATGGTGTTCCAGGGCGGTGCGCTTTTTGACTCCCTTACCGTAGGTGAGAATGTGGCATTCCCGCTGCGCGAGCTTGGCGGGGTCAACGAGACTCGAATCTACGAAACCGTTGATTCCATTTTGGACATGGTCGGAATCAGGCGTGAACGCGATCGTTTCCCCGCCGAGATATCGATGGGGATGAGACGGTCGGTCGCAATTGCGAGGGCGATTGCGGAGAAGCCCGAAGCTGTGCTCTATGACGAACCAACTACCATGGTGGATCCACTGATGGTACATCGGTTGGGCAACCTGATCGCGCGCCTCAAGGTTCAATTCAAACTGACCAGTCTTGTGGTTACGCATGATACCCGTCTTGCGGCAAAACTCGCCGATCACATTCTCTTCCTGGACCAGGGAAAGATACTCTTCTTTGGAACAGCCGCGGAAATTGAGCGATCATCCGAGCCTCGCATCCAGGAGTTCCTTAGCGATGATCGACTGGATCCTCAGGCTGCGGCCATTTAGAAGATGAGAGGGCACGCTCTGCCAGGCCTATAGTGAATGCGCTGACGCATAGCGACTTATAATCGACACAATTGCGGGGGGAAAGAAGAAGAAAGTGAGCAAGGAACTAATAAAGACCATTCTGCTGCATGGAGTACCCGTCCACCTTTGCAATAAACCTGGGACTTGGTGAGATCGCCGGGTTGGATGAACTCACCGCCAACTTATCTTGCATTCAACGATGAAGGCTAAAATCCTGGGAGAGGAGAAGAAAGGCGATGTGCTTTTCAGCAACAGCGAACTTTGTCGGCAGCGCGGTTCTGGGAACCCTTGGCGTAGTCACATTGACGCAAGTGAAGCACAGGCGGGAACTGCTCTTTGCGGCTCTTCCAGCACTATTCGCTGTTCATCAATTCATTGAAGGATTCGTTTGGCTTGGACTCGACGGGACGCTTTCCGCTACAGTGGCGCACAACATGGGTGCGGCTTACATGCTATATGCGCAAGGTCTTCTTGCATTCCTTTTACCGCTCAGCGTGTGGTTCTTCGAACCCGATGCGAAAGACCGCAGGCGGATGCTGCCGTTCGTCCTTCTTGGAGGCGCAACAGGACTTTATGTCCTATGGGCCTTAGCAGCGTACCCGACCGAAATCTACGTGAAGGCAAACAGCATCGTCTACATCAATCAGGCGACTAACCATACCACAGTTGCCATTCTTTATGTGGTCGCGACTTGCGGTGCGATGCTGTTCTCGAAGATTAGATCCATTGTGGTTTTCGGCGTTGCGAACCTGGCGATTCTCCTCGTGGTGTCGGCAGTGAAGGAATACGCGTTCACCTCGCTCTGGTGCGCATACGCGGCGATTGCGAGCCTGATCATCCTCGTCTATTTCTGGAGAAGCAGTGGAAGCCGCCCGCATAGTTACGTGGTGGCTGTTTAAACGAATAGCGCAGAATTCGTCCAAGAGCGGTCGACGGAACGACCATTTGGGATTATGGTTCGTAGAGACTCAATTAAACTTTTCGATGCCTGCATAGAGTTCGAGGGCTTTCACGTTAAAGATGATTAACGTGGAACCACTCGATTTGAGCAAGTCCTGGCACTTGAAGTCGCTAAAGATGCGGGTGACCGTCTCGCGCGATGCCCCGATGAACTCTCCAATCTCACCGTGAGTGAAGGCGCAAGAAAGCCGGGTGCCTTGGTTGGTTTTCTGGCCATCATCGCACCATTCCAGTAAAAGCCGCGCAAGCCTCGCCGGCGCCGTCGCCGCCAGGCCGAGAGTTCGCAGTTGCTCGTGTGCACGGGTGCGGTCCAGGCATAACTCCCGCGCAACGTTTTTATAAGCCGCAGGGTGCCTAGCCAGAAAGGCAAGATAAATGTCGCGGTCAATTGATGCCAGCTCGCAATGGCTTAGAGTCTCCGCGGTCGTGTCAAACCGGTTGCCGCAAAGTGAAGCGGCGAGCCCTAAAGTCTCCCCCGGATTGGCGATGCCGAGAATGAGACGCCGACCGGAACTCGAATTCATTGAAAGCTTTACTTGTCCTTTAATGAGGTACAGAACGCTAGTTGGTAATTCGTCTTCACTGAAAAGAACTGTTTGTGCTACACAGTCGAAAACCCTCTTGAGAGAGTCCAGTTCGGTTTGAACTTCAGCCCAAGGCTGCTCAATCAAAGGGGCTGGTCTGGCGACAATGCGGAACTCGTCGGATGCTAATTCACGCAAAGTTCCCATTAGGCCCTTCCATTGTCGCGCAATTGTTAGATTGTCGAACAACGAGAGTATGCATTCCAAATGCACTCCTCTACTGTGCACTTTCGCTCACAAACCATGCAGCAGCCGAAGGACGTATAGAAACTAAGTGCCCCTTAATTGCGGGATTTCAAAAATATAATCACCGGGTTACTGTTGCAGTCCCATTTCTGTGATGAGTTTCGGGCGCGTTGTATCTGACACCACCAGGTTGTGGCAAACAGAGCAGTCGTTGGTGATCGACACTCCGCCTTTGGCAATATGATTGCCATCGTGACAACGGAAGCAGCCGGGAGAATCGTTGTGACCGATATTGTTGGGGTGCGTACCCCATGTAACCTTCATGGATGGGAAAACACTCGTGTCGTAGATATTGACCAATGCTTTGGCAGCTGAATAAACCTGCTGGCTCTGCTTGTCCCAGATCGCAGGATACTGGGATCGGTAAAAAGTCACGAGTTCTGAGGGGATGCGTGTCTGCGCCTCAGCCTGTGATTTGTAGGTCGCTCTTAAGAGAGAGAGGCCTTCCTGATGGACAAATGGCAAACTGGCGCTTGGGCTTCCCTGGGCCATGTCCCTGTTCAGGGCGTCTTCAGACGTATCAAAGGAATGGGCCGCTCGATTATGACAATCAATGCAGTCCATAAGCCTTTTTTCGCCCACGACCGGGCTTGTTGTGCCGGAAGCGACAAACTCGGTGACCGATCCATTGTCGTTTGTTTTGCCGATCCAGGGGATCGTCTGATTTGTAGTGTCCGTGGCTACGTACTCAATCTTTCCCATATGAGCGCCGTGAATCCCGCTGAGGTGAGCAAAGGAGTCCCGGCCTCCCACATGCATTACTGTGACTGAGGAAGTCTGGGTATTTGACTCGTCATCCGCGTAGGCAGTCGTGATGACGATTTTGTCTCCAAGGAACCGGCTCGGGCTATGACAGTGAACGCAGGTCGTGCTTGCGACTGGAATCTTGTTATCCGGCATGATTGGTGTTGGATAGTTGTGAGCCACAACCATCAGTAATTGAACCGTACCATTGACCTTGGCGTGAACGTATGCCGCTGCCGTGGGTGCCACATGACAGTCCGTACAGGCCACATTCGAATGGGAAGAAACGTGGTATGCAGCAAGTTCCGGCTTCATGACATGGCAGCTTGCTCCACAGAACGATACAGTGTCCATGTAGGCAACTCCCCGGTAAGCGGCCGTGCCAACAATGATGAAATTTATGAATGTTGCGACCACCACCATGTCCAGAGCATGTCTGAAAACTGGGTCCTTGAGGCTGACCTCTGGAAAGAACGAGGGCACCTGGTTCGTAGCATCCAAGTAGCTTCGCCTCCAAAGAATTCCGGCCAGGATCAGAACAAGACCAACCACAAAAATGCCGGGAAGGATCAGGTCAAAAATGATGCCGAGATAGGGATTTGATGATGCACCGTGCCCGAAAAAACCGACAACCCAGAAACCGATCAAAACCATTGCTGCAGCTGTCGTGATCGCTCCGCCGAACAGGCTAAGCCAATTATTTCCATAAAAGAAAAGCGGGCGTAACCACTCTTCTCGGAACGAATTTTGCTTTGGCATTCAAACCTCGTTTGAGTTTGCGGCGTTCGAACGTGCGCAAAGACGTTCTTGATCTGAGATATCTCTCTTTGCAGGGCGGCCCGAACTCGCACTTCTAAGCGCAGGTTAAGCCCCGCATGGCATCCCGCGCATTGCGGGGCGATTATCGGCTTCAGCAATGGAGAATACTGGTCGTTTGTGCTCACAGTACCTGAGGAAACTAGCAGGGATAGAAGGATTGCCTCATTGGAAACTGAAAAGTGAGCAAAACTGCGCAGTCTCGGACTAGTGAGTTCCAATAGGCTGGCCATGTTCGCCGCAGGACTTCAGGGTGCTTAAGTCGCAAGTTCCGGTGGGTCTGAGTAGTAACTGCAAGTCAGAAATTCTCTCATCTTTCAATGAAAGCTTGGCAGCAGGATGCTTGGTTCCCTCGTCGCTTCGGCGACTACACTTGAGACGATCGACGAGCGCATGCTTCGCTGCGGCATTAGCCGCCGTTCGTTTCTAGTCTTCTGCTCCACTCTGATGATTGCCGCGCCTTACGGGCTTGCCATCACGGACAAGAGGACGCCGGAAGAGGTTGCTGCCGGACTTGGAAAAGTCAATCGTCCACCAATCATCTGGCTTCATTTTCAAGATTGCACCGGCTGTACGGAGTCGCTCCTTCAGACGTCGCATCCTGATTTCGGCGACTTGATTCTCAACGTAATTTCCCTCGAATATCACGAGACTCTCATGGCTGGCTCCGGTTTGCAGGCACGCCAAGCGCTGGATGAAGCGGTGCAAAAGCATGTGGGCAAATTCATCCTTGTGGTCGAGGGTTCAATCCCCACCAAAGATCAGGGAATCTACATGAAGCTGGCCGGGCGGCCAGCCTTGGATGTGTTGGCCGACATTGGCGGCAAGGCTGCCGCGATCATCGCCATCGGGTCCTGCGCTTCATGGGGCGGTATCCCTTCGGCAGATCCGGACCCAACCGGAGCTGTAGGCGTTGCCGACCTGCTGCCAAGCCACTCCATCATCAACATCCCAGGGTGTCCGCCAAATCCCTACACGCTACTGGGTGTTGTGCTTCAGTATGCCGCGGATGGAACCCTCCCCGAGACCGACGAACAACGCCGTCCGAAGTTCGCATTCGATCGCGATATTCACGAACACTGCCCGCGTCGCGCGCACTTTGATGCAGGGAACTTCGTGAAGCAATATGGCGACGAAGGACACCGCGAAGGCTGGTGCCTCTATGAAATGGGTTGCAAAGGTCCGGACACGCACGCGGGTTGTTCGACACGTCACTTCAATGAGATTCCAGACGTTTGGCCTATCGGCATTGGCGCTCCTTGCATTGGCTGCACAGAGAAGAGCGTCGCATTCAAGGTTCCCATGTTCGAAGTGGTGAAGCTTCACACTATTGCCGCACCACCCACATCCTATGCGCCCATCACCACCACCAGGGGAACCATCAGTCCGCTCGCTACCGGGCTTGTCGGCATTGGTATAGGCGCGCTGGCAGGAGCCGGATACGTAGCTTCGCGCAAGTTCTCCAAAGTCGAGGACGATGAGAGCGCGCCCGGTTCCAGACCACCTGCGTCCGGATCAGGGCCGGGATCAGGCAGTGAGCCGGGAGCATCGGCATGAGCGTAACTCTGAGCCGTCGTCAGGCATTCAAGGCAATGATCGGGCTTGGAGGCACAGTTACCAGTGCACTTCTGCCCGTAACCGCGCACGCTGCCACAGGGGCTGGAGGCAAGTCCGAAGAGCATCCCGCGCATCCCATCGCACCAGCGGATGCCATTGCAATGCTTTACGACAGCACCGTCTGCACGGGTTGCAAAGCCTGCATGCCGGCTTGCAATGAAGCGAATGGCCTTCCAACGGACACTTTGCTCTCAGGTGGAATCTGGGACATGCCCATGGGGCTGAACGCCAAGACCAAGAACATCATCGAGCTCTATCAGGACCCGCAAAGTGACGAATTCGCCTTCGTCAAGAAACAGTGCATGCATTGTCTCGACCCTGCGTGCGTCACAGGATGCCCCTTTGGATCGCTGGTGAAGCGGGACCTTGGCGCCGTCACCTGGAATAGTTCCTTGTGTATCGGTTGCCGCTATTGTGAGGTCGCCTGTCCCTTTGAAGTGCCTCAATTTCAATGGGAGAATTGGAATCCGAAAATCGTCAAATGCGAGTTCTGCTATGACCAACGCCTGAAGGAAGACATGCAGCCTGCCTGCACCGCCGCGTGCCCTACGAAAGCGGTGATCTTCGGCAAACGTACCGACCTGCTCGCTGAAGCGAAAGACCGCATTGCAGCAACGCCAGACAAGTACTTTGAGAATCGGGTCTATGGGGAGCATGAAGCCGGCGGAACACAGGTGCTCTATCTATCGAGTGTTTCTTTCCAGAAGCTCGGCCTGCCCAAGCTCGGCACCACATCGATCGGCCACTACGCAACCAAGGTCACATCCGTAATTTACAAGTGGCTTGCCGGACCCGCGCTAGTCGCGGGCGTCTTCGGCTTTTTCATCCGCCGCAACTGGGAGCGCCACGAGGCTGAACGGCACGAGCACGAGGAAAAGACTGGATTTCCCGATCAGCTATGAATATCACTGAGCCCACCCAGGACAAACGAGGAACGACGCTCATCAACCACTGGCAGTGCGGCGTGCCTGTGACGACCGGCCCCGTGCTGACTCCATTTCTTCTGCTGCTCATCGGGCTTGCGGCCCTTGGGCTCGGGTTGGCGGTACTTCGGTTCTTTTCTCCGCTGGGTCCCTTTTCAGCGATGAATGACGTTTATGCCTGGGGCATCTGGAAGACTTTCAATGTCATGACGCTGACTGCCCTCGGATCGGGGCCGCTCGCATTGGGGATAGCAGCCTGGGTCTTTAATCGCCAGAAGCTCCATGTTGTCATGCGAACCGCGCTTGTCTCAGGATTTCTGTTTTATGCGACAGGACTCATCGCGCTTGGGTTCGACGTTGGCCGACCATGGAACTTCTACAGCGCATTGATGCCATGGCGATGGAACAGCGAATCGGCGATGCTGGAAATCTCGATCTGCATGCCGCTCTATTGCGCAGTCTTCCTATCGTTCGAAATTCTTCCTCTGATCCTGGAGCGGGTCTACTACACAGCCAATGACCGCTCACGCGCACTGCTGTGCCGCGTCGCACCCATAATCCGCAAAGTGTATCCATTCGTTATTATCGGTGCCTACGTCATCCCTCTGATGCACCAATCCTCGCTTGGCGGCTTGCTCCTGTTAGCTGGGACCAAGATCAATCCGCTTTGGCAATCGCCCGTGATGCCGCTGCTTTATCTGATCGCGGCAGTGTTCTGTGGACTCGGCTTCACGATCTTTCTGCTGATGATTGTCTGTCTTCGCTACGCACGCGATCTAGACGCTGCAGTCCTGGCTGAACTTGCGAACTTGCTCTCGGGCACCTGCTTCGTCTTTCTCACCATTCGCGTTGGCGACCTCATCTGGCGGCAACAACTTCTGGCCGCGTTCGCCTTCGACAAAATGAGCCTGCTATTTCTCTTTGAAAGTGCAATGATCCTCGCTCCCGCTCTTGCTCTCCGTTTCCGGCGTGTACGAGAGACGCCTCGCGCCCTGTTGAACATGTCGGCTGTCGCCTGCCTCGGAGGGATGCTTTATCGATTCATTCCTACCTCGATTGCCTATCAGCCGTTGCGCAGCACAGCCTACTTTCCGTCAGCGCCAGAGCTGGTGATGGCTGCCGGCTACATCGCGCTGGGGAGCGCGGCATTTGTGCTCGCGGTCAATTATTTCGCGGTGCTGCCAGGAGAAGCCAGCGCATGGGACCATGCGTACCGCCCCTTCGGCTGGCCAAGAAAAGCGGCCCAAACTTCCATCGCTATCCAGGTCCCATCAACAGTCGCCCAAGAAAGAGCAATCTGATGGCACGTATCTCCATCGATCCAGTGACGCGCATCGAAGGGCATCTTCGCATCGACGTTGAAGTCGACGGCGGCACCGTGAACAAGGCCTGGGCAAGTTGTACTATGTGGCGCGGGCTTGAGACGATCCTGCGCGGCCGCGATGCTCGTGAGGGCTGGGTCTTTGCGCAGCGATTCTGCGGTGTCTGCACCACGGTGCACGGAATTGCTTCTGTGCGCGCGGTGGAAGACGCGCTCGCACTCGATATACCACCGAACGCGCAATACATTCGCAACCTGATTCTCATCGGTCATGCGCTGCACGATCACATCGTGCACTTCTATCACTTGTCTGCTCTTGACTGGGTCGACGTCATGTCCATCCCAAAGGCCGATCCGGCGCGTGCGGCTTCCATCGCAGAAAGCTCCAGTTCATGGCAGGGAAACTCGCGACGTGAACTTGAAGCCGTGCAGAACAAAGTGAAAGGGATCGTGGCCGGAGGGCAACTCGGGATTTTTTCTCACGGCTACTGGGGTCACCCCGCGATGCGCCTGAGTCCGGAGATGAATCTTATTCTCTTTGCGCACTATCTGCAGGCGCTGGAGTTTCAAAGGAAATCCTGCCAGGTCGTGGCGATTCTAGGTGGCAAGACGCCTCACATTCAGAATCTAGCAGTCGGCGGAGTCATGAATGCGATCAACCTGAACAGCCTGGCGACCATGAACATGGACCGCCTGGGGATGTTGCAGGCGATCCTCGAAGACCTGATTCCGTTCGTTCAACAAGTCTTCTTCGTCGATACCTGTTTGCTGGCGGCTTCTTACCCGGAGTATTTCCACTATGGCCGCGGTGTCGCCAACTATCTGGCCGTACCAGATCTTCCACTCGATGCGAGAGGAACCAAATTCGATCTTCCCGGCGGCGTCATCATGAATGGCGATCTTGCCTCCGTGCGGTCCATGGAGAACTGGAAGGATGAACCATTTCGCAAGGCCATCACCGAAGACTCAACCCACGCGTGGTATCAAGGCGGTGGCCCCGTTGAACCGTACAAGGGTGAGACCACTCCGGACTACACCGATTTCAAGGAAGATGCCAAATATACTTGGGTCAAAGCACCGCGTTATAACGGAAGCCCGATGCAGGTGGGGCCGCTCGCCAACATACTCGTCGGCTATGCTTCCGGCCACGCCCTCACTCGCAAGTGGACCAACGCGGCATTCGACAGGATCTCCGCCGTTCACGGGTTGAAGGTTGTCCCCAACGACATGCAATCGACCATGGGCCGCTACCTCGCCCGGGCCATCCGCTCGGCAATGCTTTCAGAACTTGCGCTTGAGCATCTCCAATTGCTCACCACCAACATTCTCAACGGGGACGACACAACATACAATGCGCCCCAGTTCCCGTCGGGCGAAATCATGGGGATGGGTATGCATGAAGCGCCGCGCGGCGCGCTCTCGCACTGGGTTGTCATCAATAAGGGTACTTTCACAAATTACCAGGCCGTTGTGCCCACCACCTGGAATGCAAGCCCGCGCGATCAGAACGGCGTCCCAGGACCTTACGAAACCTCTCTTATTGGAAATCCCGTTGTGGACGCGGAAAAGCCGCTGGAGGTCCTTCGCACCGTGCATTCCTTTGACCCTTGCATGGCATGTTCCTGTCACACTCTCGATGCGACCGGAAAAGAAATAGCACAGGTAAAAGTCCAATGAACAACGTGGTCCCCACGGAACAGCGCGCTGTATCTGTCATCGGGCTGGGGAATGTCTTTCTCGGCGACGATGGCTTCGGACCCCTCGCGGTGGAGACATTTCGCTGTCAGTATGAGTGCGGTCCAGAGGTTGAAGTGCTCGACCTGGGCACGCCGGGCCTTGACATGGCGCCTTACCTTTATGGCCGCGATCTTGTGGTCATCGTCGATGCGGTTCATTCAGACTCTCCATCCCGAGCCGTATCGGTATTTTGCGAAGACGAGTTCGCCTCAAGCCGAGCCTGTCTTCGCATCACCGGACACGATCCAGGCCTGTGGGACACTCTCACCCATCTGCGTCTTGCCGACTGCGGTCCTACCGAACTGATCGTGGTTGGCGCCGCGCCCGAGTCATGCGTATTCGGGGATGGCCCGAGCGCCGCCATGTTGAACCTTGCAGCAGAAGCAGCAGCTTCCATTGCGCAAGTGCTCACGCGGCGCGGATTCCCATGCATTCATCGCAATGTCGCGCCTCAGCCCAATCTATGGTGGCTTCCACTTGGCTCCATGGAAGGCCCCAGCGTTCCGGAGGTCCACGTCAATGCATGAGATCTCCATCATCGAGAGCATCCTCGAAGTAGCGGAAGAAAAGGCTCGCGAAGCAGACTCACCCTCCATTACAGTCATCAAACTCCGCCTCGGCGAGTTCACGGCCATAGCTCGGGAGGCCCTGGAGTTTGCCTTCGAAGTCGCTCGGCTGGGAACACTGGCTGAACACGCTCGTCTAGAGATCGAAGTTGTTCCCATGGTCTTGCATTGCGTCGTGTGCGACGCCGGGACTCAGCCAACCAGGGCGATGTCTCTCATCTGTCCCCGGTGCGGCTTTCCGCTCAAAATCGTCTCTGGCAAAGAACTTCAGATTGAATTCATCGAGATCGAAGACCACTGCCTTGCGTCCGCGGCGGTTGCCTGATATGAGCCACGACGCTAACACCCAACACCGACGTCTTCGCATAATCCTTGAAGGGACAGTGCAGGGCTTTGGACTTCGTCCGACTGTTTATCGTATTGCTCAAAAACTGCGTCTCAAAGGATTTGTACGGAATGTGGATGCTGGTGTCGAAATAGAAATTGAGGGCAGCTCTCAGCAAATTGATAGTTTCTTTTATCAGTTTAAGGTTGAGCGACCAGCAACTGCAGTCGTGACGACAGAGGATATCCAGCGAGTTACATCCCTGGGTAGCCTGTGGTTCGAGATTCTTCCGGATATCAAACACGCACCTCCATCTGGTTTCGAACCCAAGAACGCGCAGACAAGAGCGGCAGACTTGCATAAGATCGCAGGATGATCGCTGATCGGGCCGCTGCAATTGCGGCCGAGCGGGATATCCGGACGAAGCGTGGACCGAAATTTGCACAGCAAAACGCCGATGACCATTATGAGCGAGCCCAGTAACCCCTAGCATTGAGGCGTGGCTGGCGACCGTGAATCCGAGCCTGCTTCAAATTGATCCGAAAAGAACGTGCGTCGTCGATGCGCTCGACCACGGGCGCGGTCAAGGGGAAGAGCCTGCCGTCTTGCCCTGATTTATTTACTCCCGGCGGAAAGTTGTCGGGAATCTCCCATAATGGTCGTCGATTTATCCTGTTCGGGTATTTCTAAGATTAGCTCCGACACGTTCTGGTTGAAAGCGGGAAACCCGATCAGCGTAGACAGTCAAAATCCGAGGGAGACACCGAGCCTTTGGCGTCCTTTGCGTGTGCCCACTTTTCGCAATCTCTTGATCGCGGATGCGGTTTCCGATGTGGGTACTTTCATGCAAAGCGTTGGCGCAGCGTGGCTGATGGTATCGCTGAATGCCGGACCTCTCTATGTCGCCCTCATACAGACTGCAAGCGCCCTGCCGTTTTTTATTCTTGCGTTCCCAGCCGGCGCACTTGGCGACATTGTTGACCGCCGCAAATTGATTCTACTCAGTGAAGTGTGGATGGCTGGCGTTGCGATTGTGCTTGCGGGAGCGACGATACGGGGAGTGCTTTCTCCAGTATTGCTCCTAGCCCTGACGTTCGCTCTTTCTTCGGGAGACGCCATGGAAAGCCCGGCATGGGGAGCGGTGTTGCCGGAACTCGTTTCAAAAGACGATCTCCCAGCCGCTGCCGCGCTCAGCGGCATTGAATTCAATTTAGCCAGGGCCGTTGGGCCGGCCCTGGCCGGTGTAGTCATCGCTGTAACGAGCGTCGGAACCGCGTTTCTCGCGAATGCGGCATCGTTTCTCGGGGTCATCTTTGTCATTGCCCGATGGAAGCGGCCTCATGACAAACGCACGACCCCTCGGGAGACAGTAGCCGGTGCAACAGTCGCGGCGATTCGATACGTCCGGTATTCATCCACCGTCCGCGCTCTGATCTTTCGATCAGGAATACTCATGTTCTTCGCCAGTGGATTATTGGCGTTGCTGCCTTCATTGGCTCGCGAAGTGAGCCGCAGTCCAACGGGTTACGGAATCTTGCTTGGATGTTTCGGCTTCGGAGCGGTACTCGGTGCTGTGGCGATGCAGCGCGTCCGCGCTCGGTGGTCGGCGGAAATTGTAGTTTCGGGCGGCACACTGATATTCGGCCTCATGACGATAGCCACGGGCACTGTTCGTGCGCTGCCGCTGCTGGGAGCGGTCATGCTGGTCGGAGGGGCTGCATGGATCGTCTTCATCTCGCTCTTCAACGTGCTTATTCTGAACCACACACCAGACTGGGTGCGTGCTCGCGTGCTCGCGGTTTCGATGTTAGTGTTTCAAGGTGCCGTGGCTGCCGGAAGCGCAGCCTGGGGTGCCGTGGCCGCGAGGACCGGCATCCATTTTGCCTTGATCTGTGCCGGCGTGGGAACAATGGCCAGTGCTCTATCCGGTTTATTCCTGAAGCTTCCGGATGCAACGGTTGATATTACGCCCTGGATTCATTGGCAGATGCCCACCATTTTGGAGCAGGACGCTGCGGCGGCGGACGCCGGCCCAATTATGGTGACGATTGAGTACAAAGTAGAACGAGAGCAGGTTCCAGAATTTATCAAGGCCATCCATAGGTACTCCCGCATGCGGCGTCGCGACGGCGCTTACCGGTGGGGGATTTTTCGAGATATGGAGAATGCAGACCTCTACCTTGAAGTATTCCTCGTAGACTCCTGGTCGGAACACCTGCGTCAGCATGAGCGCTCGACCCACGCGGATCGCGCTGCAGAGGAGCGAGTACAAAGCTTTGCTCGTGGAACGCCGGTAGTACACCATCTTGTGTACGCGACGACAAACAATGCAGACACTGAATCAGTTAGGAGCTAGCCCTCACGGAGCGAGTAAGAATCGCCGAATACGACTTGTATTTGAGAGTTAGCCGTATCTCTATGTGCGAGAGGAAGCCCGAGCTTTCACAAATCCAGAAAGCGCTGCAACTGGCCGAGGAGGATGCTATAGACAAGATCCTACTAACCTCGGCGGACCATCCATGCTGTTATTCAAGAAAGAAACGTCTCGAAGGATTCGGGCGCGCTTTTGTTAGAGGAGCGGTAGTAGATGGCCCGTCCAGAGACTGCGGTCCGTTATAAACACAGGAGGGGACCCGAGGGCCAGTGGGACTGGCCACCAGGCTTTAACCAGAAAGAAAACCCTCGCTGCTATGGAAGCCGTTTGTAGGTGCCTTCAGGGTGCTTCTGCCCCTCATCAACCCGCTGCGATCAGCCTTGGCTTTTCTTAGGCTGGCAGCCGAATCGCCGCCTGCCGACTATCGTTCGCTTGCGCGCAGGATCGCTATTAATGACATCATCTTCCTGGCCATCGTTGAGCTGTTTGGCGCGGCGATCCTTAACTTCTTCGGAGTCGCTTAACCCATCGACAAGCTCGTGGGGGGTATTGTGATAGCCGCGATGGTATGGTCGGTATTGAATGAGAGGGACGCACTAGGCAGTCCGTCGACCTGAGCACTGTTGCTCAGCCAACTGCCCCGTTGCCTTGAGAGAATTATGGGAAAGAGGATTGACAGCTATCTTCATCCTAGGGTTCTCGATCATAGCGAACGATGGGAGAGGCATCCGTCTCAATCGTCACCGTATCGACAAAGATTGTCCCGGTCAACCCGAAAGAGCTCATTCCTCTAACACACAATAACCTTGCCTGACGAAGCATAGTTACACTGGCCGTCGTTTCTTTAGAGGTTATTCGCTCCTGACTCCAATCGGCCAAATACAAGCGAAAGCAGGCAGCATGGCTCTCATCGGCACCGGTTTAAACGAAGCTCCCCCCCGGCAAGTTCAATCAGTTGCTTCCATGCCGGTTATATCGACGAGCTGCAGCCTGCCCTTGCCGACGCGTATTGCCTTCGTAGGAAACTATCTGCCGCGTCAGTGCGGCATTGCAACCTTCACGACGGATATATGCACCGCCCTGGCTTCGGAGTTTGGCGGCGATCGGCTCTTTGCTATTCCGGTGAATGATCCTGATTCGGCATACGACTATCCCAGCCAGGTTCGCCTGGAACTTGACCAGGAAGACTTGGCCTCGTATGAACGAGCTGCCGAGTTTCTCAATTTCAACGGCAATGACCTGGTCTGTCTTCAACATGAATACGGAATCTATGGCGGTGTCGCGGGCCAGCACATACTCACCCTGTTAGGCAAGTTGAAGATGCCTGTGGTCACAACGCTCCACACGGTTCTGCGCGATCCAAATCCTGAACAGCGAATTGTAGTGGAAGAAATTGCACGCCTCTCGGATCGTCTGGTGGTAATGAGTAAACAGGCGGCGGAGTTTCTGCGCGATGTCTATGCGGTTCCATGGGGCAAGATAGATATCATTCCCCATGGCGTCCCGGACTTCCAGTTTATGGATCCAAATTACTTCAAAGATCGCTTCGGTGCCGAGGGCAAATCGGTGCTGCTGACTTTTGGTTTGCTGTCGCCGAACAAGGGGATTGAAAATGTAATTCGAGCATTGCCCGCGATTGTGGCAAGGCATCCCGATGTGGTTTATGTTGTGTCCGGCGTGACGCATCCGCATATCCGCCGGCGCGACGGCGAAAGTTACCGTGAAGGATTGCTGGCTCTCGCCGAAAAACTAGGAGTTGCCCCTAACCTGATCCTCGTTAATCGGTTTGTTAGCGCTGAGGAACTGGTTGAGCAAGTGGGCGCGGCCGATATTTACATTACCCCTTACAAGCAAGAGGCGCAGATTGTATCCGGGACGCTTGCAATCGCTCTGGGAGCAGGGAAGGCGATCATCTCTACCCCCTATTGGCACGCGAAGGAGCTGCTTGCGGATAACAGAGGCGTGATTGTCCCGTTCGAGAGTCCCGATGCAATCGCTGAAGCAGTTCTCCGTCTCCTCGACAATGATGGGGAACGGCATGCTATGCGCAAGCGGGCTTATCTGTACTCACGCGAGACGATCTGGAAGAAGACGGCGCAAAAGTATATGACGACTTTTCAGCGTGCAAGGTTTGAACGCACGTTGCACCCGAGGGCCGCGCATAAAGATGAAATTGCAAGGGACGCAATTGATTACCTCCCGGCAGTGAACGCGGAGCACATGTTTCGATTGACGGACGATACCGGAATTCTGCAGCATGCAATCTTCAGCGTGCCGAACACCTGCGAGGGTTATACCACCGACGAC
>Ga0302274_10002880_pt1 | contig 15496 bp, 10 predicted proteins | sample III_Bog_N2_1_FD_198755 | JGI IMG/M metagenome (GOLD analysis project Ga0302274, IMG submission 198755) | Peat permafrost microbial communities from Stordalen Mire near Abisko, Sweden - III_Bog_N2_1 | ecosystem: Environmental > Terrestrial > Soil > Wetlands > Peat | place: Sweden: Abisko...
AAATTGAGCTAGAGCTTCGCGCTCACTTCAGCAACACTATTGTCTATAAATCCTTTGAGGATGTGTTTGCCTCATTCGTTTCTGGGTTGAAGCAATCCGAGTAGCCAAGGTATAAGCACTGACGTCGGTTCGCGTCGTAAAATTCCTCGAGATGGCAGAAACGGCTTTCTCCAGCAAGCCGCTAGCACTGGGCTACCTCCATGCCCCTGAAGAAGGCATTAAAAAAGAAACGCAGGACCGATCAAGCCCCGCCACTTACGCGCTCCCAGGTCATGTCTCGCGTACGTAGCAAGAACACGGGTCCAGAACTTCTGGTGCGACGAGCTTTGTGGGCTGCGGGAATTCGTTATCGTCTCCATTACAAAAACATGCCAGGTCACCCGGATTTGGTATTGGTTGGGCGAAACGCGGTGGTTTTCGTTCATGGTTGTTTCTGGCACCGCCACGAAAACTGCCCTCGCAACCGGGTTCCGAAAAGTCGGGTCGAATGGTGGACGGCCAAATTCGCTCGAAACAAAGAGCGCGATGTTGAGGCCCGCTCTCTCTTGGAAACTTCCGGGTGGCACGTTTTCGTTATCTGGGAGTGTGAAACGGAACGAACGAATTGTTTGGCCGCCTTGATCGCGGAACTGAAGTCTCTTCCACGCGGGCGGTAGCAAAGAATGATATCGCAAAATGCTTATGTCGCCACGAATCCTTCTCTATTTACGCCCAACTTGAAGCCCGGAACGGCCTGATCAACAGCCTAACCCCCTAAACGTCCAACCGCTTAACCGCCCGACCCCTCAACCGCAAAATTCTTTTCCCAACTTTGCGTGCAATTAAATGTCCCCGGCGCACAATCTAAATCAGAGACCTTTATGCCAAACATCACCGTTACCGTCGACCGAACCGTTTATAGCGATGCCCGCGTCTTTGCCGCCCGCCACAATACCTCGGTTTCGGCAATTGTCCAATTCTGCCTGCAGAAGCTGAACAATCTGCGTTTCGGTACTGAATCCGTAGTCGTAATGGCGCGCAACCGCCAGGCCGCGAAAGCCACAGCCCACGACCGGGAACAGGCCCGCCGCGCCGCCCGCATGGCCGCTTTCCAGGCCGCTCTGACTTCCACCCAATCCACTCAAAACTAAGAAAATGTCTTAAAAAACGGTGAAACTGTGAAAGCCGGTTGATTCGATTCAATGCTTTACCGGCACTCGCTTCACAGCTCCACAGCCCCAGACCTGAAATCACATCGCGCTATCCCATGTCCCAAAATCGCGACATGGGGCACCGACAATGCTGGACTGTGAATGCCGAATGTGACCACCGCTCAGGGGACCAGTTCATCAATGTGAGAATCAATTGACTCGATGCGCAGAGTGACGGCAAAAAGGGTTCGAAGCCAGTCGAGATCAGCTTTCCATTCAGTTCGAAACGACGGCGACATACGCCACAAGTTTGGGCACGGTAACTTGCACCTGCCCTCCCGAGTAGGTAAACGTCGCCGGCGTATCCGCTCCGTAATCGGGCGAGACAAGCGTCACACTCCTGGGAGCCTTGGCAACGGGAAAGCTGACACGCACTCCATCCTGCTCCTGAAATCCATGTGAATAGTTGTGATTGATCAGGTGCGCCACGGTGCGCCCATCGCTCAACTGCGTCAGATTGGCGCCGATATTCGCCACGGATGCCGTCGCCCTCCCCGGCAGGTCTGTGGTGTTGTGGTAGAGAGCGGCATGAGCCGGCATTTTATAGAATGCCGCCATTTGTTTGAAGAGCGGCATCAACCCCAGTTGCGTTGCCGTCGGGTCGCCCACCGTGTCAGCCAGATGCATATTCAGATACACAGTCGCCGCCAGCGCCTCCGGCACATACATCCGCCAGTAGTCCGATTTCTCCGAAGCGGGCAGCGATAGATAGTCGGTCATCACATCGGTCGGCCAATCGATGAACGCAGCCACCGGGACCATGCGTCCGTCGATCCTCGCGGATCGCTTTTTCATCGCCATAAATGCCGCCAGCAACGACTGCGTCCCATCCAGATGACCGTCCGCCGTAAGCGGACAATAATTCACTGAAGACCCGCCAGGCCCATCGGGATTGCCGCCCCAAAGACCATTCATCTGGAAGTCGACGAATGGAAACACGCCGTTGGCGGTAATGTAGATCTCCTTGTTGTACTTTTGCCGCGCATAGTTACGCAGCGTCAGCACAATATCCTGCCAATAGACCAGGCTGGTGTAGGTTCCGGTGAATGTCCCGTTCTGTGGCTCCGGATGGTTTCCAATTATCGTTCCCCACTCTGCCGCCAGCGGATTCGATCGATTGAGAGGCGATGCCTGCCATCCGTTGCGCGCCAGGTAACCGCGATAGTTGAAGGTTCGGCCGCGCGTGGCGGCAGATTTCGAACAATTGAAATTGTCGGCCGTCGTTATGCCATATTTCGACTGCCAGTCAGCCGGGGTGTAGTTGGGATACTTGCCGCACAAAAATCCGCCGAAATCGGCAATATTTGCGTCGTCAAATCCCTCGTCTCCATTGTCTTCATTCCCGGAAGTCGCGCCCTGATAGCTAAAATCGGGCTCATCGAAGAACAGCCCGTCCACGCCGCCGTCGATCTGCATCTCATCGATGCCGATAAGGTATTGCCGGTAAGCCGGGGATGCCAGGCTACCGCGGTAGAATTTCATCGCAGAATGAAACACCGGCTGGCCGATGGCATCGCATGAGACTACTGCATTGAATTTCGACGCTGCAGGAAACTCGTCCATGAAAAGGGCAGTGGCTGTTGTTCCTCCTATGAACGTGATGCCGGCCGCTTGCGCCTGCCTGGGATATTGGAAGTTGTAATCGGATGGCTGAACTCCGCCTCGATCCCACCGCGCCCACGCGCGCGCGACGATATTGGGCGACATCGCAAGAACCTGTGGATCGGCGGGGAGATTCTGCTCTTGCTGGCTGAAGCCAAAGACCGTAAGCCCGGAAGGATCGCGTTTCCCATAGACTCCCGGATCGATCGCGATCTGCGTGTAAATCCCTCCGCCTCCTACAGGATTGCTCGCCGCCGGCGTAGCGCACGTAGAGTGTGTCGCAAGAGGCGGGGAAGGCGGCGGCAATTGCGCAACTACCAAGCTGGATGCGAACAAGAACGCGGCTATGCCAAGGAATAAACGCTTACTCGAAGCCAAGGCCATCTTTCTCCCGACCGATGCTGGCGGAAACAGGCACTCAATGGAGCACACCGAAGTTTACACGAATTCTACGCTTCACCAACTGTGGTTTTTGGTTCCGGTCGGATGGTTGCCAACTCGGAAGTATTGGCGGGTTTCAAGGTGTGAAGAACAACTGCGGATCCTTCGCTGCGGTTCAGGATGACAGCGCATTGGGGAGGAGATGGGGTGCTGTAGTCGGGATCGCGGGCGGCTGGTCGCCTATCCGGGTTACTTCGCAGTGAAAAAGATTGCCGCGTATGGCATAGCTCAGAATTTGCGCGAAAATCTAAGCGCGGTTTTTAGAGCGTTCATCTCATTAAACTTGGACCGCCTACGAGAAGCGGGGCGCCCGCATTAGCGGTTTCGATCCCAGCGAGGTTTGACTTTGCCGCCGGGGCGCGATCCGGACTTGCGGGGCGCGCCAGATCCGAACTTTCTTCCCGACGATGATCCGCCTGAGAATTTCGCTCCGGAAGATCGCCCCGCCGGCCTGCCCGCTGGTCTGCTGGCGAATGTTTTGCCGGGCGGCCTGGATGGACGGCTTTCGAAACTTCCGCCGGCTTCGCCGCGTGGCTTGAATGTCGCGCGGTCGTCGCGCTTGAAAGAGGGCTTGGCGCCCCGATCGAATGCGGGCCGTTCGCCTTCGAACCTCGACTGACCTTCGCGCAACGGTCCGCCCGGGGAACTGCGTTTGAAGGCAGGTCTTTCGCCTGGCTTGAATTCTGGCCGTGCACCCGGATTGAAAGTCGGTTTGCCGCCGCGATCGAAGGACGGCCTTTCGCTTCTGAATCCGGATGAAGCTTCACGCAACGGCGCGCCTGGGGCGCTGCGCTTGAAAACCGGCTTATCTCCGCGATTAAAGTCTGGTTTGCCACCAGACCTGAAAGGCGGCCGATCGTTACGCTTGAAATCCGGTTTGCCGCCGCGATTAAATGCCGGCTTACTGCCGCGATTAAACGCGGGCCTATCGCTGCTGGGGCGGAACTCGCGCCGCGGTGCGTTGTCGCCCTCCGACTCTGGGCTGCGCTGTTGCGGGCGGAGTGCAGTGTTGCGCTCTTCGAATCTCTGGGGACGCACGGAATCGGATTCTTCGCGCCCGCGGAAGGGTCTTGCCGCGCCGCGCTGAGAGTCGAATGATCTGGACTCGCCTCGTGGTCCGCCTGTTGAACCTGGGAACTGCGCGCGACCGCCGAATCTTTCGGTGCTGCGATTATCGAAGCGAGGCTTAAAAGCAGGCTTGAATGCGGGCTTTGCGCCGCCGGCAGGTGGCCTGCTTCCAAAAGTCTTGCCGGCGCCGCTTCTTGCCGGGCGATCGCCAGCAGCGCGAGGGGCTTCTTTCGGCACAGTCGGCAATGCCCGCTGCCGCTTAGGTTTCAGCTTGCCCTCTGCGGTGAGTTGCAGTGACTTCACCTCATCGGCTGTGAGTTCACGAAACTCGCCCGGTTCCACGTCTAGAACCAAAGGGCCATATGCCACGCGACGAATCTTCTCGACAAAGTGGCCGATTTGCTCAAACATTTTGCGCAGCTCGCGGTTGCGCCCTTCGATGAGCACCACTTCGTACCAGGGGTTGTCGCCCTGCCGAACCTGCCTGACTGAAGCCGGCGCAGTGGCGACGCGCTTGGAACCGGGTCCTTCGCGCTCAATTGAAACGCCGGAGCGCAGGCGGTCGAGTTCTTCTTCAGTTGGTTTTCCTGCCACCTTCACCAGGTAGGTTTTTTCCACTCCGAGGGAGGCGCGGGTAAGCTGGTTGGCCAAATCTCCATCGTTGGTTACCAGCAGCAGGCCTTCACTCAAGTAGTCGAGGCGACCCACCGGGTAAAGCCGCTGTTGCATCTTCTCGAAAAATTGCATGACCGTGGGCCGGTGTTCGGGATCGCTCACCGTGGTTACGTAGCCGCGCGGCTTATTGAGGACAAAATAACGTTGGCGCTCCGCACCGGCAAGCAGTTTGCCATCGACGCGGATGTGGTCGCGGCCGAGGTCAGCCTTGGCGCCGAGTTGGGTCACAACCTGGCCGTTTACAATCACGCGGCCTTCAACAATCATTTCTTCGGCGCGGCGACGGCTGGCGATACCGGCCTTGGCGAGTATCTTTTGCAGCCGCTCCAGCTTTGCCTCAAGCTTTGCCGGCGGAACTGCGTCGGTGGCGGGGCGAGCTGCGGGGATATACTCCGGTTCTTCGTTCGATTCGATTTCGTCGGAGAGAGCCGCGGCCAGCGCTTCTGCTTCACCCGGCGTGGAAGGCAAATCTGCGGCGTGAGCTTCGCCGCCGCTTACATCGCCGATGGGGTCTGCAACCGGTGCGCTGACGGGAACGCTGACTTTGGCGGCTGCGCCGGTCTTGTTCTTGATTTTGACTTTGGCTGTTTTGGCCTTGGGTGCGGTGGCTTTTGCTGGAGCCTTTTTCTTTTTGGCAGGCGGCGCGGTTGGCTTGGGGGTGGCCTTGGTCGTAACGGCGACCGGCTCCGGCGCTGCTGCAACCTGGGCCTTCCTGGGCTTCGCAGGCGGCTCTGGAGCGACGTCAGCTTTATTTGCGCTGGCCCTTTTAGCCTTTGGCTCTGGTCCAGACACCGGTTCTATGATGAGCCCGCTCTTTGCCGGCTGTATATCGTCCGCGGCTGCGGACTTCTTCTCGATTCTCTTTGGCACGAGCGGCCTCCCTGTTTCATCCTACTCCAGGGCGGTCTTTGAAGCCTCAGAGGCAACTGATTCAATTGCCGGAATGGCGTCTGGTGCTGCATCGGCTGAGGCTGTTTCAAGTGCCGCATCAGCCGTATCCGGTTCGTCAGCATTCTCAGCCTGACTCTCCTGCTCCATCTCTTCCGTGGCCTGCGTTTCGCCCTCGGCCTCCGCGGCCTCGGACTCTTCAAACTCGCTCGCAGCCATTTTTTCAAACTCTTCCATCGATGGCAGCTCAGACACGTCTTTCAACCCGAAACGCAGCAGGAATTCCTTGGTGGTTTTGTAAAGAATGGGCCGGCCCACTACCTGTTTGCGGCCCGATGTGGCAATGAGCTTGCGCGCCAGCAGTGAACCAAATACGCCTGACGAGTCGACACCGCGAATTTCATTCACCTCGGGCGCGGTCACAGGCTGCTTGTAGGCGATGACGGCAAGGGTCTCGAGGGCAGGCAGCGAGAGCTTCATGGCCGGCTTCAGGCTTTTCACAAATGCGCGAACCGCGTCGTGATACTCCGGCTTGGTGCCCATACGGTAACCGCCTGCAATTTCGCGGATCTCAATGCCGCTGCCGTCGTTGGCGTAATCTTCAACGAGCTCGTCGAGCAATTCGCGGATAGTGAGGCGGACCTCGCGATCGCGCTGGCGGGCTGCCTGTCTGGCGATTTCTTCCGCGCTCGTTTCCGGGCTTGCGTCGGTGGATTCCGCACCCGCCGGCTCATCAGGCGCTTCAGCCTGCATCTCTTCCGCCGGGCTATAATCGGCTGCCGGCGTCTGAACCTCGGCACCCGATCGTTCGGCGCCGGCTGGTTCGCCGATTTGTTCGCCAGTTTCGGCCTCGGCATCGTTTTCCGGCGCGGCGGCCTCTGCAGGTTCGTCTCCCGCATCAGCGGCCCGCTCCAGGTAATCGAAGGTCCTGGCCAGCATAGGCAACGGTTCGGAGGTGGAGGCACGCTTCGAGGCTTCAGCTTCGGCGGCGGCCTTCTCCTGTTCCGCGCGCCATTCCAACGCCTCGTCGGCGAACAGAACCGCTAACTGGTTGAGCGTAACCGGTTCTTCGGCCGCGTAGATTACTGCTTCAAGCTTAGCTTTCAGACTCATGCTTCAAAACTCACCCTTTGTATGGTACCGGATGGCAGAGGAGCTGGATGTGGATGAATGGACGGATTTAAAAAACAGAAACAACAGGCGTCCGGGGGGTTGCCGGACGCCTGTGTGGGAAGCCCGATCTCGTCGATCGGGCTCAACTTGAAGACATTTAGCTCGAGATATGCCGGAACAGCCAGAAGAGGGAGCCAGAAAGCAACGCCGCTACGGGCAGGGTAAAGACCCAGGCCATGGCGATGTTCTTTATGGTGGACCACTGCAATCCGCTCTTGTTGGCGGCCATGGTGCCGGCCACGCCTGAGCTGAGCACATGGGTTGTTGAAACCGGCAGGCCGAAGTTATCGGCGGCAGAGATCGTCAACATCGCCACCAGCTCAGCGCATGCCCCCTGGGCGTAGGTCAGGTGCTCCTTGCCGATCTTCTCGCCTACGGTTACAACGATGCGCTTCCAGCCCACCATGGTGCCAAGCCCCAGAGCCAGGGCAACGGCTACCTTAACCCACGAGGGGATGAACTTGGTGGCTTTGTCGACCTTCGACTTGTAGTTGTTCAGGGCCGCCGTTTCGTCGGAACTGAACTTGGGATTCTTGCTCTTCGCCATCAGGCGCAACGCTTCGCTGGTAACGTACATGTCGTTGCGGATGTTGGTTTGCTGGCCAGGGGGAACATGCTTGTAGTCGCCGTAGGCCTGCACCGCGCCTTCAAGATCGCGAATGCTTTCGCGGAGCGCGGTCATGGTGTCAGGCTGCAGTTGCTTGGTTTGCAGATATGCTGACAGCTCAGTGCGCGCGTCGCCGCCCAGAATTGCTTTGGGGTCAACGTGTGTGCTGATGATTGCCGCCGCCTTGTCAGACGCGGCGATGAAATCCTGCATGTCGCGCGGAGTAACGGCGTGGTTCAGCGCGTATGCGGCGGGGACGGTTCCGATGAGGATGAGCATGATGAGGCCCATGCCCTTCTGTCCGTCGTTGGAGCCGTGCGAGAAGCTCACGCCCGAGCAGGTGAGGATGAGCAGCAGGCGGATGGGCCAAGGTGGAGGCGTATTGTCTTTCGGAGCTTGATAAAGAGTCGGCCATTTGATGGTCGCCTTTGAGAGCAAAAACAGGAGCGCCGCGCAACCGAAGCCGACGAGCGGTGAAATCAGGAGCACCTGGAAGACCTTGGTGGCCTGTGTCCAGTCGACGCCCGAGGTGCCCTGGCCCATATTCATTAATTGATTGGCAACACCCACGCCGATGATTGAGCCGACCATGGTGTGGGAACTCGATGCTGGAAGGCCCAGCCACCAGGTGCCCAGATTCCACATGATTGCTGCAATCAGCAGGGCAAACACCATGGCAAAGCCCGCGCCGGAGCTGACTTTGAGGATCAGCTCGACAGGCAACAGTGTGATGATGCTGAAGGCGACAGCTCCAGAGGAAACCAGCACGCCGACCAGGTTGCAGAGGCCCGACCAGACCACTGCGATGTTCGGTTCAAGAGAGTGCGTGTAGATGACGGTGGCGACGGCGTTGGCGGTGTCGTGGAATCCGTTGACGAACTCGAAGCCGAGTGCGATCAGAAGCGCAACGCCTAGCAGCACGTAGGGCCAGACGCTTACGACGACGATGTTGCCCAGGTCTCCGGCAACGTGAAAGCCGATGTAGGACAAGCCGCCTACGAGCGCAACGAGCACAACGATTGTGCTCACCCATGCGGACGATTTTTTCATTTTGCGGTCGAGCAGCGATGCGCCGGAATGTCGACTATCGATTGTGGTTGCAAGGTCAGCCATACGGGATGCTCCAGAGAGGAAGTTCGCCGGACGACGCGGGGGCTTAGTTATCCGGACGTAGCAAGGGATATATGAGGCAGATGAAAGGAGGATGAATTGGGGGCTGGATATGCCGATTGCTGGCTTTTTTGGTCTCCCACCCATCGAGCAATAAACGCTCGATGGATGGGGCACGGTCTTATCTCTTATGGGTTGGCTTCGCCGGAGGACTCTTAGGAAACTGCCCGGAACAGCCAGTAGAGAAGGCCAGAGAGCAGTGCTGCGGCCGGGAGCGTGAAGATCCATCCGGCGGCGATATTGCGAACCGTCGCCACGCGAATTCCGCTGCCGTTTGCGGCCATGGTGCCGGCCACGCCGGAACTGAGGATGTGGGTGGTTGAAACCGGGAGCCCCCACCTGTCGGCCGCGAAGATGGTGGCCATGGCTACCAGCCCGGCGCTCGCGCCCTGGGCATAAGTAAGGTGTTCTTTGCCAATCCGTTCGCCCACGGTCACCACAATGCGCTTCCAGCCCACCATTGTTCCAAGGCCGAGGGCAAGAGCTACGGCCACTTTGACCCAGTCAGGGATGTACTTTGTCGAGCGGTCAAGCTTGCCCTGGTAGCTGGTCAGCTCAGATTTTTCAACGGGCGTAAATCCGGGGTTACCGTTCTTTATCATCCGTCGAAGGGTCTCGCTCACCACATACATATCGTTGCGGACGTTGGCCTGTTGGCTGGCGGGCACTGAATTGAGCGCCTTATAAGGGGATACTTCCTTGTCGAGCTGATTCACAAGCTGGCGCAGCGCCGGCAGAGTCTCGGGCTGCACTTTGCCGCTGCGGATGTAATCAAGCAGGTTGCTGCGTGGATTGGGCGGATCGGCATCGGCAGGACTAACGTAATGGTCCAGGATTTCGCCTGCCTGCGCCGACGACGCGATAAAGCTCTGCACCTCGGCCGGGCTTATTGCGTGGTTCAATGCATAAGCTGTGGGGACTGTGCCGATGAGAATGAGCATGATGAGCCCCATGCCCTTTTGGCCGTCATTCGATCCGTGGAAAAAACTCACGCCCGTGCAGGTAATAATCATCAACAAGCGAATCGGAAACGGTGGGGGCTCGTTGTTCTTGGGCGCCGTATAAAGCTCCGGAGCTTTAATCAGCCGCTTTGCAGCCAGGATCACAAGACCGGCTACGACAAATCCAATCAATGGAGAAATGAGCAGGGCCTTGAGCACTTTGAACGCCTGCTCCCAGTCCACCCCCGAAGTGCCGAGATGCGGATTGAGCAACTGGTTGGCGAGCCCTACGCCAATGATGGAGCCGACCATGGTGTGGGAACTCGATGCGGGCAATCCCAGCCACCATGTACCCAGGTTCCAAAGAATGGCTGCGATGAGCAGGGCAAAAATCATGGCGAAGCCAGCACCCGAGCTCACCTTGAGTATGAGCTCGACAGGCAGCAGCGTGATGACCGCGTAAGCGACGGTGCCCGATGAAAAGAGGACGCCTGCCAGATTGCACAGCCCCGACCACACCACGGCGACAGTGGGCTCGAGCGAGTGCGTGTAAATGACGGTGGCAACGGCATTGGCCGTGTCGTGGAATCCATTAACGAATTCAAATCCAAGCGCGATTGTGAGCGCCAGCGCGAGCAGGAAAAAAGGCCATATGCCGCTGATGGTTGCGCCATTGAGGTCTTTGGCAATGTGGAACCCAATAAAGGCCAATCCCGCAATAAGAGCGCAGCAGAAGAACACGATGCCCTTGCGGCTCGGCGAAGTCTTTCGCATGCCGTCAAGAAGGGTTTTGCCGCGCGGCAATGCTTCAACAGCCGTCGCCATCAGAAATTACCAATGCGCCCGGAGAGATTCCGTGACGGCATGGTCCTCCTCAAGAATTTGAAAACCAATTTGAAATGAAAATGCACAGGTTCTCGTGCGGGAGAGGAACGAAGAGAGCGGGATAAATTGACGTCCATAAAAATCCAACAGACGGGAAACGCGTTGGCCGTTAGCCCATTCACCACCATTAGATGCGTGATTGAACTACTACCGATTCTACACCGCTGGCTTCAAAATCATGAACTTCGAGGTCCGCATGGTGGAAAACGGGGGTGGCCTATGTGTTCGGGCTTGCAATGTAAGTTATTGATTAAATTATATTTTAACCCTGATTCAATGCGCTTGTCTGGCGCTGTGGAAGGCCGTGGGGTCGGGTTGTTGCGATTCCGGGTTCGAGAATCCGGCCCCGCGGTACCCTCTTTGTTTTTGCCGTAGCACCCTCTCTGTTTTTGTCGGGGCACCCTCTTTTGTTGCGTGGTCAACATCGCTCCAGCTTGTGGTGCGACTCTGACAACTCGCAGGAGATGCGGGTCGGCTTTGCTGCGCGTTATCGCCAGTCGTCTTGCGCGTTGGCCAGGCCCTGGTTCATGGCCGCTTCAAATCCCGTGTGCTTCTTGATGAATATCTCGCTGAAGTGCCGGTCCTGCCGGAGCAGAATCGCCTGCAGCCGGACGAGTTCGAGAAGGGCGAGGAACATGGCGATGAGCGCGCGTTCTGAGCGCGTTTGACTCAGCAGCTTATGCAGCGCCACCGGTTTGTCTTCCATGGTGAGCCGCCGAGTGAGGAACTGGATCATTTGCCCCACGGTCACCGAATCCTCCTGCACGTTGAACACGGGCCGGTTGCGTGCGCGCTCCAGAATGTCGCGAAAGACGCGGACAAGATCGACGGTATCGGCTGCAATTTCAGGGTCGGCGGCGGCGTCATCTTTGAATTCGCGCATGCCGGGGTTGGTCCAACTGGCGGCTTCGAGCATCTGCTTCTGCTGCAGCATCTGCGCCGCGCTCTTGAATCGCTCGTGCTCCAGCAACCGCTCCACCAGCTCGCGTCGCGGGTCTTCTACCGCATCGTCAGGACCGCTGGGGGTGCGCGGCAGCAGCATTTTGCTCTTGATGTGGATGAGCAACGACGCCGTGTAGATGAATTCGCCGGCCGTGTCCACGTCGCCGGCCTTCAGGTTCTCAACGTAGGCCAAGAACTGCGCGGTGATCTTCGCGATGGGGATGTCGTATATGTCGATGTCCTGCTTGCGGATGAGATCGAGCAGCAGGTCGAGCGGGCCGTCGTAGACCTTGCTGACGATTACCGAAAACGGCGATTGTTCGTCATCTTCGCCGCGGGCCTTGAGCGCCGCGGCAACTTTGCCTGCCGTCTTTTGCTCGCGCGTTAGCTCGGGCGGAGGCGGGATCAGCGGTAGCTGCTCGGGACGAGCGGCGGCGGGCGTCTCTGGCTCGGGCTGAGATGCGGGCTGCGATTCCTGCTGATCGGAATTTGTGATCTCTTCGGTCAACTGCGTTGCTTCTTCCTGAAAGGAAATCGGAGGCTTGTTCGTGCCGCCCCTACGGGGCTGCGGCTTCATATTATTCGTTTACCCAGGACTGCGTCCGCCACCGCGGGCTTGTCCTGGGCTAACATCCTCGCCTCCCTACGGGAGACGGCTCATGGCATCCGCATCGCGGCGCGTACTTCTTTCATTGTCTGCTCAGCGCGAATACCTGCGCGGGCGCTTCCATCCTTCAGAACAGCCTCGACTTCGTCTTTGCGGAGCCTGGCACGGCGCTCCTGAATGGGGTTGAGAATCTGAACCAGCGCATCCGCGGCCCAGCCTTTGCATTCGATACATCCTATGCCTGCCGAGCGGCAACCGTCATAGACTTTCGCTAGAGTTTCCGGCGTTGAAAACACTTTGTGGAGATCGCCGACCGGGCACTTGTCAGGGTCGCCGGGATCGCTGCGCCGGACTCGCGCCGGGTCGGTGACCATGGTTTTCATTTTCTTGCGCACTTCCGGCTCGGGATCGGTAAGCATGATGGTGTTGCCGTAGCTCTTCGACATTTTGCGGCCGTCGGTGCCGGGCAACTTGGGCGACGGTGTGAGCAGAACCCTGGGCTCGGGGAGGACTTCTTTGCCCTCCCACTTGCCGATCATATCTGCGGGAGTGCGGACGGGAGGCTTGTAAAACTGGTTGAAACGCCGCGCAATCTCACGCGTCAGCTCCACATGCGCCTGCTGATCCTGGCCCACAGGAACAAAATCCGCCTGGTAGAGCAGAATGTCAGAGGCCATCAGAACCGGGTAGCCGAGAAAACCGTAGGTCGTCAAGTCTTTGTGGGTCAGATTCTCCTGCATCTCCTTGTAGCTGGGCACACGTTCGAGCCAGCCGAGCGGAGTGATCATTCCCAGGTACATGGGTAACTCGAGATGCTGGGTGACTTGGCTCTGAACAAAAATGGTGCTTCGCTTTGGATCGAGGCCCGCGGCCAGAAAATCGTACGCCACTTCCTTCACATTGTCCGCGAGCTTTGAGGTGTCGCCGTAGTCGGTGGTGAGCGCGTGCACGTCGGCAATAAAGAAGTAGCACTCGTACTTGTCCTGGTCTTGCAGCTTGACCCAGTTGGCCAGCGCGCCCATGTAGTTGCCCAGGTGCAGCTTGCCGGTGGGGCGCATGCCGCTCAGCACGCGCGGGCGGGAATTCGTGCTTCCGTTCTCAGGCATCGTAAATCTCAGTTCCAGTGCAGGAAAAAAGGCCAGCCGGCTCTGAACGAATCCGGTAAAAAGGCTCTCACCATTGTAAAGGGGCAGTCGCCTGTCGCGCCGAATGCGCAAGGTGTGGGAATTGAGGCAGTCTAGCCAGAAAAGCCAGAAGATTTGCTATCCAGCTTGGCCAGGCCCTTTTTTGCGTTAAGCGCGGTGTTGCCTTCAACTGAGGCGGTGATGGCCCGCTCGAACTCGGCTCGGGCTTTGGACGTCTCGCCCAACACGCGCCAAGCCTCGCCTACAAAGTAATGCACGTCGGCCTCGTCATCGGGTCTCATCTCCCGCGACTGCGCCAGAGCCTCGCCGATCTTCAGTTCGGCCTCTGACCGTCTGCCGCAGGCAGCGAGGGCCCACGCAAGCCGCGCCTGTCGTTTGATGCGGTCCGATTTAGCTCCGTAATATTGGCCGCCAGGGTCCGCAGCAATGGCTTGCTGCAGCAAATAGCAGGCTACGCTGGCTTCTTTTTCCTGGGACAGCAGGCAAGTCGCCAGCGCGACCTTGAGGATGTTCCTGTCTGGCGCTCCGAGTACTGCCTTCTCGAGCAGTGCCCCTGCTTCGGCAGTGCGCCCGCTGCCATCGAGGGCGAGCGAATACCAGTACAGCGCCATGCTTCTGAACCTCGGCGTGCCGTTTCGTTTAAAGGCGCGCGGCCTGAGGAACTGCATCGCGTCCTCATACCGACCGGCGTCAAAGAGGATTAGACCTTCCCGCGTGGTTCCATATCCCGGGAACCATGCCCAGAATCGATTTAGGCGCAAGGCTCGGTCATAGTCCCCATGGCGCGCCAACCGATAGATCCAGTTTCTGAGCTTTTCGAGTGCGAGGAGATAAAACAAAAGAAGGAGACTCTCGCTTAGAACCAGGGCCAATACTTCATAGTGCCCAGGAGGAGCGAATGTGCGCTGGAGTATCGCCAGAGTGGCCACGAAGCCCAGCATCGCAAAGCTGATAAAGGCGATTGCGGCTTTCGATGGCAAAGATTCCTCCTCTGTGCTGACCTTCCGAACTGTTCCTGTGGACTGATTTTCGGTTGGAAACGAGGATACCTCTTGCGCGCGAAAATGCAAGGAGCTATGGAGCTTCGATTTGCTTGTGCAGATCAGAGACCGATGAGCGCGGTAAATACCAGGTTGAGCGTGGGGTTTACCAGCAGGCCAAGCACGTACCCGCCCACAAAGATCATCAGCAGATAGCTGATCCAGCCATTGATGCGGTCGTATTGCATTGCCGCGTTGTAGGGCAGGGCATTGCGCAGCAAATGGCTGCCGTCGAGAGGAGGGATCGGAAGCAGGTTGAAGAACAAGAGCGTGAGGTTGATCTCAATCGCTATGAGCGCGAGCACAACCAGTGCCTGCACCTCAGAGGGGCCGTTGATCACCAGCCCGCCTTCAAGCGTTGCCCGCAGCAGAGCTCGGCCGCCGGGCACCGCAATAGCGGTAACGGCGAGGCCCAGAAATGCGATTAACACCAGCATCAGGTTTGAGGCCGGCCCGGCCAGCGTGATGATGTTCTCGTCACGGCGAATGTTCTTGAGATTACGGCCAATGACAGGGGTGGGCTTTGCCCAGCCGATGAGCAAAAAGGGAAACTTGAAACCGAGCAGAGGTCCGAAGATAACCATGGCTGGAAAGAACAGCGTGCCCATGGGATCGATGTGCGGAATGGGGTTGAGCGTGACGCGGCCCTGCATGCGCGCGGTTTGATCGCCCAGGCGCGAAGCCATCCAGGCGTGCGCGCACTCGTGCACGCTAAGCGAAAAAAGCAATATTACGAACCTGAAAACAGCGACGGCAATGGCGCTTGACGACAATCCGGTTCCTCGCGAATTAAGAAGACTCAGGTTAGCACGCGAGGTTGCGGGTTAGACTTGCGAGGGGCTACAGGTCGTCAACCGGGAAGGTGCCGACCAATTGTCCCGCGCCCACGTTGTGTCCCGCCAGCACTATGGCGTGGCTGGCAATGCGCGCCCCCTCGCCGATGGAGGTGGGAATTAATTTCACTTTCTCGAAATCGTGCGCGTCGTGGGAGTGGGAAAAGATGCGCGAAAACGATCCGATCACCACGTTGTTGCCTATGGTGAGGCCGCCGCGATCGCTTAAAAGGGCGCGCTGGTGGATGGTGACGCCGTCACCGATGGTGAGATTGTAGCCATACGTCAA
>Ga0302274_10002893_pt1 | contig 15468 bp, 8 predicted proteins | sample III_Bog_N2_1_FD_198755 | JGI IMG/M metagenome (GOLD analysis project Ga0302274, IMG submission 198755) | Peat permafrost microbial communities from Stordalen Mire near Abisko, Sweden - III_Bog_N2_1 | ecosystem: Environmental > Terrestrial > Soil > Wetlands > Peat | place: Sweden: Abisko...
AAAAACAGTGAGCATTCACTGCGTCGTGATGATGGTCTTGCCGCTCTTCAATCCTTCGGAAGTGGCAGTGAGGCTGATTTTTCCTGTTTCTCCCGGTTTGGCCCGGACGATGGCCAGGGCAAGTCCGTTGAAGGCTTTTCGATCGGGATGGGAAAAGATGTTCAGATCGGTGGCATCGCCGTTGTCCGTGGCTACGATTTCACCAGGTCCTTTGATTTCAAAATGGATGGAGTTCTGTGCCACGGGAACGGTGACTCCCTCGGAATCGACAACCCGGGCCGTGACAAAGGCGAGATCCAGGCCATCGTTCGTGATCGCGGGACGATCGACATCGAGCTTCAGCCCAGCGGCAGCCCCGGTTGTCCGGACGGTCTCCTCGGCCCATTTCTTTCCATCCTTGTAAGCCACGGCCTTGAGTTCTCCCGGTTGATAAACCACATTGTTCCACACAAGCCGGTAGCGACCGGAGGATACCTCCGGCGATTGTTGCACTTTACCGAAAACTCTCACGCTCCCGAGGCTTGCCCAGGATCCCTGGGCCAATCCGGTGAATTCAATCTTGAGGTATCTTGCGGTCGCATCGGTGAGGATGACCGCAGAGTCATCGGAAATGTCCGCCTTGTCCGAGGTTGCGAGTTTCTTCCAGGTGCTCCCGTCATCGGAACCGAGCACCGTGTATTGGTATTTCTGAGGATCTGATTCAAAGGAGAGAAGGACTTCGCGAATCTTTTGGGAACTCCCCAGATCAACCTGCCACCACTGAGGGACATCCCCGCTGGAGGCAACCCACAAACCTGGCTTATTACCGTTTACTGGATTGGATGCGAGATGGTTTTTGACCGTCTCTTCGGAGCTGGCCTGAGCCGGACGGTTCAGGGCCAGGTTGCCCTTGTTGAGATTGAGACGTCCCTCCTTGATCCGCTTTCCGAGGGATTTCCCGTTCAGGAAAAGTTCAGCCTCGTCACCCGACGTATAGACATAGACAGGAATGACCTGCCCCTCGTGTCCGGGCCAGTTCCAGTGAGGAAGGATGTGCACCATCGGCAGATCGGGACGCCAGCGTGATTGATAGAGATAGAAACGGTCTTTCTTAAAGCCGGAGAGATCGACGATGCCAAAGTAGGAGCTACGGGAGGGGCATTTGATTTTTCCGAGTTCCCTGAGCTGTTTTGCCATCTCGGCCTGTTTGACAGGATCATTACGAAAATTGAGCAGATTGGTCATGTCGCCGTTGTAGGGTGTGGGCTCCCCGAGGTAATCGAATCCCGTCCAGACAAATTCACCGGCGACAAAGGGATTATCGTCAAGTGCACGCCAATCAACATCCGGAAGCTCGGCCCAGCCAGGAAAGTAGCCATCGTAGGAATTGATCTGAAAGTTAGCCTGCCCCAAGTCGGGCGGGAAGAAATAGACTCCGCGCGAGCTGCAGGTGGAGGCGGTCTCACTGCCGAAGAGCGGCATGCCGGGATGGGCCTTATGGAACCCAGCATACATTCCCGGATCATAGTTCTCGCCCGCCAAGTCAAAGAGATTGGCAAACGCAGGATCAAAGTTTTCTACGCCATTTGCTCCCAGCGTGGTGGGACGGGTCGGATCCTCGTCATGGGCGATGCCGATGAGTTCGGCAAAAAGCGGTGCAGCTCCCTTGCTTCCCTGTTCGGGAATTTCATTTCCCAGGCTCCAGATGATGACGCTCGGGTGATTCCTGTCGCGACGGTATTCGGATCTCAGGTCCCGCTCATGCCAATCGGCAAAAATCAGATGGTAATCACCCGATTTTTTCGCATTCGCCCAGCAGTCAAACGACTCGTCCATGACGAGAATCCCGAGCTTGTCGCAGAGATCCAGCAACTCCGGAGCCGGCATGTTGTGGCTGGTACGCAGGGCGTTCACCCCCATCTCCTTGAGGATCTGGAGCTGGCGTTCGGCGGCACGGGTATTGAAGGCGGCGCCGAGAGCGCCAAGGTCGTGATGCCCGCAGACTCCATTGAGAGGAACATGCTTTCCGTTGAGCAGAAATCCCTTCTCCGGATCAAACGTGATCGAACGGATGCCGAAAGGGGTTTCATAACGATCCACCGGTTTGCCATCGACCGAAACCGTGGTGACGGCGACATAGCGGTGCGGATTCACCGTGTCCCACAGCTTGGGATTCGCAAACGGGTGCTGAACCTCGAAGTGCTGACTTTTGCCGACGGCGACCGTTGCGGTAGCCGTTGGCAGCGAGAGCACCGGCGCGGCACTCTTGTGATCCTTGGGATCCAGCTCGTAAATTTCCGTGGAGGCGGTGGCAACAGCATCCTTGTCGCCTTGATTCTGAATCGTTCCCCGGAGGTTGATCGTCGCCGATTCCTTGGAAACCTGCGGAGTGGTCAGATATGTCCCCCACTGGGCGATGTGAACCGGGGAGGTCCTGGTGAGCCAGACATTACGGTAGATCCCGGCACCGGGATACCAGCGGGAAGAGTCCTTGGGGTTATCCAGACGAATGGAAATGGTATTCTCCCCGCCGAATTTCAGAAAGGGGGTGATGTCGAGCTGGTAGGAGGAGTAGCCATAAGGCCAGCCTCCGGCAAAGTGACCGTTCACCCAGACTTCGGAATAAGACATCGCTCCATCGATCCCAAGAAAGAGGCGCCTCCCCTCATCGGAGGAGGGAACGGTGAAGTGCTTGCGATACCACCCCTGCCCCCAGTAGGGAAGCTTGCCCGTATCACCACTGGCATCAATGTCAAAGGGCCCCTCAATCGCCCAGTCATGGGGCAGATTGAGCTTCCTCCATCCCGAATCGTCAAATTCCGGTCTGACAAAGGAAACATCCGATCCGGGATTACCCGCGGGAGCGGTCACCTGATGCGTCTTGCTGAAGTCATTTCCGGTGGCAAGCAGGGAATCCTTGAGCGTTGCGTAGTCAAGGGCTCCTTTCGGGAGATCCGCCGGATCGCCCCGATGAAAGAGCCAGTCAGCGTTGAAGCTCGTACGAGCCCGCGTTGCTGAAGAATCCTCATTTGGAGAAACCGACTGGGCTTTTGCAGGTATCCCTGACGCCGAAAGGATCAGGGCGAGAAGAGACAAGATGATGGACTTGGGGGGGAGGCATCGTTTCATTTTTGGAGGGCGCATCGTACACGGGCACCGTTCCCAGAGACGAGGAAAATAGGGCGGCTCAGGAGTCCTGATTTCTCTCGGCAAAACGTCTTCCACTGTGCATGATGGAAGCCGTGCGCTTAACGATACCATAGAACCGCGAGCAGCATCCTTCCCTCTCATCCCTCACCATGAACAACGATCCTCTCACCTCTGGAACCTCCAGGCGTCATTTCCTCAAGTCCACCATGGCTTTGCCGCTTGCCATGGTTCTCTCGCAATCACTCTCCTTGCGCAGACTGCAGGCGGAGGAAACCCCTGACTCGGGGGATCCCCTCCCCAAGCGGAAACTTGGCCGGAACAACACCGAAGTCACCATGCTCTCCATGGGCGGGATGATGGCGGCAATGAGCCCCGACTACCTCGACATCGCCTGGTCGATGGGCATTCGCTATTTCGACACCGCGGACTGTTATTTGAAGGGACAATCCGAGAAGATTATCGGGCAGTGGCTCGCCAAATATCCGGAGCGGCGCAAGGAGATATTTCTGGTCTCCAAAGATCATCCGCACAAAGGTCCGTCGCAAATGCTCGAAATGGTTGACCGCCGTCTTGCCGCGTTGGGCACTCCTTATCTCGATGCCTTTTATATCCACGGCATCGGTCCGGCGGAATACACCCCGGCATCCCTCGACTGGCCGAAGAGCGACGAATTTAAAAAAACCGCCGAGGAATTGAAAAGCTCTGGCAAGGTAAGAATGGTCGGTTTTTCCTGCCATGACGGCCACCTGCCGGATTATCTGAACGCCGCCGCTCAGGGTGGTTTTCTGGACATTGTGATGCTCGCCTATAATCCCTTTTACCCCAAGGGTGGCCCGCTCGACAGGGCCCTTGATGCCGCCCACAATGCCGGCATAGGACTGGTCGCCATGAAGACGATGCGCTCCACCAAGGATATTCCCGTTCGTCTGCCGGAATTCGACAAAATGGGACTTACCACACATCAGGCCGTGCTTCATTCGGTCTGGAGCGATCCCCGCATCTCCGCCGTCTGCAACATGATTGACAACGTCGATCAGATGCAGGCCAGCACGACAGCAGCGCGCAGCTACAAGGAACCACTCAAGTTTGCCCACAGGGAACTGCTCAGGGACACGATCCTTGCGAGCAGGCGCACCATGTGCACGGGATGCCCCTCCTGTGAATCCCTTGCGAAACTGACACCACTCGCGTTTCAGGACATCGCCCGTTTTGTCACTTACTACGAGCAGGACGGCAATCGTGAGGCCCGTGATTATTACAGGGCTCTCCCGGAGATCTCGAGAAACTCCGCGCAGGTTGATCTGGCAATGCTGCGCGACGGCTGCCATTTCAAAACCGATTATCCTCAGATCATCCGGTGCGCGGAACGCTATTTTGCCTAGTCAGCCGCTATGGCAGTCAACATGGGATGTATTCAGCGCTTTCTAAATGCGTTTTTGTTTGAATGCATACTTTGCACCGAAGAATGAAGATTCTCGCGCGGAGGCGCGGAGAGCGTAGAGGATTTTGAAAAGAGTCCATGCATTATCTCAGCGCACAACTCTCTGCCCCTCAGCGGGAAAATCCCCCCTTCTTTTCCTTAGACAAGAATATAGGGCGATAAATCAACTTTGCGCTAAGGAACCGATGATTTCTACCAATCACAGGAAGAAATGGCACTATAGCGGCGAAGGAATTTTGGGGTGTGGCAAGGAGGAAGACCGATGGCTATCTCTGATAACCAGAGGGATGACCACAATGCCATGCGCCAAAAGAACCAGCCGGATAGTGTGATTTCTGATGGTGATTGGTATTAATCCCAGGATGACTCTATGCGATTAAATCAGCTGCTTCCTAAAGCCAAAAGCCCTGCCGGCAAAAGGAAGAATTTTGTCCGAACCCAAATTCCACGTTCAGAAAATCTAATCAGTGTTTTTCTTCTGATCCTGATGGCGGGCATTGGAATTGCCATCTCCATCAAGGGCAAACACTTCGACCCCGATCTCTATAGTGTCAATGTCGCGTCATTGAAGAGTACCTCTGAGGCGGTTGAGGGCAAGACACAGACAGTCTCCGCTTCGACCGAAATGGACCCCTCCGGAGGCAAGTCACCGATCTCAGCGCAAGCCGTTCCCCAGGCAGCTGCTTCTCCGGATCATCCCGAGGTCACGCCGGCGAATAACCAAACCACCGGCGATCCGGAAGGCGGCGCGGAGAGTGGAACAAATCCGGCACCCGCACCCAAGGGAGACCCCATGGAGATCACACTTGAGGGCATCAAGCCGATGTCCCCCACGGAATTTTACAACGCCGATACTCTCTACGAGAAAATCGACGGACGATCTCCCGCCTACCAGAACTTTCATGTCCTCACACTCCGATGCCGCACCTTTTCGGTCATTGCGGAACCGGGAAGTTTTGTGGATGTCTACGAATACTCCTTCGATTCTCCCGTCGATGCCTTCGGCATGTATTCATTGGAAAGGGATCCCAAGGGCAAACCACTCGATTTTATTCCTGACGGCTATTCGGGTGAGATGGGTTGGTTTTTCCGTCGTGGAGTCGTCTATGTGCAAATCATCGCCTCGGATGAGAAGCCCAAGACCATCGCACTTGCCGAATCCCTTGCCAGAAACAGAGCCAAGGTACTGCCTGAAAATGATGCCGGACTGGCCGGAAAGCGCAGTCTGCCCTCCGTGGGACTGGTCGCTGACAGCATCTCTTTCGTTCCCGAGAATGCTCAGGGACAGGCGGCACTCAAGGATGTGTTCCAGGCAAAATACAAGGTTGATGGAGGACAACTCTCCTTTTTTATCATGGCCACCAAACCTGAGGAGGCATTGAAGGCATGGAAGTCGTTTCAGGATTTCTGCGCACGCTTTGGGAAGGTGACGATCCTGGCGGATTCGAATGGAGCGAAGGTTTTCAGCGCCCAGCTTTTCGGCAATTCAAAGATCGTCTATGTCCGCGGGGGGGAAGTTGGCGGAGTGTATGATGCCGCGGATCCTCTCAAAGCCAAGGCCTTTATCGAGCGTTACCTGAAAGGCGAATTGAAATGACGGGTGGAATCCCGCCGCAACCGTGTTATACCAATTACAGGAAGAAAATGCACTGTAGGACGCAGAAGTTTTGCTGTGTGGCGAGGAGGAAGACCGATGGCTACCTTCAGGTAACCAGAGGGATGACAACAATGCCGCGCGCCAAAAAAACAAGTTCTATGGTGTAGTTGCTGATGGTAATTGGTATTAAACACTCTCTTATGACCCCGAACATCGAGAATGACCCCGGCTCGAAACCGCTGGAAAACGGCGTGACCAGAAGGGAATTCGTCACCCGCCTGGGAGCCACTGCAGCCCTGATGGCCGGTTCGGTCATCGCCGCCCGCGAGCTTTGGCAGCCGCATCATTTTGTTCCCGGTTTCGAGAAACAAACGGGCCTCCAACTTCCCAGCTTCGCCCTTGAAAAGAACAAGATGCTCCCCTCCATGGCAATTGCGCACGGTGCCGAGCACGAGCCCACGATGCGTGCGGCAATCGGCGCACTTGGAGGCATGGGCCGCTTCATTCAGAGAGGCGATGTGGTGATGATCAAACCGAATGTGGCCTTCGACCGCCCTCCGGCCCTTGCCGCCACAACCCATCCGGATGCCCTTCGGGCCGTGGCCAAAATGGTGCTCGAGGCGGGAGCCAGCAGGGTGATTGTCGCCGACAACCCGATTAATTCCCCGACAGGTTGTTTTCTCAAAAGCGGACTCACCGCCGTAGCTTCTGAAATGAACCTCGATCTCATGTATCCGGAACTGAGCCGTTTTTCCCCTTTGGAACTCAACGGGGAGATCTTGAAAAACTGGACGTTCTTTCATGAGCCGTTCAAAAAAGCCAACAAGGTCATCGGGCTCTCACCCTGCAAGGATCACAACCTCTGCCATGCCTCCATGACGATGAAGAACTGGTACGGTTTGCTCGGAGGCCGTCGCAACCAGTTCCATCAGCATATTCACAGCATCGTCTCGGATTTTCCCCTCATGATGAAGCCGACCCTCGTCATTCTGGACGGGATGAATGTGCTCATGAGCAACGGCCCAACAGGCGGCAGGCTTTCCGATGTGAAGAAAATGAATACCATCGTGGCCGGAACGGACATGGTGGCTGTCGATTCCTACGGTTATACCCACCTGATGGAGCGTAATCTCGACGAGCTGACCTACATCCACAAGGCCGCGGACAGAAAATTGGGTGACAGCAACTGGAAGGACTCATCCTACAAGGAAGTGCAGGTCTGATACCGCCGTGATCAACCCACGACAGCTTCTCACGCTGAGGAATACGCGTCGCGTCGCGCAGGTCTTCTTTTTCGGACTTTTTCTTTTTTTCGTCTTTGTCACGGATCTGCGCTATCTCAAGGGGTATCCGGCATCTCTCTTTCTGGAGATGGATCCGCTGGTGGCCTTTGCCACGGCGATCACCCGGCACACCATCTACATGGGCCTGATCTGGAGCCTCCTGCTCGTCCTTCCGACCCTGCTCTTTGGGAGAATCTTCTGCAACTGGATCTGCCCCTACGGTATTCTTCATCACTTTACGGGATGGCTGATGGGCAAGGGGCGGGCCGAGGAGAGGGAAAGGATCGAATCCAACCGGTATAAAAAACTCTATGGCCTCAAGTATGTGATTCTGATCGCGATGATTGCCGCCGCAGTGGGAGGAACCCTCCAGATTGGATGGCTCGATCCTATCTGCCTCTTCCACCGGACGATGACGACGGCCATCCTGCCGGCCATCAATCTTTTTTTCCCCTCCTCGGTCTATGTGCAGCAATACTTCCATGTGGGGGCATGGGCCATCGGGTTTCTGCTCTTCATCCTGGTGGGGATGAATGTTGTCATTCCCCGATTCTTCTGCCGCGTCCTTTGCCCTCTCGGGGCCTTTCTCGGCACCTTGTCAACAGCGGCTCTCTGGAGGATCGATCGGGATGTTACCAAATGCGTTGACTGCGACCTCTGCCTCAAGAACTGCGAAGGGGCTTCCGATCCGCAGGCCCAGTTGCGCAAGAGCGAGTGCTTTGTCTGCTTCAACTGCATTGAGGACTGCCCGGAGGATGCCCTTTCTTTCAAATTCCTCCCGAAACTTCAGAACGAGATCACCAAGCCGGCCGTCCCGGCGCGCCGTGCCGTTCTGGGCACGCTGATTGGTCTGGCCTTCTATGCATTCGGACGCGCCTCCGGTGCAAGCGGTCGGAACTACGACAAAAAGGTGATCCGGCCGCCCGGCTCGCTTGAGGAAAAGGATTTTCTGGCTGCCTGCATCAAGTGCGACCAGTGCATCCGCGCCTGTCCCACCAACGTCCTTCAACCCGCCGGAATGGAATCGGGCATCGAGGGGATCTGGACACCGATCCTCAACATGAAGATCGGCTTCTGCGAGGTCAACTGCACCATCTGCAGTCAGGTCTGTCCGACCGGGGCGATCCAGCGGATCACCATCGAGGAGAAAACCGGAACAGGCTCTTTTGCCCAAGAGGGTCCCATCAAACTCGGAACCGCATTTTTCGACCATGGTCGCTGCCTCCCCTGGTCCATGGAAACGCCGTGCGTGGTCTGCGAAGAAGTCTGCCCCGTTTCGCCCAAGGCCATTTATTCGCATGAAGTGACGATCACGAAAAGGGACGGCAACACCATGACCCTGCGCCGTCCCTTCGTTGATCCCGCGCTCTGCATCGGTTGCGGCATCTGCGAGCACGAATGCCCCGTCACCGACGAGGCCGCGATCCGTGTCACCGCGATCGGGGAAACCCGTTCGCGAGAGCGCAGACTCCTGATGGATGGCGGCGTGACAAGCGCCGTGCGGGATCTTGAGAAACGCGAACGCTAAAAAGAACCGCTGATTCAATCCGACGATGGCACGCGTCACTTCAGGACAGAGAGAACGAACCTGCCGGGCCTGCGGCAGGAAATTCGAATACCCCGTGAGGGAAAGCCAGGCCACCCGCCATCACTGCGAGGAGTGTGTGGAAGTTCCTCCCCACATCCGAAAAACGCTGGAACGCCTCAATACCCGCATCACCCTTCTTGAATACCAGCTCCGGCAATTAGGGAAAAAAGAGACTCCAACCTCTTAGGAAGTTTTATTTCCTGTGATCACACAGCGCACAACGCTCAGCGCTCTGCGGGAGAACCTTCCCCTGCTTCCCTCAAACAAGATTGACCAGAGCCATATTACTTTTCCCCCTCGCCATTACTGGTTGGACCCCCGAAAAGGCCTGGGATGAGGCTTCGGAACTCTCTGGAAAACTCCACATCACCACCAAGCTGCGCCCCTTTCACACGATCCTCTCCTGTGCGCCCACGATGTACGATGAGCTCTGGGTCGGAGGCAAGTGCATGTACAAACTGGAGCCTGTCCTTGCCGACGGGGGTGAGCTGATCATCTACGCACCACACATCCATGAAATCTCCGTGGTTCACGGCAGGATGATCGAGGAGATCGGGTATCATTGCCGCGACTATTTCCTGGGCCAGTGGGATCGTTTCAAGGACTACCCCTGGGGAATCCTTGCCCATAGCACCCATGTCCGCGGTATCGGCACCTATGAGAATGGAGTCGAGCGTTGCCGCGCCAAGGTCACGCTGGCCACGGGGATTCCGCAGGAAGTGTGCGAACGGGTCAACATGGGATACCGTGATCCCTCTTCAATTCGTATCGAGGACTTCGCCAATCGGGAGGAGGAAGGGATTCTACTGGTTCCGAAGGCTGGCGAGATGCTTTTCCAACTCGAGAATCCGGCTGTCTGGGCAGCCGGTTGCGACCGCTCATGAGCCTGCACGTCGTCATGGGAGTATCGGGCTGCGGCAAAAGCAGCGTGGCTTCCGCCCTGGCGTCCGCTACGGGAGGGGACTTCCTCGATGCCGACGACTACCATCCTCCGGCCAATAAAGCGAAGATGGCGGCTGGGATCCCCCTCCAGGATGAGGATCGCGTCGGATGGCTTAACCGTCTCAACGAAGAGCTGAAAAAGCGCGCTGGCAACGGGCGGAAAACCTTTCTTGCCTGTTCGGCCCTGCGGCAGAGTTACCGTGACCGGCTTGCCGCGGAGCTTCCCTCATTACAGTTCATTTATCTGAAGGGCTCATCCGAGGCAATCCGCAGCCGCTTGAAAGGAAGACGCGATCACTTCATGCCATCCACGCTGCTGGAGAGTCAGTTCGCCATTCTGGAGGAACCGACGGATGCGATAACGATTTCTCTAGAACAGCCTTTGGATAGCGTGGTCGCCGAGATCCTCGGGAGGATTTGATATCAATTACCCTCAGAAACACTGCGGCAAGGGCGTCGGTCATATTATTGGAAACAAGAGCGCAAATTCAGAACTTCTCAGCGGCCTGCGTGAAGAAGTAACGGCAATTCGGTTAAAAGGGGTTTGAAAGAATCGGCCCAACCACCATTGACCTCTTGTTTTTAAGCCCCGGCGTGGATGGTGAGTCCTGGCGGGCCTTTTTTGTACCACGGCTGGCCGGGAGATGATTGCGGGCTGGAAAGCGTCATGACCGCCTAGTAATTCGTCCCATGCTTACAAGGTCAATTCACCCCCGCGTCTGATGGGGACAAAATTTCGATAGCAGGGGAACCGACTTGCGCGATAGTTGCGTCTATGGCGGCATTTTGGCACATACCCTTGCACGAGAGTTTTTCTCTCCTAACAGCTCTGAATCCTCTATTGAGGGGCTTCTACAGTGTTTTGAATGGGCACACTCCTGGGCGCACCGGCCAAATTGAAGGAGGATTTACTCTGTAAAAAGAGTGGCTACCCCGCATGGATTCGAACCATGAATAATTCCTCCAAAGGGAACTGTGTTACCGTTACACCACGGGGTAAGAGTGGGGGATCTTAAGATTCTTCTCCTTGGCGGGCAATGAGAATTGGTGCGTTGTGGCGTTGCCAAATCCTTCCCCTTTGGTTGATTCTGTTCTCCCATGACGATGAAACTCCGCAACCGCTTGATCGCCCTTGTTTGCCTGATGCTGTTTTTAGCTCTGGGTGCGGCTCTTTTCCTCACGACGACAATCCGCAAGCCCTTCGCGGTCATCCTTTTTCTGGGTGACAACATCAATCCTTCGGCACTGACAGCGACACGCCTCTTCGCCGGTGGAGCTGATGCCAGACTTCAGCTGGAGGATCTGCCAAACGCCGCGCTCTGCAGGAATGCCGCCAGGGATTTTTCCGTTCCGGAAAGTGCCTCCGCGTCGACGGCCATCGCTGCGGGAATGCGCGTCAACCGTGGTTCTCTTTGCATGGATCCGGGCGGCACCAAACTTCCCTCATTGCTGGAAGATGCCGCCGCACGCGGGCGCTCGACCGGACTGATCACCACCGGGTCGATCACCGGCACGACATCGGCGGCCTATTATGCCAAGACCATCAACGCCGATGACCCCTCGGATTTTGCATCACAGTTTTTCCATCATGCCCCTTTCGACTATGTGGTCGGGCAGGGCGGGGCTTTGGATGCTTCGCCAACAAATGCCGCACCGGGCAATTCACCATCGAATGCGAAAACCCCTGCAAACGGGGAGCCCCCCTTGGAGCGATTGACAAAGAGCGGAGTCGTTGTGACCCGCTCCATGGCAGAGTTGGAAAACCAGCCCTTCTGGAAATCCTCTCCCGTGCTTGGAATTCTTCCTCCGAGCCAGCTCTCCCTCACCCATCCGGGCGAGGGAGATCCGGAAACCCCCTCGCTTGCCGATCTGGTGAGGCTTGCGATCACCCATCTTCAGGCCAATCGAGGCGGCTACCTGCTTGTCGTGGACGATCCGTCCATCGCCGAGGCGGCCTCTCACAACAATGCGGAGAGCATGTTCAAGCGCATCCTTGCTTTTGATCAGGCTGTGGCCACAGCCAGGCGCTATGCCGGGGAGGACGCCCTGATTCTCGTGGTTGGCCGTCAAAACATCGGCGGCCTCCAGCTCAACGGATATCCCTTCAGCGGGGACAAGGGGGTTGCAATACTTTCCATGAGCGCCGAGGGAACCCCTTCCCTCTGCTGGGCGACAGGGCCGGGATTTGCACCCGAGACAAATATCGCACCAGCCCCCACAAACCAAACCAGGTTGCAAGCACCGGGAATCCTTTCCCAGCCTTCAGCCTACCCGCTGCCACTGGGACTCGGAGTTGCCGGCGATGTGCTCTCCCTGGGTGTCGGGCCGGGTTCGGAAAAACTCCGGGGATTCATCCCTCTTACCGACATTCATCAATTCATTTTCCAGGAACTGTAAAGCCAATCCATCTCCAGAATCAGGGGAGCAAGCGATCAGGAAAACGCAGAACCTGTTCAGCCTCTACTGAAGCAGTCTCTCCAGCGAGGGATCGGGGGGAGAACCGAGTTCAAGAGCCTTGTCATAATGCTTCCTTGCCATCATTTTGGCGGGAGGTTTTCCCGTGGCATAAATGACCGCAAGATTGAAATGGGCATCGGCGTAGTTGGGATTGATCGCGAGTGACTTCATGATTTCACTCTCCCCGTCCTTTCCCTTGCCGGAGGAGGCAAGGACGATCCCAAGATAGTTGTGAGCCGTGAAGTCCCGCGGGTCGATGCCCACGGATTTTCGGAGCACTTTTTCGGCATCCGAAAGACGTTGCTGGCGATAATGGACAATGCCGAGCGTGGTGAGGGCAAAGGAGTTGTTTGTCGATTGATCCGCGGCCTTGGCCAGGGAATCCTCAGCCTCCTTCATCTTGCCGAGTTGGAACTCAACAACCCCGAGATTGGAAAGCGCGAAATAATCATTGGGAAAAATCTTCAGCGAGGTCAGGAAGGTCTGCTCCGCTTCGAGATAATCCTGCCTGTCAAATTCCTCCTTTGCCTGGGCAAGCAGTTGTCTGAATTTCCCCTGCGGGGAGATGTCACCGGCAGGGCTGTTCGTTGCGGATTCTTTCGCGGCCTGGGACGCAGCATCTCCCGGGGTTTCAAGTGCTTTGGTCGGATCGATGCCCTTGGTGGATGACTTTAGGGATGTTGCGGCATTGCTGTCCGCCACCCTTTTCATGGGTGCCGCAATGGAAGCCTCGATGGTGTCGTTTCCCTGTTCAGAAACCTCGAGCTGGGCATCCTTGAAGAGGCTTCTTTCCTGCTGGGTGAGCTGCACGGCCGGAGCGGCAAGTTGATCCATCTGTTGCTGCAGTGTATCGGATTGCACATTGAGCCGCTTGAGTTCCTCCTGCATCAGGCGATGAACCTGGGAACGCTTTGCCTCATCCTTGATTTCCCTCATGACAATTCCCCGCAGAAGCGTGTTTTCCTCCACCAAATGGTCCCCGGTGGGATTCCCCTTTGCATTTTTCAATTTGGCGATGGTGGCATCACGATCCGCCAACTGATCCTGAAGCTCCTTGAGATGGGACGTGCCCTGATCGCCCTGTTTCTTAAACGCCGCGATTTGCTCTCCCGCCGAGGCAAGTTGGGACTTCAGTTTGGAAGCCTCTGCCTGCGCATCTGCAAGTGCCTGCTCTTTCTGCTGGAGAATCGCCGCCTGCTCCGGTCCGCTCCTGGAGAGCTCCTCGAGTTTTTGCCGGGACTCGGAATAGTTCCTGGCAGAGCTGTCCATCTGTGCCTGGAGCTTCCCAAGCTGCTTCTGGAGCGAGGAGGATTCGGCATCATGGGAGTATGAGGAGGCGAGATTTTCCAAAGCGACCTTCAACTGTTGCTGGAGGGCGTTGTTCTGTTGCATCAGCAGGTCGGCAAGACTCCTGGCATTGTGATCTTTCTGCTGCGCCGCATTGCTCAAATCGGCTTCTGTCTGCTTTGCCTGGGCGAGCTTGATCGTGGCCTGTTCCATCGCCTCCGTGCTGGAGGAGAGGCGTTTTTTGAGCTCCTCGGCCTGGATTTTAAGGGACTTGGCCTCATCCTCTTCCGGCTGGAGGGAGGCGATCCTGCGTGATGCCAAATCGACCTTGAAGGCAAGCCGGTCGCGCTCTTCCTGGATGACAGCATTGTCAGCCTCCGCATCGTCAAGACTCTTAGCCTGGAGTTCCTTTTCCTGTGCGGCGGCTTTGGCCGTGGCCTCAGCCTGGGTACGTGCCTTGGCCAGTTCCTGGTCGGCGGAATCAAGGCGTTGCTGGAATTGGGCCACGGTCTGTTTCAACAATTGCGTTTCCTCGGTCAGTCCCTTGACTTTGGATGCCTCGCCGGCCGCCTGGCCGAGAGCGGTGACTTTCTGACGAAGCCGATCCCGATCCTCCTCCAAAACCTGGTTGTCGGCCTCCAAATCGATTTGATGCCGCAGAGCTGCGGAATCCTGCCCCACCTGGGCCTCAAGGGACTTGATCTTGTCCCTTAACGGGGCGGCCTGATCAGCCTGTTGGCGCACGGCGGCGAGTTTCGCGGTCGTCTCAACGAGTTCCTTTTGGATCGCCTTGTTTTTGGCATCGGCATCCCTGGCCACTTCTTCTGAATGATCGAGTTTTGACTGGAGAGCGGAGACCTCCTCGCGACCCTTCGCCACTTCATCGGTGAGCTGCTCGATCTTCTGTCGGGAGCTGGCGGTTGCGACAATTCGATCCTTGGTATCCCTCAGTTGCTGAACCAGCGAACTGTTCTGCTCGCTGATTTTTTTGAACTGATCCTGAAAATCTTCTTCCTGGACAAGTTTGTCTGCCACGGCATCGTCCAATTTTTTATGCAATGACTTGAGATCGTCCCCCCAGGAAGCACGGGCTTTCAGATCATGCTCCAGGTCGGAAATTTTCCTGTTTGCGACATCAAGTCTGTTTTCCAGATCCGAACGGGTTTTAACCCATTCGGCGCTCTCCAGATCGTTGGCCCGGCGCTTCTGATTGGACAAAGCCTCATGCGCCTCTTCAAGCTGGGAACGAAGGTCGTCAACCAGCTCCCTCAGCCGTTTTGCCTCGGCCCGAGTGATTGCCGAGACACCTGAAGCAGGAGCGTGACGCTGGAAAGCGTCGCCGGTGTCAGCCGAGGGTGCCGAGGAAGATGGCGGGGAAATCGAGATGCTGGGCGAGGAAGCGGCGTCGTCCGGTCTTGGGACGCCGGGAACCAAAGGTTGTTGCGGGGTGTCGGAAGCGGAAGGTGAAGTCTCGGCAGCATCAGGTGCGGATGAGCCACCAGAGGCGGGGGGCGAAGTGACTGTCTCATCCTGGGATCCCTGACCCTGAAGCCTTTCAAGCGCTTCACGGGTCTTCTTCAGGCGGTACTCGATGACCGGCATCTGCCAGGAAGGATCATTCTTGGAAATGGCCACCAGCAGACTCTCCGCATAACGATACTTGCTCAGAGCTTCCGCAGTGTTCCCATCACGCTCCAGACTCTCCCCTTGCTGGAAACTCTCATAAGCATTGAGAAACTGTTGG